>Ga0163144_10015257_pt1 | contig 15868 bp, 17 predicted proteins | sample OliLak19BULKMAT1_FD_123175 | JGI IMG/M metagenome (GOLD analysis project Ga0163144, IMG submission 123175) | Freshwater microbial mat bacterial communities from Lake Vanda, McMurdo Dry Valleys, Antarctica - Oligotrophic Lake LV.19.BULKMAT1 | ecosystem: Environmental > Aquatic > Freshwater >...
CATTCTTCTTCCGCTCGCCGTCCCGTCGCTCCTGTGCTCGACTCGGCGTGGTGCTGATGTGGCCTGGTCCGCCCGATCTGTCTCCGCGTGTCTGGCTCTGCTGCAGCGGTCCCGCCCGCATGAAACCGCCTGCATGCCCACTGCCGATCGCAGCGTCAACCGCGGTGAGACCGCCGGGCTCCGCACCCCTCCTGCCGTGTGTCCGGGCTCTCCCTCGTCTGTGAGAGAGCCGCAGTCACACTTACACAGGAGGTTTCAACATGGCCACTCAACTCACACGCCCCGTCCAATCTTTTCAGTGCGCGACCGTGCGCGCGTCGATCTGGAAGAACGAGGGAACGCGTGGCGCCTTTCACGCCGTCACGCTGTCCCGGACGTTCACGGATGGAGAGGGGAATCCGAAGAGCTCAGGCTCGTTCGGCAAGCACGACCTCTCGGCCGTCGCGACCGTCGTCGCGCAGGCTGAGCGGTGGGTCCATGAGCACGCGGTGTAGCCGCCTCACGGCTGCCTCTGGTCTTCGGGCCAGAGGCAGTGCCGCCGTTCACCACGACGGCCATTGGGCGGATGACACTTTCGGTGTGACCACATCCAACGTTCACCGCGTGAGGTGTTCAAGGAGAAGGCGCGCGGCGATTCAACTACCCTGCATGCGCTGACCCACCAGACGGGTGGTGAAGACCGGAAGGGATTCCCAGATGGGTCTTGACACACTATTACATTAAAGTAATAATAGCCTTTGTGTAATGTTGTGATGAACGTGAGGATGGGCGAGGCCGGATGACAACATGGACGATTATTTACCGGCCGCCTTACAGCGCCTGGTTTGGAAAATGCGGCGAGGCATTGCAGAATGAAATTCTCGCTCATCTCGAGGTGCTACAGACCGTGGGACCAAACCTGGGGAGGCCCCGCGTTGACCATATCAAGGGCTCGATGCACCAGAACATGAAGGAGCTGCGAGTCCAGTTCAAAGGCGATCCGGTGCGCATACTCTTTGCCTTCGATCCCGATCGCCGCGCAGTTCTGCTCCTCGGCGGAACCAAAACAGGGGATGACCGGTGGTATCGCAAGCACGTTCCCCTTGCGGATCAGGATTTCCGGTTGCACCTGCAGGAGATGCAACAGGAAAAGAAACAACAGAAGGAGAAGACACGATGACCACGCACAAAGAATTTATGGCGACTCTGCCGAAGAAGCGCCGCAAGGCCATCCAGGCGCGCGCAGCGGAACTGCTCGCTGAGGAAATGACCCTTCAGGAATTGCGTCGGGCGCGCGACCGCTCCCAACAGTCCACAGCCGACGCGCTTGGCCTCAAACAGGCCGCCGTCTCTCGCCTTGAACACCGCGATGACATGCGGATTTCAACACTTCGCGAATATGTGCAGGCTCTGGGCGGAGAACTCGAATTCTACGCCCGGTTTAAACAACGCGGCGATAAGGCTGGCCTTGTCCGCATCCGGCAAAAAACCCATGACGAACATCACACCGTGTAACGTATTCAGAGAGCGGTTATGATGTTCTGAACGGAGCGTCCAGTAAAAACAGCCACATGATGTACGATGACGATCACCGCACGACCATCGCGCCATTGATCAGCCGAGAAACGTAGCGACGGACACGCTGCAAGGCATACTCGAACACTTCCGGTTTCAACAACCACAACGCCGCTCCATCCATGGATCGGCGTTGTTCTTTTTCGTGTGTTCCTCACTGTCCGCTCTCTCGATCATCAACACCTGGACACTGGCAGGGGGCGTCGTCTCATCAGCAGGCCACCCCGTCGCTTTCATCGACGTGATGCTGCCGACAGAGGCAGGGCCATCATGGTGAACGAGAAACACTCGGATTCAGAGACGAGAGCCTCGGACTCGCACCTCCGACCGCAAAACCGTAACCTCCCACATTCACCCCGACCGATTCCCCCCCCCTCATCGCTACTCCTGCTTCAATTGTGTGCGCGGTGTTTCGTCTCGTCGCCATCTAGCGCCTCTGTTAACTGAATCGCGCTGCCACGCTGGGCCGTGGCTGGCCATGCTTCGACTCCCGTACGCACCGGCTGCGCCAGCACACTGTCACGCCCGTTGCTCGTGTCCCGTCCGTCTACGCGTCATCGGCCAGCACGGCTCTTTCACCTCCGTTGTCCTGCACCGGCTCTCCAGCTTCTTCGAGAGAGCCAGTCAGTCCAACAACAGAGAGGTTCCATCATGGCCACGCGATACATTCCGAAGAATCCCACCGGCTCGATCGTCAACAGCACGGACGTGACGAACCCACTGTTTATTCCACGGTACACGCTCCAACTCGTTCCGGGCAACGCTCGTCCAGATCCGCCTGTGGTCATCCGTGATTCCACGCGGGCGGCCACCATCCTCCGTCCCCTCTTTCACGGTCTCGATCGTGAACAGTTCCTGGTCGCCTGTCTGGACGCCAAGCACGCCATCATCGGCGTCAACGTCGTCTCAATCGGCTCACTCACTCTCAGCATTGTGCATCCTCGCGAAGTGTTCAAGCCGGCCATCCTCCTGAATGCTCATGCCCTCATCGCCGCCCACAATCACCCGTCCGGCGATCCCACGCCGAGCACGGAGGACCGTGTTCTTACCGCACGGCTCCGGCAGGCCGGAGAACTCATCGGCATCGCTCTCCTCGATCACATCATTCTCGGTGACGACCGCATCTACAGCTTTGCAGACTTCGGCTGGCCGTCATGAGGCAATAGCCCAGGCCTCTTCATCGCACCGCTTTCCGATCATCATTCGTAGCCCAATAGTGTGAGCCGTTTTTCTGACACATCACCCGCAACTGGCCTTTTCTCCCTTCTGCGCCTGCCCCGAACGAACCGGTTGTTTCGTCACTCCGGCCACTGACGCCCGCGCTCCATCTCCATAACGCAGCGCCCGCGCCAGCAAGAGCCGTCACGTCCGCCGCCTCCTGTTATTCCGCCTCCGCATCATGCGGCCGTCAGTTGGCCCGCCTGTCCTCCCCGTTGCCCGGCCTGCCTCTCCCCGCGCTGTGAGAGAGGCAGTTGGTCAACAACACAAGGAGGACAGACTATGACGAAACAACCAGTCCAGAAGTTCAGAGAAGGCGCCGTCCAGGTGGCCGTCTGGCAGAACGAAGGCCACAATGGCGACTTCTACAGCCTGACCTTTCAACGGTCCTACACCGACGCAGAGGGCACCTGGCACAACGCCACGTCCTTTCCGCTCTCCGCGCTCTCCGCGCTGATGGTAGCAACCTTCAAAGCCTATCTCTGGGTTCGCCAGAACACGGCGGCGGAGAAAGCAGCGTGACCCGCTGTACCACATCGACGAAGCCTCCGGCCTCGCGCCGGAGGCTTCATAACCAGAAAGACAACCACATCATGAAAACCTATCAGCACTTTGCTTTCGTACTTTCCCAGCTTCTCGGCAACGATCACGCCGTCCGCCTCACCGTCTCTGGCTATATGCCCCTCTCGATCGAGGACATCGGCACTTCCGCCGAAGGCAACCCCCTGGTATCTATCTGCCACTATGGAGAACAACACGGCGACCTGATGCGCAACCCGGATATGGTCTTTGAATTCCACACCCACACCACCCCGCACATGGCGGAGCCTGTTTCCTTCCGCAACGACTACGTTGGTCTTTTTCAGGAGGTTTACCGGCATGATGCCGACGGCAAGAAGACCCACGTCAACGCCAGCCTGAAGAAGGAACCGAAGTCCTTCGCGCAAACGTGGTTCCGCAACCTCAAGGACCAAGGATTCATCGATCCACAGGCGACGCGCGAGCGTCTTGCCTGATTTCCTCAAGAGCCTCAGGCTTCGCAGCCCGAGGCTCTTTTTATGTCTACTGAAACCGACTGGATTCCACCCGTCCGGAATCACGTTGCTATGAGTCATCACGTCCTTTGTTGGGTCGTTTGGCGAACCGAAGAATCCAGTATCCGAGTGTCGCCGAATGCATGACCATTCACGAAGTTGCACATTCACCACCTGTGTGTCACATGGTGCAACTCCTCGTTTCTGCGCACCCTTGATGTTCAACCACCCATGGGACCTTGCCATACAGTATTTTCCCTTTTGCCACGTGCCCCCTCTTTATACCAACTTTATCAGTGTATACTTGAAATCAGATATAACCGCATATAAACTGCTACACATGGACCCGATCAAAAATCCCTTTTCGCCCGGTGCTGGCTCGCCGCCGCCTGAACTTGTAGGACGTGACCCGATTCTCGAGCAAGCACGCATTCTCCTCGGCCGGATCAAGGCGAAGCGGCCTGAAAAGAGCATGTTGCTCACCGGGCTGCGTGGTGTCGGCAAGACAGTCTTACTGAACGAAATCGAGCGAGTAGCAAAAGCCGACGGATACCGGACGCTCTCCATCGAAGCGCACGAGGACAAGCAGCTTGGGCCGCTCATTGCGCCGAACCTGCGAACGCTGCTCTACGATTTGAATCGGGTGGCTGGAGCAGGGGATAAGGTCAAACGGGGGTTAGCCGTGCTCCGAAGTTTTGTCGGCGCACTCAAGGTCACCGTCGGGGATGTGAGTGTCGGCCTGGATATTGATCCCGAGGAAGGAACCGCCGACAGCGGCGACCTGGAGATTGACCTGCCCCACCTCTTTGTTGCGGTCGCCGAAGCCGCTGAGGAACGGGCAAGCGCCGTGGCCGTATTCATTGATGAACTGCAATACTTCAGCCACAAGGAACTGGGTGCGCTGATCATGGCGATGCACAAGGTGCAGCAACGGCAGCTCCCGCTGGTGTTACTGGGAGCGGGCCTCCCGATCCTCCCGGGACTGGCCGGTGAGTCGAAGTCGTATGCCGAGCGGCTCTTCAGTTTCCCGGATATTGGCGCGCTCTCGGAGGAAGACACCGCGACAGCGCTTCGAGAGCCAGCACGCGCCGCAGGGGTGGCATTCGAGCCACAGGCATTGAAAGAAGTATTCCGACTCACGAAGGGCTACCCGTATTTCCTTCAGGAATGGGGCTACCAGGCGTGGAATCTTGCCACCTCCAGCCCAATCGGACTGGAAGTCGTCAAGAATGCCACCGCAACGGTCATCCCTCGACTGGACAAAAACTTCTTCCGCGTGCGTTTTGACCGGCTCACGCCGAGCGAAAAGAACTTCTTGCGAGCCATGGCCGAACTGGGACCTGGCGCGCATCGTACCGGCGACATCGCAGATATCTTGCGTGTGAAGGTCACCAGTCTCGGACCGGTGCGCGCGAAACTGATCAGGAAAGGGATGGTCTTCAGCCCGGCGCACGGCGACATGGCCTTCACGGTGCCGTTGTTCGACGAGTTCATGATTCGAGCGATGCCGACCTTCAAACATTGAGACAGAACGAACCGTGTGTATCCGGTTGTTACCATTTTTGACCGAATATATGATTTGTGACCCATGCAAATGGACATTCTTCAACATGACGATATCCCGTTCCCGCGACTCTTGAGAGCGTGAAAAACGGGAGAGGTTGAGCCGCCTTGCAATGTGCTCAGCACCGACCGGGCGAAGGATCGATCCAGACTTGACCTGTTCTGGGATGGGTATACTCGTGAGCAGGATTTGGTCAGAGGGCCTCAGTGGCTCATCTCAAATGAGGTTCCCATCCCATGTATTTGGCGCTACCATTCATCTTGATCCCTGCTCACACTCTGTGGGAGCTTCAACCTAGTTCAATCGGTAAGAAAGCGCCTCGATTCCTTTCTGAATATCAGATTTGTTAGTACGGCCGTCGTTTTGAAACCTCTGTGTAGCCTACTGAACTGCTTGCTCCGAATCTCTGAAGGTCAAATGCTGCTGCGAGAATTTAGCGCCTGAGACTATTATTAGATGAAGATTACTTTCGGGCTGCGGTTGGACGGTGAGCACGGTTGGCGACCTGCCAATCGATTGGGAATGCCGGTGGTTGGCCCCCTTGGATTCCTGAACTTGCTTGAGTCCTGGCTTGGCTTGTTGCGTGCGGAATGCCCGCAGGCGCAACGAGTGACGCAGTACCGCGAATGTCTCAAGCGCTGTGACACTCCGGATCGCTTTTACCATGCCTCGTTCGGGATCGATCCGATGGGAGCATCCGCTTTACTCTTGTCGTGGCGGGACGACTGGTATCTGCACGGCTGGAACGGCGACTTGCCATCTGGAGCGGGTATCCGGATCTCCGACATGGTTGAGGTCGAGAGCGCAGCCAAAACACTTCTGTTTCCGTCGGTCGGCGAGCGGTTGGCACTTGTTGCGGAGTCCCTCTCCAGACAGCAAGCCAAAGTCGATAGCGTCGAGTTGCTCGACCCGATTGAGGCGTTTCCAAAGCGCTGGCGGGAATTGCTCGCGAAGCTGCCGGTTCGATCGGTTCGAACTTATGGGCCTTCGGCAGACGGGAAGACCGTGCTTGGGAGGCTCCAGATCGCGCTCAAGTCTGCCCATGAAGGTAAGAAGTTCCCCGGGAAGATCACCTGGTCGGACGATGGCAGTCTCCGCGTTGTATACGCAGAAACGGAGCTGGTCGCGGCACGCTGGGTGGCGCAGGCTTTCACCTCGCGGCAGGAGGGAGTTGCGATTGTCGCCGAACAGAGCCGCTCGCTACTCGACGCGACACTGGATGCTGTCGATATCGCTCGGCAGGGATTCCAGGATTCGAGTCCGTTGGTACCCGCACTTCAGGTCTTGCCGCTTGCGCTTGCCACGGTTTGGGAGCCCCTCGATGTCTACGCGCTCCTTCAGTTTCTCTCGCACCCCATAGGACCTGTGCCCGGCTATGCAAGGAGGCGATTGGCCGAGGTGGTCGCGCAATGGCCCGGCGTCGGTGGCCCACCTTGGCGCGAAGCAATCGAGGAAATCGTACGTCGCTACCCAGAGCGGGCTGCTGATCTTCGCCAAGCTGTGGCGTTCTGGGTCGAGCACCCCCGGTACAGCCCCGTGCCGGGTGCTCCGGTCGCGGTGCTACTCGAGAGGACGCGCAAGGTGCGTGAATATTTCGGTGCAAGGTTTGCAGATCAAGACCCCATCCGCAGCGCATCGGGTGCAACAGGCTTTGCTCAGGCAAGCGGGGTGACAGCGGCCCTCGAATCGTTGGCCGCGCAGGGAGAATCGTCGATTACTCCGGTGGAACTTGATGCGCTTGTGTCCCAGTGTACGGCGCAAGGAGCGCCGAACTTCGAGATGCATGCTCAGGTCGGATGTGTCCCTTCGGTGTCCGACCCCGGTGCGTTGGTCGAACCCTTCGATCGGGTCATATGGTGGCAGATGGGAGCGCCGACGTTGCCTGGTCACTACCCCTGGAGCATCAGCGAGTTGGCATCGCTCGCACGGGCTGGCGCAGAACTTCCGCCCCTTGCCGAGGTACTGGCGCGGCGTAGCGCCGACTGGCTTAGGCCGATTCTGAACGCGCGCAAGCAACTCGTGCTCGTCCTTCCCCCTCCCGATGAGGAGATGCACCCTCTCTGGCAGGAAATCCAGTGGTTTGTCGATGGCGTGCGGCCGGAGCCTTTGGAAGATCTGGTGACAAATCGTATCGACAATAACCTTCCGTCCATTGCGCATGCGCGCCTCCCAAGACGCAGGCGTTGGTGGAAGCTGCCACCCGAGGTGACGAGATCTCTTCGTCCACGAGAATCCTATTCCAGCCTCAACGTGTTTTTGAATGCTCCCTATCAATGGGTCCTTAAATACACGGCCAGGCTCAACCCGTCCAACATTCTGGCGGTGGCCGATGAGAACCGGCTCTATGGGAACCTTGCTCATCGGCTGATCGATCGGTTCTTTCGTACCGACGGTGCGCAAGCCCTTCGTGGCGACGCATTGAGAGCCTGGTTCTCCCGGGAGTTCGCGGTAGTCGTGGCCGAGGAGGGTGCGGTTCTATTGATGCCGGGCCGGCGTGCGAATTACGAGCGGCTGCGCTCTGCACTGGAGCGCGCAATCGGGGAAATCCAGCGGCAGTTCGTAGCGGCAGCCATTGACGTGGTTGAGTCGGAGCGTGAACTTGTCGGCAAGTTTCCGGGCGGCGCTCTCGAGGGGATCGCGGATCTTGTCGTTCGCAATAGATCCGGCCAGCAGGCGATCGTCGACATGAAATGGGCCGGTAGCAATTCCTATCGGGAACGGCTCGCAAAGAATCGTCATCTGCAACTGGCCATTTATGCGGAAATGCTGCGGCAGGAAACAGGAGCGTGGCCACAGGTTTCCTATTTCATCCTTGAAGCATCTCGCCTCCTGGCGCCGGATACAGGATTTTTCCCGGAGGCGGGATCGGGTCAGTCCAGCAACCCGGGAGCCACGCCACAGCTGTGGGAGCAGTTTGTCACCGCTTGGAAATGGCGCCGGTCTCAACTCGATGCGGGAATGATCGAGGTTGTCGCCGACGACCTCGATCCGACCCCTGAATCAGAGGGGCCTCTCGGCGCACTCGCACCGGAAGAGTTGTCGGAAGCCTACAACGATTACCGCTGGCTTGCCGGCTGGGAGAATTGACCGATGGCTGGCACGATTAGATTCGTCAGCGCTGGGGCAGGAAGCGGCAAGACCTACCGTCTGACACAGATCCTCCACGAGAAACTCAGTTCGGGACAGGCCGCACCCGGCGGGGTGATCGCAACGACCTTCACCCGCAAGGCGGCCACGGAGCTTCGAGAGCGGGTCCGGACGGCGCTTCTTGAGACGGGCGAATTTGCGCTTGCCACTGCCATGGGACAGGCACGCATCGGCACAGTAAATAGTGTGTGCGGGGGGTTACTTGAGCGCTTCGCATTCGAGGCGGGACTGGCTCCGGAACAGCGCGTGCTGGAGGGAACGCAGGCTGGGGCGCTCGTGCGAGAGGCGGTCGATGCGGTCTCCGATACCGCCACGGTGCAGCGTCTCGTCGAGCTCGCGCGGAGATTGGGCATTGAGAGCTGGGAAGATGCACTCAAGTCGCTGATCGACCAGGCGCGGGCGAACGATATCGCGCCCGCGCGCCTTGCCACGTTCGGTGAGCGCAACGCGAAGGACCTGCTTGCGCACTTTCCTGCTCCGACCACGGATAACCTCGACGCCTCCCTCGTAGCCGCGATCGAGACTGCGGTACCTGAGCTGACCACGCGTGCCACAGGCAAGAAAAACACAACTGAGTACATCACGCTAGCGCGTGAGACCTTACACCTGGTCCGCGGCGGCACTGCGGTGTGGGCAGACTGGGTTAGACTCTCCAAAGGCGCACCTGAGGCAGGGCTCAAGACTATCGCGCAGACCGTAACGAACATCGCGAGCCTGTTCGCCTCGCACCCACGGCTGCGGCAAGACATCGAGCAGTATCTCGCAGCGATTTTCACGCTCGGGGCAAAGGCGCTCGATGCCTACGCGAAGAGAAAGCGCGAGCTGGGCTTCATCGACTTCGTGGACCAGGAGCATCTCTTTCTCGGGCTACTGGAAAAGCCCGCTGTGGTCGAAGTGTTGTCGGAGGAGCTTAATCTGTTGCTGGTGGACGAGTTCCAGGACACCAGCCCCATCCAGCTCGATCTCTTCGTTCGCCTATCACGCATTGCCCGCGAGACGGTCTGGGTCGGCGATGTGAAGCAGGCCATCTACGGGTTCCGAGGCAGCGACGCAGAATTGATGAAGGCCGTGCTCGGCGAGCTCCCACGGATGGGAGGCTCGACAGAGGTTCTTGGGGAGTCACGTCGGTCTCGGCCGCACTTGGTTCGTTTGATCAACAGTGCCTTCGGCGATGCCTTCGCACCTGGACTCTCGCGCGAGGAGGTGGAACTCGAACCTGTTCGCGAGGAGCAAGTCCCTTCCCCTCCCTTTGCCAACTGGGTTCTCAACGGCAAGAACGTACAGGAACGGGCAGCGGCGCTCGCTGAAGGGATTAAGGCCCTAATTGCTTCCGGTTACCGCGTCGTCGACTCCTCAACGGGAAGTCCTCGGCCTGCGCACTATGGGGACATCTCGGTGCTCTCCAAGACCAATATAGGCGTGCATACAGTGGCCAAGGAGCTTCGCTTGGGTTCCGTACCGTGGGCCACGCAACAGTCTGGATTACTCTCCACTCCCGAGGCAGTGCTAGCGCTTGCCTGCCTACGACGACTGAACGACCCTTGGGATACGTTAGCGAGCGCAGAGATTGTTTCTCTCGCGGACTGTGAGGAGCCCGAGTCCTGGCTGGTGGATCGCCTGCGCTATCTCGAAGGCGGGGGGGATAGCGGCCTCTGGCGAGACGGGGCCAATAACGGTCACCCGCTGCTTTCACGAATCGCAAAGGTGCGAGAGCAGGCGGCACTGCTTTCGCCATACGCGGCGATGGAGCTTGTCATCGCACAATGCGATCTCGCCGGACGCGTACTGCGGTGGAGTCGGGATGAACTGGTTGCGCGCGTGCGACTGGCCAACTTGCAAGCCGTGCTGGGCCTTGCCAGGTCCTACGAGGAAGTTCGTCTCGCACAACGCGAGCCGGCGACGGTTTCCGGACTCATTTTGTGGCTTGGGGAGCAGGCGGAAGAGAAACTCGACATGCTCGCCCAGCCGCCGGTCGATGCGGTCAAGGTTATGACGCACCACGCGGCCAAGGGACTCGAATGGCCCATCGTCATTCTGTTGGATCTAGAGAAGGACATTCAGGCCCGGCTCTGGTCAGTCGGCGCCCGGTCCGATGCGAACCTCGATGTCGCCGCGCCACTCAAGGATCGCTGGATCCGCTATTGGCCGTGGCCCTTCGGCGCCCAGAAGAAAGTGGCTATCGGTGACGTAATCGCCCAGTCGCCGGAAGGGATTCGATCGCGCGCGGAGGCGATCGATGAGGGAAAGCGCCTCTTGTATGTGAGTATGACACGAGCGCGCGACTTCCTCGTATTGGCGTTTCCCGCGAAGAGTGGCAGCAGCGAATGGCTGGGGTCTCTAAATGCCCCCTGGCTCGCACCGGACGTTGGGGGCGCATCGATCTCCCTGCCGGATGGTTCGGACATCCCGTGCGACTTCCAGAGTCTCCAAGCACCTACGGCGGCGCCGATGCCGACCGAACCGGATTCCCCCCTTCGGTGGTTCCCCGTCCCTAACACGCGTACAGAACGCCCGCGGGCAACCTTGGTCGCTTCGGCTTCCAGCGCCAGCCCATGCAAGATCATGGGTACTGAGTCGCTTGGAGCTCGGGTCTCGCTGAAGGCAGGAACCGATATGATGGCACTCGGCAACGCCATGCACGCCTGTATCGCGACGGCATTCACCGATCCAGACGTGCCGCTGGATGAGGTTCGGGCGACCCGCATCCTCGATGGCTTCGGGCTAAACGGGGCGATCGATCCTTCTGGTTTGGTGCAGCAGATCGGCGCCTTGGAACGGTGGATTGCCTCCCGGTGGCCAGATTGTCGTCGCCATGCGGAGATCCCCATCGAGTCAATTCTCCCCAACGGGCAAGTCATGCACGGACGTATTGATCTGCTACTTGAGACAAAGGGCGGTTGGGTACTTCTTGACCATAAGGCGAATCCCGCCCCCAGGGACAGGTGGGATCAAGTTGCCGCCGAGCATGGCGGGCAACTGTCCGTGTATGCAGACGCACTAGTTCGTGCCACCGGCCGATCTGTCACTGAGGCGTGGATCATTCTACCAATCGCGGCCGGAGCGATCCAAATAACGATGGGCACGTCATGACCCACAAGCGACGGGATCACGGTACGAATTGTTGCCACCGAGGCTAGACACTACTATTCGGTACGACGTGGAATCGGTGATGGATGTTCAGGTGATCTTTGAGTAGTGCCCGCTGTACGGAGACCAAGGTAGGCGCAGATCGCTACATCCTGCTGATGCTTCTTCAACGACTGAAAAAGGAACATCGTGGTTTGATTGATGACTTGATTGCTGGCGTTGCTACCGCCGCCTGGCAGTCGAGAACAGCGGTGAACTGACCGAACCTGTGCGGCAAATCTTTGAGAAGGCCGACCGACAACTGCGGCAAGCCAAGGGTCAGCGCCTCTGCTTCACCGCCGGAGGCTCTTTCTTCTCGAACTCAAACCTCACCGGCTTGAACTGCAACAAATCAAGATCGGACAAATCCCGTTCGAGAAACGCTTCCGCTTCTTTGTCGCTGTTCAGTCCCGGTAGTTTCTTTTTTTTAGCGTTCACTCTTTCCCGACTCCATTTATACGGAACGATTACGCTGGTACTCCAGCGGCAAACCCTTTGACAGGCCGGACTTTCACCGCGACTTCAATGCGCGATCCGAGCCTGTTGATCATCGTCATCAGGCGCTCGACGCTGATGCGCCGGAAATCCGCGTTGCGGACGCGCGAGAAGTCCCCGGCATCAATGTCCGTGAGGCGTTGTGCCTTTCTCACGCTCAGCCCGCCCCGATCGAGCGTTTCGATGATTTCGGCTGCCAAGATCGCCTTCAACTGACGAACGTCCGCGTCCGGCATATTCAAGTCACGATAGAGATTTCCGCTCCCGCGGATACACTCAAGCTGTTCCTTTTTCATCGCAACATCTCCTTCAGTCGTTTGAGCCGGTCCTTGATCACATCGATCTCCTGTTTCGGAGTCTGAATGCCGTGCATCGATTTTTTCTGGAAGGCATGTATCACCCACAGCTCTTCCCCGAGCTGCACCGCATAGACCACCCGAAACGCATTACCCCGATACGGCAATGCAATTTCAAACACACCGGACCCAAGCCCCTTCATCGGCTTGGCTATCCCCGCCTTGCCACCTTCAGCCGCCACGCTTAACGCATCGACGATTATTTCGCGTGCGTCGTGAGGAAATACATCAAAGGCTTTTCGAGCAGGTGTGAGCCAGGAGACCGGTCGTGTTGGCCGCATCTAGCAGTGCCCCTTCTATTTCAATGTTGGCATAATTACCAATACCTGTCAAGCCTTCTGTGTTCCCTCTCATAAGACGACGCTTGCTATGTATCATACTTGCCTTTATGCGGTTCTCCTGAAGTAGATTCTTGTTGTGCATCATAAAGGCCGTTATGATGCACAAGATGAGCACGGCGGTAAAACACCAATTAGTCAGAATTCAGACAACAGAAATCCGGTCCTTTGCCGGCTCGACACTCCCCGCCCTCTTCTCCCCTGATCCCGGCACCGCAAAGCGCGTGTTCGAGTTCTTCGCCGCCAATATCCGCAACCCCAATACACGGAAGGCCTACGCCAAGGCCACAGGAGAGTTCGCCGCATGGTGTGAGGCCAGAGGCCTGGCACACCTCCGGGACGTGCAGCCCGTCCACGTCGCGGCGTATATCGAAGACCTGCAGCAACGGATCGCCGCGCCGTCCGTCAAACTCCAGCTCGCGGCCATCCGGATGCTCTTCGATTGGCTGGTCCTCGGGCAGATCGTCCCCACGAACCACGCCAGCGTGGTGCGCGGGCCGAAGCATTCAGTCAAAAAGGGCAAGACCCCGGTGCTCTCGGCCGATGAAGCCCGCACCCTGCTGGATTCCATCGACATAGACCACGGAAGCCCGGAGCGGCCGCGCGTCGTCGGCTTGCGCGACCGCGCCCTGATCGCTCTGCTCACCTATACCTTTGCCCGTGTCGGCGCGGCTGTCCAGATGCGCGTCGAAGACGTGTACGCGCAAGCGCGCCGCACCTGGACGCGCCTCCATCAGAAAGGCGGCAAGCGCCACGAAATGCCCTGCCATCATAATCTTGAGGCGTATCTGGAAGCCTATATCGCCGCTGCGGAGCTTGCTGGCGACCCGAAGGGATTTCTGTTCCGCACGACCGCGGCCAGTCCGGCACACTCACCGAACGGCCGATGTCACGCACGGACGTGTACCGCATGATCAAGCGCCTGGCAGAGAACGCCGGCATCAAAACCAAAATCGGTTGTCACACGTTCCGCGCGACCGGAATCACCGAATACTTGCGCAACGGCGGCAAGCTCGAAATTGCCCAGCAAATGGCGAACCACGAAAGCGCCCGCACCACCGGCCTCTACGACCGCCGCGACGACCAGCTCACGCTCAATGAAGTGGAACGGATACTAATTTAGTCCCGCAATCTCATAGCCTTACTATCCCCCACCATCACAGCTTAAAAATAGGACTTGTCAGCATGAACCTTTTAAGGTATACTGAATCTTATAAGGTACAAGATGAATGACGAACAAACAAAAAATACCGCTAGCCTTTTACCGCACCCCGACCGGAAGAGAGCCAGTCAGGGAATGGTATAAGGCCCAGTCTAAAGAGGATCGATACATACTTGGAACCGACCTTCAGCGCGTTCAGTGGCAATTTCCGATCGGAATGCCATTGTGCCGCCCATTGGGAACCGGGCTATACGAAGTCAGAAGCACACTCACGAACAACCGCATAGCGCGGGTTCTTTTCTGCTTGTATCGCGGCCAGATTGTTGCCCTGCACGCCTTTATAAAAAAGACCAAGACTACACCGGACGCAGACTTGGCACTAGCCCGTAAACGCCTAAAGGAGATTGAACATGAAAAAGAATAAACATATCGGATCATCCCTCGATGACCTTCTCAAAGAGGAAGGGATCTTTGAAGAGACACAAGCTCAAGCCATCAAGGAAGTGATAGCTTGGCAGCTTTCACAGGCTATGGAGAAAAAGCACATCTCAAAGAGCACAATGGCAACACGCCTCAAAACCAGTCGCACTCAGGTTAACCGCATTCTCAATGCCAAGACAGACGTAACCCTTTCCAGCTTGCAACGTGCCGCCGCACTTGTCGGCAGACGGTTGAAGGTCGAGCTTGTCTAACGGGAAACAAAATGACCAATGACGCATGGAAGCCGCTTGAGACAGCACCGAAGGACGGAACAGAGCTCATCTTTTGGGTTTCGAGCGAGAAGGGTTTTCAGGACATAACCGCCAATTTCTACTTCCACGATGGAGAATGGCGGTGGGCTTCTACGGAAGACCCCCTGAAAAGACCCGATCTTGTGAAAGGCTGGATGATCTACCCGCAACCGCCAGACCTATGAGGGGTCACCTCACGAAACGGAATTTAAAGCACGTTAAACCCCAAACATCCCCACTCACGTAAAGGCCAAAGGTTCTCTACATGGGGTCGTTTGCAGGACGGGGCGAAATACTACGGCAGGGTTAATGACAGTCGGTGCCGCGCAACGATACGGGAGACGGAGGCTCCACTTATATTTGTGCGTCATACGCCCTGCTCTACGGACAATCCGGCGATCACATGCAGACTGAGCACGGTGGTCATGAACCGGGCGAAATCGAAGTCGGGCTCGGACTCGATCGCCATCCGCTCAACCGACACGGCATCGACTCCTCGCGCCATGGCCTCAAGCAACAGATAGTCCATCCTAGCCAGAGGCGTTACATGGACCTTCCCGTCCCCTCGCGTGACGACGACGCCGATCTCCTCTGCCGGCAGCGGCAGCTCCACGGCTTCATCTATTGGCGCGTCCGGTTGCAGCGCCTGCCAGACTCGATGCACGGGGACGGGAAAGGACAGCAGTCGTGAGGCCGCATGCAGGTGGAATGTCACCTGAGAGGGATCCCACGACGCGAGGGCCTGCAGTCGATCCTGAGACAGCGATGGGGAGTCGGCAGCCTGATAGACCTCATGGCAGGCCCATTCCAGCCGCGCCAATTCCACCAGCACGGGAGCCACCTGTACCTTGTAGAGAAAGTTGGGAAGAGACTGCCCATAGCAAAACAGATCCCCGCTCATCGAAGGATGAGCCTTGAGGTACCCTCGCGCAAGGATGTCGAAATAGCGCCCACCGACGAACTGGAGCAAGACTGGATAGGTACTCGCGAGTGCCTGTCGATAGTTGTTGCGAATCAACCTGCGGTAGAGCGCCATGCTCCGCAGGGCTCCCCCATCCGCCGCCATCGCTACCGTGGCTGCATGGTACTTCCCTTCGACGATGGCCTCGGCAAAGGCGCGTTGCGTCTCACGAAGCGGCAACA
>Ga0163144_10015259_pt1 | contig 15865 bp, 14 predicted proteins | sample OliLak19BULKMAT1_FD_123175 | JGI IMG/M metagenome (GOLD analysis project Ga0163144, IMG submission 123175) | Freshwater microbial mat bacterial communities from Lake Vanda, McMurdo Dry Valleys, Antarctica - Oligotrophic Lake LV.19.BULKMAT1 | ecosystem: Environmental > Aquatic > Freshwater >...
ACAGACCAGCGGCCTGTCGAGGCGGTGGCGCCAAACGTGACGTAGCCATCCCAGCCACGCTGCTGCGCGCCGTTGGCGACGAGCGCGCTCTCAAATGCATAGCGAGCAATGGATGGCGACGCAAATGGCGTAATGGTCCACGCACCCGCGGTCAGGTCATAGCCTAATCCAGCGGTGACCGCACCAGACGAGAAGCCATCTCCGTTACCGCTGAAGAACGCGCCCTGTGTTGGCACGTTCACCCCGTGCACCTCGAAGGCTGAGGCGACGCAGGCAGAGAGCTTGTCGGAGAATGCCGCCAGCGAGCGGCTCAACGCGAGCAATCCTGACAGGTGCACCACACTGCTGTCGCCGCGCATCGGGCCGCCGGCTCCCGAGAAGCTGGCGGTGATCCCGAGTCCTCCGCGCGTGTCGAGGCGGTGGGCAATTCGGGCACCATAGACGCGAGCCTGGCGACCCTCGCCGGTCCACGCATGCCGGGTTTCGGCGCCGATGTACGTGCGGCGTGGCATGGCGATGCCAACGCAGCGCTGTGCGAACAGCGGGGTGGCGCCGGTCACGAATGCAAGGGTCGCGAGGGAAGCGAGCAGGTTGAAACGATGTGAGTTCATTGGTGGGTGCCGTGGCTCGAGGTTGAGGTGCGCCCGATGCGTCGGGGCGCCGGATGCATGACGCAGCGAACGGTAGGGGGAGCCAACCGGCCACGTCATCGTGCGATCAGCGTTGTGACTATCCATCGATTGGTGGATGGCCCCCTCCATCAAGCGGTTAACAGCGGCCGCGCACTCACGTGCTATGTTCTTCGGGCGTCCTGCATCACCTGCCAGCTGTGGCGTGAGCGGTGCGTGCAGCACGCCGCCGTTGCAGCGGCATCCCGGCGCATGGTGCGGGCGCTTCGCCCGGAGGCACTGGAGCAGGCGGGGGGACTGACGCAGGCGCTCACACGCGTTGGGGCAGAGTGGGCCGACCGGACAGGCGTTTTGTGCAGCGTGACGGTGACCGGCACTGTGCTGCCGCTCCACGCCGACCTGGAGGTGCTGCTGCTCCGCGGGACGCAGGAGCTGCTCACGAACGTGCGGAAGCATGCGCAGGCGACGCGGGTGAGCGTGACGCTCTCCTACATGGCGGACCTCGTGGCGCTCGATGTGCGCGACGACGGCATCGGCTTTCCGGAGCTCATGACGAATGGTGAGGGAAACCCATCGGGGCTGGGCATACTTGGCCTGCGCGAGCGCACAGCCGCCTTCGACGGCGCCTTCAGCATCGAGAGCACGCCGGCCGAGGGAGCCACGGTGACGCTGACCATTCCGGCGTATCGCGCCGCCTCCGACGCGGTGCGCTCGTGACGCCGATCCGCAACCTCATCGTGGACGAGCACCCGATCCTGCGCGCCGGTCTGTTGGGGCTATTGGCATCGGAAGAGGAGTTCATTGCGATTGGTGAGGCGGCGAACGGACTCGAGACGCTGGCGCTCGTGTGGCAAGCCCGCCCTGATGTCTTACTGATCAACCTGCGCATGCCGGAGATGATGGCGTCAGCGCCGGCTATCTGCTCAAGGAAACTCCTCGGGAGGAGCTGTTCGCCGCGATCCGCGCCACCGCACGCGGGCAGTCGGTACTTTCGCCCACCGTGGCGTCCCGACTCGTCAGCCGAACGCGCGACTCGATCGAGCGCGCACGGCCTCCGAAAGTGCGACGCGTGCCGCATGGCATGCGCGTCCGATCGCTGGACCAGGCGTGCATCTACAACCTGACGGAACCGCGTGAGCCGATAGCCGCTGTTCTGGCGCTAACGATGGTGCCCGCGTGCGCCGACACGGACCGTCACTTCCTGGCCGAAGCGAGTCGCGCAGCGCCTCGTCGCCGCGGGCCGCCGCGTCGCTCTCTGAGTCTGCCTGGGGTGTCGTGCACGCTGCCCTGGCTGACGTCTGGCTAGGAATGGTCGCGCGTGATGCAGGGCGTGGTGGTCGCCTGGCGCCTACGCGTCCCCGGCCTCCGCTGGCCGCCACCCGCAATATCCTTTACGCGCCTCCGCCGGCACTTTCAACGGTTTGGGCTCGGGCACGTCCTCCACGCGCAAGCCGATGGAGGTCGCCGCCGCGATGCAGTGATTGTACCAGCCTGCCGCGTCGCCCTACTACCGATATGCGCGAAGTTTGGCGTGCTCATCACGCGTAAGACTTTCGTCATTTCGAGCTGATTGAACATGCCTTGCGTCGCAATCGCGCAGACTCACCGCGCGTCAGCGTCAAAGCCCGGCCGAGTGCGCGCGCTGCGCCCGGACCAACGAAGACCCGCGCTCCGACGCGGTCGGCAGCAACGACCGGCCCATTCTCCGTTTACATGCTTATGCCCCCGCTGCTCCCAGTGGCTAACGGCGGCGCCGCGGACCAGTTCCGAACGCCGCGGCCCCGGAATCGGCTCTGTGAACAACCGCACGGTCGACCAGCGCTACGCCACCACGCTGCCGCGCGATGCAACCAGTGCGTCAACGGCGGCCTGCAGTTGCGCCCGCGTGAATGGCTTGGCGAGGAAGGCGTACGTGCCTCGCTCTATGCCATAGCGCGCGACTTCGTCATCCGAGTAGCCGGAGATCAGCAGCACGCGCGTCGTTGGGTGGCGCGCCAGCACCGCGTCGGCGAGTGCGCGTCCGTTCATGGTTGGCATCACCAGATCGGTGATCAGCACATCGAATGCGTCATGCGCCAAGAGTCGGGCGACTGCTGCCTCACCAGTCTCCTCATCGACGACGGTGTGCCCATTCTCTCGGAGCACCCGCGTCACCACTTGGCGCACGATCGCGTTATCGTCCACCAGCAGCACGCGCAGCGCGCCGTGTGAGGCCGCGTCCTCCAAGTGTCCGGTGCCCATCCCTCCATGCGGCTCGTCTGCAGCGCGGTAGAGCGGAAATCGCAAAGCGAACGTGGTGCCGGCGCCCACGACGGAGGTCACTCCAATCTCGCCACCCATGTCGGTGACAATCCGGCGCGCCGACGCCAGTCCAAGCCCTGTCCCGGCGCCTCGTGGCTTGGTGGTGTAAAAGGTCTCGAAACAGCGCTGCAGCGTGCGCTCGTCCATGCCCATGCCGGTATCCGCGACCCGCAGCACAACCTGAGTGGCGCTGTGCGCTTCGAGCGTGATGGTCACCGTACCGCCATTTGGCATCGCGTCCCGTGCGTTCGTCAAGAGATTTAGGAGGAGCTGTTCGATTTGCGGCGCATCGCCAAGGATGGTGAACTCGCTGTCCGGGATGACGAATCGGCAGCGCACCCGCTCGCCCACGAGATGCTCCGCGGTATGCGACACCTCTCGCAGGAAGCCGGCGAGATTGACCGGTTCCCGGTGGCGGACTTCGTTGCGCGACAGAGCAAGTAGTTCTCGTACCATGCGCGCGGATCGCTTGCAGCTCCCCTGAATTTGCCCCAGATCCTCACGCTGCTCGACGGTGAGGTCCGGGCTCAGTGCCATGCAATCGACCGTGCCGAGAATGACAGTGAGCTGATTGTTGAAGTCGTGCGCGAGGCCAGCGGCGAGTCGGCCCACGGTGTCCTCGCGATCCAGTTGCATGATCCGCTCGTCGCTGAGCTTGCGGTCGGTAATGTCAGCCATCAAGCCGGCAGCACGGACCGGACTACCGTCGGCATCGAGGACAAATCGGCCGCGCGACCACAGCCAATGCAGCGTCCCGTCGGGCCAGATTGTGCGCAGTTCAACGTTGTAGTCACCGTCGCCTGCCAACGCCCGCTGATACGCCGCGTGCACGCGGTCGCGATCCTCAGGATGAACGTGCGCGAGAAAATCGTCATAGCCCCACGACGGCAGCATCTCAGCGTAGCCGAAGAGTGCGTCGTGTTTCGCGGATCGTCGCGTCAGATTCTGTCGGACGTCCATGTCCCAGTCGCCGAGATCGGCGGCGTCCACGAGGAATTCGTAGCGATCCACTTCTGCGCGCATCGCGAGCGTCGCTGAGCGTAGCTCGATCTCGGCCATCGCCGCCGCAGCGAGATCTTCCAGCGTCGCAACTTGCTCAGCCGTCCACTGCAGTGGTTTCGTGTCGATAGCGCACAACGCGCCGAGGGTATCGCCCGACGCCGTCCGCAGGGGGACGCCGAGATACGCGATCATCCCCAACTCCCTGACGGCCGGATTGTCCATGCACAGCGGATCGATCGCCGCGTCGTCGACGACCAGCATCGCGTCGCGCCCCACAACGTGCTGGCAGAACGAGTGCGTCAGCTCCGTCCCTCGTCGCTCCCCGGCCCAGCCCTCGAGGCCAGTGAGGCCAGGAAAGTGCTGTTCGCGGTCGTCGACGAGCGATACCAGCGAGATCGGCACACCGAGGAATCGTGAGACGAGACGTGTCAGCCCATCCAGCACAGAATTCTGCGCGCCATCCAAAAGTGTACTGGCGCGCAAGGCCTGAAGACGGCGAGGATCGGTCAGACGCGACTTCAGTACTTCGGCAGAGTACGGCGACGTTGCTGCTGGAGGGCCGACATGCGGCGTCATCGACATGGCTTGGAAGTCTCAATTTTCGCTGAAAGACACATCGCTGCCGTGCGTGGGGGGAGCACGCGCACCCATCGGAGTTTCGACGATCTTGTCAGCGGGCGCAAGCGTGGTCGTCGAGTTCGCGCGACCCAATAATAGATGGCCGGTCAGGCAAGTCAAGCTGACTCGCGTCGTCACTTGACTCGAAGAACTCCTGGTGCTCGACCTCATTCTCCTCGACGCTTCCCGGCCTGAGCGCAACCCAACGGTGCGCGCCAAGCCGCTTCCCTCATGAACTGCTCAAGCGAGCCTGATCAGGCGCTCACCCGCGCCACCGTCGCGCTACCCGGCAATTCACACACCGAGACCCGTCACCAGCGAGGGACACCTCCACGACCTCGCGCCTGCAACCGGCACTGAACAGTATGCTGGGCCTGGGTGAGACGCGCGTGCGGCAGGACTGGAAACTTGCCGACGAACGGATCGTCTAGTGAGTAAAGACGCTCAGGCGCGCGGGCGAGTTGGTGTAGCAGGCCGCGGCACTACTGCAACCGGAAGCCAGTTCCGAAGTAGGGTGGGGCAGCGTATCCCGAATTGACACTGGAGTCACTGTGGCTGATCCGAAAATCGCCGATAGGTTCTTCATGGCCGTCGACCTCGACGCTGGCGCGCATCAGTGGTGCGCGTGTGGAGCGTCCGGCACCCAACCGCGCTGCGATAAGACGCACAACTGCACGGAGTTCCCGCCGCGGACCCTCGTGTTGTCGACGCCCGCCCGAGTCAAGTGGTGCATGTGCAAGCGCACGAAGGATGCGGGCGGCGTCTGCGATGGGTCGCATAGCCGACTGCCGGGCTAAGTAGCTTTCCGCATCGCGGGATCGGGAGGCGCGATGATCGTGTCGGTCACGTAGCGCTTCGTGCAATCCGTCACAGCGCGTTTGACGATGGCGTGTTTGAACGCCTCATCAATGCGAATCCACTTCTTTTGCATCTCCTCCGGCAGGCGCGTTTCGGCGAATGCCTGTCGCAGGAATGTCTCCCGCAGTTGCCACATCGACTCGTCGACGAAAATGTGCGGATGCGCGTCCGAGGGGCTGCGCCCAGAGTACGTCTTAGGTCCACCGAATGCGCCGAGCATGAAATCGGTCTGCTGCGCTTCGAGGTGCTCCCGACGGCGGCCTTGAAACACCTCCTTCAACCACGGGTCCTTGTATACCCGATCATAAAAGGCCTTGGTGACGTCCGCGATCAGACTGCGTAGTTGGTTATCGTCCATATTATGCAGTCTCGGCTGACCTGATCGCATTCATGAGCATCGCCATATCGTGCGTCGCGTGAGGCGCTCACTGCAGTCGCTGTGAGGGGAGAACTGGCGCGTCTGATGGGGCTCCCCTCCCTGTATCTGTCATCAACAGACTGAACCGTCGCTGATTCACGAAGTGTCCCCCGTTGCAATCAGGGTCACACCTCTCTCATCTCAACAGGCGCAGCGGCTACGGCGCCTCCCGAATAATTCGACGCAGCTTTTCTTTCGCGCCAACCTGCCATTTGCCGCTTTGGAGCACGGGGTTCAGGGGGCGCGGGTTCGAAGCGGACAATCACTGGGGGAGACCGGCGTCATCCCACTCGAGGGGATCGCGATTTGCAGGGGCATGCCACGATCATGCATTGTGCATAGTCAGTTCTTCCGCCGTCCGCGTCAGCTGCGAAACAGCTCGTCGGCGAGCGTGCGATCGTGCCCGTATACGTCGTCGCGGAAGTTCAACACACCCTCGCTGGTCACCCACGCCGTGAAGTACAGGATGAACACCGGACGAGGCTGCGACAGGTTGACCGTGGTCTCGCGGCCACCCAGCATGACCTGGCGTATGCGATCCGGGGTCCAATCGGGGTCGTCGCGCAGCAGGTATTCGGCCAGCGCCGTGGGCTCGGCCAAGCGGATGCAACCGTGGCTGAACGCGCGTTGCTCAAGCGCGAAAATGCCGCGCGCGGGCGTGTCGTGCATGTAGATGGCGAAGCGGTTCGGAAACAAGAACTTAACGCGACCCAGCGCATTGTTCGGACCGGGCTTCTGCCGGATCACCGGCGCCGCCTTTGTTCCGCCAACGATCTCCATGTTGTGCTCGCGCAAGTAGTTCGGATTTTTCGCGATCGCCGGCAGGATCTCGCCACGCGTGATGCTCATGGGCAACGTCCACGTAGGACTCATCACCACCTGCGTGAGTGTGTCGGCAAAGATCACCGTGTGCGTGGCGGCCGCGCCGACCACGATCCGCATGCTGAACGCCTCGGTATCGCCCTCGAACACATGCAGGCGAAACTCCGGGATGTTCACCAGCAGTGCATTCGCAGGCTGCGTCTCCGGCAGCCAGCGCATGCGCTCCATGTTGACCAGCAGCGTGCGCAGGCGCACGGCTGGTGGCACGTTCAGTTCGCGCAGGAACGCGGGGCCGATCACCCCGTCCGTAGCCAGACCATGCCGCTCCTGAAAACGCTGCACAGACGTCACCAGCATGCTGTCGAGCATTGGCGCGCTGTCGAGCGACGCGAGATCGCTCAGCAACCGCAGGCGCTCCCTGATGTCGACGAGCACCTGCGCGCTGTCACCCGGCTTGATGCTGCGCGCGCCTTCACGCAGCGCGAGCTCGGGCCAGGCAACATCGGACAGCGCGCTCAGGTGCCGGAATGCGTCACGTAGCAGCTTGTACTGCGGGTGCAGCGGCTCATACGCCGAGAGGTCCATCGTGCCCGCGGCCAGCGAGTCCATGAGCTGTGCGATGTCACGCTTGGCACGTGGAATGAACCAATCCAGATCGCGCAGGTCCTGTGTGAAGTGGCCGCCGTATTTGCGCGCCGCAAACCGGAAGAACTCGGCGGTGAGTGTCAGCTCTGATTCCATCGCGCAACTGTCACACCCGACGGGACGCTCGTCGGCATCGTAGCCCTTCAGGCCGGAGAGCACGATAAACGCGTCCGCTGACGCGGTGAGGGAGTCTCGAACGAACCAGGCGAACTGCCTGTCGCGCCGAGCGTAGAAGTCGGCCATGCGCGCCGAATCCGCACGATAGTCCGGATGTCGCGTGATGAACTGCGCGAGGTCGGTGGTGTCGAGGGTGCGCGCGCTGTACGGCTCGGGGGTTTCGAACACCGCCGAAACCCGAGACGCCTTCTCCGCGCGTTCCGCACGCTCGGCGCGCTCGCCTCCCGTACCACCCAGGCAGCCGGCCGCGAGCGTGGCCAACAGTGCGGCCAGCAGACCGGCGGCTCGCCGCGGCGCGCTCAGCTGCCGTACACGTAGAGCAGCCCGTCACCCTTGAGCGCTGCGATCACGCGCGTCATCTCAGCACGTGGTACGGCGGGGCAACCCCAACTGCGTCCCAGTCGACCCGTTCGCGAGATGTAGTTCTGGCTCACGTAGTCGGCACCATGGATGATGACTTCGCGCGAACGTGCCTGGTCGTTCAGGCCCTTGTCCAACCCGTGGAGCAGCAGCGCGGCCCCATGCTTCGGGCTCACGATCTGCGAACCCACGCGGTACAACCCGAGGCTCGTGGCGTGTGAGCCATCGCTGTTGCTGAATCGCTCGGCCATCAGGCCGCCGGATCCCGAGCCGTGTGCAACCCACGTACGGAGCATGAGCTCGTGCGTTTCCAGGTCCACGAGTACCAGGCGCTGTGCGGTGCTTGGCTGGCTCATGTCGGCGATGGCGAGCGTGCCGCTCGAGGCTTGGATTCCATGCGCAACGATGCTTTCGTACGCCGCCTCGAACACCTCGCGAGCGATGATCCCGGTGAGGCCAGCGTTGTCGTATACGACATCGGGACCGACAGCAGGCGCGGAGGCGCTCGTGGGCGCTTCGACCGTGGGCTCGATCATCGGCACGGAAGAAGCCGAGCTGGCGGCCGCCGACAACAATACAGCGGCGGACAGCGTGAGGAACAACGGAAGCAGGCCGGGACGAGCAGTCATGATGGGCCGGGAACAGGGAGCCTGAGCCGGACTTGGCCGGGTCAGCAGCGTACCGGTTGAAGCGCGGCAACACTCGAACATAACCCACTTGTGCGTTGGAAGTTCAATCCAGGGTGCCATCCAGCTCTATCCCTCAGGGATCCAACCAGTCTGCAACCTGCGGTTAGGTGATGTAGCGCACCATTGATCTTTAGGCCGACAGCCAATAGCGCGAGACTTCAGAGGGTAGAATGATCAGGCGATGTCGTAGCGGGGCAAATTGTCTGGTCACCCGGTCGCGATGTTCCGCGACAAGTTCTGGCTCTCGCTGGTGCTGATGATTCCGACGCTGACGATTGTGGTCGCGCTCAAACCGCAGCTGATGCGTAGGGCACGATTATCGCGGTGAAGGACAACAGTTCTTCACGATCCCAACGTGGCCGTCTAGAAACCCCATCTAATCGACAAACGCAGAATCGGCAACACGCTGCGAAATGCAGGCCGGTCTTCGGCGAAGAACAATCGGGTGGCACCGGCGCCGGCGGTGAGCGCCACACGTTCGTCGATGCCGAGCAACCATTGCCGTTCCACGGTGAATCCGACATTCATCGCGGTGCTGGTGGAGCGGCTCGAATCTTCCTTGAGACGCACCACGCCCGCGACGGCACCCACGGCCACACCATCGAACGCGCGCCCACTCACGTAGTATCGCGCTCTGGCCTCGAGCGTGAGGTAGTCGGCCTTGGAGAACGAATAACTCGCCAGCGACGCGCCGAGCGTGGTGCTCGAAGCCAAACGCTGTTCATAGTCGGCCGAAATAATGCCCTGAAACACGAGCAGCACGGGGTTCAGCGAGACGATGTGTGAATACGGGACCGGCGTGTCGTTGGCGAAGGCGTCCTGCGCGGACGCCGTACAGCCTGCACTGCCAACCATGGCCAACGCCGTCAAGGCGGACGTAATGAGTGATCGCGCGCGCAATCCGACCTCCAGAAACGAATGAAACACACCGGACAGACCGGTAGGAGCTGTGTGTTTCAAGTACAGTGAACCGGGCCGCGGAGGTTCCAGCCTTGACACCCGGCACGCATGCTGGCGTTCATTCGCCATGCGACTGATGCGACGACCGTCACCACGCCACGGGCTGGGTGTGTACGCCGAGACTTCAATCCCGCGGCATGCACTGGTGATCGAATACACCGGCGAGCTGATTTCGCACTGTGAGGCAGAGCGTCGCTATCCCGCGGCGGACGGACGGGAAGAGCCGGAGCACACGTTTGTGCTTCAGCTCGATGAGGAACGTGTCGTGGACGCGAATGTCGGCGGGAACGATGCGCGATTCATCAATCACGCCTGCGCCCCGAATCTTGAGCCGATCGCGATTGGCGATCACATGTGGCTGGTCGCGCTGCGCGACATCGCGCCGGGAGAAGAACTGGGATACGACTACGCGATTCAGCTCGATGAGCGTCACACGGCAGCGCTGAAGCGCCAGTTCCCGTGCGCCTGCGGCACCGCCGACTGCCGCAAAACGTTGCTGCGCCCGAAACGCACGCTGCAGAGCGCCGATGTGCGTGCTGCACACGCGGCGGTCAGCCGTCGGCTGCGGGCGCTCATTGCAAACGAAACAGATAGCTGAGCTTCATGAAGAAGACGTCACGCGTCCGCTGCAACCGATCGGGTCCTTGTGGCCGGTCGGCACGCAGTTGGTCGCCGTAGCCGAGGAAGAGCACCGTACCGGGATTGGGCAGGTACGAGAACAATACGTCGAGCCGCGCCGTGGTGCGACGGAATGCTGCGGCGCGCGTAAGCGAACCGCTGCTGCTGCGCAGATACACCGGCAGTTCCGTTCGTGAGTCGTCGCGCAGGGAATCCTGATCGAGCACCGCGTGCTCACCGATCACACGAATGAAGACCTGACGTGACAGCTGGTATTCGGCACGTAACCGTTTGGTATTGCGCAGTTGCACATTGGTCCCGTCAGTCTTGCGGTTGAAGCGGTCTTCGTTGAAGGTGGCGGCGAGGCGGAATTGTTCGGTGGGCCGCAGATTGAGCGAAGTTTGCAGGCTGCTGATGCGCGCTGAACTCCATTCGGGAAAGTTCTCGTCCTGACCCAGGATTGCGACCGTCGTGAAGGAGAAGCGACGGAACTCGGGTGACGTCACCGACATGACCCAGTCGAGATTGGGCAGCGTGGCGGTGCCCACATATGCCGTGGTGTCAACAACGCCTCCGCTGCGTGGTGTGAGCAGCACGTAGTTGGTGAAGAGCGACGGATCGTAGCCGAATTCTTCAATCAACACCTGCGCACCAAGCTGCCATCCGCCGCGGAAACGGGTATTGGTTCGCAAGTGCAACTGCAGATCCTGCGCGTTGCGCCGATTCACAATGTCGGCGTACTGCCAGCGGCCGAGCACATACACTTCCGGCACAAACGCTTCCACGAGCGCACCGGGCGTACCGAACCGCGTGTATCGGTGCGTGGCCGAGAGGTTGGCAATGCCGGGACGCGCGATGAATCCGGATTGCGCATCGAAATCCCTGCTGATGCCGTTGACTGCGTAGCGCGCGTAGAACCGTTGGCCGGTGAGGCTCGCCGACATATCCCAGAGCGGTGCACGCACCGCTTCGCCCGCGCCGCCGGTGAACGAGCTCGCGAGTTGGCCCTGCGCACTGAGAATCCCGCGCACGAATCGACCGTCCACACCGATTACACGGTTCCAACGGTCCCCATCGACCTTGTCTGTATACGCCACGCCAACTCGGCTGGCAGTGCCGACATCGCGCTGCAGTCGCACAATGTTGAACACGGGCGATTGCCGTTGGTCAAACGAAGCCTCACGGCTGTCCACCGCCGACAACACCCCGATGTCAAAACCGCCGTGTTTCCCGGTGAGTTTTGCCGCCGCCACCGGCTGCGCAATACGGCGTGTGTAGATGAGTCGATTCGGGGCTGTGAACTGTTCCTGACTCTCCAGAAAGAACGGCCGTCGCTCGGGGAAGAACACCGCCACGCGCGGATCGTATGTGAACTGCGTCGCGTCCGCCTCCACTTGCGAGAAGTCGGGATTGGCGGTGCCCGAGAGCGTCAGATTGCTCGTGATGCCCCAGCGTGCGCTGCCACCCAGTTCGGGGCGCGAGGTGTCATAGTTCCACCGCGCGGAGCCGGCACTCGGTGCACCCACCGCGCTCGCGGTCACCGTGGGAATCATGTCGAGGGTGAGCCCACGCCGCAGGTCACGGAGCCCCGTCAGTATGCCCGACTGCGCCAGAAAGCTCGCACGGGCGCGCAGGGCGGGGGCCCAGATCTGTTCATGTCCGCTGGCCTGCACGGTGCGAATCACGTTGAGTTGCCACCGCTGTTCGTCACCGGCGCGATAGCGCAGGCTCTTGAAGGGAATCGCAATCTCGACCTCAAATCCGTCATCGGTGAGGCGCCCCTTCGATTGCCACACATAGTCGGGTGCGAGATCGGCGCTCTCGCGTGTCTTGGGGGTGCTGCTCGCAAAGCCACCGCCGCTGGCCGCGCCAGTTTCGGTGAGCACGCCGTCGCTCTGAATCCCGAAAGGATTCACGCCGAACACCATCGCCTGACGACTGTCCCCGTACGTGCCGAGAAAGAACTGCACATTGTCGTCCTGTGTGATGCGGTCGCGATCGGCCAGCGTCGCGCGCACCGTGCCGGAGGCCGCGAACGCACGAATGCCAATGTGCAGGGCCGTGGCGGAGTACCACACCAGGACTTCCGTGCTATCGGCGGCGCGTACGCCGTCGGTCGGGAAGTATTGCGAGAAGCCGGTGAGCATGGCCGCTTCGCTCCAATGTTTTTCGTCGAGCGCACCGTCAACGGTGCCACCGGCTTCGAGACGCGGCGTGGTCACGGTGGTTGCACCGTTTCGACCGTGGAAGACCGGTCCGGGACCTCGCGGGTCGGCGCGGAGCGCGGTGCCAACGAGTGCGGCGGCGAGCAGGTAGGTGGCGATCATGCGGCAGAGTGTAGGCGGCAGAGCGGCCGCGCGCGAGTTCGGGAGGCCTGCCCCCACGGACTAGGTTTCGTGACGTGTCGCCCTGCTTCCCGAATCACTACGTGTCAGCTCCCGAATCCGCTTCACGGCCAGTCCCCCAATGGCGCCGATGGGCGACTTGGTCGAACCTGTTGATGCTCGCGATCGTCCTCTGGGCGGCGCCTCGCGTGCTCCCACATCTCGGCGCGCTGGTCGGCGTCCGGGACTCGGCCGCGCGCCGTCCCGCGCTCCGCGTGCTGACACGCGACGGTCGGGTGATCACCAATGACACCCTACGGGGGCGCGTGGTCCTGGTGAATGTGTGGGCGACATGGTGCGCGCCGTGCCGCGTGGAAATGCCGGCCCTCCAGCGGATTGCTGACGCCTACGCCAGCGACAGCCTGGTGGTGCTGGGGCTGTCGGTAGATCGTGGTCCAGCGACGGAAGTTGATGCGTTTCTCGCGGAGCGCGGCATCACGTATCCGGTCGCGATCATTGACCAGCGCACGCTCGACGAGTTGGGCGGCGTGCGCGGTTATCCTACGAGCATGCTGCTCGACCGTGACGGCGTCGTTCGACATGCCGTCATGGGTCCGATCGGACCCGTCACCTTGCGGCCGGCCATCTGGCGACTGCTGCGCAACAAAGAGGAGGGTTTGTAGTGGCGCGTGAACAGTCCGGCTCGCCGGTGGAACGGTATGTGTCCTTGCATGTGCACCTGCCGGCCGACGGTGTGCTCGTGGTGCTGCACGCCGACGCTCGCGCGTGGCTCCCCGCACTCGCGAAACGCTGTGCGGATGCCACCGTGTTCGCGACGCATCGGCGACTGCCGGTGGTGCAGGCGCTGCAGCGGGATCTCGACCTTCTGGGCGCAACGAATGTGACGGTGTTGCACGCGCAGGGCACGTCGGCGTTGCCGGATGCGCTCGCCGCGGACGTGGTGGTGATCAGACTGCCCACCGAGAAGATCGGGTTTCAGCAGCTACTCTTCGACGCCGTGCACTGCCTGCGTGACGGCGGCTCGTGCCTTGTGTACGGCGGCACGAATGAGGGCATCAAGACAGCCGCGCGTACGATGCAGTCGGTGTTCGGACAGGCACGCGTGCTCGCGCACGGCGGAGGACATCGTGTGCTCGCCGCCACGCTTACGGCGGCGTTGGACACCGCTGGCCGAGATGCACTGGCGGCGCCGTATCACGACGCGAGCGTCTTTCTCGAATCGATGGTAACACTGCGCGGTGCCACGATTCCCGTCAGCACACGGCCCGGCGTGTTCTCGTGGGAGCATCTCGACGAAGCCTCCGCCGTACTTGCCGGCGTGATGGAGATTCCGCGCGCTGCGTCGGTGCTCGATCTCGGATGCGGGTCCGGCGTGCTCGGTGCGGTGGCCGGAGTGCTGTCGGATGGTGGCGCGGTGACACTTGTCGATGCGGACAGCGAGGCGGTGCGCTGCGCAACACGAACGATGCAATCGACTGGAATCACGTCGTGGCGCGTGCTGGCCAGCGATGTCACCAGTGCGGTGCAAGGCGAATCGTTCGATGTCGTGCTGTGCAATCCGCCGTTTCACACGGGCAAGGCCACCGATCTGGCGTTGCCCATCCGATTCATTGAAGAGGCGTATTCGGTGATTCGAAGCGGCGGTCGGCTGATGCTGGTCGCCAATCGAACGCTGCCCTACGAGCAGGAGTTTGAACGCGTGTTCGGCAACCGGCGCACGGTGCACGATGGCGCCCGGTTCAAGGTGCTGGAAGCGACGCGCCGCTAGCGGCCGCTGGCCGCGCGCGCGACGCGCAGGGCTGCTTCAAGCGTGTCGCGTTCCTCGCTCGACAGCACGCGCCACGCGCCCGCCTCGAGTTCACCGAGAGTGAGCGCGCCGAACTGCTCCCGGTGCAACTCACGCACGTGATTGCCAACCGCCGCGAACATGCGCCGCACCTGATGGTAGCGCCCTTCGGTGATCTCCACGCGCGCGGTGCGGGGGTCAATCGTCTCGACACGCGCCGGGAGGAGCGGTTTGGTTTCGCCGTCGAGCATGAGCGTTCCGCTGGCAAACAGCGGTGCGGTATCCTCGCGCAGCGGTTCCGCGAGGTGCGCGCGGTAGGTGCGCGGCACATGGGACTTGGGCGACGTCAGCCGGTGCAGCAACTGACCGTTGTCGGTGAGCAGAAGCAGTCCCGTGGTCTCGCGGTCAAGTCGCCCCACCGCCGACATAATGGGCGTACGTTGCGTGAATCGCGACGGCATAAGGTTGTACACCAGCGGGTTCTTGTCCTCGGTGGAGCAGACATAGCCGGCTGGTTTGTGCAGCATGATGACCGAGTCCGGCGGCGGATCGAGCGGCTCTCCGAGTACGCGGAGACTCTCGTGCGCCGGCACGAGCTGTTGCGCGTCGGTGAGTACCGTGCCGTCGGCGAGTTGGATGCGTTCGACGTCGAGCAGCCAGCCGATCTCTCGGCGCGTGCCGTAGCCGAGCTGCGTGAGATAGCGGCCGAGTTTCATGGCGCGAGCCGCGTGTGCGGTAAGTCCGGGTTCATGTGACCAAGATAACGAAACGGCGTGCGAAGCCGTGGGGCTCCGCACGCCGAACGCAGCGCTGCTCATGGGTGGCGGCGCCCGAAACTCAGCGCAAACCGTAGCTGACCTGCAGGGTGAGGTATTGTGGGTTGCCCGCGATGAACGTCGGGATGCCGAACGCGCCGCCGGTATTGCCGGCATCGATGATGTAGTTCTGATCAAAGATATTGCGGCCGATGAGCGCGATTTCCGTGCGTCGATCCGGCATCATGTAACCCGCACGCAAGTTCACCAGCGTATAGCCCGCCTCGCGCAGGTTCGGCTGGTTGAGGTCTTCAAAGAACACGCGGCCGCGGTATACGACGTTCGGGGAGATCGTGAGACGACCACGCGCGCCGTCCATGGCGGTAAAGGTCAGGCCAGTGCTGTACGAATGCATCGGAGTGAGCCGGAAGCGGTTGCCCGAGCGTGCCTGCCGGTCTCCATTGGCATCGAGCGAGTCGAACTTGGCATCGATGTAACCCACGGTCGCGAAGGCTGACAGCTTGTCAGTCACCTGACCGCGCACGCTGCCCTCGAGTCCCCACGATGTCGCGCGACCAACGTCGAGCGTCAGATTTTGCACACCCGTTTGCGTGAGCCGTACGATGGAGGTCTGGAAGTTGTTGTAGTTGTAGCGATAGCCGTTTGCGTCGAACTGGAGACGACCGTCAAGTAACTGTCCCTTGAGGCCGCCTTCGTAGCTGATGACATTTTCTTCGTTCAGTGTATTCGTTCCGGCGGCGTTCACCACAACGACATTGGGACGGCGGCCTTTCGAGATGCTACTGAAAGCCAGAAAGCCGCGTCCGAATTCGTAGCTTGCAATGGCGCGACCGACGGCGGAACGAAACGAACCGGTGCCGG
>Ga0163144_10015261_pt1 | contig 15865 bp, 12 predicted proteins | sample OliLak19BULKMAT1_FD_123175 | JGI IMG/M metagenome (GOLD analysis project Ga0163144, IMG submission 123175) | Freshwater microbial mat bacterial communities from Lake Vanda, McMurdo Dry Valleys, Antarctica - Oligotrophic Lake LV.19.BULKMAT1 | ecosystem: Environmental > Aquatic > Freshwater >...
CGTTAAGGTCATGCGCCTCGTCGCCCAGCCGCAGAGTCCGTGGAAACTGACGCCCGACATGAAGCTGACGCGCCGCTTCTCCGCGCAGGAATCAGGCGACGCGATCGAGCACGCCAGCGACGTCTTGCGCGCGCTCGCCGCGACGCTGAAGGACGACGCGTAGCCAACAGCGCGGCGCTGCGCCCGCCGGTCGCTGATGGAGGCGATAGGCACCCAGCCACGCCGTCGCTCGTAGGACCCTCCCCAGCCCCTCCCTGAAGGGAGAGGTTCTCGGGGGAGTAGCTTTGGCAGACGTGCCCGCAGGATGGGGTGCTGGGCTCGAAAGCTCGAGGCTCAGAGCGGCCCGCACTTTGCGTCTCCTACGACGCTCCGAATACGCCCAGCGCCGCGGCTTCTGTCTATCGTGCGTCGCTCGACGCATGTCGGACGCGGCCGCGCACCTCGCCGACGAGGTGTTTCCAGAAGTGCCAGTGCGTCAGTGGGTCTGTTCTCTCCCTTGGCGACTGCGCGTCTTGATTGGCTATGATCGCGCGCTCTGCTCAGAGGTGCTTTCTGCGTTCACGGAGGAAGCTGACACCCGACATGAAGCTGACGCGCCGCTTCTCCGCGCAAGAATCAGGCGACGCCCTCTGTGCCAACGTCGCAAGAGCCAGCCTTCGCTTGATATCTTTCTCCTGATGGGTGGAGAATGGCGTTTCGACCGTGCCCAAACGATCCCCAGTTCCTGGTCATGAAAATGTCATCAAAGAGCGCGAACTCGGCGTGAGCGGAGCGTCGCTGGAGAGCGTGCCGCGGAAGTCGCGGCGACGGTTCTCGGCCTCGGAGAAGCTGCGCATCATCAAGTCCGCAGAGGCCTCCATCGCGAGCGGCGAGCGAGGTGCGCTGGCGGCGTTGCTGCGCAAGGAAGGCATCCACAGCTCGCACTGACCGCGTGGCGCGCGCAGCTCGGGGCTCGTGGTCTCGCTGCGCAGAAGCCGGGCCGCAGGACCAAGCTAGCGACCCGACCCACGTTGAGCGACCCGACCCACGTTGGGATTCGTCTCGAACCCGCGCGACACCACCGAGGTGCCGAAGTCGCGTGTGAATCGCTGTATTCCGCCGCGCCCCGGTCCCCGTCGCGGCCACTTGCCGAGCGTCGACGGCCCGCGCCCCGCCAAACCCACGCTCCCTCCACGCGTCTGTCACTAGCATCATCGCGATGCGTTCGCGGCGAGCGGCATTTTTCGCGCGCCTCACAACCCGTGCCCGGCTCAAAGGCAAGTGCCCGAGCTACGCCGGGTTCTGCTCAGCGAAACGCCGCGCGGCCGTGCGGATCGCCGTCAGCGTTGACTTCGCCACTATGCTCCGGCAGCGTTCGTTGCTGAATCGGATGTCCTGTCCGCATAAACAACGCTACCCCTTCGCGATACTCTACCCCCGCCGCACCATCCCGCCGCTGTGCCTCGCACTGGCGTTGTTCGGCTGCGGCGCACGCACCGGGCTCGAGGTCGACCGGTTCGACGCTGGGCCCGACATGCCGGGTCTGCCCTGCCTGGGCGACGGCGAGTGCGATGACGAGGTCGAGTGCACGGAGAATCGCTGCGTCGCCGGACGCTGTGTCACGCGTGCGCTCAACGAGCGCTGCGAGGACGGGGTCTTCTGCAATGGGCCGGCTCGTTGCACGACGGGCGGCTGCGTAGCCGCGCCCGTTCCGTGCGACGACGGGGTCTCGTGCACCGTCGACGCGTGTGACGAGGGCGCGCGCGCGTGCACGCACACTCCCGACGTCGACCTCTGCCCGATCAGCCATCGCTGCGATCCGATCGTCGACTGCGTTGCGCGCGCGCTGGTGAACGACAACACCACGCTTTTCGAGGTGGATCTGCCGAGCGGGGCCACGCGGCGGATCGCGGCGCTCGAGGTGCCCCTCACCGATCTCGCACTGCACCCCGATGGCAGGCTATTCGGCGTCAACCGCACGGCGCTCTACCAGGTCGACGAGACGACCGGGCGCGCGCGCCGACTGGCCGGCGTTCCTGCCCGCCTGGTCGCGCTGGAGGTCGGCCCGGACGGCGCGCTCTACGGCGCAGGCGACACGGAGATCGTACGCATCGACCCGAGCACCTTCGCGGTCCGCCGCATCGGGGGCCTGCCGAGCGGCCTCGAGGTCAGCGGCGACGTCGCGTTCGTCGACGGCGAGCTCTACGTCACGGCCACGCGGACACCTTTCAGCATCGTGGAGCCCGACACGCTCGTGCGCGTCCCCGGCGACGGTGCCGACGTGATCGAACTCGGCTCGACCGGATCCGCGTGCATTTGGGCTCTCGCGCCCTTCGGCGACACCCTATACGGGCTCACCTGCACAGGCCGACTCACGGTGATCGACGTGCGCACTGGCACCGGCCGCGTGCTCGAGTCCGACCTCGGCATTCGCTGCAATGGTGCTGCGGCGCGGTAGTCCTCCGGGAGCTGCAGCACAGATAGCGCTCGCGGAAAGTCCACGAAAAAGAGAGAGTCCCACTTCTGGTTGCTTCGGGGAATATCCACGAAAACGGGGGAGCTCCAAACTCCAAACTAGCAATCGATGGTGTCCGCGTGCACGGCGAGAGTGGCACTCTCGCGTGCCACGCACTCGCTATGCCGACGTTCGAGGAGGTGCAGCAGGTCGCCGCCTGGACGCACGCGCGCATGTCCGGGACAGCGGCGCGGTCGCCCTACGCTGGACGGTCGGTTGCGTTCACGCTGCACACCGACGCAGAATGGCCGCCATGACGCGCTCTCTGGTTCGCTTGATCGTGCTCGCTCTAACCGCTTGGTCCGCGCTTGCGGCAGGCTGCGACTCACGTCCGCGTGGCGTGACCGACGCGGGGCCGGGACGCGACTCCGGGCCGCCGACCGACTCCGGGCCGATGGACGCGGGCCCACCCCCGATCGTCTGCGTCGGCACGCCGACAGCTTGCGCGGCTCTCCCAACCGCGCCCGAATGCGCGACCGTCCAAGGGTGCGCGTTTAGTCAGTGCGCAGGCTTCGCAGTCGCTTGCGAACGAAACCCATCACAGGCGTCGTGCGTCGCCGAACTGGGCTGCGTCTGGTCAGGGACCGCATGCACTGGGGTCGCGCGCGAGTGCGGCACGTTTTTGGATATGCCGACGTGCCAACCGCAACCCGGGTGCACGTGGTCGACACGGGCGCAGTGCCGCGGGACTGCGACCGCGTGCACCGCGCTGCCCGACGCTACGTGCGAGTTGCAGCCGGGCTGCCTCGTCAATCGGCCGGACGCCGGCCCGCCCGACGCCGGCCCGCCCGACGCCGGCTGCATGTCGGGCGCGATCGGCAGCACCACGCTCGTCATCCACACGGTGACGGCTGCGATGGGAGGAGGCACGAGCGATCTCGGCAGCGTCGCGGTGCGCGCTGAGGGGCCGTGCGCGGGGACGGCGATCGAGATGAGCACCGATGCGAGCGGTGATCTCTCGCTCGACCTGCCGAACGCAGGCGCGCCGTGGGCAATCACGTTCGCCCACGCAGGGTACTCGGCCGTCAGCATCATGGACGTGACGAACATCGGCTTCGGCGGAGACGTCCGCCTCGATCGAGTGACCGTGCCGGTCTACGCCGAGTACTCGGCCAGCGGAACCGTGGGCGGCTCGATCGGGATCGGGAACGTGGTGCAGGTGGATACGTTCGACTTCGGGGCGACGATCGCCGGCGGCGGCGGCGTGTGGTCGTCGACGTTCGACTTGGCGCCCGCCCCGAACCCTGCGCCGCCGCTCACGTTCGTCGCCCTCGAGCTCGACGCGACGGGACGTGCGCTCAATTTCGCGAGCTCGACGGCGCGATCCAGAACGACGACGCCGGTGAGCGGCGTTGCGCTGGTCATGCCGTCCCCCGCCGCGACGGTCACGGAGACGCGCATCGTGTACCACCTTCCGACGAGCGGAATCGCGGTGGCGAGCAGCCCCCTCGTGTCCTTCGACGTGACGCACGCGCTGATGGATCTCGCGCAGTTTCCCTACGCCATCGCCGGGAGCCAGACGATCGAGACCGGGGCAACCGCTGGAGACGTGACCCAGGTGATCCGCCACTTCGGCGGAGAGCTCGATGCGAACTTCGCCGGCTTCCAGATCCAGGGTGTGTCCGGCATCATCAACGTCATCGCGACGGACCTCACCGACCACGAGGTAACCGTGCCGCCGATCGACTCTCTTGGGATCAGCGGCACGAGCCTCGGCGGTTTGGGTGCGAGCGCGTCCGGCTCCGGCTACGACGTGCTGATCATCCACATCGGAGAGACAGACACCGAAGACCCACACTGGCGCATCATCGCGGACGCGACGAGCGGCTCTGCGGCGATCGCGTCGGCCCCGCGCCTTCCCTCGACCGTCTCCTTCGCGGACATCGGCATTGCGGGAACGACCACCGCGATCCCGCTCTACGTGCGGATGCAGACCGCTCGCGCGTGGTCGGTTCAAGGGATGAACCAGACGAGTCCCGAGTACGCCTATGCCGGCGGCGGGAGCTACGTCGGTCTGTCGCTCTCGGACTTCTGATCACCCCGCAGAGCGGGCCCGCCGCCTATCCTCGTGATCGGCCAGCCCGTTTCGGAGACAGATCGACCAGGCGGCGGCAAACATGGAAGCTCGGACGACTCTGTTTCGCCAGTGGGTCGCAGGCTGTGCGGTCATCGCGCTGCCGCCTGCGCGACGACGACCCGCCGCCACCCGCTCCAGCCCCCAACCCCCTTGGAAAGGGGGCTTTCGGACGGGCGCATCTGCCGGACACGCGTTCAACGGAAGTTGATCACGGCCCAGCCGCCCGCGGCGTTGAAGCCGCAGCCTGCTTCGGTGAAGTAGCGCGCGCTCATGTTGACGTAGTGGCCGCAGACGTCGCCCGTGGTGCTGCCGAAGAAGTCGCAGTTCGGGCAGCTCGGGTTGTAGGCGTCTGCGCACGCGTCGCAGCCCGCGCAGCCGGGAAGGTCGCGCTCGTTCCACATTTGCTGGAGGCAGCCCTCGATGCCCGCGACGCCGGCGCCGAGGCACTCGTTTTGCGCGTTGCCGTTGCACTCGGGGAAGGTGCCTGCGCCCCACGCGCCGTGTGGTGTTCCCCCCGCTTCGTCGGCGATCGCCTGCGAGTCGAGGCACATGTCGACGCCGGTCCAGCGCGTGTAGGGCGTGAGGCTCGTGGTCGCACGGAGGCGGTTGATCTCGGCGATGCAGCGCTCGCGCGCCGGCAGGAGCGGATCGGCGGTGCCAGTGTCCGCGGCCGAGCCTGCATCGACGGCTGCGCCGCCATCGGTCCCCGAGCCGCCATCCGGCCGAGAACCCGAGTCGCCGACCGTCGCCGCGTCCACCGTGCCCGGCGTCGCGTCGCTGCCACAGCCCCAAGAAGCGAGAGCACAAGCGACCAGCATGAAGGAAAGCGATTTCATCGTTCGATGATATCGAAGCAGGCAACCAAGAGCGAGCCTCTTGGCTCTGCGCAGAGGTGCTGTCGGTGCCTGCGGGTGCACTCGCGCGCTTGCGGAGCGCAGCGAGAACTACGGCGGGCGGACTTCGACCGTACTGCGCTCGGGTGGGTTGACTTCGACGGTGCCGCGCTCGGTCGGGTTGACCTCGACGGTGCCCTCGTCGTCGCTCGAGTCGGCGCCGATGCCGCCGTCGGAGGGCGTGGAGTCCCCGCTGTAGTAGTCGTCCGAGGCGCTGTCGTCGTCGCCGGAGGGCGGGTTCACTTCGACGGTGCCGCGCTGCCAGTCGTCGTCGCGTCTGCGATTGCCGCCTCTGCGATTGCCGCCTCCGGAGGAATTCGGGAAGAAGAAGACGGCGCCGGCGCTCGCGGGGAGGCGGACGGCGACTGCGATGCCGAGCTGCGTGTATGCGGCGCCGTCGAGCGAGCGATAGGCGCCGTAGGCGGACATCGCGACGGACCACTCGCCCCAGGCGCCACCGACGCTCGCGATGCCGTCGTCGAGGTCGACGTCGGCTTGGATGTCGCCGCCGTGCGCGAAGCCGAATATCTCCACGGTGAGCGCGAGCGATCCACCGCCGCCGAGCTCCACGCCGAAGCCGGCGTCGCTGAACAACACGTCCCCGGTGAGCGTCGTGCCGATGCGCGTGCCGACGTTGTCGTCGAACATCGCGAGCACCGGAAACGCGGAGACCTCTCCGTAGACGCCGTGTTTGTCGAAGCGCCCGAGGAGCTGACGCGCGGTGAACGTCTCGAAGACGTAGCCGACACCGAAGTCGAAGCGGCGCGGGCGCAGCGAGCGGACGAGCTGCAGCGGATGCACGCCGATGCGCGTCGCGGCGACCGGCTCGACGTCGGCGACCCGCTCGCGCCGCGCGGTGCGCGTGGGCTGCAGCGTGCCTGCAGCGAGTCCGAAGCTCTGCGTGACGCGGACCGGCGGAGTCACGAACGGCAGCACGCAGCCCGAGCTGAGCGCGACGCTTAGCGCGAGCGCGAGCGCGATGGCGAGAGGCGCGTGGGCGAGGACGTGGTGACGCACGAACGCGAGGATAGCTGCGCGGCGAATCTGGCGCTGCGTGAACTCCGCCGACCCTCGGAGTACGTCTGCCGCTGACGCGACGCGCGGGCTGAGGTAGCCTCGACCGCATGACGACCACCCTTCCCCCCGAGTCCTTCGTCGCGCTCGCCGCTGTCGCCTGGGCCGATGGCCGCATGACCAAGGACGAGGCCGCTGGCCTGCTCACCGCCGCCAAGCGCTATGGCCTAGAGGGCGACGCGCTCGCGACCGTCGAACGCGCAACGAAAGAGAAGGTCGAGCTCGACGCCTTCGATGCCTCGGGCCTCTCGACGTGGGATCGGCTGCTCACGTACGGTTTTGCGAACTGGCTCTCGCGGCTCGACGGCGTGCAAGGCGGCACGGAGATCGCGAGCCTGCGCGCGCTCGCCGGCAAGCTCGAGTCGACCGACGTCACCGACTTCAAGCTGCGCAGCGCGGCCTCGACGGCGTTCGACGTCGCCGTGCTGCCAGACGGTCAGCGCCCCGAGCGCTACGACTTCGCCGCGTTCGAGGCGAAGCTGCTGGTGAAGTTCCCGAAGGCGAAGTAGCGCCCGCTACCTGCGCGGCGTGCGTATCGCCATGCCTCGGTCTTGACGTAGCGCGCACGTTCTGGGAAGACCGCCGCCATGAGACCCGAGCAGCATCTCGAAGCGATCTTTCGTGCGGAACGTGAGCTACGTGAGGCCGAGGCCCGGCTCCTCGACACGCGCGACAAGAACATCCTGGCGAACCTGCTCGCGCGGGCGACGACGGACGCGCTGCAGCTGAACGATCGCGAAGAGGCCTCGATGCGCCTCGGGCGCCTCGCGGATCTGTGTGCGCAGGTGCCCGGTCCGCAGATGGTCGACACGCTGATCGCCATCCTCGACGACGACGACGAGACCGTGCGCGTCACCGCCGGCGAGGCGCTGCTCGACGTCGGCTACGACCGCTACGCCGAGGTCGCGCGCGGCATCGAGCGCGTGCTCGAGCGCAAGCACACCGGCGTGTCGATGACGGAGCTGCCGTGGATCCTCGCGGAGATCGGCGAGCCGAGCGCGCTCGTCCTGATCAAGAAATTCCTCGCGAGCGACGATGGCGAGGTCTGCGCGAGCGCGCTCGAGGCACTGGTCTCGCTCGGTGATCCCGCTGGCGCCGATGCGCTCGACGGCCTCGTCGATGATCCGCGCGAGGTCACCGTCGACGACAGCGACGACGACGACGGCGATGGCATCCGCACCACCATCGGCCAGCTCGCCCGCGAGGCCATCGAAGAGCTCCGCGGCCGCGACACCGAGGACTGACGCGCGATGAGCAGCGGCGCTCGGCGCGCACCGCCCGCGACGACGGCGCAAGACGCGCTGCAATACGACTCCGTCGTCGTGCCGCGCTACAGCGGCCTGTTCGCGCAGCTCATCGTCGACGAGATTCTCCCGGGGACGCGCGCCACCGTCCTCGATGTCGGCTGCGGCTCGGGGACGCCCGCGTTCGACGTGTTGCGTCGGCTGACCGAGGGCGGACGCGTCATCGCCATCGATCCCGACGCGACGCTGGTGGATCTCGCGCGACGTCGTGCGGCTGGCGGCGAAGATGGTCGGCGAATCTTCTTCAAGTGCGAGTCCGCGAATGAGCTCCACTTCGGCGACGAGGTATTCGACATCGTCGTCGGAAATCTCGCGCTCGGCGCGCTCGACGCGCCGGTCGCGATGCCGGAGATGCGCCGCGTGCTCGTGCCCGGCGGTCGCATCTTGCTGACGCAGGCGATGAGCGGCTCGTTCGAGGAGGCGCTCGACGTGCTGCGCGAGATCGCAGCGAAGAACGACAGCCCGACGATCGCACAGCGCATCGAGTCCGTCGCGCAGCGCTACCCGACGCGCGCCGAGATGGCGCGTCTCGCAGAGTCCACCGGCTTTCAGGACGTGCGGCTCCGCGAGCAGTCGTTTCGCCTCTCGTTCCGCAGCGCGCGCGACCTGTTCGTCGATCCGCTGATGCGCCTCATCGGGATCCCGGAGTGGCGCTTCATCGCCGGCTTCGAGCCCGGTGGCGAGAAGATCCTCGAGCAGATGGAGCGCACGCTCGACACGTATTTCGGCGGCGGCCCGCTGTCGCTGACCGTCAACGCCGGCCTTCTCGCTGCGCGGCGCGCGCTCTGACAGCCGCGCGACCCTCGCAGCAAACAGCCGCGCATTACGGGTCCACCGGACAGCCGCCGTCGCGCCCCGGCACGACGATCAGCACGTCGACCGAGCCGACGCGACTGCGCCCAGACGCGACGAACACGACCCGCGCAGGGAAGCGGCGCGTCTCGTCTGACGCGGGCAAGCCGCTCGCGTCGAACAACAGCTCGAACGTCACGCGCGTGCCCGGAACGACGCCGAGAAAACCCGTCTCGGTGATGCCGCGAACGCCGCTCGCGGGCGCAGCGCTCCGCGCTCGCACGCCGCGCAGTAGCGGTGCCGCGTCGATTCCGTCGCCCAGCACGTCTTCGACCCGCGCCTCGATGTCGAGCGGCACCTCCGCGGCGAGGCGCTCGATCGCGTCGACGATGCCTACGCCGACGCCATCACCGGAGGAGCCGATGTCGAAGGCGAGCGGCGCTCCGCTCGCCGCGATAGCGCCCGTGTCGCGCGCGATCGCGCGCAGATGTGGCAGCGTCGATGGACGCGACGAATCCGTCGCGCCGAGCCCGATGACGAGCGCGCCGCGATCGCGCAGCGCATCGAGCGCATCGGCGTAGCTGTGCGGCTGTGCGAGCGGCGCGTCGAAGTCGTAAAGCTCGACCGGCGGCACATCGAGCGGCCCATTGTGAAACGGCGCGTCGGTGATGAGAACGATCACCGGCAGCGCGCTTTCGCGAAAACACGCGCCGCCCGAGCCGCCCGAGGCGCAGCCCGTCGAAGGCGGCACCCACGAGCCGATGCCCTCGCCCGTCGCCGCTTGATAGAGCGCCTCGACCTGCGCCTCCGCATCGTCGAAGTTGCCCCAGCTCGGCACGCTCTCGAGCGCAGACTCGACCCGGCGCACGTCGCTCGTCATCGGCACTCCGAGCGTGTACGGCAGCACCTCGGGCGGGCCGTGCGGCTCGACCGGGAACTCGCCGGCGAGCGCGAGACCGAACCACGCGTCGGGGATCGCCGCACGAACACCTGGCACCACGACCTCGCTGAGCCGCTCACGAATGTTCTCGATCTCGTCGCTCATGCTGCCCGACGCATCGACGAGGAACAGCACGTCGACGACGGCCAGCGCGATCGGCGTCGTGATCGCCGCAGTCACAGGGCCCGCCTCGAGCGGCACCTCGACGCAGAGCGACGGCGTGCCGGCATCACCGGGCGGCGGCGACGGCGGGGGCCGCTCGGCATCCGGCACATCGAGTCCGCTCTTCGCCCCGCAGCCCGCCGTCGCGATCGCGAACAGCAGCAGCAGCGCGACCCCGCGAGTCACGGCGAGCCGGAGGTGATCGACGACATGCCAGCTGCCACGTTGTCCTCGCAGCCACGCCCATCGAGCGCGGGGATCACGATGCGTACGCGACGCACGCCGAGGTTCGACCGGCCATCGCCGCGGAACTGCACGTCGAGCAGGAACTCTTGGGGCTCGGTAGTCGGCGCGACGACGCCGTTGCGCACGCGCAGCTGGAAGATCACCTCGGTGCCCGCTCGAACGCGGAGAAACACACCACCCGCCGTGTCGATGCCCTCGATGCCGTCCATCGGGACTGCGCGCAGCGGCACGAGCGCCTCGATCAGCGTGCGTACGTCAAAGCCGTCGTCGGGCGTCGGATCGAGCGGCACCGCGTCGATGTCGAGCACGATGCCGTCGGCGAAATCTTGCATCGCCTCGACCACGCGGTCATCGAGCCGCTCTCCGTTGCGGCCGATGTCGAAGACCAGCGGTGATCCATCGCGGCGCGTCGCCTCGGTGTCGAGCGCGGTGCGCCGCAGCGTCTCGATTCCGTCGTCATCGCCTCCCGACCAGAAGCCGATCACGCGAATCCCGTTGTCGTTGAGCGCGGCGATCGCCTGCCGATACGTCGCTGTCGGTGTACCGACGAGCGTGGGCAGATACGGATTCTCGCCGTCCGGGCCGTTGTGAAAGACGGCGTCGGTGAACAGAAAGATCACCGGCACCGCGTCGTCGCGGAAGCATGGATAGCCAAAGCCGCCGCGCGGACAGCCGAGCGACGCCGGCACCCAGGTCACCGGCCGGCCGGCCGCGCTGAGGCCCATCAGCCCATTTCCGGTAGCCGCTTGGAACAGCGCCTCCACCTGCGACTCTGGAATATCGTTGCCATTGCCGAGCATCACCTCGCCCATGGCTGCCTGCACGCGGTTGATGTCGCCCGACATCGGCAGAAACAGAGTGAACGGCGTGTCGTCGCCAGTGCCGAACTCACCGAAGGCGAAGTCCGCGTGCGTCGATACGCCGAACTGCGTATCTGGGATCTGCGCGTAGATGGCCGGGGCGAGTCGGCCGCTCAGACGTTCGCGGATCTGGTCGATCTCGGCGTTCATCGACTGGGTGACGTCGATCAGGAACAGCACATCGGCGCGCTCGAGCCGCGCCTCGGTCGACAGCGGCAGCTCGATCGGCGGTCCCGCATCCGGGTCGAGCGGAATGACGATGCACGGCAGCGGCGCGTCGATGCCGATGTCCGGCCCGCCGTCGGGCACGTCGAGCCCAGTCTTTGCGCCGCAGCCGGTCACCGCGAGGGCGAAGGCCAGCGCCGCGAACCGCGCCGTGGCGCGCAACGACGGCTGCGTTGGCCGCAGGGTGCAGCGAGCGGTCGAGTTGATGCGCGCGCGAAGGTTCATGGAGAGCAGTCGGTCGAAGTCGTCGTTACATCCGATGGGCGTTCGCATAACGTAGCGTCAGCGTCAGCGGGCGTCGAGTGGCGGAGACAGTCTTCCTCGAGACACGGCGCCAAGCGGCAATGTGCAACGACGCAGCACGACGCGTGTCAGCCGCGCGACGCGCGACGGCGAGCTGCGAGCGCGCGCGCATGGTCGCGGGTGTGCAGCGCCACGTAGTCGATGACGCTCAGCTCGAGCGGAGCCGGCTCAAGTACGCGAGAAACGATGTCCGGGAGCCGCTCGACGAGCGTGCGCAGCACCGGCGTCGCGGCCGCAAAACGCGCCGCATCGAGACGCTCCGCTGCGGCGATCAAGCGCTCGCCCGCGCGCGGGCCGGCGTGCCCGCGGCGCACCAAATCTTCGTAGCTAGCGAGCAGCGCGTCCGCGGTGAACGCGTGCGACACGACGAGCTCCGCGGCGACGCGCAGCGCGGAGTCAGCGTCGATCGCACCTTGCTCGAGCAGCACGAGAGCCGGCTGGAAGTAATTGTAAAACGGGCACACGCGCTGCCCGAGCTCGGCGAACGCATCGGGCGACGACATCCGATCGAGGTGGATGAAGATGCGCCGCACGCAGTCACGGCGCGGCAGATCCGCCGCCATCCGCACCAGCCGCGGCAGCGCGTCTGGATAGACGCGCGCGCGCTCCAGCACCGCGACCAACATATCGTTGCCGATGCGCCCCGCGCAGAGATCCGCATAGAGCGAGTAGATGAACGCATCCGCCTCCGCGTCGTCGCCGAAGCAGACCTCGTCGAACTCGCCGGTGCCCGCCGCGCGCGACGCGAGCAGCGCCGCGAGCTTGTACCCGACCTGATCGCGCAGGAAACGAAAGCGTCCGCGCAGCAACATCGCGAGGGTCGGCTTCAGCGTGAAGTGGTCCCACTCGATTCCGTCGAGGCGCAGCTTCGCCTCGAGCACCTTGCGCATCTGCTCCGGGCTCCCGGAGAGAATGAAGATCCCGCCAGGATTCGTCGCCCGCAGCTCGCGCAGCAGCGCACCAGCGCCCGGCACCGTCTGCTTCTTCGCCGCCGGCTCGAGCGCGACGCGCACGAGATCGCGCACCGTGTCGAACTCCGTGCGCAGGTACGTCTTGTCGAGATCCCAGCGGTAGAGAAGGCGGCGCTGATCGACGGTCGTCACGCGGAGCCGAGCGTAGCAGCCTCGCAGCACAACGGGCGTGCCGTCTCATCGCGCCGCGGGACGATGGCGCAGGAACCGTGATACAACCGACCCCGAGGCTGCGATGCGTACCAGTTCACTTCTGCTTCTCCTCCTCTCACTCCTCGGCGCATGCAGCGCGGGCGACGACGCACCCGCTGGCGCATGCACGACGATCGGCGACTGCCGCTCCGGCGCCATCTGCGTGGATGGCGCGTGTGTCATGCGGCGCGACGCCGGAGTCGACAGCGGCGACGAGCGCGCGGACGCGGGCTTACCGCCCGATCTCGGCACCCGCGACCTCGGCCCGGCCTGTGTCAGCACCGAGTCTCCCGAGCTGACCTGCAATCGGCTCGACGACGACTGCAATGGCGCAGTCGACGACATCGATCTCGCCAGCGACGGAGTCTGCGACTGCCTGCAAATCGCCGTCATCGGGGAGCCCGGCTCGCTCGCCTCCTCGAGCTTTCAGGCGTGGCTCGAAGCGCGCGGCACGACTGCGACGCGCATCGGCCTCGACGACGCCGCGCTCACCGCGACCCAGCTCGCCCCATTCGATGTCGTGATCCTCGATCGCCTCCTGCGCGAATACACCGCGGAAGAAGCCGCAGTTCTCACGGCGTTCGTGACTGCGGGCGGCGGGGTCATGTCGATGACGGGATATTCCGGCGCAGGCGAGGACCGACTCCGGCCAAACGCGCTGCTCGCCGGGCTGGGTGTCGAATACCTCGCCGAGCTGCGCAGCGGCCCGGTGACGATGTTCGACCCCCATCCGCTCACAGCGGGTCTCAGCTCGGTGACCTTCGCAGGAGGCTACCGTATCGCGGAGATCCCGAGCGGCGCAGGGACCCGAACAACCGTAGCGAGGCTCGTCGATGGCGCCGCGGGAGTGGCTGTGGAGCTAGGCGATGGCCGCGCGTTCGTCTGGGGCGACGAGTGGATCCAGTTCGACTCGGAATGGTCGACAATGCCGGAGATCACGCGCTTCTGGGTCAACACGCTGAACTGGCTCGGGCCGCAGGACCGCTGCCTGGTTCTGCTCTGAAGTAGCGTCGCCCGTCGCGTCAATCACGCTCAGTGGGAGCGCTTTGTTGGTTGAGGTATCTGGTGGCAGTTGCGGCGCGGGCGGCGCATGGGTGTCCGCCGGGAGTCCGCTTGGAGTGTCACGTACGGTAAGGGCGCAGCCACCCCGCCGCAGTCATGCGCCGATCTGGTAGCCGAGCGCCTGCAGTCGCGCCTTGAGGTCCACGAATGCCGCGGATCCGCCGAACGGCGAGAGCCAAAACACGACAAACTGCGGCGCTGTCGACACGCAGTGATGAATCTGCAGACCCGTCGAGAAGAGTCCGGAATATTTATCCAAGGACTGTATTTGTGATTTTGGGAATAAGTACTCGCTCCCGAGCGAAGTGAGTCGAATCGCGTCCGCTGTGACTGCGATCTGGGCGAACGGATAAGTCGCATTGCTGTTGTTCAGTCGTGCGCCGCCCGTCTGTGAGAACTCGAAACTCATTTCGTTGCGCTCCCGCTCGTTCGATGAAGGGCATACTCGCGGCCGGCTAGATGGAACCGTCGCGCCAGGGGCCCGGCCCCGTGACGCTCATGTCCCCCACACCGACATCGAGCTTGCTGACGGGTGTCACCGTGCCGCCGCCTGATGGAGACGACTGTCCGACATGGCCCGCCCACGTCTGTTCCTCGACCATCCCTGCTTCGCGAACAGACCGGCGCTCGGCCTTGATTTCGGCGTTTCGCGCGGCGCGCCCCTCGCGCCCGCCGCCGAGTCGATGGTGGCCTCCCCACGCGGCGCCGCCAACCAGAGTGACGGGCGACGGGCCACCGCCAATGCCACCTTGAATGGCGACGGTGACCGGACCGGTGACCTGATTGGTGGCGGAAACTGGACGGGACACCGACAGGCTCCCAACCAGCCCTTCGCCTCCGCCCACCGTAACGAACGAAGACTGCCCGTCAAACGCCTCCTGTTCCGAGCCCAGCGACGCGACGACGCCGACTGTCAGGTCGCCGCCCGCGACGATCCCTGACACGAATGCCACCAGGCCGAAAACTCCGACACGAATGCCGCTGCCACCATCGCCGCCTGCGACGTAGCCGCCAACGGACGTTCCCGCGCCCATACCTCCCGCCGCAGAGCCCGAGAGTATGATACCAAACACCCACCGCCCATCCCGATCCACCCCATTGACCGGATCCCCGGCTGCGTAGGTATACGCCTGCCAGCGGAATCCCTCGCTGAATGCCTCTGGCTCGAGCAGCGGCACTGGGTCGACTCCCAAGAAGCGCGACAGCTCGGGGCGATATGGGCGCGCTTGGAAGTCGCTGATACCGGCGCCGAAATCGCGCTCGTTGCCGACGAAGCCATAAGGGTCGACGCCGCCGCTCTCGTAGCGCACAGCGCCGTATGCATGAGTCGCAGCGTCTGCGACGACGCTGCCGGCCGCGTCGACGCGCGCGACGGCGGTGCCTTGCAGGTCGTTCAGATAGAGCTCTGCGCTCGCCGGGAAGTCGTCGATCGGCATGCTGATGTCGTGGGGTGTCGGCTCGTCCTTGCCGCATGACGCTAGCACGAGGCAAAGCGCGCTCGTCCACACGAACGCAGCGAGCTGTCCGCCGAGCCGTCCGCGCGACCGCTTTCGCGCCGCGACGCCACACGCGCCGAGCAATGCGAGCACCACTGCGAGCGGAACCCACGGAGGCCGCGCCGTGAAGGAGGTGAGCCCGCGCGCGCCGTACGTCGAGAGGCCCGTCGCCACCCATCGCCCTTCGTCGGCGCGCACGTACGTCGCCCGATCGTGGCCGAGCCCATCAACGTGGCGAATCGACACCTCGACGCGATCCGTACCGCTCTCGCTGCGCACCTCGACACGTACCGTCGACGTCGGAGCGCCGAGATCGTAGCGAATCGACTGCGTGGGCCGTGCTGCGTCGTCCCCCGGCTCGATGATGGTGGTGAGCCGACCGAGCGCGTCGTACGCGGCGCTCTGCTCGGTGCCATTGGGCTCCATTACAAATGTCACCACCCCGAGCCCGCGATCATGCTTGGCGCGCCACTCGAGCACTGTATCCGGGGAGGGAAACACCCGCTCGGCGACGACGAAGGTGCCAGTCGCGTGTTCGCCGGCGCTCAGCCCGGTCCGATCCACTTCGAGCATCGTCACGAGCGCGCCAGTGAAGGTGCCTCGTGCGGTCACCGGTCGCAGCCATGCGACGCGGGAGTCGACGCGGTAGGCGAGCGCGGTCGTCGCCGGAGCGGCGTCGACGCCGAGCATCACGGCGGAGACGTCCTCACCGATGTCGAGCGCTAGCGGAGTCGTGGTAACCGCAGCGCGGGCGTCCGGACCGGCATCCGGCGC
>Ga0163144_10015262_pt1 | contig 15862 bp, 20 predicted proteins | sample OliLak19BULKMAT1_FD_123175 | JGI IMG/M metagenome (GOLD analysis project Ga0163144, IMG submission 123175) | Freshwater microbial mat bacterial communities from Lake Vanda, McMurdo Dry Valleys, Antarctica - Oligotrophic Lake LV.19.BULKMAT1 | ecosystem: Environmental > Aquatic > Freshwater >...
GAAACGGCGGACAGTTTCGCGGCGAGCTTTCTTGAACAATGGAGGATCATGCCACAGCCCAGATCAGCGGGCGCCGGGAGAAGATTATAGCGATCACAAGCCGCTGCAGCGTGGCAAGGTATAACTTATGCCACGACCATTCGAAGATCATACATTTCATGACCCCAGCAATTCCGGTTTTGAAGATTTTAGCCATCGCAGGACCTCGCGTTGGAATGCGCTCCCGACTTATTCCTACGAGATTATCCGGGCTCAAGCTCTTCCCCCCATCACGTCCATGTGCGGTTTGGCCGTCACCTCGCCAATAATCAGCAGGTCGATATCATTCGTCGCCGTAGTTTCCCGGTTGCTGTCTTCCGCTGTGATGGGTGACATGGGTGTGACTTCGAATTCTTGTTGTCGGGGGAGTCTAACAGCCGTGACGCATCTATTCATCGCTGCACAGGCCCTATGGTGCGGTCATAGGCTCGAATTTGATGATTGCGCCATTGGCCAGCGGCGGCAGGAAGCACATATGCAGCCGTCAGCCGCCGGTAATGGCCGCCAGCGGCACTTCGTGGACCTCGCCGTTCTTCCACCGTCACGGTCCATGCATCGCCTTCCAGTGTGGCCTTTACTTCGCGGTTGGTGGCATTGACGTAGCCGGTCATGAAATTGATCGTGGACTGCTCGCCCTTCGGGCTCTGCACCACGATGGAGGCCTGGCCGTTTTCTATGCGCAGGATACCCGCCGGGCAGTTGCCGAAGCCCTTGTCGCCGGCCGCGCGGCAGCGTGGTAGCTTGGTAGCTTGGTAGCGTCGTAGTCAGACGTAGTGAAGGGTGCGGTGGGGTTGTCCTTGTCCGCCGGTGGCTGCAGCGCGGTGGTGTCCCAGTACGCTAAACGCTCTCATCCGGCAGGCGGAATATCAGGCCCTGGTCACCGAGGCCGTTTTCACGGTGCACGGAGCGCCCGTTCTGGTCGCGGTAATTGCCGGGTTCATCGCCCACCGCCGCGGGGGCCGCGATGATGGTGTATCTGTTCATATGTGCGGAGCTACTCCGCTGTGCGATCAGGCAAAAGGTATAGTCTGTTACAGCGTCATTCGCCACCACAACCGCCGTGCAGAGCGGGGCGGCGCTTGCCGCGCGGTCCGCATTTGGGCACAGTACAATCATGTGTGGCCGTTTCAATGTGATCGACAGTCCCGGCTTGCAGCAACTGTTGCAGGCTCTGGGCATCAATCTGAGCTTGCCGCAGCGGGTGAATGTCGCGCCCACGGAACTGATTGCACTGGTGCGGGTGGGCGAGTCCGGCTCCGCGGTGGACTCCGCTCGCTGGTGGTTGACACCGTCCTGGGCGAAGGAGATGAGCCAGGCTTATTCCATGTTCAATGCGCGCAGCGAGACTCTGGCCAAAAGCCCGGCCTTTCGCAGCCCCTTCCGGCACCAGCGCGGCTTGGTGCCGATGAGCAGCTTTATCGAATGGCGGCTGGAGGAGGGCATCAAGCAGCCCTGGCTCATCACCAACGAGCAGCAGTCCCTGGCGGTGGCCGCGCTATGGGATGTGTGGGAGGGAGGGGAGTCGCCGCTGTTATCCTGCACCCTGGTGACTACGGCGGCGGCCCCGGCGTTCGCGCCCTGGCACGCGCGCATGCCGGTGCTGCTCGCTCCGGAGGAGCGCGCGCGGTGGCTGGACAACGAGCACGCTATTGCGCCGGACGACGTCATCTTTCGCAATGAACTGAAGTCGAATCTGCTGCTGATGCCGCTGGCCCGGGTAGTAAGCAATGCCCGCAACAAGGATCCTGCGGCACTGGCAGGGGTAGGCGAAGCGGTGGAGTTAACCTGTTAAACAGATAATTGGAGGGGAACAATGATGCGTACGTATGCAATCACAGGCGGTGCCACGGGGATAGGCGCGGAATTGAAGCGGCAATTGCTCGCGGCGGGCCACCGGGTAATCTCCGTGGATATCAAGGAAGGTGACGTGGTTGCCGACTTGTCTACCACGCAGGGGCGTCAGGCTGCAATCGACGGTGTGCGGACGCTGGCACCGGATGGCCTCGACGGGTTTATTCCCTGCGCCGGCCTGCCGCCGGTGGCCAAGCCACTGTCCGTGATTACGCGAGTTAACTACTTTGCTGTGGTGGCGACAGTGGCAGGTCTGCGCGACCTGCTGGAGAAGAAAAAGGGCAGCGTACTGTTCGTTTCTTCCAATTCCGCGCCCATGGTTGGCAGTGAAGATGCCTACGTGCAGGCCTGTCTGGCGGGGGACGAGGAAGCCGCGTGTACCCACGTCGAGGGTCGCGACGGGCATACCGCTTATGCCGGTTCCAAGCGGGCGGTGACAATGTGGATGCGACGTCATGTAGTGGACTATGCTGCTACCGGCGTGCGCCTCAATGCGGTGGCGCCGGGCATCACCATGACACCGCTGGCCGAGCGCGTGTTTGCGGATGCGGAGCTGGGCCCGGTCATGAAACAGTTCGGTGATATGGTTCCCGTGGGCAGTAACGCACAGCCAGTCCAGATCGCTAACGTCATGCGCTTCATGTTGAGCGATGAGGCGGACAATGTGTGCGGTGCTGTCTTCTTCGTCGATGGCGGCTCCGACGCGATGCTGCGCCCTGACGATTTCTAGGGCGCACGACTGGTTTCAGGGTTGGCCTTTCAGGGAGTGGAGGGAGTGTCACCTGCCGCACGGTCCGACTCAATGGCCGCCGCAATGATCTCACTGAGTTGAAACAGCAGTGTGCTGTAAGCGGCGGCGACCTGTTCCGGTTGCGGTGCACCGGGCGGTAACGGCAACTGCAGCCGACTGATGCGGCGGTTGACCGGCTCCGCGCTGGCCGGGCGATACACCAGCCAGTCTGCAGTCAGCAGCGCCTCGTGCGCATTGGCATCCAACTGCAGCAGGTTGACCTCGACGCCGAAATCCGGCACCCGCTCGGGGTGCCAGGGGAAGAAACTGACGTTTTGTGTATTGAGTAATCCCGTCAGGTTGAGGACCAGCACACGCTGTATCCCGTCTCCCAGCGGTTCCGCCCACAGGTCCAGACTGGCGATCAGCAGCGCATTGTCCACCCGGTTATAGACCATATTTTGGCGGCTCAGGTATTCAGGGATACTGATAGGACCGACACCCAGTGCCGGCGCTGCGCCACTGGGCGCCGGGAAAGGGTGGGCAGACAACACGTAGAAATTGTTGGGCGGAGTGCTGCTGCAGCCCGCGAGCAGCAGGCCCAGGGAGAGTAGCCATGCCAGGGGCAGGAATTTGTTGCTCATTGTGGGTCTCCGCGTTTGCCCCTGAGCAGTGCTTCGGGCTGTTGTTCCAGTGTGTTCGCCAGTGCTTGCAACGAGCGGCCGGCACGGCTCATCTCCTGCAAGGCATTGTGCAATTGGTACAGGGTGGCTGAATCCGGAGACACCAGACCATCAATGCCCGTCATGCCCTGTTCGAAGGATGCGATCGCCTCGTTCAGCATTTTCAGGTTGCCCTCGACCAGCGTCGCCAGCCTGGGCAATTCCGTATTGGCGTTGGCGACAGTGACGGCGGTTTCATCCAGTACTTTGTCCAGTTTGGGGCCGCTGCTGGCCAGTTGTTCCTGCAACTGGGTGCTGAGGTCGCGCAATGTATCCATTGTGCTGGTGATGTTGGTGGGCAGGCTCTGGAATTCTTCACTGCTGACCATCGTGTTGATGCCATTGCTGATACTTTCCAGCTCATCGGTCAATTTTGAAATATCGATGTCTTCCAGTTTTTTGGCGATGCGCTGCAGGTTGGTCGGTACCGTGGGTAACTGGATATACGGTGAGTCGATGTCCGCCAGGTTGAGGGCGCTGTCCGGATGGAAATCGAGCTCGACATAGAGCAGGCCGGTCAGCAGGCTCTGGGTGTTGAGCTGCGCGCGCAGGCCACGGGCGATCAACTCTTCGGTCAGGTTCACGGTGGCACTGCCCTGTCGGCGAATATTTTTGGCATTCAGGTCCGCCTCCACCAGCATGATCACGCTGGCGTTGTCCGAGTCGAGGATCAATTCGATATTGGTAACCTGGCCGACCTGCACCCCGCGCAGGGCCATGGGGGCGCCGACGTTGAGCCCCTTGACCGAACCATCAAATACCATGACTACTTTTTCCTGTTTGCCGAAGCCCGAGCCGAGCAGGAACAGTAAGGTGGCAAGGGCGATCAGGATCGCGCCGATGACAAAAGCCCCGATGGCGACGGTGTGCGGCTTATCACTCATAGTGCGTCACTCATGCTTTGTCCTCTGTGGCGGCCGCGGCGCTACGCGTCAGGAATTGTCTCACCACAGGCTGTGTACTGTGGTCCCGCAATTCTGCCGGGTTGCCATAGGCGATCATGGTGCGGCTTAAGTTGTCCAGGTAGACCGAGTTGGTGGCGATGGCGAAAATACTCGGTAATTCATGAGTCACCAGCACCACCGTTGCGCCCATGGACTCTTTGATCTGTACGATCAATTCGTCGAGCAGGCGCGAGGTGATCGGGTCCAGTCCCGCCGAGGGTTCATCAAAAAACAGGATTTCAGGGTCCAGCGCAATGGCGCGGGCCAGGGCAGCCCGTTTTTGCATGCCCCCGCTGATGGCAGAGGGATAGTAGGACTGGTATCCGGCCAAGCCTACCAGCGCCAGTTTGTAAGCGACAATATCGGTGATCTCGGCCGGGGTGTAATCGGTGTAGAGCTCCAGCGGCAGCGTAATGTTTTCCGCCAGCGTCATGGCGCTGAACAGGCCGCCGGATTGGTAGGTGATGCCCCAGCGCTGACGCATGGCGCCCTGCTGCGCTGCACTCGCCTGGAAAAAACTGGTGCCTTCGTACAGGATGTCGCCACTGCTGGGCGTGATCAGGCCCAGCATGTGCTTCAGCAGTGTGCTCTTGCCGCAACCGCTCCCGCCCATGATGACGAAAATATCGCCGCGATTGATAGTGAAGCTGAGGTCGCGCTGGATGACGGACGCGCCGTAGGCCATGGTGACGTCGCGGATCTCGATGTGCGCCGGCGGCTCCCTTGCGTCCGTCATAGGCCCAACTGCTGGAATAGTATATTGATCGCTGCGTCCGCGACGATCAGGTAGATGAGGGCCGTTACGACGGCGTTCGTCGCGGCTTGGCCCACGGCGGCAGAACTCCTGCCGGAGTTCATGCCAGCACGGCAACCGGCAATGGCGATAAGCGTGGCGAAGACCAGCGACTTCAGGAGGCCCACGACGATGTGGGTGAACGAGAGTGCGGTCTCGCCCTGCAGGATGTACTGCAGCGGCGCAATGCCCAGGCCGCCGGCGACGATGCCACCGCCGACAATGCCCAGCAGATTGGCGTAGATGGTCAGCAACGGCATGATAATGATCAGGGCCAGCATCCGCGGCAGCACCAGAAACTCCACCGGCGATATGCCCATGGTGGTGATTGCATCGATCTCCTCGTTGGTTTGCATCGTGCCCAGTTGCGCGGCGTAGGCGGCACCGGTGCGACCGGCCATCACCACTGCCGTCATCAAAACGCCCATCTCCCGCAACATGCCGATCACCACCAGGTTGGCGACATAGATTTCTGCGCCAAACTGTTGCAACTGCACCGCGCCGAGGTAACCGAGGATCATACCGACAAGGACGCTGGTAAGGCTGATGATAGCAAAGGCGTCGGGGCCGGCCTGGTAGCAGAAATTTCGAAAATCGGTGAAGCGGGTGTTGGCCTTGCCCCTGGCGAGGCGCACCAGGGCGACGGTGACCTCGCCGGTAAAGGCCAGGGATTCCTGCAAGTCGCCCACGGCATTGTGCAGCGCATGTAGGGGATTGAAGGACGACAGCCAGGAGGGACTGTCCTGGACAAGTTGTGGGTGGGCCTCCACCGCAGTCGCCACGGCCAGCAGTTTTTCAATACCCTGGGGCATGTTGCGCGTTGCAAAGGTAATACCCTGTGCGTGGCAGTAGTCGTGGCATTGCAGCAGGAAGGCCATCAGCACGGAATCCCAGGTGCCCAGTGCGGACCCGTCAGTGGTCAGTCGAGCGGGATGGATGCTGCTGAGTTCAGACTTGACCTTGTTGAAACTGGCGGGATTTTGCCCCTGCACCCAATCCCCGGACAGTACCAGTGACGACGCATCGGGTCCCTCATCTGACAGCTGGTAATCGGGCGGCTGTGAATTCATGGAGCGTCGATGGTCGGTGACATGCCATTAGTCTAATGGCTGCTACAGGCAATTGCCATGAACTACTCCCACGAACTACTCCCGGTCTGCACGGTGGTTCATTTTGCCTGCTAGGTTGTCATCCTGCCGCCGTCATGGATAATGGCGAGCTTCCCCCGCCGTGCACAGGCACCAGGCGCACCCCAATGGTCACGCTACGGAGACAGTCAATGATTACCGGCAGTATCGTGGCTCTGGTTACTCCCATGCACGCTGATGGCAATGTCGATTGGAGTACCCTCGCACGGCTTCTGGATCTGCATCTGGACGCTGGCACCGCGGCCATTGGCGCGGTGGGCACTACCGGGGAGAGCGCTACTCTCAATGTGTCTGAACACTGTGAAGTCATCCGCTTCTGTGTCAAATACAGCGCCGGTCGTATCCCCATCGTGGCGGGCACGGGTTCCAATTCCACGCGGGAAGCCATCGAATTGACCGAGGCAGCCAAGGGCGCTGGGGCCGATGCCTGCCTGTTGGTCACACCCTATTACAACCGCCCGACGCAGCGTGGCCTGTATGAGCATTTCAAGACCATCGCCCAGACCGTCGATGTGCCGCAGATACTGTACAACGTGCCGGGTCGCACTGCAGTTGATATGAGCAATGACACCGTTGTACGGTTGGCGGAGCTGGACAATATTATAGGCATCAAGGACGCCACGGGTGACCTGGTGCGGGGCGCAGATCTGATCAAGCGCTGTGGCGAGGCCATCGCCATTTACTCCGGCGACGATGCGACCGCGATGGAGCTGATGCTCGCCGGTGGCCGCGGCAATATTTCTGTGACGGCCAATGTCGCGCCGGCGCTGATGGCCGAATTATGCGCGCTGGCGGTGGCCGGTAAGCGGGCGCAGGCCGAGGCGATTAACGCCCGGCTGGCACCACTGAACCAGGCCTTGTTTGTAGAGCCCAATCCTATACCGGTGAAGTGGGCCTTATACCGGCGCAACGTGATCGGGGAGGGCATACGGCTACCCCTGACGTCCCTGGACGAGCGCTATCACGCCCAGGTCCTCAATGCGCTGGAAGCAGCGGGAGTTTGATGGTTATGCGGTTGAAAGTTTGGCAAGCGATTGTATTGTGCGCACTGTTGCTCTCCGGCACCGGCTGTGGCTACGTATTCGGCGACAAGGGCGTGTTTCGCGACCGTTCTCAGGACTACAAGAAGGCGCCGGAAGCGCCCCCCGTCACCATACCGGCCGGGATGGACAGCGCTACCCTAACTGAAATCTATGTGATCCCTCCGATACAGGACAAGTTCCTGTCGGAAGGAGAATTTGAGGTGCCACGGCCAGTCCCGCTGTCCGCCGGAGCGGGGCCGGAAGTGGTTCGTGTACAAAAACTCGGCGATGAAAGTTGGGCTCTTATTGGCGTTGCTCCCGGCCAGGTGTGGCCGCAGGTGCGCAATTTCATGGCGGCGTCCGGTATGCAGATAGCGCGCGCCGATGCCCAGGCGGGCATCATGGAATCGAACTGGGTGACGGTAGAAGGACAGCCACTGGCAAGCCGTTTTCGGTTTCGTATGGAGCAGGGCGTGCAGCGTGGTACCAGTGAACTGCACGTGCTGCAAATGAACCAGAGCGGCGGTGCAACCGAGTGGCCCGCCCAATCCGATGATCCCGCGCAGGCCGCGCAGATGCTAAAGGCGATAGCGCAGTTCATGGCCGATAGTGCCGACTCCGCGCCGGTGTCCATGATTGCCGAGCAGGGCATCAGTGCCGGCGGCAAGATAACCATGCAGCAGGCGCCAGAAGGCTACACCTATCTGCGACTGGAGCTGCCCTTTGATCGGGCCTGGGCGTCGCTGGGTCGTGCGCTGGAAAAATCCTCGTTTGAAATCACTGATCGCGATCGCAGTGGCGGTGTTTACTATGTCCGCTTCCTGGGCCTGGCGGCGGCAAAGGAACAAGGTTGGTGGGCCTCGCTTTGGAACAGTGACGATGCGCAGGCCCTGGCGGGCCAGGTATTTCTGGTCTCCATGCGAACCCTGCCAGAGTCGGCGGTGACCATCCGGTTGCGACCGCAGGATGAGGGTATTCCCTTTGACAAGCGTGAAGAACAGGAGCTGTTGATCATGATCAAGGGTAATATCGACTAAGCTGTGTTGGCGGCGGGAAGGAACTAGCAGGTGCAATTCGCCTCCCTCGGCTCGGGCAGTAAAGGCAACTCCACCCTGGTTCGGGCAGGCGACACGCTGGTGATGATCGACTGCGGGTTCTCCCTGCGTGAAACCATCCGGCGCATGGCGCGCCTGCGTGTAGAACCGCAGCAGCTCGATGCGATACTGGTTACCCACGAGCACGCCGATCACAGCAGTGGCGTCGCGGCACTCTCGCGCAAGTTTCACATACCGGTGTACTTGACCCATGGCACCTTCAGTACTGGCCGCTGTGACGGCAGTTACGCTCAGCGCCCGTTTAATTGCGAGGACAATTTCACTATCGGGAGCCTCTCAATCAAGGCGGTTGCCGTGCCGCACGATGCGGCCGAGCCCTGCCAGTTTCGGCTGAGCTGGGGTGAGTACACGCTGGGCATACTCACCGATCTGGGCAGTATCACTCCACATGTGATCGACAATTTTCGTGCCTGTCACAGCCTGCTGCTGGAATTCAATCACGATCTTCCTATGTTGCTGGAGGGGCCCTATCCACCGCACCTGAAGCACCGAGTGGGTGGTGATTGGGGACACCTGAACAACCAGCAGGCCGTGGAACTGCTGCGGCAGATCAATTGCACGGCACTGCGCCACCTGGTCGTGGCCCACATCAGCGAGCAAAATAACAGCCGGGAGCGGGCACAGGACGCATTGCTGTCCGTACTTGATTCGCTGGATAGAGTGATCTTCGCCGAGCAAGCGAGCGGCTTTGACTGGCTCGAACTGGCGTAGCGTTATCCCGGTGTTCTGCCAGCGGCTTGGTCAGCGATAGTCATGTCAAGTCATGTCAGCGACGGTCATGTCAGCGACAGTGTTGTGGCAGTATCACCGTGGCCACCTGGGCAAAACTCCCCGGTTTCGGGCACTGCAGGCCAGGGTTGCCGGAGAGGTCCATCTTGCGCAGGGCGGGTAGTTGGTACAGCGGCACAGGGTCAATGATCTGGTTATCGTCCAGGTACAGCTCTTGCAACGTGACGATTTTGTTGAGCTCGACCAGATTTCGGAGCTTGTTGGCCGACAGGCGCAGCGCTGTGAGGGCCGTGAAGGTGGACAGTCCATCCAGGCTCTCGATGCCCGCGAAGCTGCAATCGAGCGTGGTCAGCTGTTCTGGCGCGGTGATGGCGCCATCGTTAATGGCCTGTTCGAGACAGCTGTTGAGTCCCGGGTCTGCAACGGTGAAATTGCGCAACAGCGGATTGGGCGCGTAAACGATTTTGTCGTTTACCTTAAAGTCATAGCCCTGGCAGGCGCAGAGGAGGAAAAACGCCGGAGCAAGGAAACAATAAACCAGACGGTGCAGCATACCAGGCGCTCCCCCGTAAATACGGGATCAGTAAAAGTGACAAGTTCGAACGGCTCAGGCGTGGCTCCCGCGCCCACAGGTCTTTATAATGCCAGTAGTTGTGATCCAGTTCACTACTACTTTGAGCCAATGGAGATGAGTATCGAAATGCCCATATCGAGCGACACAGGCGAATTGGAGCAGGCAGTGCCTGGAGAGGGGAGTAACTTGGGCGCCGGCGCGGAGGCGCTGAACGCCATTAGTATTGTCCAGCGCGGCAATCTCAAGGCGCTGGAAACCACACTGCGCAGGCAGTGGCGCATGGGCCAGAATATCGTGCTGTGCTGGAGTTCGGACGAACGCGGCCTGCTGGTCATCTTCGTGCCGCATTACTTTCTCGGTAACTACTGCGCTGCGGGTGACACAGAGACGGACGAAAGTCGGGATAACGAGGCCTTCATCCGGGAATTAATTTCAGGCCAGCGGCGCAAAACCCGAGACGAACTTTTCGCCGTCAGCGAGCGGCTGAAGGTCGCGCCCACATTCATAAAACTCAGTACAGCGCTGACCGAAGAGCCCCGGGTACTGGAAGCGGTGGAACAGGTCATAAAGCGCTACGGGCTCAGTTACGTCAAGAGCCGGGCGGTCATCCTGTTCGACATCGTCGATTTTTCCCTCTACACGCCCTTCGAGCAGGCGAGTCAGTTAAACAGTCTGTCCTATTCCCTGAACTCCGCCTACAACAAACTGTTAGCCCACGGCATTGAGATCAACTTTGCCCGCACTACCACCGGCGATGGTTATTACATCTGGAATCGCGATTTGGGCCCCAGTGCGAACCAGGACCTGTTTGTATTCATGTTGCTGGTGGTGGCTGATAATGCCGTGGCCCAGGCTGTCTCCAGAGGCAACACAGTGCCGGTGATCCGCACTGGCTTTCACATCGGCGGCCACTATGAACTCTACCAGGCGGAAGGCGTGAATCCGTCGGTGTTCAGCTACATTGTCGGCGATGTCACTATCGAGCTGGCGCGCATGCTGGACCTGGCCCAGGCGAACCAGTTGTTAATCGGTGAATTTCACTGTGAGCAGGCGGGCTGGGGCTCGGACACTGTCAAATCGATTACCGCAGTATCTGCCGTCGCCTTCGTCAATGCCTGTAATCGCGTGTTGCCGGCTTTGCATGGCATCCCTCTGTCGGGCAAGAACATCGACGCTATGTCCTGTCGCCTGACAGAGGGTTTGGAGCGCGACGGGCAGTCGCGGCCACGGCGTTTTCGCATCGTGGATAAACACGGCTTGTCGCGTTTCGCCTACAACCTGCAGATCGCGATTGATCTGGCAGGGAGGCAGCTGTTCCTCGGGCTGGGTGATGATCAGCTGCCCGGTAGGTCTGCCACAAAGTCGAGTGGAACCAGTGCTGCCCTGCCCTCCGATGCAGCACCCAGCGCAGAGGAATTATTCGATGATCTGGCCAGCATGCTCAAAAAAAGCAGCGTGAAAACAATCACAGAGGACTGATGCTCCTGTGTCTCTTGCAAGATCATTCTAGGCGTGGACCTGGCCCTGCTGGCGGACACTGTGGCAGATGAAGACTGTGCTGCCCAGTTGGCGCTGCGGCTCGGCCTGCCGCTGCTGGCGACTGGCATAGATCCTGTTTGTTGTGCCCCGGCAACCGCTCTTCTGATCGTACGTGGCCAGACTCTGAGCCTGCAACAGACGGGTAGAGGCGCGCCCGGACCGGTGATCGTGGATTTTGGCAGTGCCAGCATGCGCCACCGCAGCCGTTCCGGTACCAGTGAACTACTGGGGAAGGCCGTGGGACGGGGTAAAAAATCGCCATTGCGGATATTGGATGCGACGGCCGGACTGGGCCGGGACGCTTTTGTGCTGGCAGACCTCGGTTGCGAGGTTGACCTGTGCGAGCGCGAACCGGTTGTTGTGGAATTGCTGCGCTCTGGTTTGGAAAGCGCTCGCAGTAGTGGCGATCCCTGGTTGGCAGGCGTGGTGCAGCGTATGCGCTTGTATCCGGGCGATGTGCGACAGAGCGTGGCGACCCGGATGCAGGGTGTGGACGTGATTTATCTGGACCCGATGTTTCCACCGCGCGGCAAAAGCGCCGCGGTAAAGAAGGAAATGGCGCTATTGCAGCGTCTGCTGGAGCGCGCCGCAGAGCCGCAGGATGCGGCAGCGCTGTTACTGTGGGCAGTGCGACAGGACACCGCCAGGGTAGTGGTCAAACGTCCCGCCAAAGCGCCGCCGCTGGCAGGGCTGGTACCGACTCACGCCGTCAGTGGCAAGTCCGTGCGTTATGACGTCTACGTGCAGCGCAAATTCAACAACGACAGGGAGCATGCATGTCCGGACATAAAATAACAGCGCTGGTTACGGGCGCTTCAGCGGGCCTGGGCGCTGAGTTTTGCCGACAACTGGCCTTGCGCTGCGATGTGATCATTGCAGTGGCCCGGCGCAGGGAGCGCCTTGGCGTCCTGGCCAGCGAATTGGCTGATATCGTCGAGATGTACTGCCTGGAGGCCGACCTCGGTACTATCGAGGGCGTGGCCAGAACCATGGAGGCGATGCGCCAGCAGGGGCCAGTGGACTACCTGGTCAACAATGCGGGGTTTGGTACCTTTGGGTACTTCGAACAGCTATCCATCGAAAGCCAGCGGTCTATGGTGAGTCTGCACATTGATGCCAGTATCACGCTGTGCCGTGCTGCTATACCGTTTATGCGCGAACTGGGGAGCGGGACGATTATCAATGTGTCCTCCCTGGGAACCTTTGTGCCGGGCAAGAATATGGCGGTTTACGGGGCGACCAAGGCCTTTCTCAACTATTACTCCCAGGCCTTGCAGCTGGAGTTGGCCGGTACCGGAATAGAGGTGCAGGCCCTGTGCCCGGGCTTCACCCGCACGGAGTTTCACGATCCTCTGATGGAGGAGGGTTTTGATCGCAACCGCATTCCGCCGCAGATGTGGATGAGTGCGGAGGCGGTGGTAGCGGCCAGCCTCGCGGCGCTGGGCAGTGCACAGGTGCTGGTGGTGCCTGGAGAGGACAATCGCACCTTCGCACGGCTGGGTCTGCAGCAGCAGTTAGACGGACTGTAGCAACAGACGCGTCAGTATGCCCTTGTAGATCGCCGCCAGGCGCGGCAGGTCGGCGGCCAGTACCTGCTCATTGAGCTTGTGGATGGTAGCGTTGACCGGACCCACTTCCACTACCTGGGCACCGGTGAGCGCGATGAAGCGACCATCCGAGGTGCCGCCAGCAGTCGATAGTTCCGGTTCCTGCCCCGTAATGTCCCGGATACTGGCCACAGCGGCATCGACCAGTTTGCCAGCGGGGGTCAAAAACGGCTGGCCGCTCAACTGCCACTGCAGGGAGTAATCGAGCTGGTGTGCCTGCAGTATCGACTCTGTGCGCTGGCGCAGTTCAGCGTCGCTCACTGCGGTACAGAAGCGGAAATTGAACACGACCTGTACGTCCCCCGGGATGACATTGGTGGCGCCGGTGCCGCCGTTGATATTGGAGACCTGCATCGAGGTGGGCGGAAAAAATTCGTTGCCCTCGTCCCATACCTCTGTCGTCAGTGCGTGCAGGGCGGGCAGGAGCCGATGGATGGGGTTGTTGGCCAGATGGGGATAGGCGATATGGCCTTGCACGCCACGGACTGTCAATACACCGCCCAGCGAGCCTCGTCTGCCGTTTTTAATCGTATCGCCCAGGATCGCGGCGCTTGAAGGCTCGCCAATCACGCACCAGTCTATCGCCAATCCCCTGTGTTGCAGGTACTCCAAAACCCTCACGGTGCCGTCCACCGCCGGGCCTTCTTCATCGGAAGTGATCAGGAAACCGATACGCCCGGGATGATTCGGGTGCTCCGCCACAAACTCCTCACAAGCGACCAGCATGGCCGCCAGACTGCCTTTCATGTCCGCGCTGCCGCGTCCAAACAGTATGCCGTCGCGCACAGTGGGTTCAAAGGGAGGCGTGTCCCACTGCGCAAGCGGCCCGGTGGGCACCACATCCGTGTGTCCTGCAAAAACCAGCAGTGGCCCGCGCGCTCCACGCTCGGCCCAGAAGTTACTGACAGCACCGAACGGTAGCTCAGTGCAGTTGAAATCCAACGTGCGCAGCTTGTCTATCATCAGTGCCTGGCAGCCGGCGTCCTCGGGTGTGACCGACGGGCGGCGGAGCAGTTCACAACAGAGTTCCAGTGTCTTATCCACGTAACCTACCCGCCTTTGGACTCAGTTGTGAGCGTGTAACTCTTTATTAAGTTCCACGGCACTGCGATTGGTGAGGCACTCCACCGCGCCTGTGGTGGAATTGCGGCGAAACAGCATATCGGATTTTCCCGCAAGGTCCCGCGCTTTCGCTGTGTGCACCGGCATGCCATCCGCATCGAGCATGGTGACCTTAGTGCCGGCGGTGACAAACAGACCTGCCTCCACGGTGCAGCGATCCCCCAACGGAATGCCAATGCCGGCATTGGCGCCGATCAGACACTTTTCGCCTACTGAAATCACGATGTTGCCGCCGCCGGACAGAGTGCCGATAGTGGAGCAGCCGCCGCCCAGATCGGAGCCGCTGCCAACCACGACACCCGCAGAAATGCGGCCCTCAATCATGCCCGGGCCCGCGGTGCCGGCGTTAAAATTGACGAAGCCTTCATGCATGATGGTAGTGCCCTCACCCAGATAGGCGCCCAGGCGCACCCGGGCGGTGTGGGCGATACGAACGCCGCCGGGCACCACATAATTGGTCATCTTGGGAAACTTGTCGACGCAGCTGACCTCAAGTACCTCGCCGCGCAATCGCGCTGCCAGTTGGCGCTCCGGTAATTCATTGATATCAATGGCTCCCTCGCTGGTCCAGGCGACATTGGGCAGTGCGCCGAACAGGCCCTGGAGGTTAGTGCCGTGGGGTCGTACCAGGCGGTGCGAGAGCAGATGCAGTTTCAGATACGCCTCCGGCACATTGCAAGGTGGCTGGTCTTCCTGCAACAACACTGCCACGGCAGGCCTGCCACTGTCGCGGAATTGCGCCGCGAGATTCGCCTGGGCGGTCTCCCCGGCGGCGGCTAGTGCCGCTTGCAGTTCCGTCAATTGCGTGGCGCTTAGGGAGTGATTGTTGTCGCTATGTCCCAGAGCAGTTGCCAGCTCTTGCGCGGGATACAGTATGGGTTGCGGAAAGTATATTTCCAGCCAGTGTCCTTTGGCATTGTGCGTGCCCACACCCAGGCCAAAGGCAAATGCGCCATTCGTCATGCCAGTTTCACCATTAATTGCTCACCCCATCAGAGGGTGTGTGCATTGAGTATCTTGACGTAGCTCGCTGCGGAAAATCCGGTAAAGCGTTGTTGCCCGGTGTCCAGCAGAGGCCGTTTAATCAGCGTGGGATGTAACAGAACGGCTTTGCGGGCTGCTGCCTCGTCCATGTTCAGGCGGGCCTGTTCACTCAGCGCGTGCCAGCTGGGACTGCGCCTGTTCAGAAGATTCTGCCAGCCCAGTTCCTCGATCCATGCTGCAACCATAGACTCATCCAGCCCATCTTCCCGAAAGTCGTGATACTGGTAGTCTACACCGTGCGTATCCAGCCACTTGCGCGCTTTTTTCACCGTATCGCAATTCTTGATGCCATAAAGTGTAATCATAGCAATACTCCAGCGGGTAACGTACTTCCAGGGTCGCGTAGCATAACAAAGCCGGCCGTTCAGTTATAGCAGCCACACGCGTGCAGGACTGTTGCTGCGCTATCGACGGTCAAGGTTCAGGATAGCCCAGGTTTCAAGCCTTGATGGTTATTTTCGGGCTTTTCCGGTGTGGATAACAGGTCCGGCAAATTTCGCAGGCACGCCCGTCGCAGCCGCGCGCTGAGCAGTATTCGCGGCCATAATAGATTATCTGGAGGTGAAGACGGTTCCAGTTTTTTTCCGGAAACAGCCGTTTCAGGTCTCTTTCTGTCTGCACCACATTCTTACCGCTGGTGAGCCCCCAGCGCTGTGCCAGGCGGTGTATGTGCGTATCAACCGGGAAAGCGGGCACACCGAAAGCCTGGGACATGACGACACTGGCAGTTTTGTGGCCCACCCCGGGCAGCCGTTCCAGTGCCGCCATATCGGCAGGTACCGTGCCACCGTGTTCCTCCAACAGTATCTCACTGAGGCGTTTGATGGCCTTTGACTTCTGCGGTGACAAACCACAAGGTTTTATGACGCCCCTGATTTGCTCA
>Ga0163144_10015263_pt1 | contig 15862 bp, 15 predicted proteins | sample OliLak19BULKMAT1_FD_123175 | JGI IMG/M metagenome (GOLD analysis project Ga0163144, IMG submission 123175) | Freshwater microbial mat bacterial communities from Lake Vanda, McMurdo Dry Valleys, Antarctica - Oligotrophic Lake LV.19.BULKMAT1 | ecosystem: Environmental > Aquatic > Freshwater >...
CAAAAAGCCGAGCACATTCGCGGAGTCGAGCAGTCGCATGAGCATCTCCTGTCTGGATTCGGGCAGGCAGACATGCGTCGTTCTGGATGTGAGCGAAAAAGTTTGCCGAGAGCCCCACCTCGACCGCATGATCCCATGACCCCCAGGGGTCACCGACGCCGCCAGCTCAGAACGTACCGCTGAGCGACAGCCAGGTAGGCGATGCCTTCAAGGTGAAAGAAGTGCTGGCGGGCGCCTCGCTAGACCCACCGGGCCGCAAGATCATCAACGTAACGCCACCTGCCGCGAGCACACCGCCGATGATGAAGGTCGCGGTGGAGGCCATTGCGAGGCGATTGGCCGAGTCGAGTTTTCACATTTTTCCGAGCTGCCATGGCAAAAGCCCCGCGTCGATGCGTGAGCATTCTGGCCGCTCGCCGGCGACAAATGGTCATGCACCCCTCTTAGCACGAGGTATTTCGGCGCTCGCGAGCGCGCCGCTGGCCAGCTCTGGCGACTTGGACGAGATCGGAAGCGTTTTCTCGACGGAAGTGCCTCAATGGCCATTCTGAAGCCGGCACGATGCAGTCCGGAGCGTGAGCACATCCGGTGCGACGCAGAACGCCCGCGACCGTGGCAGAAAGGAGTCGGCTTTTCAGAGCGGGCTCGCCACATCAGTACGGCTCGAGGAAGCTCGTTCGAAGCTGAGCTCGTGCAACTGATCGGTCTCCCACTCGAACGTGAGGTTCGTGTGTCCCGGTTTTGGGCGACGCTCTTGTGGGCGCGTTCGGCCAAGGCTTCTTTGTGGGCACGGCGCTCGGTGAAATTCCGATCTGCGCCTGTTGATCGAATGGCGAAGTTCCGCTAGCGCTTGAGCCATGGGGGAGCCGTCGGTCGACACCAAATCCGCCTGGAACGACACCGTGGTTGCCGGAACCTACACCCGCGGGCCGAGCATGATGCCGGCCGAGCTGGCCGTGTTCGCCGAGGCTTGGCCGTCGATCCGAGGTGGGCGGGTGCTCGACATCGGCGTCGGCGGTGGGCGAACGCTGCCCTATCTCTCGGGGCCCGCGTCCCGCTACATCGCCGTCGATTACTCGCGCGCAATGGTGGACGCCTGCAAGGCGCGCTTCCCCGCTGCCGACGTTCGCGACGACGACGCTCGCGAGCTCGCGACGGTGGCCGACGGGAGCATCGATTTCGCCTTCTTTTCTTTCAACTCGATCGACTGCGTTCCGGCCGAGGGGCGACCCGATGTCTATCGTGCCGTGCACCGCGTACTGGCGACCGGTGGGCGGTTCGGCTTCTCCTCGCACAACGCGCGGCTACTGAAGCACGTGCCCTCCAAGTTCAGGCTTCCGGAGATCGAGCTCACGGCGAACCCGGTGCGGTTGGGCGTTCGACTGGCGCGCGCGGGCGCCGAGACGGTGCGCAGTTTCCGCAACCACCGACGGCTGCGCCGTGGGGAGCGGCGCGAAGACGGCTACGCCGTCGTCAATGACGGCGCGCACGCGTTTTCGATGCTGTTCGTCTACGTAGACCCTGCCTGGCAGGTGAACGAGCTCGCTCGCGCAGGCTTCACCGACATCGACGTGTTCGACGAACGCGGGCGGCGCGTCGACGCAGCCGCTGTGCGCGACCCTTGGGTGCATTTTCTCGCGCGCAAGGCCTGAGCGGCCGCGCTTCACTCGAGAGCAGATAGCAATTTCGTCCCATCAGCCGACGTTGCAGGTTCTCTTGGATTTTTTGATCGGTGACGTCGCGCGCGCCCGCGTAGACCAGACGCTGGTCGTGGCTTCATCCGCGCCGTCGAACAACGCCTGCTGGTCCTCGTCGGTGCGCTTCGTGCACGCGACGCCCACGACCAGGATCTCTCCGCCGGGAAGCGCCACGGCGTCGAATGGATCCATCTCCTGCTCCACGCAGGCGTTCTCCGTCGGGCGGTCGAAGACCGTGCCCGTGGCGTGCCTGACGCGCGCGGCGTAGCGCGGCAGCGGGATCTCCTCGCGCCCGTCGCCGGTCCAGACGACGCGCTTCCAGCCGCTGCCGTCCTTCACGATGCCGACCATCCGGCCTTCGCCGGCCGGCATCACTCCGAGGACCTGGTGGTATGTGCCCTCGTGCGTCGCCTCTCCGTCGCGCGCGCGAACGAGGGAGAACGTCCGCTCTTTGCTGAGAAACGCGAGGCCGAACAGGTCGCGAGGAAACACGCCCCAGATCCCGCGCAGATCGCCGTCGGCGCTGGAGAGCTGCGGAAAGAGCGGCCCGGCGTGGACGCTGACGACCCCGGCGTCGTCCACGAACGCGTACTCCGAACGGCCAAGAACCCGCAGCAGGATGCCGCCCCCGACAGCGGTCAGCGCCAGCTCCTTCGCCTGGAAGATCGGCAAGAGCGTGCCCTCCGGCGCGCGCTGGGTGCGCACTTCGCTGGCGCGTGGCGCCGCCGAGCCGCACGCCGCGCTCGCCGCGCTCGCCGCGAAGATGGCGACGGCGCCCAGCGTCGTGAGCCTGCTGATCACGGGCCCTTGCTCGCTGCGGCAGGCGCGTGCGCCTCGCACGGCTTACTGCAATGACTGCTGCGAAGGAGCCTGCAATGGCGCCGCCGTCGCCGTCGCAAGCGCGGCCCGCGCAGGCAGCGCGTCGACGAAGCGGTTCACCAGCTTGTTGGCGAGGTAGCGGTCGTACGCCGCGATCTCGAGGGCTTCGCGAGCCTCGTACTCGGCCCAGCTCTCTCCATCACGCGAGCTGACGGAGATGGCCTGCGTGACGTTCACGGCGCCGACGTGGCGTCCGCCCGACGTCGCCGAGAGCACGACGACGCGACCGAGCTGGGCGAAGGGCCGGTCGTACGTCTCGACGTCGAGTGGTCGCTCGACGTCGACGTGGGTCACATGGCGACTCGCGAGCGTCGCGATGGCGACGACGCGCCGCCGCAGCGTCGAGGTCACGTACTTGCGCGTGGCCTTCTTGGTCTCGCGGAAGGCGTTGCCTCCGTCAGCCACGGTGATGACCAGCGCTCCGGCCGTCGGCTGGTCGATCACCGCGAACCCCGCGCTCGTGAAGCTCTGCTCCTTGCCATGGCCACCGAGGACCTGCACACCACGCGAGGGTGACGATGCGTTACGGTTCGCGTCCCATTGCCCGATCGTTGAAGCGAGATCTCCCGGGCATCGAGGAGCATCCGGATCGAGTGTCAGCTGCAAGCTTTATTGGACAGCGCCGTCGAGCAACGCCTGCCTTCCGGTGACCTCTTCCCACGCGCAGCGCGAAAGGGATTGGGAGCAGCGAGCACCGTCCAGCTCGCCCCAAAATTGCTGAAGCGGGTGCGCTTCAATTGCGGGCGAAGGGCGTGACCACGTAGCGCCCGTCTGCCTCGATCGTCACGCTGGGGATGCGATGGCTCTCATCGAACGCCGTCATTCCAGGCTCGATCTCCTTCCAGAACGCGTGGTGCTGGGCGTACTTCGGATCGCTCGCCAGCGCGCTCAGCTTGCGCCCGGGAAAGATGTGGATGTGGGTGGGCTTGCCCGCCATGAAGCCTGCCCACCCGACGAGGTAGATCTCTTCGACGCGCTCGTCGGTCATCGACACACAGCCGATCGATGCGCAGCGACCATGAATCAAGATGTCGCTGCCAGGAGCGGTCTTGTCGCCACGGATCTTGTCCGACCGGTTCGGGTAGTCGACTTGGGCGGCGAGATAATACGAGCTGGTCGGGTAGAAGTAGCCGACCTTGTAGAAGCCCTCCGGCACTTGATAGTCGCCCTCTTTTCGTTTGGGGCCGAGGTCGCCGCTGGCTGCGCAGATGCCGTAGGTGCCGATCAGCTTCAGCGCGGACTCGCCGTCACCGGCCCACACCTCGAACTCTCGCTCCTGCTTGAAGATGCGGTAGAGGACGTCTTTGGGTGGCCAGCTGGCGCCTGCTTTCTCGAACAAGCCGATCACTGTCTCTTGCCGCGCGGCTTTGGCGTGGGCCACGCGCTGCGTGCCGCTCCAGCTGAGATCAGCGAGCCAGGGTGTGGGGGCGCGCACGTCGCGCGGAGGCTCTGCGGAACCGGAGGGGGCGGGGGATGCGCTCAGGAGCGCCATCGCCGACTGGACAGTCGCGGGTTGCGACGCGGTGTCGGCAGCGAGCGGGGGCAGAGTCGACTCGAGCGGTAGAGTGGAGAGTTGCGGCGAGGGGCGGCGCTCGCCGCTGGTGGAGCAACCGAGCACCATCAACACACTCAACAGCCCCAAGGTGCGCGACATCAGCGGCTCATCGGCCCCCGGCCGAGGAGTGTGACCAGCCGATTTCACGCGCGGTCTCGATGCCCACCATCAGCTCGCCGAGGCTCTCTGGAGGGACGCTGCGCTGCGCGTCGACAGCCCGGTGCCGCGCCATAATCTCTGCAAAACGCTGCGGAAACCGCGGTTGTCGGTCAGGCTCCGGCAAGCCACTGGGCACGACCGGGTTACCCACCGTGTCGTACTTGTCGCTAGCGCCGAGCGTGTGGAAGAGCTCGTGCGCGATCACGAAAAAGGCGAAGTCGATCATCGAGCTGTCGAGATCGACCTTCACCAGGCCGAGGCGCCCGCCGAGCTGGGAGAGGCCCTCGACCGCCTTGCGCGTTTTGGTCGCTGGCGGCTTGGCGACGAGATAGATGCAGGAGTCGAAGCGGCGTGAGCCGATCTTGGCAGCGTCATCGGCTCGGCCGGCATAGCGTTTCAACGCGAAGCTGAACTGCACAGCGTCGCTGAAGCTCTCGCTGGTCGGCAGCTCGGGTGGGGGGCCTTCGACCGTGACAGGCCCAAAGACTTCGAACGAAAACGGACGCGACAGCTCGGAGCCGTAGCGCCGCATCTCTTGCGTCAGCCGACCCTCCAGCGTCGGCGATCGCTCACGCAACCGATCGACCAGGGTCGGGTCGAGCGGCTCGGCGGCGATCACGACGATGGCGACGGTGAGCGGGCGCGACCAGTCTTTGCGAGCGGCGCGGCTGTCGATGTCGCGCCACGCATACAGCACCACGCCGAGCAAAATCGTCAGCAAGATGCTCACGCGCAACGCGAAGAAGAGCTTCTTGCGCTGCTTCTTCGTCGCGCAACGTGTGCAGCGATTGTCGTTCGTGGCTGCGCATGCGAGGCAGATCGGCTCGAGGCAGTTGTCACAGGCCCGCTCGCCCCGAGCGCGCGGGTGCTCACTGCAAGAGGGGCTGGACACGGGCTGGATGTTACGCGCGGCGCTGGCGTCCCCAGTGAGAATCGAACTCACGTAGCAGCCATGAAAGAGCTGCGTCCTCAGCCACTAGACGATGGGGACAGATGCGCAGAGAGGACGCAGGCGCCCGCTGGATCCTGACGCTATCGAGAACCGCGAAAAGTGCCGCATGACACCCGCACATGCACCGTGATACCCCGCGACGAATGTGGAGTCAGCGTCCCGTCCGAATTGCGCTGTTTTTGTTTTGCTCGGCGTTTGCGACGAGCGCGCTCGCGGATGACGACGAGCCGGCCGCGCCGCCACCTGCGGCGCCCGCCGAAGAGCAACCCAAACCTGCAGAGCCGGCCGAGCCGGAGGCCGCGCCCACGCCACAGCCAGAGCCAGAGCCGCAGCCAGCACCGGCGGATCCTGCGCCAGCGCTGGAGCCGGCCCCAGCTCCCGAAGAAGCGCCCGCCGCGGACGACTACGACGTCGAAGACGCGAAGCGTGCCGGCTACGAAGTGGGCGACGCCACGAGCGACCCCGCCGGGGCTGACGTTGCGCTCGGCCAGGCGGCGCAGGCGCTACCTGTGGGTCGCTGATCATGAGCAGCGACGTCGTCCTCGTGGGGGCGGGCATCGTCGGAGCATGCGCGGCGCTGGAGCTTCGGAAGCGAGGCGCCAGCGTCACCTTGCTCGACCCCGGGCCGGTGCCCCACCCGGACGCGTCGTCCACCGACATCAGCAAGCTCATCCGACTCGACTATGGGGACGACGCTTTCTATTGCGCGCTGATGGAGACATCGCTCGCAGCTTGGCGAGAATGGAACCAGCGCTGGGCAGCGCCGCTGTTTCACGAAACGGGTATCCTCGTGCTGTCGCGTGCGGCAATGACCAGAGAGAGCTTCGAGGGCAAGAGCTTCGAGCTGCTTTCGGGGAGAGGGCATGGGCTCGAGCGGCTGTCAGCCGACGCCATCTCGGCTCGCTTCAGTGCTTGGGCGCCTGAGCAATACACCGACGGCTATTTCAACCCGCAGGGTGGCTGGGCAGAGAGCGGCAGCGTGGTTTTCGCGCTGTTCGAGGACTGTGCACGTGCGGGCGTCGACATCCGGCAGGGTGTGCGCATACGAGCGCTACCGACAGCACCGGCGCGCGTCGACCATGTCGAGCTGGAGTCGGGTGAGCGCCTCTTCGGCGGCACGATCGTGATCGCCGCCGGTGCGTTCACGCCGGTGCTGGTGCCAGATCTCGCCGATCGCTTGGTGCCGATCGGTCAGCCGGTGTTCCATTTCGCGTCTCCCGGCGCGGGCTTCGCTTCGCCAGAATTCGCCCCCTGGGCGGCCGACATCGCCACCACGGGTTGGTACGGCTTCCCGGAGCACGGCGGCGTAGTCAAGGTTGCCAACCACGGCCCCGGCCAGCGCGTCGACCCGCTGGGCAAGCGTGTGGTCGAGCCCGGACGAGAAGCGCTCTTTCGCGAGTTTTTCAGAGAGTCGTTGCCGGCGCTCGCTGACCAGCCAGTGGTGCGTTCACGCCTCTGTCTCTACTGCGATTCGTTCGATGGTGATTTCTTCATCGGCCGTCATCCAGAGCGAGCGGGGCTCGTGTTGGCGGCAGGAGGCAGCGGGCACGCGTTCAAGTTCGCGCCGGTGTTGGGAGACATCGTCGCCGACGCCGTCCTCGGCGTTACGCACGAAGCGGCAGCCCGCTTCGGCTTTCGTGAAAAGGCAGGTCGTAAGACAGAAGCAGCTCGCTTTAGCGGCTGACGAGCTGCGTGGTCGGCTGGCCGATCAGCCGGCGGTGAGCGTCACGACCAGCGCGCCAGGCGGCGGGGTCGCGCCCACGGCGATCGGTGTGAGGACAAGCTCGCCAGCTTCGCGGCCGTCGCGCACGATGAACCGCCCTTGAGGGACGGGTTTGGCGACCATCGACGCCACGCCATTCTTGTCGAAACGTACGACGCCCAGGCCGACTTGGGTCGTCAGCAGCGATGGAGGTGCCGCGCGCGGGCCCGCACCGGACGGGGTTGCTTTGGACACGCGTTCTTCGTCACCAATGCCGGGGGAGGTGTCGGCCCGAGGACGCGTCTCCATTGGGGAGGACACGTGCGTCGGGATCGGTGGCGGGCTCGGGATGCGCAGTGATTGTTGACCGTTTCCGCGACCCGCAAAGCCGGATACCGAGGGCGGCGGCGATGGCATCGTGGCGGGGCCCGGAGTCGAGTTCGAAGGAGGGGCTGAGCTCGACGGCGGCGCGGAGCTGCGACGGCGCGGAAGCGGCGGCGGCGTGCGCTTCGCCAAGAGCGCGTTGGGGGCGGCCGCAACGAAGCTCGAGGGAGCGACACTGGCAGGCGCTGGTAGCGGCGGCGGAGAAATCCCTTGCGGAGCCAAACCAGTTGGCGGGGCTGGCCGCCGAGAGGGAGGCGGAGGCGGGATCGCCGCGAGCGGACGAGATAGCGGAGGGGGAGGCGGCAGCGGACGCGGCAGCGGGGAGGTCGGCACCGACGCTGCGATGTTGCGACCCGCTACTATCGGGGGTGCCCCTCGGAGCATGGTTCCGGACGTGGGCGGCGAGGTGATCGGGCGGCCGGGTCGGGGAACGCTGACAGGGGGCGCCAAAGAGTCGTTGGTCTCGGACCGAGCTGTTGCGCTCATGTTCACCTCGCGATCGTTAACGTGCAACAATCAGTCCGAGGCAAGAGCTTCCGAAAACCACCGTGGGCGCGCGGATCAGGTGGGGTGGGCGCTGCACCCCACCTTGGCCACTGATCCCCGGGTGAAGCGTTGATCCATCAGACCGGGTCGTGTTGAGCGTCGGGCACCAGCGACGGGTCTCTAGGCGTGGCGACCTGGCAGGGCGCAACGCCCCAGATCTCGCTGGCATACTCGCGGATCGTCCGATCGCTCGAGAAGCGGCCCATCCGCGCGATGTTGTAGGCAGCCTTGCGAGTCCACTCGTCGGTGTGTCGGAAGGCCTTGTCGACCTGCGCCTGCACGGTCGAGTACGACGCGAAATCGGTCAATACGAGGTACGGATCGACGCCGAGCAGATCGTCCACCAGCGGCTTGAATACGTCCGGCTCCTCCGGACAGAAGAAGCCCGTGCGGACGAGGTCGATGGCTTCCGCCAACAGGGGGTCATCGGCCAGCGCTGCCTTGCCTTCGACGCGGGCCTTGCGCCGCTCGGCGACCTCGTTCGCAGTGAGCCCGAACAGGAAGAAGTTCTCCTCGCCGACTGCCTCCCGAATTTCGATGTTGGCGCCGTCGAGCGTGCCGATCGTGAGCGCTCCGTTCATGGCGAGCTTCATGTTGCCAGTGCCGGATGCCTCCATGCCGGCGGTCGAGATCTGCTCCGACAGATCAGCGGCGGGGATGATGCGCTCGGCGAGTGACACCCGATAGTTCGGCAGAAACACGATGCGGACTGCGCTCTGCCGCTTGTCCCCGTTGATGATGTCGGCGATCGAGTGAATCAGCTTGATGATGAGCTTGGCGCGCTTGTAGCCGGGCGCCGCTTTGGCACCGAACAAGAACGTGCGCGGGTGAACGTCCTCGCCACGCTTGGCGCGCAGATACAGCGTGACGGCGTAGAGCGCCGCGAGGTGCTGGCGCTTGTACTCGTGCAGGCGCTTGATCTGCACGTCGAAGATGGAAGTCGGGTCGACGCGGATCTTCGTCAAGCTGAAGATCAGTCTGCCGAGCTCGAGCTTGTTCTCCATCTTGATCGTCCGCAAGAGCGTCCTGAACTCGGACTCTTCTGCGCTCGCTTCCAGACCCTTCAGGCGATCGAGCTCGGTCACCCACTGCTCGGTGCCGAGCCGCTCCGTGATCAGCGCGGCGAGGGCAGGGTTACACTCGAGCAGCCAACGGCGCGGCGTGACGCCATTGGTCTTGTTGTTGAAACGCTCGGGATAGAGATCGCAAAAGTCTTTCAAGAGGTCCGTCTTCACGAGATCCGAGTGCAGCTTCGCGACGCCGTTCACCGAGTGGGACCCGACGACGGCGAGGTGCGCCATGCGGACCTCGCGCTCGGCGCCGTCGCCGATGATGCTCATGCGCGTGAGGTGCTCCGGGCTGTGCGGAAAGGCAGCCATCACCTCGCGTAGAAAGCGCCGGTTGATCTCTTGGATGATCTCGAAGTGGCGCGGCAATAGACGCGAAAAAAGACTGGCGGGCCAGCGCTCGAGCGCCTCCGGCAAGAGCGTATGGTTGGTGTAGCCGAAGGCGCCCACCGTCTCGCGCCATGCCTCGGTCCACTCGACGCCGTGCTCGTCGACCAAGACGCGCATCAGCTCTGCGATGGCGATCGCAGGGTGGGTATCGTTGAGCTGAATCGCGACCTTCTCGCTGAAGTTGGAAAAATCGCGGTTCTGCTTGGTGTAACGCCAGACAATGTCGTGGATCGAGCAGCACACGAAGAAATATTCTTGCTTCAGCCGAAGCTCACGGCCGAGCTCGAACGAGTCGTTGGGGTAAAGCACCTTGGAGATGACTTCGCTCGCGTTCTTCTCCTCGACTGCGCGCAGGTAGTCGCCGCCGTTGAATAGACTGAAGTCGAACTCTTGGTCGGCTCGCGCTGCCCAAAGGCGCATGGTGTTGACCGTGTTGCAGCGATAGCCCGCGATCGGTGTGTCGTAGGGCACGCCGATTACCTTGGTAGCAGGGCGCCACACCACCCTGAAGCCGCCGCTCTTTTCGTCCGGAACCTGTAGTGAGTGGCCACCGAAGCCGACGGCCACTGTGTACTCCGGGCGCGCGAACTCCCACGGGTTACCGAACTTGAGCCACTCGTCGGCGCGCTCGACTTGGTAACCATTGCGAATGGCTTGTTCGAAGATCCCGAACTCGTAGCGGATGCCGTAGCCGAGGGCTGGCAGCGAGAGTGTCGCCAGCGACTCCAAGAAACACGCGGCGAGGCGACCAAGGCCACCGTTGCCGAGACCAGCGTCCGGCTCTTGCTCGAGCAGATCGTCGAGGTCGATGCCGATGTCGGCGAGCATCTTGCGGTAGTCGCCGTACACGCCGAGCGCCGTCAAATTCGAGCGTAGCGCGCGGCCGAGCAGGTACTCCGCCGAGAGGTAGTAGGCGCGCTTGACGTCGTTCTCGTAGTAGGTCTTTTGCGTCTCGATCCAGCGCTCGACGAGCTGGTCGCGAACCGCGAGGCTGAGCGCCACGAAGCGATCGAAGGTCGTCGCGGTGCTCGGGTTCTTCGAGCGGGCAAAGCGCAGTCTGTCGACGAACGATTGGCGCAGCTGGATCGAGTGCTGCGTCGGGGGCACGTGGTTGAGAGGGGAGGTCGTCGCCATGGGGCGAAGCTACCAGATCCACATCCGCGTCAGAGCGGGCCCTCTGTGAGGCCGTGCACGAATTGCCGCACGTAAGGGTCGCGACTCTGCTTTGCTTCTTCCGTCGTGCCGTCGAAGATCAGGCGGCCGCGGTAGAGCATGCCGACCCGGTCGGTCACCGTGAGCAGGCGATCGAGATCGCTGGAGACCATCACCACAGTCGCGCCCTTTGCCCTTTGCTCGCGCCGCAAGAGCTCGAAGATGCGTTGCGAGGTGACCGGGTCGAGCCCCGCAGCCGGCTCGTCGTAGAGCACGATCGGCGCATCGACAACGGTCGCGCGCGCGACGCCGATTCGTTTTTTTTGTCCGCCCGAGAGACCTCCGGGCGACCGGTCTTCGAAGCCGGGCAAGCTCACGACCTTCAGCCGCTCCGCCACGCGCTGTGCGATCTCCGGCTCACCCGCCGGCGTCATGCGCCGGAGCGGGAACGCAATGTTGTCGCGCACGTTCAGATAGTCGAACAGGGCATTGTTCTGAAACAGCATGCCGAAGCGCAGCCTGAACTTTTGCAGGTCGAGCTCGGTCATGGTGTGTACGTCGCGGCCCTCGACGAGCACGCGGCCCGAGTCCGGGTTGACCAGCCCGGTAATCATCTTGAGCAGCACGCTTTTGCCCGCCGCGCCTGGACCGATGAGACCGTAGAGACAGCCCGCAGGGACGTCGAGATTGACGCCGCGGAGCACGGGCATCCCGTCGAACTCTTTGTGCACGTTCTCGATCTGGATGAGGCCTGCTGGCCTCTCCATCAGCAGCGTCTCGCTCACTGCGCGGCGAAGGTCGTGGTGACGATGTCCATGCGGGGGTGAGCGGGGAAGCCCATGCCCATCACAGCACCGCGAATGCAGCTCGAGTGGCTCGGGCTTGCCGGCTGGGTGCTCACCGTGACGCCCACGGCGCGGCCGTTTTGCACGGCGGCGCAGATGCTGACGGTCATGTTGGAAGGGACGCCGCACGAGTTGAGGTAGGTGCCTTTGGCGAGCACGCCGTTGTAGGCGCCGGCGCTCAAATCCGCCGGGACGCCCTGCTGCGTGTAGTCCTCGACGTATTTCGCTCGCGCCGCCTCGCAGCTGCCACCGCCAGCGATCTGCGGGTACTTGCCACCGCCGCCGCCGCCGATGATGCCGCCGCCGGGACCCTTCTTGCCGTCTTTACCGGCGCTGAGAGCGGCGTCGCTGTCGACGTTGGTGGCTTTGTCTTCGCGAACGGTCTGCTCGTGTTCGTTGCGGCTGCGCTCGCGCAGCCACCACGCCGCGCCCGCGGCGACGATCACGGCCAGCAACGTACCGCCGACGAGCGCCTTCCATTGGGTGCGGTGGCTCTCCGCGGCGACCACGCCTTCAAGTGCGCGTCGCTCTTGTTTGATCTCGCGGTGGAGCCCTGCGTGCCTCGCGAACAGCGCAAAGTCGCTCCATTCGTCGATTGGCTTTTCATCGCCGGAGAGCGTGTCGCGCAGCGGGTGCGCACCGATGAACTGATGCGACGCGATCTGCTGCAGGAGCTCGACCGCGGTGAAGGGGCCGTGGTCCATGCCGTCTTTGACGACGACGTAACGCGGCCGCGGATCACTCTCGAGCTGCTCTTTCAAAGCAGCCAGCCGAACAGTGGGATCTTCTACCCGAAGATCCGGGTGGGACGCCTGCGCGACTGCGATGCCGTAGCCGTTGCCCATCGAGCGACTGGACGGCGGCGCGGCCTGCGCGTTTGTCGAACCTGTTGAAAACTGCGCGACGTGCCCCGCCCGAGCTGAAGAAACACCGTTTACCCGCTCGAACGGGGCAGGCGGCAACATCGAGAGGGATACGTCGACGTCGAAGCCGACGTCGTGATCGAGACGAGACTCGTCCGCCGCGGGTGGCGGCATCGACCCGGAGGGCGCCAGATGGTGGAGCGCCTGCGCCAACGCGGCCAGATCATGCGGGCGATGTTTGGGATCTGCCACCAGCGCTTTGCCCAAGACCACCTCGAATTGCGGCGGCAAGGTGGGCGCCGCTTCTCGCGGTCGTTTCATGCCCGGGCCGACGATTTCGCCGGTGCAGAGCTCGTACAAGATGGCCCCGATGCTGAAGACGCTCGCTCGCGTATCGCCCTTTTCACCGCGGCGGCACTCTGGTGCGACGGCCGCGCGATCGCGGATGTGCGTCGGCAGATCGCTCGCGAAATCGAGATCGAGCTCGGTGCCGGCTTTGCCGTGTTTCAACGCCGAAGGGTGCACGAAGAAGCGGCCACCCGACGCGTGCAGCTCTGCGAGGTGGGTGCAGAGCGGCACCACGATCGCGATGGCGTCGCGCATGCTGAACTGCTCGTGACGAACTCGCCTGATCTCCAGCGCCTCACGTAGTGAGCCGCTTCGGACCCCACCCTCATCAGTGGATGTCATGGCCTGGATGGACATCGTGCACGAGGTTACGCTCTTTTGACGGCGCGCACCTGGCTTCTCTAAAGTCGGTGATGCAAGCAGTTGCTCCGGTCGCACGAAGCTGTGTATGCCGGGGACAATGCCCAGCGTGTTCGCGAGATCAGCGATCGGGCACCTGATCGGATTGCTCGGTTGCGCGCCGCTCGCTGCGTGTGACGCACCGTCGAGCCAGGTGGACGCAGGCGATCTGCGCGGGGTGTTCGAGAAAGAACGCGCCTCGGCGAGCACACTCGCGAGCGGTTCGAGCAGCGCGAGCGCCAGCGCCAGCATGGCGCCGCTCTCCGCACCGCGCGAGCGCGACGCGGAGAGCGGCTGCGTGACCGAAAAAGGCAGTCCCGCAGCCGACGTGCGTCGCACTGTGGGGCGGCCGGCGTGCCGCAGCGCCGAGATTCTCGAGTGGCGAGACGCGTCCGGCGCGCCGCGCTACGCCTGTGTGTATGCGCCCTCGGAGCTGGAGAAGCGCTCTCCGCTCCCTGTGCTGGTATATTTTCACGGCTCCGAGCCGGGTCTGGACGACCCGAGCAGCATGTCCAAGCTGACGAGCTTGCGAGGCAAGATGGCCAGCACCGACCTCACACAAGACCCCGCACACGCTGGTTTTATGGTGCTGGGTATCCAGGGACGAGCGCTGCTCGGGGGCAACAACGGCGCGACCTTCGACCTCGATCACGTGTCGAAAACGAACCTCGACGTCGCCGCCACCGACCACTTCCTCGATGTGCTCACGGAAAGGGGCGTCGTCGATCGCAAGCGCGTCTTCGCGGTTGGCGTCGGCCGAGGCGGCACCATGGCGGTAACTTACGCCATGATCCGCGCTGATCGCGTGGCAGCGGCTGCGGCTTACGCGCCGGCGCCGCCGAGCGCAGTCTGGTCGTGCGCAGGCCCGCCGCCACCGCTGACGATCTACTACCGCGCTTGCGATCGCGTGGTTGCGTGCGACGTCGTCGAAGAATGGCTGGGCTTACGCGAGCGCAGCAGCGCCGAGACCAAGGCAGTGCGGCTCGGTGACGATGGTCGCGCGGAGACGAATTGCGCGACGAAAAACGTCTGTTCGGAGAAGAAGGGCGTGGCCAACCACATGCGCTGGCCGAAGACGCGCGAGAAGGAGCTACTCGACTCGCTCAGCCGCCACGCGCTGAAGTGAAACTTCCTCGAACCGTTGAACCGCTACGACTGACCGACGACTGCTGTCGACGGCTTCTTCGTGTCGCCCATCGTTCCGAAGACCCAATCCCAAAGGGGAGACGAGACGCCCCAGCGAGCATTCTCGCCGGTGTGGTGATGCACCATGTGGTAGCGCTTCAGCCAACGACCGAGACGGGAAGGCATGCGGAAGTGGTGCGTCGCGTAATGGATGCCGTCGTAGGACAGGTAGCCGATGCCGAAGCCTACGAAGATCGGGGCCGCCCAAATGGGGCCAGCGATCAAGCGAACGGCGATGTAGATGATGAGGCCCATCGGGATGCTGACACCCAGGGGCATCACCAGACGCGATCGATCAGTCGGGAAGTCGTGGTGCACACCATGCAGCACGAAGAAGAAACGCCGACCTGCGAATGAGCCGCTCAGGCGGTGAAAAACGAAGCGGTGCAGCGTGTATTCGGTGATCGACCAGATCAGCGCGCCGATCACGAGCGAGCCCGCGATGCCAGCGACCCCGAGACCAGCGCCAATCGCCTCGGCGAGGAAGTACAGCAGAATCGGGATCCAGAACGCGAAGGGCGCCGCTGGGTGAACCCGCGAGAAGCGCTCGATGAGCGGCGTCTCGAACATTCGGCATGTGGTTCGGTTGGTCGGTGCTGCCACGTTCGTCCGGCCTTCGAGTTACACGAGTCCGGGCCGGGCGGCCAGAAACGCCTTCACGCGGAGGGCAAAACGCGGGGCAAAGAGCTCGCTGAAAACGTGCGCAACACATTACGACCGCAGAAAGGGCACAGCCAGCCGACGTCGAAGACTTGCTGCTCCGGGTGGATCGCATGCGCTGGCGCGTTTTCGCGCTTGCCCAGATAGAATGCAGAGCCGGAAACGACGAAGCGGTCTTCGGTGAGCTGGGCTCGGAGCGAGGCTTGGCACTCGCAGCGGCTCGATGCGAGAAAGGTGGGCGTCACGACATCGCTTTTAGCGAATTCCTCCCCGCAAGTCGATGCTTTGCACAAGCCGCGGAAGGTTTCGGCGGGTCCGCGGGTTCTGGCGCGCGCCCCGATGTCCGACGCTGCCACGACCACCATCCTGTTCGGCCACGATCTGCGATCGCGCGCTTGTGATCTTTTGATGGGCCGCGTGGCCCGCGCCCTCAGCGGCGCGCCGTGGCGCACCGGACCTGGCGCCGAGCTTCCGCAGGTCGACGAAATCGGTAGCCTCGAAGCCGCCTGGGAGGCCCTCGACCGAGCCGCGTCTCAGCCTGGCAGCACGCTGGTCGTGGCTTGTCTGGACCTGGGACCTGCGCCTCGAGCTGGCGTGACGTTCGCCAGCTGGGCGGCGGCGCTGGCGCTGCCTGTCGTCGTGGTCACGCACAGCCGCCGTTGGCTCGAGGCCGATTCTCCGGTGGCGGGTTTGCCTGGCCTGACACCCAACGCCACCCCCGACGAGATCGCACGGGCGCTGCTGCAAGCGCGCTCCCCGAAGCCGTCGTGGTTCGCGCCGGACGAGGCCTTTCCGAGCCGCCCGTCCTGGCTCGGGTAGCAGGGCCGCTCGGCTCGCCATCCGCGCGGCTTGCACGTCAGCGATCCGTCGAATAGAGTCTCGACCGCTAGAGAGCCGCGGGAGTAGCTCAGTTGGTAGAGCATCAGCTTCCCAAGCTGAGGGTCGCGGGTTCGAATCCCGTCTCCCGCTCCGGGTTGCTCCGCGGATCGGCTCCGCAAGGAGTTGCTCCGCGGATCGGCTCCGCAAGGAGTTGCTCCGCGGATCGGCTCCGCAAGGAGTTGCTCCGCGGATCGGCTCCG
>Ga0163144_10015264_pt1 | contig 15862 bp, 19 predicted proteins | sample OliLak19BULKMAT1_FD_123175 | JGI IMG/M metagenome (GOLD analysis project Ga0163144, IMG submission 123175) | Freshwater microbial mat bacterial communities from Lake Vanda, McMurdo Dry Valleys, Antarctica - Oligotrophic Lake LV.19.BULKMAT1 | ecosystem: Environmental > Aquatic > Freshwater >...
AGTAATTGTCGTTCACTAGGGTTACCCTAGTGAAACGTGCCAATTTGATCTGAGAGGTTGATACGGGAGTGTTTAGTAAAGTTTCAATGGGTTATAACGAGGTCTTCATTTATATAAAACTATAAGTTAGAATAGACCGACAATATGAAAAATAAATATACTGTCGGAAACTTTGAATTACGTGTCGGAAAGTCTGGGACTGGAAAAGGCTTGTTTGTGGTGAAACCGATACCCAAAGGTAGCTGTATCATTGAATACGTTGGAGTTTTAGTTCCAGAAAAAAATCTTGAAACGATAAACTCAAAATACCTTTTTGAAATCGGTAAAAATAAAACTATAAATGGCAACGTGCCATACAACAAAGCTCGTTATATAAACCATTCATGTAAGCCAAACTGCGAAGCAGACGGCCCTAGGGGCCAAGTATTTATAAGTGCATTAAAAAATTTAAAAGCTGGCGAGGAGCTAGTTTATGACTACGGAGAAGAATATTTTGACGAGTATTTAAGTAAAGGTAGGTGTGAGTGTCAAAGTTGTAAAAAGACATCTAAAAGTAAATAGAATATAATCTATAAATGGATTTAAACTTATTTCTAATAGCGGTTTTAGAAGGAGTTACAGAATTTTTACCTATATCCTCTACTGCTCATCTCATTATCTTTTCTAAATTACTTTTTGTAGATATCACAAACTCTTATGTTAAGTTTTACTTACTTGTTATACAGCTCGGTGCACTACTTGCAGGAACATTTTTCTTTGCTAAAAAACTACTAACAGACAAAAAACTTTTTATAAACATCTGCGTTAGTTTCCTACCGAGTGCCATAATAGGTTTTGCATTATATAAAACATTTAAACATTTACTTGAGGGTAATTTGTTTTTGCTTGGATTAATGCTTTTTGTGGGAGGCGCACTATTTATTTATCTTGAAAGAGTTTTTATAAAAAGAAACTCTATTTCTGAAATCGGTAAAACTGAACTCAGTATTACAGATGCTTTTGTAGTTGGTGTAGCACAAGCAGTAGCAATAATCCCCGGAGTCTCACGTTCAGGAGCCACCATAATAGCTGGGATTTTTAGAGGAATAAAAAAGGAAGTTATTTTTGAATACACTTTTATTCTCGCCCTGCCAACACTCGGCTCTGCGGTGCTATATGATGCATATAAATCCAGAGAATTATTTAGAACAATAGACTCTTGGAGTGAAATATTTCTTGGAACTCTTATAGCATTTATAACTGCCTTTGTAACCCTCTACTTTGCAAAAAAATTTATTACAAAAATATCACTATCTGCTTTTGGAGTTTACCGCATTATCCTTTCAATACTAGTTTTTCTTTTTTTGTTTTGGTAATACCAAATACTATATAGAACAATAATAAATATTATGTTTGGAATAAATATACGTGGATCATTCCAAGGAATTCCGTCTATTCTAATATCGGATATCGGCCACAAAAAAGGTGTTGGGAAAAATTCCAAAGAATGCACGGGCATATCAACCAATATATGAAATGGCCAGCCTAAAGTTAAGTAGGCGAAACTTCTTTTGCCCATAATCCACAATATTGCAAAAAATATAGCATAAGGTACAAAACTATGAGTAAAATCATACAGTTGATGAACGTAGCTGGGTATGACAGAAGCATCAGGTCTGCCGATAGGGATTTGTCCAAAACTCAAGATACGGCTCGCAAAGAAAATCCCAAAAGAAAACAAATCTGGACCAATACCAAAGAAAAAGGCTGTCAGATAATTTCTTCTACTGTTTCGCCCGAAAGCTACTCCCCCATATAAACCGTGAGATAGAATATCCATCCGAATATATTAACACACAAAATAAAACCTTACTTAATTGAGGCTTTATTATTTAAATTATGCTTTTGCTTTGTCTAGTTTGTCGAGTTTCAGTAGCTTTACTCCATAGTAAACAACTAATGCGATAACTAGAAAGTCTATCGCTGTGCTCAGAAGATCTCCATACATAATTTTAGCTGAACCTAATGCAAAATAAGCCTCCTTTAGGCCTTCAGTGGAACCAAGCATTATCCCAAGTATTGGGTTAATGATATCTGTAACTAGTGCTGTAACAACTTTTGAAACAGCACCTCCTAAAATAAAACCCACTGCCAAACCAACAACTCCTTGCTCACGTACAAAATCTAGAAATCCTTTCATATTGTTAAAATTAAACTAATAAATACTAGATATTTCAATTATAGCACTAAAATATTACCCTATAATTTACAGCATGTTATAATTTATAATTATGAAATTCCTAAAGACTACCCATTTATCTGAAATTCTTGAGACATCAAAGAAGGAAACGGTCGTCATCTACATACACTCTTCAAGTTGTGGAATAAGTGACGACATAAAATCTGAAATTGAACGAGCTGTAGAGAAGCAAAAAATAACTAGTCCTGTATATATTGTAGTTGTTCAAGATATGCCGGTACTTTCAGCTAAAATTGAAGAGGTTTTGATGGTCAAACACGAATCCCCTCAAGTAATATGTGTGAGAAATAATATTTCTATATATGATGCAAGTCATAGAAATATCAATGTGGAAGACATTGCTAAAATTTAATTTTTGTTGTAGTGTGAGCTTGGAATTGTAAAAACAACTTGGAGAGACTATGGAAATGACTACTGAAAAACCTGAGGGTGTCTATCCTCAAGCTTTGGCCAATCTCATAGGTGTTCACCTAAGAACAGTTTTTAGATGGGCAAGTAAGGGTTATTTGAAATTAAATAATGGAACAATCTCCAAAGAAGAAGTCGAAAAACTTGTGGAGGATAGGTACAACTCCGTACCACTTCGTGTGGCACTAAAATCACTAGGTATTTCATATGGAACTTTAAGAATTTGGAGAAAAAAAGGCAGCCTTGCAACCATAACTGTTATGGGCGAAGAAAGAGTTTCAAGAGAATCAGTTGAGAAACCTCCAATAAAAAAACAAAAGGGGCCTATAGGCAAACCTGGTTATTTTGGATTTAATAAAATGATTAATGTAGCTAAGAGTAGTTACATAATGCTCAATACCCACCTAAAGGATGTGAACTACGAAATTGATAACGGTAGGAAGCTATTCACTATATCAGAAGTGGCAAGAGTAGAGTCACTTTTAAATAGCTCTATCACAGTTTTGGAAGCATCTAGGATACTTGGGATTGCGAAATGTACCGTAAGAAGATTGGTCAACCAAGGAAAGATGGACAAATTTTCTTTTCTTGGCGTAACAAGGATTAATCTAAAATCAATAGAACGGTACAAGAAAAATCTACGTTCAAAACTTCAGGAAAAGAAGACTGAGTCAGATCAAGAAAAAAGGATTAAGAAATTGACTCAGAAAAGGAGAACTAAAGGAATAAAGACAGCTAGAAGCGAAGCCAAAGCTAAGCTGATCGCTGATCGTAAAGCTCTTCGCCAAAAGCATAAGGATGAGATCAAGGCTAAGGCAGAAGAGAAGAAGCAGTTACGTTTACTCGAAAGAGAAAATGTGACTAGACTCCGTGAGGAAGCTAAAGCTCTAGTCTTAGAAAAAAAGCGCCTAATCCAACTTGCTAAGCTGGAGAAACAACAAGCCTTAAAGCTATCTAAACTAGCAATTATGGCCGAACCGAAAGCTCCAACAAAAAAGAAGTCACATGTGGCAGAAACATTCATACCACAAATACCCGACTACGAGCCGAAACTCTTGGTTAAGGTAGTCATGGGTAGAAAATGTAATGTAACAACTTTGGAAGAAGCTTCCAAAACTATGGGTGTTAGTAAAGACGAAGTAAGTCAACTAATGACAGCAGGTGCCATAAGGTACTGTCATTATGGTGACAAAAGATTTCCCTACATCGCTTCAGTCAAGGCTTGGGCGGAAAGAGCCAAACAAAATAACTAGTTCCGGTTCCTAGAAATGACCGGTAGAGGGCGCCATTGAAAGAGGCGCCCTTTCTTGTACAATAAGGTAATGGAACAACACGCACACAAAAATAGAAGCCGAGATACTATAATAACAATTGTTCTTGTTTTGCTAATTATTTCTTCATTTTCATATTGGGTATATTCTTATTGGACACTAAAACAAGAAAACACTAAACTTTCGAGTAGTCTTGTAAATTTTGAAAATGCTCTGTCTATTGTCCAAAGAAAACTTTCCAGTACGACAGTGGAAAAAATACTTGTGGCTGAAAATTTACAAAAAGAAAAAGAAACCAATAATATGTTCCAAGGTCAAATTCAAAACTTGGCTGGAACTGTTGGTGTTTTGGAAAAACTTAGTAAAACTGACTCTGAGCTACTGAAAAAATATTCCAAAGTATATTTTCTAAATGAAAACTATATTCCTGAAAAACTGCAAGACGTTGACCCTAAATACCTTTTACAAAAAGACAAGCAAATCCAAGTAAATTTTACTATATGGCCACACTTACAAAAAATGCTAGACGATTCCATATCTGCAGGATTAAATTTAGAAATACTTTCTGGTTATAGATCTTTTGTTACACAAACATCGCTTAAGTCAGCATACAAAGTAACATATGGTACAGGATCAAATAAATTCTCAGCAGATCAAGGTTACTCTGAACACCAATTGGGAACTACACTTGACTTTACAACTCCTAAAATAGGAGCTATATTATCTGGCTTTGATAAAACACCAGAATATAAATGGCTACAAGACAATGCTTACAGATACGGATTCATTATGTCTTACCCAAAAGAAAATACCTACTACATATTTGAACCTTGGCATTGGAGATTTGTAGGTATAGATCTAGCAACAAAACTTCACTCAAATAGACTATATTTTTACTCATTAGACCAAAGGGATATAGACCAGTTTCTAATAAACCTTTTTGATTAATTCATAAAAATTAAAATATATAGCCAAGTATTTCTTTTCCTAAAAATATATATATCGCAGAAGATATCCCCTCACCTATAAAAACTCCAAGTAAAAACTTTTTAACATCCACTTCCATAGCACCACACACATAACATATTAAATCTGTAGGTAAAAAAGGCATAAAACTCCAGCCAATAACTACAGGGAGTTCATTCTTTGTAAGAAAATTTTTTATTTTGTGTATTTGTTTTGGATGTTTTTTTTCAAAATACTCATCAAAATTTAAATACTCTGAAAAATAGTAGACACTGACAGAAGAAACCAACATACCAATCAATGTAAGGATATACAGTGGTACTGGAGGTAAAAAGATAATGCCAATAACAATAAAGTATGTTACGGGTATAAGAGTAAAACCTCTAAGACAGCTTGCTAGTAAATATATACCATAACCTAGAACAGCAGAAGAACCAAAAATAGTAGAAAGTTGTGCCTGTATAGAAGAACTAGCAAAAAAATAAAAATACAGCGAACTAAAAATTAACAAAATCCATAGACCATAAACTACATATTTAATTTTCTTTGGCGACATAATTAAAATAACTATACTATATTTATTATTTTTTGACTGCAGAAAAAACAGCACAAGAAAACCACAGATTACTCTGTGGTTTTCCCTAAAATCTTCTTAGAATTACATTCCACCATTCATATCTCTTTGCATATCTCCTTGCATACCTCCTTGTGTTGAACATTGTTTACAATTCTTCTTGTGAGTCACAAGTTCATAAACTGCTGATAGACCCACTAGTAAATAGACTAGTCTCTCTAGCATAGGCCAAGAACCAACTAACATATTTACCAAGTTGTATCCCAAAGCTACTAGACCCCAGTTTAATCCTCCTACAACTAGAAGGATGAATGTAACTGTATGTAATGATTTCATGATGTGTTAATTATTAATAATTATTAACAACTATATTATACCAATTATCAAAACTTAATTAAAGCCTAAAAAGAATTATGGTGGGCACTACCACTGCCTTCATTTATCTTGTTTTGCCGTCTAAAAATAACATTTCTAACGTTATCCGGATGTCTAACAGTTTTTATAAAAAACTCTCTATTATCTTCACTAGCAGTTTGAACTCTTATATTGCCGAAATCTAGCATAGTAGAAATAAAACCTTCAACACTTACTGTGATATCTTGAATTTTATCAAAACGAAGATTTGATATTTCTCTATGAAAAATAAACTTTTGTTCAATTGATATTATTCTTTTTTCTGTAACAAACCAAACATCCAAATAATACTTGGTCCAATCTATAAAAAATAAAATCCACAAAGTAAGTAACCACAATGTATAGAAAAAAAGAAATAATGCTCCATCATTGTCTGTCAAAGTAAAATCTAAAGCATTTGGTATAAATATACTCAAAACTGTAAATACGATGAGAGGAAAAAGTCCTGCCATAAAAAAACCTAAAGCAATACCGACAAAAATAATCCAGTGTTTTCTTACTTCTAGTATTACTGTTTCTCCAATATCTAAATGTAAATTATCGTAATTCATATTAAAAATAGTAAATTGCTAAAAAGCATATAACAAACAGACACAATGACACTATTAAAAATAGACTTCTACCTAGGAGAACTCCGGCACTTCTCATTCCATAAGTTTTCCAATGATACAAAAGAACAATACTAACGACTATATAAATAGCTAAATACGAAAGAAATATAAAAGAAAGAGCGGTTTTACTTATTAGATAGTCTATATGAAATTGTGGAAAACTTAAAATTTTTAATTGATTTATTTCCATATAAATATTATATCAAAAACAGATTATTTATAGTAGAAGGATTTCTAATCTTTTGGTTTCAAAAAAGAATTTTTCATGTTCTTTGAAATAAAGAAAAGCAGAACAAAAACCAAAAGGCTTACACTGAAAAAAGCCATATTTTGCAAATAGCCATTTATCCTATCGTAATAGCTACCAAGATAATAACCTATAACAATAAGCAACAAAGCTTTTGGTACTGTACCTAAAAGTGAAAGCCACAAAAATTCATAATAGCTGACTTTTGCTATACCAGATGCCACTTGAATAGTTCCTCCTAAACCATGGCTTATTTTACCAATCATAAAAGTTTTAATTTTATGTTTTTTAAAATGTTCTTGTATATATGCTTCACTGCGTTCATCATATCCGATGTATTTTCCTATTTTTTTGATCCATTTAGATCTACCCCAATATCTACCTATGGCATAATAAATAGAATCTCCAATAATATCTGCAAAAACAAGTACAGAATAAGCAACTACACCGTTCAAGACACCCAAACTAACCAAAAAACCTGAAATAATTATAATAATAGGACCTTCGAATATAGCTATGGGGAAAATAATCCAATACCTGTATTGTTCCAGTATTGATAAAAGCTCTGTTGGGGATATAAACATTACTAAATAATATTGACAGAAAATACTGAAGATGTAAAGTTAAATTTAGAAACTTTTCCTTTAAAGGAGGACGACATGCTATCAGTAATAGGCGCACTAGTCGGACTCTTATTAGGAATTCTTATATCCTACGTCTCTAACCTCTTTACACCTTTTATGAATGGCGGACAAAGTCATGGGCCTGAATTACTGCTACTTATATCAGTCCTAGTTATATGCAGTTCGGTTGGAGGACTTATGGGAATGGTAGTGGTCTCACTTTGGAGATACCTAGATTAAAATGCCTCTGAAACTAAGTACCGGCCGTTGGGGCTATACCCTGACGGCCGTTTGTTTGACTAAAAGTCTTAAATTTGCTTTAATTAGTGCTCAATTTCCGGCAACAGCCGGTTTTTAATACATTATTACCATCAAACTGTAAACAATCACTCTCTGAGGATTTTTGCTCAAGATCGCGTATAAAATTTTAAAATAAGAGGAGTCTTAGTTAGTGCTAAGGTGACGAGAATTTTTAAATTTTAGACGATGAAATTGAGTAAAAAGACCAGAGCTAACTAAAATGGAAATACGTAACATCGCAATAATAGCCCACGTCGACCACGGCAAGACCACTCTAACTGACGCTCTAATGCGTCAAACTGGAATGGTAACTGAAGAAGGAGTCACTATGGACTCAAACGCGTTAGAACAAGAACGCGGTATTACTATTTATGCTAAAAATACTTCTGTTTACTATCCTCCTAAAGATTCTGGACGAGAGGTCACTAAAATAAATATTGTAGATACACCGGGACACTCCGACTTCGGTTCAGAAGTTGAACGGGTGCTTCGTTCTATCGATACTGTGCTACTACTTGTTGATGCCCAAGAAGGACCAATGCCTCAGACACGTTTCGTATTGAAAAAATCACTTGAACTTGGTCTTAAACCAATCGTCATTATAAATAAAATCGACAAACCAGCTGCTAGGCCAGATGAAGTCCACGAAATGGTATTGGAACTTTTCCTAGAGCTAGGTGCAAACGATGATCAACTAGACTTTACTACTGTTTATGCTATTGGTCGTCAAGGAATTGCGAAAATGAAACTATCTGACGAAAACAAAGACCTAACACCACTACTTGAAACTATTTTGTTAGAGGTTCCACCAGCTGGAGGTGACAAAACAAAACCCGCAAGACTGCAGTCTTTTAACCTAGCTTATGACAACTTCCTTGGAAGACTTGCTGTTTGTAGAGTTTATGAAGGTGTGATAAAAAACACTGACGCAGTTTTTGTGAAACAGCATCACGACGAAACAGCCCCAGCAATAGTTTCTGGAAAGCTTACTAAACTTTTCTCTTTTGAAGGAACGAAAAGAGTTGAAACAACAGAAGCATCTGCTGGAGACATTGTGATGATCGCTGGTCTTCCAACTGTTTATATTGGAGATACTATTTCTAAAGACGAAAATGCAGAACCTCTACCTTCAATCAACATCGATGAACCGACAATCTCACTAAACTTTTTGGTTAACGACTCACCTTTCGCAGGTCGTGAAGGAAAATTTGTAACAGGACGACAAATCCGAGACAGACTTGAAAAAGAACTTGAAATAAACGTTGGGCTAAAGGTGGACTGGAACAACAACGAATTTTATACAGTTTACGGACGTGGAGAACTTCATATCGCAATACTCTGTGAAAATATGAGACGAGAAGGTTTTGAACTACAAGTATCACAACCACAAGTTATTATAAAAGAAAACGCTGGAATAAAATCTGAGCCTTTTGAAGATGTAACTATTGACGTGCCAGACTCCATTGCTAGTTCTGTTATTTCTAGACTTGCAGAAAGAAAGGGAGTTTTAATGAACATAAAACAAGGTCACGGAACACAGCGACTTACTTTTGAAATTCCAACAAGAGGACTTTTGGGATACCGAGGACAATTCGTGGTAGACACAAAAGGTCTTGGAATACTTTCTTCAAGATTTATCGAATTTAGAGAATATGTTGGAGAAATAAATCGTACTAGCTACGGCTCAATGGTTTCGATGGAAAAAGGTAAAGCACTTGCTTTTTCACTCGACAACTTACAACAAAGAGGAACACTTTATATTGACCCAGGAACAGAAGTTTATGTTGGAATGGTTATTGGAAACGTATCAAAGGGGGAAGACTTGCAAGTAAATCCAACAAAAGGTAAGCAATTAACAAATATGCGATCTTCTAGTTCAGATGGTACTGTTTATCTTGCTGCGACAACAAAACTAGATATCGAAAAAGCTATGGAAATAATGTCAGACAGCGAATACATCGAGATAACCCCTAAATCTGTTCGACTGAGAAAAAAAACCCTTAGAAAATAACCTATTAATCTGGAATAAAAAAAGGCTCGAGTCGCGCAATGCGACTCGAGACCTGAAATGTTCCGTCGGTGGCTTTCCGACTAATGTGCCGTGGCCTGACTCAGGCTACGTGATGCCCACGTGAGAGGATTCGACTTGCGAACTTGGTGTGCAGAATTGACGTTCTGAACTTCCGGCACGGGACAGTAGACTACCTGCCCCGCTTTATTGAGCATCATCTCGATGAACGATTCCCCAAGCTCCTGTGCACAGGCCAAGATGACCGCACGCATTACAGCAGGGTGAACCATATGTCCTTGTCCAGAGGTGATGAGTTCCACCTTGCCTTTGTCGACTCCTGCTCGACGTGCAATCTCCGATTTGGAACCGAGGTTCATGAGACCGCCCTCAGCGTCCTTGATTTCGACACGAGCGGCAGCGCGATGAACCATGCGACCCAGTTCATTGCAGTTTGACTGACTCTCCGAAATAGGCATCCGCACCTCCCTAAAACAAGTCCCGACTATTCGAGACCCCCCATAAATGATTTAAACATCATATTTAAAAATACGCAATAGTAAATCTAAAATAGCTGTTGATTAAGCACAAAGCCCCTAGACGCGCAGTTGCGTCTAGGGGCTTCAACAAACGAAGAACTTTGGAACTCTCAGTGATGACGACGTCTGGAAAGAACTTTTCCGCCAGTACGCCGATCAAACTTCAATCGGCGCCTCTTTCTGGGTTCCAAATTCTTGACGATCTCCTCCTGCACCATTTCTGCAAGGAGTTCGCGTTCAAGAGCCTTGAGAACCCGGAGTAACTTGCGCAGATGGTGCTCCCGCCACTTTTGTAGCTTACCTTCCTCCACGTTCATTACGAACCTCAGCCCGACTCTGGCTATCTTGGCCAGATCTCTTTGACCGAGGTTCATCCTCTCTCGAACGGCCGCCAAATCAAAAGCGACTTCCTGCAGTTGCGATACACTTAGCATCCACACTCTCCTGTGACAATCTAACCACCAACCGAATTATTTTGCAAATACATAAAAGAGGTCTAAGTGCACTGTGGCAACTAAACCTCTTTTGTTTTTTTCTTCAGATCCCTGCGATATAGGGAGCTTTTTTGAGACCTCTCATTCCCACCATGACGATGAGACGCTTCACGTCTTCCGTTTGTTCTGGAGGCGTGAAGAAATCGAAAACCTTCAGCAAAACAGCTGTTGGCAGTTTATGTGCGGATCCGTCCTGAATATTACGAAGGACGATGGGATTGACCTTGATGGATGCAGCCAACGCATCTCTGTCCATCTTTTCTTTCAAAGATGCATTGAATGTATCAAAGAAATCTCTGTACTTGTTTGCCAACTGACCGGCATGTCTTTCTTTTGGAGACAACCAATTTGGATTTTGCATCACACCTCTTTTTTGAGAACTTTTCTTTTACTATAAAAACATCATTTGGTTTTTTATGCAATAGTGTATTCCCCAATTTTCACTCTTTTGATACTAAAAGTAACAGCATCCGTTCCATAACTCTCTGCAAGGTCTGAAACAAACTGTCTAACATAAAAACCGCTAGATACTTTTACCGAAACTTCGTCAACCACAAAACTGTCAATGACTGTCAATGACAGTTCTTCTCTCCATTTTTCTAAAATCTCTTTTTGTCTAAAATCTCCTTTTACTAAATTTATTTTTGTTTCAATTTCTTTTTCCAATTCATTTTTTGATATTGTCTTTCTGGAAACATATTCCGCATCAAATATTTCAACAAAATGTCTGGGAATATCAATTTCTGAAATTCTGCCTTCCCTAGCCCACTCGAAAAGTGGTTTGCTTGTCCGACCAACAGGACTAGGACTATTTACAGGTTTAGAAGAATACACTGGGTATATTTGTTCAAACTTTCCAATAGATTTATTGAGGTATTCTTTAATTGCTACCTCTTTAAATTCCAAACTATCTGATTTTTTTACTACTCGACCTAGTAGGTCGAGTGTGTCTGTTTTAAATCCCCACAAAATTTCAAATTGGTAAGTTTTTGTTAAATCCAAAAACTTTTGCTTTTCATTTACTTTTTCGTTTGTAAGTAAAATAAGTAACCCTTCTGCCATTGGGTCTAGTCTACCTGCATATGTAATTTTTGAATCCATGTATTCTGGATTTTCTATGCGAAATCTCCCAATGCATTCAAGGGGTGTTTCCCCTAGTTTTTTATATACAAGATGTACGTCTTTTTCTTGTGAAGATGTCATATTCTGATACAATAACCCATATGAGCGATAAATCAAAGATAAGTACCGAAAGTTACAAAGGTGTTCGTGACTTTTATCCAGAAGACCTTTTTGTACAAAACTATATTTTTAATAATTGGAAAAAAACAGTAGAAAGTTTCGGATACTTACAATACGACTCCTCTATTTTAGAATCCAGTGAGCTTTATAAAGCAAAATCTGGCGAAGAAATAGTAAACGAACAAACATACACTTTTCTAGACCGTGGAGATAGAGAGGTCACTTTAAGACCAGAAATGACACCTACTGTTGCTCGTATGGTGGCTGCCAGAGAAAGAGAACTTTCATTCCCACTAAGATGGTATTCAATCCCCAACCTTTTTAGATACGAAAAACCTCAGCGTGGCAGATTGCGAGAACATTGGCAGTTGAATGTAGACCTTTTTGGAGTTGATTCTAGTTTAGGAGACGTAGAAATCATTACTGTTGCCTACCAAATAATGAAAAACTTTGGTGCAAAAGATGAAGATTTTCAAATAAAAATAAATGACAGAAAACTTATAAAAAAGCTTTATGAAAAGTTTAGTTTGAGTGAAGATATATCTTACAAACTTTCTAAAGCTATAGACAAAAAAGACAAAATGTCTTCCGCAAGTTTTGAAATAGCTGTTTCAGAACTTATTGGAGAAAAATCTGCAGAGTTTATTTCACTTTTAGAATCACATAGCAAACTTCTAGATTTTATAGGTGACAACGAAATCACTCAAGAACTAGCTGGTACTATAGAAAAACTAATGAGCCTTGGAGTTAAAAATATTTATTTTGACCCAACACTTATGCGAGGTTTCGACTATTACACAGGAGTAGTTTTTGAAGTTTTCGATACTGATCCTAAAAACAATCGATCTGTTTTCGGTGGTGGAAGATACGATGACCTTATGGATATTTTTGGAGCGAGAAAAGTTCCTTCTGTTGGTTTTGGTGCTGGAGACGTTACTGCCAAAGATTTCTTAGAAACTCACAATCTACTTCCGGAATACAAAACTGAAATACAACTATACATTTGCACCGTAAGCGATGAGTACAAAACAAACGCAATGACTTTAGGACAGAAGCTCAGAGAAACTGGTGCTAGGGTTTCTGTAGACCTAACAGGCAAAAAACTTGGAGATCAGATAAAAAATGCAGACAGACAAAAAGTGCCTTACATTATTTGTATCGGTGAAGATGAAGCTAAATCTGGTGAATATACACTAAAAAACCTAGACTCTGGTCAAGAAAAGAAAGTAAAGTTAGAAGAAATAGCTTCAAATCTTTCATAATTTAAAGACACGTATAAATCGCTGTTGCGATTTTACTATGCTCGGAAATCAAGAAAACAATCTCCTTTCCGCTCGTCTTCTCGAAAAACTCGCCTTGAGTACAAGTGCTCAAGCAGTTTCTTCAGACTGACGCTCTCAGTCGTTGTTTTCTAATTTCCTGTGCAATGTCTCTAAATCATGAAAGATTTTACGTAAGTAAAATACCTGTTATACTCAATTTATGAATAAGATTGTATTTGATATTGAAACGAAAAATATTTTTCAGGACGTCGGTTCAAATGACCCAGTAGACCTAGACATTTCTCTTGTAGGTGTTTACGACTACCAAACAGGTAAATATGAAAGTTTTGTAGAAGAAGAGTTCGACAAGATGTGGCCTCTTTTCAAAAAAGCAGAGCAATTGATAACTTTTAACGGAGACCACTTTGATATACCACTCCTAAATAAATATTACAGAAAAGCAGGTATTGGCGACCTTAGTACAATAAACTCTTTGGATTTATTAAAAGAAATTCGAAACGCATACGGTAGAAGAATGAAGCTGGACCAGATAGCTCAAGGAACTTTTGGAATAAGTAAAAGTGGAAACGGTCTAGAAGCTGTTGCTTGGTGGAGAACTGGAGAAATAGAAAAAATCCGAAAATACTGTCTTGATGATGTAAAAATAACAAAAGATGTTTACGAGTTCGCTATGAAAAATAAAAAACTAATGTTCAAAGAAGGACCTTTCACAAAAGAAATCAAACTTGATGTTAAACATTGGGAACCAGTTCGCGAAACAAAAACCCAATCATTGTTTTAGAACCTTAAACTCTCCAAAACTATACTTTTTTGAAAGCAGAATAATTTTCTGCTGAAAATTTTCTTCACGCTCACCTCTACACGGGTTCTGCGATGTTCCATAAAAGTATAGTTTCTACAAGTTTAAGATTGGATGAATTTTTAAAATTTTTGTATAAAAAAAAGAGGGTGGAGCCCGCGCACAGCGCTTAGCTCCCCCTCGGGTCGAACACTACTGGGGCGGTCCTCTGTCCATCCGACACATCCGATCTGCTCCCGCGCTAGGCGTGAGCGAAACGGTGACTCACCTAGGCCAATTGGCCGTCGAGGTTAGTCACTAGAAGGTTGCCCGGCAGGCCCCCCCGCGTCACGAGATGCTCGTGATACTCAAGGCCAGCCCGTGGCCGCGCTGTGGTTCAGGTGGTCGCGCTGATGCCGCGGCTGAGGTCAATCAGATTGCAGCCGCTGGTGCATCGATTGCTGACTGTCTATCCCGATGCTCGAGTGCGAGCCTTACCTTGGTTTACCTCTCAGATGGTTACGAGTGTAAAATGAACGATATTGCGTTCCCATATATCCTAGCATACTACTATATTTTTGTCAAGTGATTTTTGGGTACGAAAAAGGCAGACGCAATGCGCCTGCCTTTTAAATGGAAACGATATTTGGACCGTTTCAGTTTAAAAAAGAACATTTCCTGCCAAATCAGGAACGAACTACTTGCGTCTCGCCCCCCACTTCTGCGCGAGTGCATCGAGCGAGCTCGATGAAGTCTCTTGCGAGGGCGTCGTCTTGGTGGAGGCAAGTTCCTCCACTTCAGCGATCAGCTTTTTCGTGCTCGAAATCCAGGCTCGGAGCTCCGAATACGTCACCGGAATGTAGTCGTAACGCTTGGAGTTGAGCATGGCCATAAGACCAACCCCACAGTCCGTTCGCGAACGATAGCGCTCGTACAGATCCAATACTCGAACCTGAAGATGTCTCGACTCTTGCTGAAGATTCAAAAGCTCCTGCTCATAGCGGGCCGCCCTCCGAATTTCTTCGAGCTTTGCGACCGCGTAGGTACGATTGACGTTAGCCACATCCACGTTCGTGTGCCAGGTACTGATGAACCAAGAATCGCTACCGTAGTATCGACTTGGATTCACTGTCACCGCACCGTAAGCGAGTAACGGACTGTCGTCCATCACACACTTCCCGTACTGGGCATTGACCAGTTCCGGAATCGTGGGATTGGTGGTCGCGAGATCAGGCATTGGGATTCCTGGTTTCGACCAAAAATCCCATTGGATGCGATTCAAGTAATTGCGTACTTGAACCTTGAGTTTCGGAATGTCGACTCCACTAGCTGAGTCGTAATATCCAATCTTGACGATGACTTCTACGTCGCGACCAGATGGCAATTGCACCCCTTCGTCGGGGAGCATCCGCCAGCTGTTCGCTGTGTCCGACATGATCGTTACCTTCGGTAGGAGTCCCTCTCGATACTCGACTTCAACTGCCTGACCCAACATCCTGATGAAAGTTGGGTTTTCGCGACTAACCATTTCCGCCAGTACTTGGTCGAGTTCCGGCAGACAAAGATTCTCGATATTCGAAATTTCGCGGACGCTTCTAGCGCCTGCAATTTTTTCCGAAACCCAATCCTCCATCTCGGCACGTGTCAGAACTGGAAAAAGCTTCTGACCTGCACGAGCATTCAACTCTCCGGCACGGCGCTGTCTTGACTTGTTCATCGCTATTATGTCGAAAACTTTCATTTCATCTCCTCAAGCAAGGGAACATCTCTGTCCCACCCTCGCTTGGCCACATTTAAGTGACTTCCCTTTCGGTTAGTTTTTTAGGTTAACCTTGGGGCAAGCAGGCAGGGTGCCTGAGTTTGTG
>Ga0163144_10015265_pt1 | contig 15861 bp, 10 predicted proteins | sample OliLak19BULKMAT1_FD_123175 | JGI IMG/M metagenome (GOLD analysis project Ga0163144, IMG submission 123175) | Freshwater microbial mat bacterial communities from Lake Vanda, McMurdo Dry Valleys, Antarctica - Oligotrophic Lake LV.19.BULKMAT1 | ecosystem: Environmental > Aquatic > Freshwater >...
CGGAGCACGCGCTCCCACGCGGCGTCCTCCATCTTCCAGAGCATGGCGTCGCCCGTGATGCCCGCCGCGTGGACGAGCAGGTCGAGCCGGCCCGGCGCCGCGGCGACGGCGGCGCAGAGCGCGTGGATCGCCGCGGCGTCGCCGAGGTCGCAGGCCACGGCGCGCGTGCCCGGCGGGCCCTCCCGGCCCGGCAGGTCCACCGCGAGCACGGTGGCGCCCGCGGCGGCGAGCCGGCGGGCGGCCGCCGAGCCGATGCCGCCGCCCGCGCCCGTGACGAGCGCCACGCGGCCCGCGAGGTCGAGGCCGTCCGGGATCGGCAGCGGGCCGCTCAACGGGCCCCCACCGGCTTCACGACCCGCTTGCGCGCGCGGAACGCGCCCCAGAGGGCGGCGCCGATGGCGCCGGCGAGGACCGACTGCGGGTGCGTGCGGATCTCGACCTTCTGCTTGATCTCGCCCGTGCCCTCGCGCATGGCGGCCACGAGGCCCACGTCGGCCGACAGGCCGCCCGTCACCAGGACCACGCCGGCGGGGCCCGCCGAGGCCAAGAGCCGCAGGTAGCGGCCCGCCATGGACTGGTGGATGCCCTTCAGGATGTCGGCCGTGGCGATGCCGCGGGAGACCATGTTGATCACGTCGGTCTCGGCGAGCACGGCGCAGATCGACGAACACTTCTCGGGGGCCTTCGCCTGCACCGACAGCGGCCCGATCTCCTCGAGGGTCACGCCGAGGTACCGGCAGATGTTCTCGAGGAACTGCCCCGAGCCCGACGCGCACTGGCTCGTCATCCGGTAGCCGAGCACCTTGCCCCGTTCGTCCATGAGGATCGCGCGGGTGTGGAGGGCGCCGATGTCGACGGCGGCCCGGGCCTCGGGGTCGAGGAAGAGCGCGCCGCGCGCGTGGGTCGTCATGCCGTAGAAGTGGCCGGTGCGGAAGGCGACGGCCTCGGCCTCGCCCGTCGTGGCGACATAGGCGAGCTCGTCGGGCCGGAGGTTGAGGCCGGCGAGCGTGTCGTGGAACACCGACTCGGCGACGGCGGTCGGGTCGCGGCGGCGCAGGCGCTCGGTGACGTGGCCGAGGAGCCGCGAGCCCGCGGGCCCGTCCTCCATCACCACGAGTTTGACGGCGGAGGAGCCGACGTCGAGGCCGACCGTGCGGACGGTCTCCGTCGGCGCGAGGGAGACCGTGGGGTCAGTGGGCATGGGAGCCTCCGTTCGTGGCGAGCGCGGGCTCCGGGAGCGGGGTGCCCTGGACGTCGCGCAGCGCGAACAGCGCCGCGCCGAGCGCACCCGTGTAGATCGAGTCGGGCGAGATGTTCATGTGCAGCTCGCCGTAGTTCTCGGTGATCAGGCCCCGCAGGGCCTTCACGGCCGCGGGGTTCTTGGCGACGCCGCCCGTGAAGGTGAACTGGTCCTTCACGCCGCCGCTGCGCGCGAGCAGCGACATGGCGCGCAGCACGATGGCGCGGTGGAGGCCCGCGAGGATGTCCTCGCGCTTCTCGCCGAGCGAGAGCCGCTCGCGCAGCTCGGCGCCCGCGAACACCGTGCACGTGGAGTTGATCCGGACCGACCGCGTCGACGACTGGGCCAGCGGGCCCAACTCGTGTAGGCCGAGGTTCATCTCGTCGGCGATGTAGCCGAGGTAGCGCCCGCAGCCCGCGGCGCAGCGGTCGTTCATCTGGAACGACGTGACGATGCCGCGGTCGTCCACCTGGATCGCCTTGGTGTCCTGCCCCCCGATGTCGAGGACGGTCCGCGTCAGGGGGAACATGGCGTGGGCGCCGAGGCCGTGGCAGAGGATCTCGGAGCGGATCTGCTCCTTGGGGAACGGGAGCCGGGAGCGACCGTAGCCCGTGCCCACGGCGGCGATCTTCTCGAGGGGCACGGCGGTCGCGCGCCGCACCGCGGCCTCGAGCGCCGGCGTCCGCGCGGCGGTGCCGGCCAGCGCCGAGCCGATCTGGCTCTCGAAGGCCCCGCCCTCCCACGGCGTGTTCTCGACCTCGAGGATCGCCTTGTCGAACAGCCCGACGATCCCCTCGAAGCGGATCCCCGAGCGGCGGGCCTCGTCCTCCGCGAGCGCGAGGAAGCGGGCGCCGGCGAGGTCGCGGAAGAAGTCGCTCTTGCGGGTGGCCCCGAAGCCGAACATCGAGCCCACCTCGCGCGCCATGGCGACGAGGACCCGGTCGAGCGAGGCCATGGTGCCGGGGGGCGACGCGGCCGCCATGCGGCGCGTGACGGCGTCGAGGACGGCCAACTGGCCGCGGTACTGCTGCTCGCGGAAGCGCAGCTCGAGCTCCGCCAGCATCCGCGTCGCCGCCGGGCCCTCGACGCCGTGGGCCGTCAGCTCCGACTCCACGAGGCAGAAGCGGGTGTGGATGATGGCCTCGGTGAGCGCCACCTGGCAGGCGAGATCGTAGTTGCTGCGGCTGTTGGTGATGCCGTGCCCGAGGACCTGCCCGTCGGTGCCGATCACGACGGCCTTCGTCGTGGTGGACCCGAGGTCGATGCCGACGGCGTACTTCACGACGCCTCCTTGCCCGCCCGCTTCTGGGCGATCATCTGGAAGTAGGACTCGAGGCGGTTCTTGATGTTGGCGCCCGAGAAGTAGCGGGGGTCCACCAGGTCGCTCTCGATGAAGCCGCCCGGCCGCCCGGTGCGCTTCTCGACCTCGCGCAGGATGACCAGCTGCCCGGCGCTGAACGACTTGCACGACTTGACGCTGTTGATGAGGAAGCCGTCGGCGGCGTACTCCTCGACGTACTGCGTGATCATGTCGACGCGCGAGGGCAGGTTCAGGTTCGTGTAGCAGCCCATGCAGTAGTCGGCGAGCGTCTCGAGCGGGTGCGCGGGGTCGTGGCGGAAGCCGAGGTCGTAGACGCCGCCCACCTTCGTGTAGGTGGAGGCGACGGCCACCGCGCCCTCGTCGGCGAACATCTTCCAGAGCTCGCGGAAGTGGGTCCACGACGGCGGGCCCTCGACCACCACGCGGTAGCGCTCGGTCACGTCGCCCTCGGGCGACACGGGGCCCTTGCCCTCGGCGATGCGCGCCTCGACCTCGGCGCGCAGCTCGCGGTAATAGTCCACCGCGTCCTGCGTGCCGCGGAACGACGTGAAGATGGGTCCGATGTAGTAGACGCCGCCGAACCAGGCGTCGATGGGCGACGGGCGGTGCTTGGCCGACTGGAGGACGGCCACGAGGTCGTTCTCCGCCTGCACGGACCGCACGAGGTGCTCGCGCAGCCGGTCCTCGTCGTACTTCCGCCCCGAGACCTGCTCGAGGGCGGGGATCACCTTCTCCTTCAGCTGGTCCACGACGTATTTGCGCATGGACGGTGTCACCACGCCCTCGCCCTGGTACGGCACGTGGAGCATGGCGACCGGGCACTTGTATTTCTCGCGCAGCAGCTCGAACCACTTCAGGAACGTGAAGCAGCCCGTGTAGGAGAGCAGCAGGACGTCGGGGTCGGGTAGGCGCTCGCCCGTGGGCCCCACGTTGCCCATCTCCTGCATGCCGATGTCGCTCTTGACGTAGGCGCAGACGTCCTCGGAGTGCCCGGCCTTTTCCGCGACGGCGATGTAGTCGCGGGTCTTGCCGCGCATGCCCGACTGGAGCGCGTTGATCTCGGGCAGCACCGGCAGCAGGTCGAAGGAGCGCAGGAGCTCCGTCAGGTTGCCCGGCACGTAGGTGTAGCAGTTCTTCTCGCCGGTCTCGGGTGCGCGCGCCAGCCGGGAGAAGTGCTCGGCGATCATCCGCTTCTGGCGGTCCTGGCTGGCATCCTTGCGGGCGACGGCGGCGGGGGTCATGACACGGCGCTCCAGAGCTGGATCGAGTCGGCGAACGTCCCGGCCTGCTCCCGGATGACCTGGAACTGGCCGGTGTTCTCGGCGTACTTGAAGGCGGTCCACGGGATGCCCGCGGCCTCCACGGCGGCGACGGCCATGGGCTGGTCGAGGAGCGCGGGGTCGCAGAACGACGGCGCGCAGAAGACGACGCCGCCGGCGCCGGACCGGCGCACGCGGTTCACGAGGTCGGCGCCCTTGGGCTCCTTCTCCACCCACCGGGTCGCGTGCTCGATGGAGTCGGTGAGGAAGGCGTTCACGAGCGCGTCGAGGGGGTCGCCCGTGGTCGGCACGTCGTGTTTGAGCCAGCGGTGGACCTGCACGAAGTCGTCGTCGACGACGTAGCAGCCCGCGCGCTCGAGGCTCTTGATGAGGCCGAGGGGCGGTTGCTCGCAGAACGAGCCCGTCAAGACGACGCGGGCGAGGTCCATGGGCCGGCGCGACACGTCGGCCTCGACGCCCGCCCGGTAGGCCTTCAGCATCTCGATGTGCTCCTCGACCGGGATCACGAGGCCCGCGCGCAGCACGGGGTAGAGTTCGTGGGTCGGGACCTTCCACGGCTCGTCGCGCCGGAGGTCGTACAGCCCGTACACGAGGCGGCGGTGCGTGTTGTAGACGGCGAGGGAGCGGCGCAGCGCCTCGGGCTCCAGCGGCTTCGCGCCGCGCTCGGCCAGCTCGGCGCACAGGCCCTCGATCTCCTGCCGCCAGAAACGGCCGCCCAGCTCGGGCTCGAAGTTCTGGGGGACGTCGAGGTAGCGGACCACCTTCCCGGGGAACATCATCTTCCAGATGCCGGAGAGGTTGCGGATCACGTCGCAGATCGCCGGGAACAGCATCCCGTCGAGGCCGTCGAAGCTCCCGTTGAGCGCCATCTCCATGGTGCTGCGCGGGATGTGGCAGATGTAGGACTGGTAGTAGGCGTCGCCGCGGATGATCTCGAGGTCGTCGCCGGCGCCCATGAGCCCGACGGGGAGGATCCCCATGGCATGGAGGACCTCCCGGGGCGCGTAGACCGGCATGAAGCCGACGGCGAGCCCGCCGGTCCGGGCCTTCCACTCGTGGACGGCGCCGAGGCGCCAGTCGCGGTAGAGCCGCTCGGCGCGCTCGAGGAGGCTCTCCGGCGCCGTCGTGGTCGTGGCGGTCATTGTCCCCTCCAGACGGGCGGGCGCTTGGCGAGGAAGGCGTCGAGCCCCTCGCGTGCGTCCTCCGTGGCCATCAGGTCCTTCAGGTAGAGCCGCTCGAGCGCGTCGATGTCGGGGCGGAGCCGGGCGACGAGGCCGAGCCGGGCCGAGCGCACCGCGAAGCGGAGCGTCGACGCCGACTTCGGCAGCAGGTGCGCGCGGACCCAGGCGAGCGCCGCCGCCGACGGGTCGTCGGCGACCTCGTCGACGAGCCGCATCCGCAGGGCCTCGTCGGCGGCGACGGTCCGCCCGGTGAACAAGAGGTCTTCGGCGGCGGGCCGGCCCACGCGCTCGGCGAGGAAGGCCGACGCGAACGGCGCCACGACCCCGAGCACGATCTCGGGCTGGCCGAGCATCGCCCCGGGGTGGGCGACCACACGGTGGCAGCACAGGACGAGCTCGAGGCCGCCGCCGAGGCAGCGGCCACGAACCGCCGCGACGACCACGACGGACGCGTCGATCAGGTCGAGGAGCAGCCGGTGGAACCGCTTCAGCATGCCCTCCACTTGGTCGGGCCGGTGCTCCGGAACGCTCGCGCCGAACGAGAAGTGCCCGCCGTCGCCCTCGAGCACGATCGCCTTCACCGCGGCGTCCGCGCGCACGGCGGCGACGACGGCGGCGAGCGCCTCGGTCATCGCGCGGTCGATGATGTTGCCCTTGCCCCCCGCCAGGACCACCCGGAGGACCGCGCCGTCCTCGAGCGCCTCGATGCGGACCGGGCCCGGGGTCGGGACGGGGCCCACGGTCACGCCTTGACCGCGTGGAGCGGGGCGAGCATGGCGTCGAGGAGCGGGTCGCCCCAGTCCTCGCCCGACGCGAGGCGGCGACGCAGGTCGAGGAAGTCCACCTCGCGCCGGTCGCCCTTGGCCTCGTGGAACGCGCGGAAGCCGAGGCGACCCTCGGTCATCATGTTGAGGGCCAGCCAGGCCCGGTTGCTCTCGCGGTTCCGGTTCCAGGGCTCGAGCTTGTGCTTGCGCACGCTCTCGACGGTCTTGCTGAGGCAGCCCGGCATGGTGCCGGCGAGCGCCCACACGAGCGCGTCCACCTCGCGGTCGAGTCGCGAGAGGTCGACGGTCCCGCGGCCGAGGAGTTCCTTCGCGGCCACGCGGGCCGGGCCCTCCTTTGCCTCGCCGTGGGCGATCCGCCCCAGGTCGTCGAGCCAGCGCTCGGTCTCGACCATGGGGTTGGCGACGAAGCGCCCATCGACCTTCAGGGCCGGGGCGATCTTCGTCACGAGCCCGAGGCGGTGCGCCTTGTGCGCGCTCCACGTCTTGCAGAGCGTGCAGCTCTCCATGGCGGCCTCGATGCCGACGAACAGCGGCAGGAAATCGGTGCTGCCGCCGTCCGGGGCCGAGCCGTGCCGCGGGCCGGCCTGGCCGAAGAGGGCGAGGTCCTGCGCGACCGTGAAGTCGCAGGCCATGCCGATCTCCTGCCCGCCCGCGATGCGCATGCCGTTCACCCGGCAGACCACGGGCTTGTCGCAGGTCAGGATCGCCGTCACCATGTCGTTGAAGAGCCGCATGTACTGCCGGTACTCCTCCGGCCGCCCGGCGTAGTACGTCGCGTACTCGGCGGTGTTGCCGCCCGTGCAGAACGCGCGGGACCCCGAGCCGGTGAAGACGACGGCCACGGCCCCGCGGTCGTTGCTCGCGCGGCGCATGCCGAGGATCACGCCCTTCACCATGTCGGTGGTGTAGGAGTTGAGTTGCCGCGGGTTGTCCAGCGTGATGCGGACGGCGTGCAGGCCGGGCGCCTCGGCGCCGTCGGGCCCGCGCAGCGGCACCTCCTCGTAGAGCACGCCGGGGGCGGTCGCTTTCGGGACGAGGTCGTGGTCCTTGAACTCCATGGCAGGCTCCGGGAGGGGTCAGGCGCCGGGGACGAGGACGAGGCGCTGGGAGGTCTTGTGGGCGCGGACGTCCTCGAACGCGCCGTTGACGGCGGACAGCGGGCGGTGCTCGACGAACGAGCGCACGTCCACCGCGCCGGAGAGGACGAGGTCGAGCACGGCCGGGTAGTGCTCGGGGAGGCAGCCCCACGTGCCGCGGACCGTCGCGTCGAAGGCCATCACGTTCGACAGGCGGACCTCCACCTTCGCCGTGGTGAACCCGACGATGCCGAGGAAGGCGCCGGGCGCGAGCAGGTTCCACGCGGTCGCCTGGCCCGCGGCGCTGCCGGAGGTCTCGAAGAGCTTCCAGCGCCAGGTCGGGAGCTTGCGGGCGTCGGCGAACGCCCGGACGGCGGCCTTCAGGGCCTTGGGATCGAGGGCGGACGGGTCGAGGGTCAGCTCGGCGCCGCGCGTCGCGATCTTCGCGCGGCGGGTCGCGTCGGGCTCGACGACGACGACCGCGGCGCCGCGCGCCGCGGCGATCTGCGCGCCGAACCCGCCCACGCCGCCCGCGCCGACGAACACGGCGAGGTCACCCTTGCCGAGGCCCGCGTGCACGACGGCCTGATACGGCGTCGAGACCGCGTCGGCGATCACCGAGAGGTCGGCGAGCGTGACGCCCGCCACGTTGCGGCGGCGGTCGGCGAGGTCGGGGACCTCGCACAGCCCGCGCGCGGGGACCTTCACGTGGCTCGCGAAGCCGCCGTGGTCGTCGTTGCCGGGGAAGAGCTGCTTGGGGCAGACCCCGCCGGCGCCGCGCGTGCACGCGTCGCACGTGCCGCACGGGATCACGGCGGGGACGACGACCTGCTTGCCGAGCCAGCGCTCGGCGCCGGCGCCGGTCTCGACCACCGTGCCGCTGATCTCGTGGCCCAGCGTGAGGGGCAGGGCGTGGCGCGTGGGCACGCCTTCGTAGAGGAACCCGAGGTCGGTGTGGCACAGGCCGCAACCCGCGACCTGCACCACGACCTCGCCGGGTCCGGCGCGGTCCTCGCGCGTCTCGCGCACGAGCGGGCCTCCGGCGGCCTTCATCATCCAGGCGTCGATCTGCACGGGAATCCTCCGCGCGTTCGTCGCACTCGCGGCGGACCTCTCTCTTCTAGCCCATGCTGTTTGCTGCGTCTACAGCAAATATACATGCACTATATAACACCCTTCGCGTGCATCGAAAGGGATGCGAGAAGTGCGGCCTGCCCCCGCGGGCCCGGGGGCGCCGCCGGCCCGACGCCCGCTCGCGGCGCACCCCGGGCCTCGCGTCCCTGGCAGGGGCCGCCGGCGCCGACGACGACCGAGCCCCGAACCGCGCGTCCATCGCCGAGCGCGGGGGTCGTCGAGACGAACACGCTCCCGAGCCGCGGGGGCATGGACACCGTCGCGGCGGTCGCCGACGACGTGCGCGCGACGGAGATGCGGGTTGCCTGGGGCGGGCGCTCCGATGGGGAGAAGACGGCGCCGCGTCCGACGCCGACCTTCGTGCCGTCGGTCGCCGTCATGTTCCTGCGGCTCGCGGCCCTCCTCGGGGTGGTGCCGCCGAGGAAGGCGTCGGGCGCGGGCGCGGCCTCGCGTCCGACCCCGAAAGCAGCGGTATCGTGACTCACGATCACCACCACCGTGCTCGGCGTGCTCGTGACGCCGACGCGGTTCGCCTTCATCGAGGGGTTCCGCCGCGGAAGCCCGCCCGAAACGACCGAGCCAACGGGCGCCGCCGCTCCCGCGGCAGCGACCTTGGAAGGGAAGCACCCGCCGTGCAGCGCTATGCCCGGATCGTCGCGACCCTCCTCGCGACGGCGGCCACCACCGGCTGCCGGCTCGACCCCGCCCACCCGCGCCCCGAGGTGGACACGCCCCGCGCGTGGCGGGACGGCACGCCGCAGTCCGCCACGCTCGCGCACACGGCGTGGTTCGCCGTCTACCAGGACGAGGCCCTCCAGACGCTGATCCGCGCGGCGATCGACGGCAACCTCGACCTCCGCGCGGCGCTGGCTCGCATCGACGAGGCCCGGGCGCTCGCGGTGGCCTCCGGCGCGGCGCTCTCCCCGAACGTCGACCTGTCGGCGTCGGCGGGCGGCGCGCGCTCGACGCGCGCCCGCGCCGGCGGGGGCGACCGGAATGCCGAGACGTATGCGCTCGGGTTCGACCTGACCTGGGAGCTCGACGTCTTCGGCCGCGTCCGCAGCCAGACGGCGGCGGCCCAGGCCCGGTACTTCGGGAGCGTCGAGGGCCACCGCGACGTGACGATCCGCCTCGTGGCCGACGTCGCCCGCGCGTACTTCGAGCTCCGCAACCTCGACGAGCAGTTGGCGATCTCCCAGCGGACCCTGACGTCGCGCGGCGAGTCGGTGACGCTCGCCAAGGACCGGTTCGAGGGCCGCATGACCTCCGAACTCGACTTCCGGCAGGCCGAAGGCGAGTACTTCCGGACGAAGGTGGTCACGGTCGAGACGCAGCGGCGAATCGCCGTCACCGAGAACCGGCTCTCGGTGCTCCTCGGCCGCGCGCCCCACGCGATCGCCCGTGGCCGCGCGGCATCGGCGCAGCCGGTCCCGCCGGCGGTCCCCGCGGGCCTGCCGTCGGACCTGCTCCAACGGCGCCCGGACGTGCGCTTGGCCGAGCAGGCGCTGGTCGCGGAGACGGCGCTCGTCGGCGCGGCGCGCGCGAACCTCTATCCCCGCATCGCCCTGACGGGGTCCGCCGGATGGGAGAGCGACGCACTCTCGGACCTGTTCACCTCGCCCTCGACGACCGGCTCGCTCATCGCCGGCCTGCTCCAGCCCCTCTTCAACGCCGGCCGCAACCGTTCGCTGGTCGAGGCGCAGTGCGCCCGGATGCGGCTCGCGATGGAGCAGTACCGGCAGACGGTGCTCGAGGCGTTCCGCGAGGTCGAGGACGCGCTCGTCGACTACCGCCGGTACACCGAGCAGCGGGGGGTCGAGGACCAGCGGGTCGGGGCGCTGCGCAAGGTGCGTTCGCTCGCCGAGACGCGGTACGTCGGCGGCGTCGGGACCTACCTCGACGTTCTCGACGCTCAGCGCCAACTCTTCGACGCCGAGCTTGAGCAGGCACGGACGGTGACGGCGCAACTCGTGGCGCTGACGCGACTGTACAAGGCGCTCGGCGGCGGCTGGTATGGCCCCGATGCCGCGCCGAGCGCCGTCCCCGAAACGCCGGCGCCCGGGACCGTGGCGCTCTCGGCACCGCCGCGCTGAGCGGCGGGCCCCGCGGCACGGACGGCGCCCCGACCGCACGCTGGTCTGCCGCCCGATGCGGCCCCCGTGCGGGGTCCTGCGCGCGGGCCCGGCAGAGCCGGTCCTCGCGGAGGGCCGAGGGGGACTTCCCGTCACGGAGATCTCGCGCAGGGCGTCCGGGCGTCCGGGCGTCCGGGCGTCCGGGCGTCCGGGCGTCCGGGCGTCCGGGCGTCAGGGCGTCGCCGTCCGCGATGCCGGAACCGCCCGCGCAGGAACAACGCGCGGCAGCGGCGGGTCACCCCGCGGCTGCCGCGCGTTTTGGAACCCCGGCGCCCTGCCTGCTACGAGCACCCGCTCGTGCTGCCGCACGTCATGCACTTGAGGCACGACCCGTTCCGCACCAGCGTGGCGTGCTGACACGACGGGCACGGGTCGCCCGTGTAGCCCTGCTGGATCGCCATGTCCCGCATCGAGGACTTCGGCTTGTGGATGGCGATGCGGTTCACGATCGTCTCGGTCCGCGTCACCTCGAGCGACATCGGCCCCGCTTGCGGCACGGCCACGCCGTCGGCGAACGCGAAGCCCTTCTCGACGGGCGCCGGCTTCCCGTGCCCGTTCCCGACCCCGTGGGTTCCGCCCACCGTCGTCGGATGGCTCGCGTGCGCGCCCGTCGGATGCGCGACCCCGTGGCCGTGCCCACCGCCGCCCGCGCCCGCGCCACCGCCGCCCGCGCCACCACCGTACGCGCCACCACCGTGCGCGCCACCACCGTGCGCGCTCGAGGGACCGTGGATGTGCGGGGAGTGCGGGTGGATCGCGTCGTGCCGCAACGCCGCGGGGGTCGAGCGCGTCGAAGCCGCCGGGTCGACCGTCACCGTGCGCTCGGAGACGACCTCCTCCTCCGCGAACTCCGCCGTGTCGATCGTGTCCTGGCGGACCGCGTCGGGCTCGAGGTCCTCCTCGGTCACCTGGGCGAGCTCGGTCTTGTTCAGGTACGTGATCGCCAACTCGCGGAACACGTAGTCGATGATCGACGTGGACATCTTGATCCGGTCGTTGCCGTCAACGACGCCGCACGGCTCGAACCGGGTGAAGACGAACGCCTCGACGTATTCCTCGAGCGGCACCCCGTACTGGAGGCCGAGCGAGATCGCGATCGCGAAGCAGTTCATGAGGCTGCGGAATGCGGCCCCCTCCTTGTGCATGTCCACGAAGATCTCGCCGAGCGAGCCGTCGGCGTACTCGCCGGTGCGCAGGTAGAGCTTGTGGCCCCCCACGATCGCCTTCTGCGTGTAGCCGGCCCGCCGCTGCGGGAGCCGATGGCGCTTGGCGAGGTAGCGGTAGACCACCTTCTCGGTGACCTTCTCGGCCAGGGCCCGGATCGCCTCGGGGCGGTCGGTCTTGGCCGTCTCGATCACCGCGTCGGCCGCGTCGAGGTCGTCGGACGTCGCGTTCAGCGGCTGCGAGAGCTTGCTGCCGTCGCGGTAGAGCGCGTTGGCCTTGATCATCAGGCGCCACGACATGAGGTACGCGTCGGCCACGTCCTCCACCGTCGCCTCGGCGGGCATGTTGATCGTCTTGCTGATGGCCCCCGAGATGAACGGCTGGGCGGCCGCCATCTGCCGGATGTGGCCCTCGGGCGAGATGAACCGCTTGCCGTAGCGGCCGCACTTGCTCGCGCAGTCGAACACCGGCAGATGCTCGGGGGCGAGGTGCGGGGCGCCCTCGACCGTCATGGTGCCGACGACGTAGTCGTTGGCGAGCCGGACCTGGTCGCGGTCGAAGCCGAGGTGGCGCAGCAGGTCGAAGCCCGGGGCCTCGAACACGTGCCGCGGGATCCGCAGCGTCTCCTCCATGAACGCGTCGCCCAGCGTGAACCGGTTGAGCACGAACGTGAGGTCGAACGTCGACGGGAGGAGGCCCTCGATCTTCTCGAGGATCTCGGGCGTGAAGCCCTTCGTGCGCAGCGTCACGTGGTTGACGTGCGGAGCGCCCTTGAGCGTCGTCGCGCCGGTGGCGTACCGGGTGATGGCCTCGATCTGCTCGGCCGCGTAGCCGAGGCGGCGCAGGGCCACCGGGACCGACTGGTTGATGATGCGGAAGTAGCCGCCGCCGGCGAGCTTCTTGTACTTCACGAGCGCGAAGTCGGGCTCGATGCCCGTCGTGTCGCAGTCCATGACGAGGCCGATGGTCCCCGTCGGCGCGACCACGCTCACCTGCGCGTTGCGGTAGCCGTGGGCCTCGCCGAGCTCGAGCGCGCGGTCCCACGCCGCGCGGGCGGGAGCCAGGAGCTCGGGCGGGCAGACGGCCGCGTCGATCCCCGTGGGGCGGATCGTCAGGGCCTCGTACTCGCTGCCGGGCGCGTCGTAGGCGGCGCGCCGGTGGTTGCGGATCACGCGGAGCATGTGCGCGCGGTTCTTCGCGTAGCCGGGGAAGGCGCCCAACTCCTTCGCCATCTCGGCGCTCGTCGCGTACGCGTCGCCCGTGAGGACGGCCGAGAGCGCGCCGGTGATCGCCATGCCCTCCTTGCTGTCGTAGGGCACCCCCATCAGCATCAGGAGCGTGCCGAGGTTGGCGTAGCCGAGGCCCAACGTGCGGAACTCGTACGACTTCCGCGCGATCTCGTGGCTCGGGAACTGGGCCATCAGCACCGAGATCTCGAGGACGATCGTCCACAGGCGGGCCGCGTGGCGGTACCCCTCCATGTCGAACCGGCCGGTCTGCGCGTCGAAGAACGTGGCCAGGTTGAGCGACGCCAGGTTGCACGCCGTGTCGTCGAGGAACATGTACTCGGAGCAGTTGTGGACCACGACGCCGCCCGCCACGAAGTGGTGGGTCGCGGGCTCCGTGAGGTCGTAGACCGGCTCGTCGCCGTCGTAGGTGAGGGACGCGACGCGGTCCTCGAGGCGGTCCTCGAGGCGGTCCTCGAACGCGCCCACCGCCCGGTTGCCCACCGCCAAGTTGAGCGCCGCGAGACGCTCGACCTTTGCGCTCCCGGGCAGGAAGCCGACCGCCTCCTCGAACCGGAGGCGCGACGACCGGCTGATCCGCAGGCTGTGGACCTGCGGGACCGGGGACTCGGCATGACCGCCCCGGCCGTCCGGCAGACGCGCGGTCGTCGTGAGACGACGGTCCCGGTACAGCTTCGACTTGATGCCAAAGCCGAGGAGCAGCGTCTGCACCTGGCGGAGGAGCACCTCGCTCGCGCTGTCGAGGGCCACGTATTGCGACTTCTCGCCGTAGTTCGCCACGGTGCCGTCGGCGGTGAAGAGCCCGCGCAGGACGTCGGCCAGCGCCGCCCGGTCGAGCGCGTAGACCTCGTCGGTGAACCGCGTGGCCGCGCGGCCCTCGTCGAGGACCGCGAACAGCCGGAGGGCGTCGACCACGCACCGTGAGCCCGTGCCGACGAGCAGCGTGCCCTGGGGCGACGTCACCGACGTCCGGCGGGCGCCACGACCGTCCGCGGCGTGCTCTTGCCGGTACGTCGCCAAGTCCTCGTTCACCGCCGCCGCGACCGCCGCCTCCTCGGGCGCGAGCGTCACGCAGGCCGCCGCCTCATCGTCCATCCGGCAGCCGTCGCCGACCCTGAGCCCGAGGAATCGCGCGAGGCGGGCGTCCAGGGACCGCCGACCGAACGCGGGGCGACCGAGCACGACCACGTCGTCGGCCGTGAGTTCGCTCGCCGGGACGTCGCCCCGGTTCGCGGTCAGCACCTTGTGGTCGGCCGTCAGCCGGACCTCGTAGCCGGCGCGCGTGCGCAGGCGGTACACCGGCGCGCAGGCGCGCGTCTGGAACGCCGGCGCGATCGGGTGCAGCCGTCCGTCCGCCCCGACGACCTGCGAGCGGTCGGCGAGCATCGTGTCGATCCGCCGCCAGCCGTCGGCCGTCGCGACGAGCGTGTCGCCCGTCACGCACGGGTTGCTCGCGTTGATGCGCCCGTCCTCGGGGCACGTGTGCCACTCGTTGATCGTCGTGTCGAACTGCACGCCCGGGTCGGCGCACGCCCAGGCGGCGTAGGCGACCTTGTCCCACAGCGCGCGCGCCTTCAGCGTCTTGGCGACCTTGCCGTCGATGCGGCGGCGCAGCTCCCAGTCGCGGTCCTCCTCGACGGCCTCGAGGAACGCGTTCGGGACGCGGATCGAGTTGTTCGAGTTCTGGCCCGAGACGGTCAGGTACGACTCGCTGTCCCAGTCGAGGCCGTAGACCGGCAACTCGATCGTGCGGAAGCCCTGCTGGGCCAGGCCGATCACGCGCAGCACGCACGCCATGGGCGTCTGGTACCGCCGGGCCTCGGCCACCGCGTCGCGCAACGCCGGGTGCTTCGTGCGGTCGAAGCGGTCGGCCTCGACGACGCCCGCGGGCAGGTCGGCGTGGCACGCCTTCAGCACCGCGTTCAGCGTCTTGTGGAGGATCTTGCTCCCCGCGACGAGCGACGCGACCTTCTGCTCCTCGACGACCTTCCAGTCGACGAACGCCTCGATGTCGGGGTGGTCGATGTCGAGGCACACCATCTTCGCAGCGCGCCGCGTGGTGCCGCCCGACTTGATCGCGCCCGCCGCGCGGTCGCCGATCTTGAGGAACGACATCAGGCCCGACGACTTGCCGCCGCCCGACAGCGGCTCGTTCTCGCCGCGCAGGCGCGAGAAGTTGGTGCCGGTGCCGCTGCCGTACTTGAACAGGCGCGCCTCGCGGACCCAGAGGTCCATGATGCCGCCCTCGTTCACGAGGTCGTCGCCGACGCTCTGGATGAAACACGCGTGGGGCTGGGGGCGCTCGTAGGCCGAGGTGCTCGCCTTCACCTCGCCGGTCTTGTCGTCGACGTACAGGTGGCCCTGGGCGGGGCCGTCGATGCCGTACGCGAAGTGGAGGCCCGTGTTGAACCACTGCGGGCTGTTCGGGGCGGCCCGCTGGTCGGCGAGCATCCGGCACATCTCGTCGTAGAAGGCCTGGGCGTCGTCCTTCGAGTCGAAGTAGCCGCGGGTCTCGCCCCAGTGGCGCCAGCACCCCGCGAGGCGGTGGAACACCTGCCGCGCGTCCTTCTCGCCGCCCGTCACGGGCTTGCCGTCCTTCAGGAGCGGCTGGCCGTCGGGTCCCTTCTGCGGGATGCCCTTGCGACGGAAGTACTTCTGCGCGAGCACGTCGGTCGCCACGCTCGACCACGTCGAGGGGACGACGACGCCGTCGAGCGAGAACACGACGGTCCCGTCCGGATTGCGGATCTCGGACTTTCGTGCATCAAAACGAAGGCCGTCGTAGGGGTCACGACCGGCCACGGTGAAGCGACGCTGGATCTTCATGAACGACCTCGGGAGAGCGCCCCAGCCCGGGGGCGCTCGTCGGGGGAAACCACGGACCCTGGGCGCGCCGAAGCGTCGATGGCACGCGCGCGGACCGTCGCGGCGACGGCACGTGCGGGAACCCCGGACGCCTCGGAACACGACCCCGAGTAGAAGGCGGAACGGGAGCCTGCCCGCTCCCGCACGACCACCATCTCACGACCACTATATATCGTGGTCGCGGATCGTCTTACCCCAGGGGATAGTACCCAAGAGACCTGTGGAACGGGCGAAGGAAGGATCAACCCCACCCGATAGCGGGGCATCCGACGATCCTAGGGTCAGGGGGGGACAGTCGTGGCGTCGGGCGGACGCCCCGCGGTTCCGCCGTCCGCGGCAAGTCGGGCGCGGGAACGTCGCCGAGGCGCGCCGCCCCGGCGGCCCCCCCCCGCGGCCCCCGCGCGGGCCATCGGCCGCTCCCCCGGATCCCCCTGGC
>Ga0163144_10015267_pt1 | contig 15860 bp, 10 predicted proteins | sample OliLak19BULKMAT1_FD_123175 | JGI IMG/M metagenome (GOLD analysis project Ga0163144, IMG submission 123175) | Freshwater microbial mat bacterial communities from Lake Vanda, McMurdo Dry Valleys, Antarctica - Oligotrophic Lake LV.19.BULKMAT1 | ecosystem: Environmental > Aquatic > Freshwater >...
AGTTCGACGATCTCCGCGCTGCCGAGGTCGGCATAACTGCGCTGCATCGAGCGTTCGTAGAGCGGGTCGTAGTGCTGGGTCATCATCTGCTCGAAGACCACCGGCCACTCGCCGGCGCGCGCCAGCGCCTGCCAGTGCGCCACCGTGGCATGGCCACGCAGTTCGATGAGGCCGTCGAGCAGCTTGCAGAAGACTTCCGGGTCGGCGGCGAAGAATCCGTATTCCTGCAGCAGCAGGCGCACGCGCGCTCCGTCTTCCATCACCACGCGCAGGCAGCGGCCGTGCTCGCGCATGCGCACCAGCAGCGCCTCGGGCACGCGCAGCGCACCGATGCGCGCGCTCTCGCTCTCGACGAACACCGGGCGTGCCGGGTCGAAGGACTGCAGCTTTTCCCAGAGTTCGGTGTCGAACCGCTTCTGCGTCGGCTGCGGTTGACCCGGCACCGCACCGAGGATGGAACCGCGGTGGCAGGCCAGGCCTTCCAGGTCGAGCACCTGCGCGCCTTCGGCAGCCAGTGCCTGCAGCAGCCGGGTCTTGCCACTGCCGGTGCGCCCGCACAGCACGGTGTAACCCTGGCGGGCCGGCAGCAGGGTCAACTGTTCCCGCACGATGGCGCGGAAGCCCTTGTAGCCGCCGGCCAGTTGCGATGTGCGAAAGCCGATCTGGCCGAGAAACCAGGCCAGGCTGCCCGAGCGCTGGCCGCCACGCCAGCAATACACCAGCGGCCGCCATTCACGCGGCAGCGCGCCGGCATGGCGTTCGACATGGCCGGCGATGTTGCGCGCCGCCATCGCCGCGCCGACCTTGCGCGCTTCCAGCGCCGACACCTGCTTGTACAGGGTGCCGACGATGCGCCGCTGCTCGTCGTCGAGCACCGGCCAGTTGAGCGCGCCGGGCAGGTGATCCTCAGCAAATTCGGCCGGCGAACGGGCGTCGATGACGGCATCGAAGTTCGCCAGTCCGGGCACCGCCTCGGCGCTGGAAATCTGCACGAGGCTCATGGTGCGGGCGCCATCGCGTCCAGCACTTCGGTTTCTATCTGCAGCTGCGCCTTGGGCTTCTGCAGCGCCGCGCCGTCGACCAGGAAAGTGTCTTCGACGCGTTCGCCCAGCGTCGTGATCTTGGCCAGCTGCAGGTTGACGCCGTGGCGGGCCAGCACGCGCGCCACGGCGTAGAGCAGGCCGGAACGGTCGCTGGCCGACACGGTCAGCAGCCAGCGCTGCGCCCGTTCGTCGGGGGTCAGCGAGACACGCGGCGTGACCGGGAACGAGCGCACGCGGCGCGACACGCGGCCCCGGCTGGGTTCGGGCAACGGACCTTCGGAGGCGAGCGCCAGCGTGGCCTGCGTCTCCACGAGCGAGATCAGGTCGCGGTAGGCGCCAGGGTTGTCGTCGGCCATCTGGCTGCTGACGATCTGGAAGGTGTCGAGCGCGTAGCCGGCGCGGGTGGTGTGGATCTTGGCGTCCTGGATGCCGAAGCCGGCGCCGTCGAAGTAGCCGCAGATGCGGGCAAAGAGGTCGGGCCGGTCGGGGCAGTAGACCAGCACCTGCAGGCCGTCGCCCACTGACGATGGCCGTGCCCGCACGACGGGGACGGTGGTCTCGATGTGACGCCACAGCGAGCGCGCGTGCCAGGCGATGTCGGCCGCCTCGTGGCGCGCGAAGTAGCTGACCTCCAGCGTCTTCCACAGCGGCTCTTCGGTGCCGGGCAGCGCCGAATGCAGCGCCAGGTTCTGCCGCGCTTCCTGCTTGCGCGCCTCGATCTCGGCGTCCAGGTTGGGCTGCGCGCCGCCCAGTGCGCGCAGGGTCAGCCGGTACAGGTCTTCGAGCAGCTTGCCTTTCCACGCGTTCCAGACCTTCGGGCTGGTGCCGCGGATGTCGGCCACCGTCAGCAGGTAGAGCGCGGTCAGCCAGCGCGCGCTGCCCACCAGGCGGGCGAAGGCCTGGATGACGTCGGCGTCGCTGAGGTCTTCCTTCTGCGCGATGCGGCTCATCGTCAGGTGGTGCTTGACGAGGAATTCGATGAGCCGGCTGTCTTCACGGCTGATGCCGTGATCTCGGCAGAAGCGCCTGGCTTCCGCCGCGCCGAGGTCGGAATGGTCGCCGCCGCGGCCCTTGGCGACGTCGTGGAAGAGGGCGGCCACGTAGAGCAGCCAGGGCGCGTCCCACTGCGCGGCCAGCTGCGAGCAGCCCGGGTATTCATGCGCGTGCTCGGGGATGAAGAAGCGGCGCACGTTGCGCAGCACCATCAGGATGTGCTGATCGACCGTGTAGACGTGGAACAGGTCGTGCTGCATGCGGCCGACGATGCGCCTGAACACCCAGAGGTAGCGCCCCAGTACCGAGGTCTGGTTCATCAGCCTGAAGGCATGCGTCAGCATCTTCGGCTGGCGCAGGATGGCCATGAAGGTGGCGCGGTTGACGGGGTCGCGGCGGAAGGCCGCGCCCATCACGTTGCGTGCGTTGTAGAGCGCACGCAAGGTGCGCGACGACAGGCCCTGCAATCCGGGCGTCTGCTGGAAGACGAGGAAGGTCTCGAGGATGGCGTGCGGGTTCTCGGTGTAGAGGCTGTCGGAGACCACCTCCAGCGTGCCGGCGCGGTCGAGGAAACGGTCGTTGATGCGCTGCATCGGCGCGGCCTCGGAGCCGTTGATGCGCTCCTCGATGTTCAGCATCAGGATCTGGTTGAGCTGCGTCACCGCCTTGGCCGCCCAGTAGTAGCGGTGCATCAGCACTTCCGAGCTGCGCTGCGCCTTGCTCGACTTGTAGCCGAAGCTCTCGGCCACGGCGGTCTGCAGGTCGAAGACCAGGCGGTCCTCGCGGCGCCCGGCCACCATGTGCAGGCGCGCCCGCACCAGCTTCAGCGTGCCTTCGTGGCGCGCCAGTTGGCTGACCTCGAAGGGCGTGATCAGGCCGTTGCCCGCCAGCTCGCCCCAGGTGCGGCCGAGGCCGGCGGCGCGTGCCACCCAGACCACCACCTGCAGATCGCGCAGGCCGCCCGGGCTTTCCTTGCAGTTGGGCTCCAGCGCGTAGGGCGTGCCCTCGTACTTGACGTGGCGCTGCCGCATTTCCAGCGTCTTGGCGCGCAGGAAGGCCTTCGCGTCGAGCCCGGCGGCATGCGCCTCGCGGAAGGTGGTGAACAGGCGCCGGCTGCCGCAGACCGGACGCGATTCGAGCAGGGCGGTCTGCACGGTGACTTCGCGCGCCGCTTCCGACACACATTCATTCACCGTGCGCACCGACGAGCCGATCTCCAGCCCGATGTCCCAGCAGGCGGTGATGAACCCTTCGATGGTGGCGCGCTGCGCGTCATTCGCCGGGCCGCTGGGCAGCAGCACCAGCACATCGACATCGGAGTACGGAAACAGCTCGCCGCGCCCGTAGCCGCCCACCGCCACCAGCGCCGCGCCGGGCGGCATGCCGGCGTGGTCCCAGAGGTCGCCCAGCGTGGCGTCGACATGCCGCGCCAGGCCGCGCAGCAGTCGTGGGGCGGCATGGGCCGTGGCGCGGGAGATGCGGAACTGCTCGATGAGCGACCTCTTGCCGTCGCGAAAGCGGGCCCGCAGGGAAGCCACACTGCCCACGCCCGGCGGCGTGGCGACGGGCGCGAGCACTGCTTTCAGCGCGCGCCGGCCACGGCCGGGGCCGCGGCAGCCACCGCAGCCGCCACCGGCACCGGCACGAACGCGCCGCCGTAGCCGGCCGTGGCGAATGCCGGCGGCGGCGGGCTGCCGGCCGACACCGTGAGCACCTCGTAGCCGGTGGGGGTGACCAGGATCGTGTGTTCCCACTGCGCCGACAGTGAACGGTCTTTCGTGACGATGGTCCAGCCGTCGTAGGGGCGGTTGCCGCGGCGGTCTTCCTTGATGTCGCGGCGGCCGGCGTTGATCATCGGCTCGATCGTGAAGATCATGCCGGGCACCAGTTCTTCCAGCGTGCCGGGGCGGCCGTAGTGCAGCACCTGCGGCTCTTCATGGAAGCGGCGGCCGACACCGTGGCCGCAGAACTCGCGCACCACCGAGAAGCCGGCGTTCTCGGCGAAGGTCTGGATGGCGTGGCCGATGTCACCGAGGCGCGCGCCGGGCTTCACTTTCACGATGCCCTTCCACATCGCCTCGAAGGTGATGCCGGACAGGCGCCGCGCCGCGATCGTGCTTTCGCCGACCAGGTACATGCGGCTGTTGTCGCCGTGCCAGCCATCCTTGATGACGGTGACGTCGATGTTGACGACGTCGCCGTCGCGCATCGGCCGGTCATCGGGGATGCCGTGGCAGACCACTTCATTCAGCGAAGTGCACAGCGAGGCCGGGTAGGCCGGGTAGCCGGGCGGCTGGTAACCCAGCGTGGCCGGGATGCCGCTCTGCACGTTGACCATGTATTCATGCGCCAGGCGGTCGATTTCCCGGGTCGTGACACCGGGCCGCACATGGGGCTCCAGCATGTCGAGCACCTCGGACGCCAGGCGGCCGGCCAGGCGCATGCCTTCGATGTCGGAGGCGGTCTTGATGGGGATGGTCATGGCTGGGCCCGGGTGGCCGCGAGCGGGATTGAATGTCCTGGACGCAGACAACAGACGAAAAGGGCGTGGAGGCTGCACATGCGTTCGATTATCCCACCGGCCCATAAAATGCGGGGTCGCGGCGCCCGCTCTGCCCGCTCCGCTGTACCGCTCCGCCGTACCGCTCTGCTTTGCCGCTCTCACGCTGCGTTCGTGCCGGCTCCCTTCGGCGCTTCGCCACATCCGCCCGTTCCGCTGCTGAACTCCAGACACCGCATGCCCGCTTCCACCCCGCACCTGATGACTTTCGAGGGTGGCAATGCCGTGTCGCCGTTTCGCGCCCAGGCGCTGCTGGCTGCCCTGCAGACCGTCAACCCGCGCATCACGGGCGTGGCGGCGCGCCATGTGCACTGGGTGCAGGCCGACAGTGAACCCGATCCTCAGTCACACAGCCGCCTGCGCGCGCTGCTGAGCTATGGCGACGCGTACGCCGGCCCGACCGATGGCGAGTTGATCGTCGTCATGCCGCGCCTGGGCACCGTGTCGCCCTGGGCCAGCAAGGCCACCGACATCGCGCACAACTGCGGCCTGGCGCTGCACCGCGTGGAGCGTGTCACCGAATTCCGGCTCGCCCTGAAGGGCGGCCTGTTCGGAGCCGGCAAGCCGCTGAATGCGGACGAACGCGCCGCCGCTGCATCGCTGCTGCACGACCGCATGACCGAAAGCGCGGCCTTCGACCGCGAGGCTGCCGCCTTGCTGTTCAGCCCGCAGGTGGCCGCGCCGCTGCAGCATGTCGACCTGCTCGGCGAGGGTCGCAATGCGCTGGTGCGCGCCAATGTCGAGTTCGGCCTGGCGCTGTCGGCCGACGAGATCGACTACCTCGTGGCCGCCTTCACCGATCTGAAGCGCAACCCGAGCGATGTCGAACTGATGATGTTCGCGCAGGCCAACAGCGAACATTGCCGGCACAAGATCTTCAACGCCGACTTCACGATCGACGGCCAGCGCGAGCCGCTGTCGATGTTCGGCATGATCCGCCACACCGAGAAAGTTTCCCCGCAGCACAGCGTGGTGGCCTACAGCGACAACGCTGCCGTGATGACCGGCGGCCCGGCCGAGCGCTGGCTGCCGGACGGCCACGCTGGCGCCGCGATCTACGGGGCGCGGCAAGACACGGTTCATGTGCTGATGAAGGTGGAGACCCACAATCACCCGACCGCGATCTCGCCGTTTCCGGGTGCCGCCACCGGGGCCGGTGGCGAGATCCGGGATGAAGGCGCCACCGGGCGCGGCGCGCGACCGAAGGCCGGGCTGACGGGTTATTCGGTCAGCAACCTGCACCTGCCGGCGCTGCCGGGCCATGCCGGGCATTCAGGCGCCGAAAGTCCCGAACCCTGGGAGCGCGACCCCATCGGCCGCCCCGGCCACATCGCCAGCGCGCTGCAGATCATGACCGAGGGCCCGCTCGGCGGCGCGGCCTTCAACAACGAGTTCGGCCGGCCCAACCTGGGCGGCTACTTCCGTGTCTTCGAGGCCGAGGTGGCGGGTGTGCGGCGTGGTTATCACAAGCCGGTGATGATCGCCGGCGGCCTGGGCCAGATCAGCGCCAGCCAGACGCACAAGTTGCCCTTCGGCCCCGGCACGCTGCTGGTGCAGCTCGGCGGGCCGGGCATGCGCATCGGCATGGGCGGCGGTGCCGCCAGTTCGATGGCCGCCGGCAGCAACAGCGCGGCGCTCGACTTCGACTCGGTGCAGCGCGGCAATCCGGAGATCCAGCGCCGCGCCCAGGAGGTCATCAACCATTGCTGGAGTCTTCGAGCCCCCTGGCCCATCGACGGGAGCGAGGCGCCTGGCGGCACCTCCGGCGACGGCAACCCGATCCTGGCGATCCACGACGTCGGGGCGGGCGGCATCAGCAACGCCTTCCCGGAGCTGGTGGACGGCGCGGGACGGGGCGCCACCTTCGACCTGCGGCGCGTGCCGCTCGAAGAAAGCGGGCTGGCGCCGAAAGAGATCTGGTGCAATGAAAGCCAGGAGCGCTATGTGCTGGCGATCGATCTGGCGCGGTTGCCGCTGTTCGAGCAGATGTGCGAGCGCGAGCGCTGCCCGTTCGCCGTGGTCGGCGTGGTCAGCGTGGAACGCGCTCTGGTGCTCGAAGACGGAGCCGGCGGCGAACGTGTCATCGACATGCCGATGGACGTGCTTTTCGGCAAGCCGCCGAAAATGCACCGTGACGTGCAGCGCGTGGCGCGCAGCGAACCGCCGCTCGACCTGACCGGCGTCACGCTGGCAGAAGTCTGTTTCAGCGTGTTGCGCCACCCCACGGTGGCGAGCAAGCGTTTCCTCGTCACCATCGGCGACCGCACCGTGGGCGGCCTGAGCCACCGCGACCCGATGGTCGGCCCCTGGCAGGTGCCGGTGGCCGACTGCGCCGTCACGCTGGCCGACTTCTCCGGTTTTCGCGGCGAAGCCATGAGCATGGGCGAGCGCACGCCGCTGGCCGCGCTCAATGCGCCGGCCTCCGGCCGCATGGCGGTCGGCGAGGCCATCACCAACCTGCTGGCCGCGCCGATCGAGCTCGACCGCGTCAAGCTCAGCGCCAACTGGATGGCGGCCTGCGGCGAGCCCGGCGAAGATGCCGCGCTCTTCGACACCGTGCGCGCGGTCGGCATGGAACTGTGCCCGGCGCTGGGCATCGGCATCCCGGTCGGCAAGGATTCGCTGTCGATGCGCACGCGCTGGAGCGAGGGCGGCACATCGAAGCAGGTCACCGCGCCGGTGTCGCTGGTCGTCACCGCGTTCGCCTCGCTGGACGATGTGCGCGGCACGCTGACGCCGCAGCTGCAGGCCGGTGACACGACGCTGCTGCTGATCGACCTTGGCCAGGGCCGGGCGCGTATGGGCGGCTCCATGCTCGCCCAGGTGCTGGGCCGTTTCGGCGACGTCGTGCCCGATCTCGACGAGCCCGCGCTGCTGCGCAGTCTGGTGGGCGCGATCAACGCGCTGCGTGGCGCGGGCCGCATCCTGGCTTACCACGACCGCAGCGACGGCGGCCTCTGGGCGGCGGTCTGCGAGATGGCGTTCGCCGGCCACCTGGGCGTCAGCCTGAATGTCGACATCCTGGTCACCGAAGGCGACGGCATCAACGACAGCTTTGCCGAGTACGGTGACTCGAAGAACTGGGCCGGCCAGGTCAGCGAGCGGCGCAACGGGCTGACGCTGAAAGCGCTGTTCAACGAGGAACTGGGTGTGCTGATCCAGGTGCCGAGCGCCGTGCGCAACGAGGTGATGGCCACGCTGCGCGAGTTCGGCCTCAGCCGGCATGCCCACTTCATCGGCAAGACCAATGACCGGGGTCTGGTCGAGGTCTGGCGCGACACCAAGGCTGTCTTCAGTGCGCCGCTGCATCGGCTGCACGAGACCTGGGACGAGGTGAGCTGGCGCATCTCGCGCGGCCGCGACCACCCCGACCACGCCGACGCCGAACACGCAGCCGCCGGCAAGCCCGAAGACCCCGGCCTGCACCTGCATCTGAGCTTCGATGCGGGCGAAAACATTGCCGCGCCCTTCATCGGCAAGGCGCGGCCGAAGCTGGCCATCCTGCGTGAGCAGGGCGTCAATTCACAGGTCGAGATGAGTTATGCGATGGCACTCGCCGGCTTCGACACTTACGACGTCCACATGAGCGACCTGCAGGCCGGCCGCGCCCGCTTGGCCGACTTCCAGGGCTTCGTCGCCTGCGGCGGTTTCAGCTACGGCGACACGCTGGGCGCGGGCGAGGGCTGGGCGCGCTCGATTCTCTTCAACCCGTCGCTGGCCGAACAGTTCGCGGCCTTTTTCCAGCGCCCCGACACGCTGGCGCTGGGCGTGTGCAACGGCTGCCAGATGATGGCGGCCCTGAGCCCGATGATCCCCGGTGCGCAGGACTGGCCGGCTTTCACGCGCAACCGCAGCGAGCAGTTCGAGGCGCGGCTCTCGCTGGTGGAAATCATCGGCAGTCCCAGCCTGTTCTTCAGCGGCATGGCGGGCAGCCGGCTGCCGATCGCGGTGGCGCATGGCGAGGGCTACGCCGACTTTTCGCAGCGCGGCAATGCGTCGCGGGTGCTGTCCGCCATGCGTTTTGTCGACCACCACGGCAAAGCCACCGAAGCCTATCCCGCCAACCCGAACGGCAGCCCCGGTGGCCTGACCGCGGTGACCACCGCCGACGGCCGCTACACGGTGCTGATGCCGCACCCCGAGCGGGTGTTCCGCAACCTGCAGATGAGCTGGAGCGGCGGCGACATCGATAGCCACAGTCCGTGGCTGCGCATGTTCCGCAATGCGCGCCGGGCGATCGGCTGAAGTGGATCGACATACGCCTCCGGGCGTGCTGCCATCAAGTTGTCGCGTTCCCGCCGTATTCTTGTCACCTTTGGCGACTCGGGCTTGTGCGTGGTGCGGCCTGCCGTCACCTTGTCGAGCGAAGGATCTTCCATGGAAATGACAGTCGCCGAAGCCGGTGCCGGCGTCACCTGCATCCGCCTCAACGGCCGGCTCGACGCGGCTGGCGCCGACGCGGTTGGTTTGCGCTTCACGGCGGCCATCGTGCCGCCCGGGCGGAATGCCATCATCGATCTTTCCGGCGTCACCTTCATGGCGTCGATGGGCATGCGTCTGCTGATTTCCACGGCCCGGGCGCTCAGCTTCAGGCAGGCGCAGCTGGTGCTGTTCGGCGCGCAGGTGCTCGTGCAGGACGTGCTGGAGCAGGCCGCGCTCGACCAGATCATGCCGATCACGGCCAGCGAACTGCAGGCACTGCAGGCGCTGGACGGGTTCGCCGGCTGACGCGCCAGCGCGAAGCGGTGCCGCCGGCATGACATCCGCCGCGTTCTTGTCGTCGGCAGCAGACGCGCCCGAAGAGGGCATCGCCCTGAAGGTCATGCTCGACGCCGGCCCGGCGGCCATAGATGTGGCGCGGCGCGCCGTACTCGACTTTCTGGCGCCGCATGGCCTGAGCCCGAAGGCGGCCTATGCGGTCGAACTGGTGCTCGAAGAAGTGCTGATGAACATCGGCTGGCATGCCTACGACGAACAATCGAGGCATGAAGCACGGTTGACGATCCGTGTCGGCGCCGACGAGGTGCTGATGCGGTTCGAGGACGACGGCAGCGCCTTCGACCCCACCCGGCAAGCAGAGTCCGCGCCGCCCGGCAGCCTGGCCGACGCGCGGCCCGGCGGGCTGGGGCTCAGGCTGGTACGGCGCTTTGCGCGGCACATCGGCTATGAGCGCCGTGACGGCAGCAACCGGTTGACGGTCGGCATCGGCCGGCAGTAGCTGCCGAGACCCTGACGCGCGAGTTCGTCGCGCGCCCGGGAAACACGATCACGAGCCCTGATGTCCGGCTTTGCCGGCCATCAGGGCCGACTCCTCAACGCACCTTGCCGGCCTTCCACGCATTCAGCAGCGTGTCATAGGCGATGGTCTCGCCCTTCGGCTTTTCATTGGCCAGCTTCTTCCACGGCGCACCCTTGTCGCTCAGGTACTTGGCAGGGTCGCCCTTGGGGTTCAACTTGGGCGGGCAACGGGCCATGCCGGCACGTTCGAGACGGGCCATCACCTGGTCCATTTCTTCGGCCAGATTGTCCATCGCCTGTTGCGGTGTCTTCTCACCGGTGACGGCCACGGCCACGTTCTTCCACCACAGCTGGGCCAGCTTCGGGTAGTCGGGCACATTGGTGCCCGTGGGTGTCCAGGCCACACGCGCCGGGCTGCGATAGAACTCCACCAGACCACCGAGCTTGGGCGCCAGGTCGGTCATGGCCTTGCTCTGGATGTCGCTTTCACGGATCGGCGTCAGGCCGACGATGGTCTTCTTCAGCGACGTCGTCTTGGCCGTCACGAACTGCGCATACAGCCAGGCGGCGGCCGTCTTGTTCGCGTCATGCGCTTCGAAGAAGGTCCAGGAACCGACATCCTGGTAACCGTTCTGCATGCCCTGTTTCCAGTACGGGCCGTTCGGGCCGGGCGCCATGCGCCACTTCGGCGTGCCGTCGGCGTTGACGACAGGCAGGCCGGGCTTGGTCATGCCGGCGGTGAACGCGGTGTACCAGAAGATCTGCTGCGCGATCTCGCCTTGGGCCGGCACCGGGCCGGCTTCGCCGAAGGTCATGCCCATGGCTTCCTTGGGCGCGTACTTCTTCATCCAGTCGACGTACTTGGTCAGCGCATAGACGGCAGCCGGCGAATTGGTGGCGCCACCGCGCGACACGCTCGCACCCAGCGGCGTGCAGCCGTCGGCCGAGGCGCGAATGCCCCATTCGTCGACCGGCTTGCCATTCGGGATGCCGATGTCGGCGGTGCCGGCCATCGACAGCCAGGCGTCGGTGAAGCGCCAGCCCAGCGACGGGTCCTTCTTGCCGTAGTCCATGTGGCCATAGATGGGCTTGCCGTCGATGGTCTTCACGTCCTCGCTGAAGAAGGCGGCGATGTCTTCGTAGGCGCTCCAGTTCAAGGGCACGCCGAGTTCATAACCGTACTTGGCCTTGAACTTGTCTTTCAAGTCCGGGCGCGCGAAGAGGTCGGCGCGGAACCAGTACAGATTGGCGAACTGCTGGTCGGGCAACTGATAGAGCTTGCCGTCGGGGCCGGTGGTGAAGCTGGTGCCGATGAAATCTTTCAGGTCCAGGCCCGGGTTCGTCCACTCCTTGCCCTTGCCGGCCATGTAGTCGGTGAGGTTCATGATCTTGCCGTAACGGTAGTGGGTACCGATCAGGTCGGAGTCGGAAATCCAGCCGTCGTAGATCGACTTGCCCGACTGCATGCTGGTCTGCAGCTTCTCGACGACGTCACCTTCCTGGATCAGGTCGTGCTTGACCTTGATGCCGGTGATCTCCTCGAAGGCCTTGGCCAGCGTCTTGCTCTCGTAGACGTGGGTGTCGATGGTCTCGGAGACCACCGAGATCTCTTTCACGCCCTTGGCCTGCAGCTTCTTGGCGGCTTCGATGAACCACTTCATCTCGACCATCTGCTGGTCCTTGGTCAGCGTGGACGGCTGAAACTCGGCGTCGATCCACTTCTTGGCCTCGGCCTCGCCGGCCCACGCGCTCTGGCCCAGGACCAGCGCGGCGGCAGCGAAAGCCACCGCGTTCATTCGCATCTTCATCGTCGTCTCCTCGGTTTTGCTTCCCGTTCAAATCGTGCGCGGCCGGCTGGGAAGATGGGGCCGGTGCGCTTTTCAAGCTCTGCTGTGGTCAGCCGCGGCGCATGATCAGCGCCAACAACAACATCGATGCCACGAAACCGAACCAGATCGAAGGCTCCTGCGCCAGGCCGAACCAGCCGATCATTTTCTCGCTGGTGGCGACGAAAGCCAAGTTCAGATAGGCCGCGCTCAGCAGGCCGATGAAAAGGCGGTCGCCGCGCGTGGTGGCAATCGGCAAAAAGCCCTTGCGCATGATGGTGGGCGATTTGATCTCCCACACCGTCATGCCTACCAGCATCAGCGCGATGCAGGTGAAAAACACCGCTACCGGCAACGTCCAGGCCATCCATTCAAACATCGCAGCAGCCCTCAGCTTCGACTTTTGACACGACCGATCCGGGCAGCGCACGCACCCGGGCAGACGCTGCCGATCCGGCGCTGCCGGTCGGCTGGCGTCGCCCCTCGGCTTGCATGCCGGCGGTCCCTCGCCGGCTCGGCCGCCCTGGGGCGGAGCGCTGAAGGCGCTTCGGAGGCGGGGCCATCACACCCGGCCCATCGCGAAGCCCTTGGCGATGTAGTTGCGCACGAACCAGATGACGATGGCGCCGGGAACGATGGTCAGCACGCCGGCGGCCGCCAGCACGCCCCAGTCCATGCCCGACGCCGACACGGTGCGCGTCATCACCGCGACGATGGGCTTGGCGTCGACGCTGGTCAGTGTGCGCGCCATCAGCAACTCGACCCAGCTGAACATGAAACAGAAGAAGGCCGTCACGCCGACGCCGGCCTTGATCAGCGGAATGAAGATGGTGATGAAGAAACGCGGGAACGAATAACCGTCGATGTAGGCGGTCTCGTCGATTTCGCGTGGCACACCGCTCATGAAGCCCTCGAGGATCCACACCGCCAGCGGCACGTTGAACAGCAGGTGCGCCATCGCCACCGCGAGGTGCGTGTCCATCAGGCCCAGCGTCGTGTAGAGCTGGAAGAACGGCAGCAAAAATACCGCCGGCGGCGTCATCCGGTTGGTCAGCAGCCAGAAGAACACATGCTTGTCGCCGATGAAGCGGTAACGGCTGAACGCATATGCCGCCGGCAGCGCCACCAGCAGCGAGACCACCGTGTTGATGGCCACGTAGATCAGGCTGTTGATGTAGCCCGAGTACCACGACGCGTCGGTGAAGATGGTCTTGTAATGCTCGATGGTGAAGTTCTCGGGCCACAGGCTGAAGGTTGAAAGAATCTCTTCATTGGTCCTGAAGGACATGTTGACCATCCAGTACACCGGCAGGATGGCGAACACCAGGTACAGCACCAGGAAGATGCTGCGCTTCTGAAACCGCTTATCCATGGGAGCCGTCCGGTTTGTCCTGTGCGCCCACGCGCTGCATCCAGTTGTAGAGAACGAAGCACAGCAACAGGATGATCAGGAAATAGATCAACGAAAAAGCCGCCGCCGGGCCGAGGTCGAACTGGCCGACCGCCTTCTGCGTCAGGTACTGGCTGAGGAAGGTGGTGGCGTTGCCCGGGCCGCCGCCGGTGAGCACGAAGGGCTCGGTGTAGATCATGAAGCTGTCCATGAAGCGCAGCAGCACGGCGATCATCAGCACGCCCCTGAGCTTGGGCAGCTGGATGTAGCGGAACACCGCGAACTTGCTGGCGCCGTCGATGCTCGCTGCCTGGTAATAAGCGTCCGGGATCGCCCGCAGCCCGGCGTAACACAGCAATGCGACCAGCGGCGTCCAGTGCCAGACGTCCATCGCCAGCACCGTGAACCAGGCGTGCGTCGGGTTGCCGGTGTAGCTGTAGTCGAAGCCCATGGCGGCCAGCGACGCGCCGAGCAGCCCGATGTCGGTGCGGCCGAAGATCTGCCAGATCGTGCCGACCACGTTCCACGGAATCAGCAGCGAGATGGCCACCGTCACGAGCACCGCCGACGACTGCCAGCCCTTGGCCGGCATCGACAGCGCCAGCAGGATACCCAGCGGGATCTCGACCAGCAGCACGCTGAAAGAAAAGACCAGCTGTCGCAGCAGTGCGCCATGCAGTTCGTCGTCGCGCATCACCGCCTTGAACCATTCGGTGCCGACGAAGACACGCCGATCGGGCGAGATGATGTCCTGCAGCGAGTAGTTCACGACCGTCATCAGCGGGATGATGGCCGAGAAGGACACGCAGATGATCACCGGCAGGATCAGCCACCAGGCTTTCTGGTTGACCGGTTTCATGCTGCTCATGCAACCAACTCCTCGTTCACGTAGTAGCAGGTGTGCTCATCCATCACCGACAGCCAGACCGCGTCACCCACTTTCGGGATCGCCTGCTCCGGGCTCAGCCGGGCGCGCACCACCGAGGCGTCGGCAGCAGAACCGACCTGCGTCGTCACGAGCCAGTAGGTGCCGATGTCCTGCGCCTGCGTCACCACGCCCGGCAGCGCGCCGATGGCGTTGGCGGCTGTCAGCCGCACGTACTCGGGCCGGATGCCGAGCGTGAAGGTGTCGGTGTGCGCCAGCGTGTCGTTGGGCGCGGACAGCCGGCGGCCGGCCACCGTGATGGCGTCGCCCACGCCCTGCGCAGGCAGGAAGTTCATGCCCGGCGAGCCGATGAAGTTGCCGACGAAGGTATGGCGCGGGCGCTCGAAAAGCTCGCTGGCGCTGCCGATCTGCACCGCCCTGCCGCGGGTCATGACCATCACTTCCTGCGCGAAGGTCAGCGCCTCGACCTGGTCGTGCGTCACGTAGATCAGGGTCAGCTTCAGCTCGGCGTGGATCTGCTTGAGCTTGCGCCGCAATTGCCACTTGAGGTGCGGGTCGATCACCGTCAGCGGCTCGTCGAAGAGCACCGCCGAAACGTCTTCGCGCACCAGCCCGCGGCCGAGCGAAATCTTCTGCTTGGCGTCGGCCGTCAGGCCGGCGGCGCGCACGTTCAGCTGGCCGCTCATGTCGAGCATCTCGGCGACCTTGCCGACCCGCTCCTTGATTTTCTCGGGCGCGACGCCGCGGTTGCGCAGCGGAAAGGCCAGGTTCTGCGCCACCGTCATCGTGTCGTAGATCACCGGGAACTGGAATACCTGGGCGATGTTGCGCTGCTGCGGGCTGAGCCGGGTGACGTCGCGGCCGTCGTACTGCAGGCCGCCGTGCGAAGGTGTGACGAGCCCCGAGACGATGTTCAGCAGCGTCGTCTTGCCGCAGCCGGACGGCCCGAGCAGCGCGTAGGCGCCGCCATCCTCGAAAGTCATCTTCAGCGGCAGCAGCGCGTAGTCTTCGTCGCGCTGCGGGTTGGCGGCGTAGGCGTGGGCCAGGTCGAGATCGATGCGGGCCATGTCAGTGGCTGCCCGGGGGGGCTGCGGGTGCAAGCAACAGGGACCTCGGTGCGACCAGCAGGTCGCCACGCGCGTCGAACACATAAACCTGCGCCGGGCTCAGGTGCAGCGTGATCGGCGCGCCGAGGGTGAACTGGTGCACGCCGGGCATCTGCGCCACCAGCTCGCCGATCGCGGTGTCGACGTGCACGAAGGTGTCGGAGCCGGAGATCTCGGCCAGCTCGACGGCGCCGGGCAGCAGCAGGTCGCCCGGGCGTGCCTGCACGCGCAACGCGCTGGCGCGGATGCCGACGGTCAGCGCCTGGAAACCGCTGGTCCGCGCACCCGGCGGGAGCGCCACCGCGAGGTGCACGCCGGCCGGCAGCACGATGCCGTCGGCGCTGGCGCTGCCCTCGACCAGGTTCATCGGCGGGTCGCTGAAGGCCCGCGCCACCCGCATCGACTTCGGGCGGTGGAAGACCTCGGCGGTGGGCCCGTATTGCAGCAGCTCACCGGCGTCCATCACCGCCGTGTAGCCGCCCAGCAGCAAGGCCTCGGTGGGCTCGGTGGTGGCGTAGACGACGGTCGACTCGCCACTGGCGAACAGCGCCGACAGCTCGTCGCGCAGCTCTTCGCGCAGCTTGTAGTCGAGGTTGACCAGCGGCTCGTCGAGCAGCATCAGCGGCGCTTTCTTGGCCAGCGCGCGGGCCAGCGCCACTCGCTGTTGCTGGCCACCCGACAGCTCGGCAGGCAGGCGCTTCAGGAACGGCTCGATGTGCAGCCGGGCGGCGAGTTCGGCCACCCGCGCGTCGACCGCCGCACGGCCAAGTGCACCCTGCAGCCTGAGCGGCGAGGCGATGTTCTCGGCCACCGTCATC
>Ga0163144_10015268_pt1 | contig 15859 bp, 10 predicted proteins | sample OliLak19BULKMAT1_FD_123175 | JGI IMG/M metagenome (GOLD analysis project Ga0163144, IMG submission 123175) | Freshwater microbial mat bacterial communities from Lake Vanda, McMurdo Dry Valleys, Antarctica - Oligotrophic Lake LV.19.BULKMAT1 | ecosystem: Environmental > Aquatic > Freshwater >...
TGATGTTTTGAAAGGAGACCGTGGCCACGGGCGATGACCTGTGAATAGACGATTGAAAAGCTGGATCGCAGCGATGAGCAGAGCGGTGCCTGCCTCAGCCGCGGCTGCTCCCATCATAACCGCCCGATTCGCGGCGGTAAGCTTCGGCCAACAATTCGATGGGATGGCAGGCGCGGATCTGGGCGAGCCGAGGATCGCGACGCATGCCGTTTTCGAGCTGTAGCAGGCAGCCCGGATTGCCGCTGGCGAGGACCGACGCCCCCGTCGCGGCGATGTGGTCGAGCTTGCGGGCGAGGAGTTTCGCCGACTGCTCCGGCTGCGTAATGCTGTAAACGCCCGCGCTGCCGCAGCACCAGTCGGACTCCACGAGATGAACTAGCTTCAAACCAGGGATCATTTGCAGGAGCGTCAGCGGCTGCGAGGCAATCTTCTGACCATGCAACAAATGACACGAAGCATCATAAGTCACTGTCGTCGCAGCATCTTCAAGCGAGCCGGGGCGTCCCGCCCCCGGCGCCCGACACCCAATCTCCACCAACCATTCACTGACATCTCGCACCTTCCGATCCCAAGCCACGGCGCGCACATGATACCGCTCATCCCCATGCAACAGCTCGGCGTACTTTTTCAAGTGCGAACCGCACCCGCCGGCGTTGCTAATGATCGCATCGAGCCGGTCAACGTCGTAGAGGTCCAGATTCCGCCGCGCCAAATCGCGGGCGAGTTCCAACTCGCCGTTGTGAGCATGGAGCGAGCCGCAGCAGAACTGCACCGCCGGCGTGACGACTTCGCAGCCGTTGGCGAGCAGCACGTCGGCCGTCGCGCGGTTGATTGGCCCGTAAAGCAAGTCCTGCACGCAGCCAGTGAGCAGCGCGACGCGGTACTTCGGCGGCGTCTTGGGGGTTTCCAGCGGCGCGATGCGGGCGTTCGAAAAGGGAGCGACCACCGTCGGCGTCATCGCTTCCATCTGTCGCAACTGCTTCGGCAGCAGCTTCATCACGCCGAGCCGTCGCAAGCCGCCCTGCAGACCGGTTCGCTGATAGAGCCACATCGCTCGCCCGAACGCCCGCAACAACCTCGGCCGTCGGAAGAGAAACGAGAGCGTACACCAGCGAAAGAGCCTTCGCATGGGCCCGCCAACGACATGCTGCCGTTCCACTTCGCCGCGGGCGTTTTCCAGGAGCGTTGCGTAGTCGACCCCCGCTGGGCAGGCCGTTTGGCACGCCAAGCAGCCGAGGCAATACGACATCTCCTCGGCAAACGTCGGCGTCACGTCGAGCCGCCCGTCGGCGACCTCGCGCATCAGCCGAATCCGTCCGCGCGGGCTGCTCCGCTCAAACTTCGTCTCGTCGTACGTCGGGCACGTGGGCAAGCACATGCCGCAATGCATGCATTGCTGCAGTACCGAGTAGTCGAGCGATTTGAGGAGGTTGAGTTCGGACAACGTCGTGCAGTCAACTTAAGACAACAAATGCAATTTACCCGCGAATCACGCGAATCAGCGCGAATGAAATTGATCAGCGGTCGCTCTTGTTATTTCCTCATTCACGTTTTCTTATTAGCGAAAATTCGCGTGATTCGCGGGCCCCGTATTTCCTATGGGCCGCTACTCAAAAATCTTGCCGGGATTCAGCAACCCCTCAGGATCAATCGCATGCTTCACCAATTTCAGCAACTGGTAACTTTGATCGCCGAGCTGCTGATGCAGGTACGGCTTCTTCGCCAGCCCAACGCCATGTTCGCCGGTGATCGTGCCGCCGACGGCGAGTGTGCGGTCGACGATTTCGCCGAGCGACAGTTCGACGCGATGCATCTCGTCGGCGTCGCGCTCGTCGGTGAGGTAGGTCGGGTGGAGGTTGCCGTCCCCCATGTGGCCGAACGTGCCGATCTGCAGGCCATGCTTCGCGGCCGAGGCGGCGATGAACGCTACCATGCCGGCGAGTTCGCTGCGCGGGACGGTGACGTCTTCCAGGATGGTCGTCGGTCGCACGCGGGCCAGGGCCGAAAAAGCCGAACGTCGCGCCGAGAGCAGTTTATTCGCCTCGGCGTCGTCAGCCGCCGTCCGTACGGCGATCGCCCCGCGAGCCGAGGCGATCGCCGCCATCGCCGCCGCTTCTTCAGCGACGACCAGCGGATGGCCGTCAGTTTCCATGATCAGCACCGCAGCCGCTTCCGTCGGCAAACCGACGTGGGCAAAGTCTTCAACGCAGCGAATGGTTTGCTGGTCGAGGAATTCGAGCGTGCAGGGAATGATCTTCGCCGCGATAATGTCGGAAACCGTGTCGCCGGCCGCTTCGAGCGACGTGTACGACGCCAACATTGTCTTACGGCTTTGCGGCTGCGGCACGAGTTTGAGCAGCACGCGTGTGACGATGCCGAGCGTTCCTTCGGAGCCGATGAACAGGTCGCGGAGATTGTACCCCGCGACGTCTTTGACGCACTTGTTGCCGAGCCAGACGATCTCGCCGCTCGCGAGGACCACTTCCAGGCCCATGACGTAGTCGCGGGTGACGCCGTACTTCAAGCCGCGGAGGCCGCCGGAGTTCTCGGCGACGTTGCCGCCGATCGTGGAGATCTTGCGCGAACCGGGATCGGGAGGATAGAAGAGGCCATGCTTCCCGGCAGCTTCGTCGATCGTTTGCGTGATGACGCCCGCTTCGACTTCGATCGTGAGATTCCGCGGATCGATCTCGATGATCCGGTCCATCCGGTTCAAGCAGAGGACGAGCGAGCCGGCCATCGGCACGCTGCCGCCGCTCAGGCCAGTGCCGGAACCTCGCGTGACGATCGGCGTCGCATGCCGGCGGGCGATCTGCACGCACGCGGCGACTTCGTGCGTCGTCAGCGGAAAGACGACGCAGGCCGGGTTCTGCCGCAAGGCCGCCGTGCCGTCGTAGGCGTAGACGGCGAGGTCCTCGGGCGCCGTCAGCACTCGATCCGCGCCGAGCTGCTGGGCAAGTTCCTCGGCAAGCGGAGCGACTGTCTGGGACATCGGTATGTGACTAGTAATACTCAGGAGCGGAATCGACCTATAGGGTGCCACTGGCGTGTCGCCAGTGCTGAAGTGGAGACCCGCTCGGCACTTCACACTGGCGACACGCCAGTGGCACCCGTTCGATCGGCGTTCCGCGCATCAACGAATGACGGCGGACGAATGCCAAACCGCCAGTATACGCGAACGGAGGCGTCGCTTTCAGTCGGCATACAGCAGAAACTCTTCCCGCCGGTCGCGGAATTTTTCCAGATCGTCCTGATAGAGGGCCTCAATCTCCTCCCGATCGGCGCCAGCCACGATCGCGTCGTAGACCTCTTTGTTGATCAGCAGCCGGTCGGCTCGCTTCACTTGCCAGTCGAGCGGATAAAGCTTGCGGAGCGTGGCGGCGATCTCCATGCCGACGGCGACCGGCTCGAACTTCGCTTGATCGGTGATGGCGACGTTGACGCCGCCGCACTTCTGATCCTTGAACTTGCTGTCGTTGGGGGTGAACTCGATGGGCGTGAAACGGACGCCCGGCAGCTCGGCCGCATTGAGCGCTGCGACGAACTCCGTTGCGTTGATCCACGGGGCGCCGAGGACTTCGAACGGGGTGTTGGTGCCGCGACCGACCGAGACGTTGGTTGTTTCCCAGACGCCCATGCCGGGGTAGAGGATCGCTTCGGTGAGGCTGCGCATGTTGGGCGATTGGTTGACCCACAGCAAGCCAGTCGCATCCCAGTAGTCGGCGCGGCGCCAGTTCTCCGCCTTGATCACTTTGAGGTCGACCTTTACGTCACGCTCAGCACGGTACATCGTCGCCAACTCGCCGATCGTCAGGCCGTGACGGAGCGGAACTGTGTGGCAGCCGACGAACGACTCGCGACCGCCGTCGGCCAGCGGACCTTCCATCGCGACGCCGCCAATTGGGTTGGGGCGATCGAGCACAACGTACTTCAGCCCATGCTCGCCCGCGGTCTCCATCGCCCAGGCCATCGTCGACTCGTAGGTGTAGAAGCGACAGCCGATGTCTTGAATGTCGAACACCAGCGTGTCGATCCCTTTGAGTTGTGCTGCGGTCGGCTTACGCGTCTCGCCGTAGAGGCTGTGGATCGGCAGACCCGTCGCTTCGTCGCGAGCATCGGTGATGCCGTCGTGGTCGAGCTTGCCGGCAATGCCATGCTCGGGGCTGAAGATGGCGACGAGTTCGACGCCGTCGGCGTTGTAAAGCAGGTCAACGTTGCGACGGCCGTCGCGATCGACGCCGGTGTGGTTCGTGATCAGGCCAACGCGGCGGCCTTTGAGTTGCTTGAAGTTGTCGCGAACGAGGACGTCGAGGCCGGTGAGAACTTGTTTCGGGTCGTCGCCTTTCGAGGCGGTGGCAGGCAGTTCGTGAGTCGCTTGTTGAACATTGTCGGCGCCTGCGGAAGTGTCGGCCACGGTTTCACTGGCGCCAGTCGCTGCCGTCAAGGGATTGGGGCCGTCAATCGCCGCCGCTGCCACCGTGCCGATGCGGCCGGCCAGCGGATTGACCGACCCATCGCCGCTGGGGTGGACGCGGTTGGAAAGAAAAATCACAAACAGGTCGAGTTCGGGGTCGATCCACATCGCCGTGCCGGTGAAGCCGCCGTGGCCGATGGCCTGCGAGCTGAGGAACTCGCCGCGGTTCGTCGAGAACGCGCTGCGGTTGTCCCAGCCGAGGGCCCGGTGATTGCCGGCGACCTCGCGCGGCCGCATCATCTCGGCGAGGGTGGCGCGGCTCATGACGAAGGGCGGCACGGCGTGCGTTGCCAGAATGTCTTCGCTGTCAGCGGCAGGCATGCCATTAGCCCCGCGGAGGAACGCATCGCAATAGATTGCCAGATCTGCGGCGGTGGAGAACAGCCCTGCATGCCCTGCCACCCCTTCAAGCAGCGCGGCTCGCGGATCATGCACTTCTCCCCGCAGCCACTCGCCGTCGCGCTGCTCGGTAGTGGCGGCTCGCTCGCGAAGGGCTTGGCACGGACTGTAGCTAGTTTCGTCCATCCCCAGCGGCAAGAAGATATTGTCCGCCGCAAACTCCGCGACCGATTGGCCGCTCACTCGGTGAACCAGTTCGCCAAGGGTGAGGAAGCCGACGTCCGAGTAAATGAATTGTTTGCCGGGATTCTCGGTCGGCAGCGCGAAGAGTCGCTCCCACGCCTTCTCGGGGCCATCTTCGTAGTCGGCGAGGGCGTTGTCAGGAATCAGACCGCCGCGATGGACGAGCAGGTCTTCGACCGTGATGTTCTCCTTACCGTTCTGGCCGAACTCGGGGATGTACTCGGCGATCGGATTCCGCAGCCGGACTTCGCCCCGTTCGACCAGGATCATCACGCTCGTGGCGGTGGCAATCGGCTTGGTGAGCGACGCCATGTCGAAGAGCGTGTCGACCGTCATCGGCTCTTCCGATGGTTTGATGCGTCGATTGCCGTAGGCCTTCAGAAACCCGATGCCCCCGGTGCGGCCAATGGCGACGACGCAGCCGGGGAGTCGCTTCGCTTCAATCTCCGCATTGACCAGGGCGTCGATGCGGTCGAGCTGTTGTTGATTCAGTCCAAGCGACGCGGCAGGGACGACGGGAAGCTCGGCGTGGCTTACACCGAGAGCAAACGCCAAGCTCAGCACGCAGGCGCCAATCAACAGGAGCGTGAATCTCATCGTTGCGATCCGATTTTTCATGGACTTCGGCTAGTTTTCTTGAACGCTCGGCGTCCCGAGCGGCGTCTTGCTAAGGAGCCAACCGGCGGCGAAGGTCGCCGCCGAGCCGATGGTCGCGTACCAGGGCCACCAAACTTTTGGCAGTTCAGGCCAATACCTGGGGAGAAACGTTACCAGCGAAATAACGATCAACCCGCAGAGGAATCCGCCGAGGGCCGGTTTTTCAGTAATGCTCGGCGCCAACACGCCCATTAGATAGAGGCCTAGCATCGGTCCGCTGGTGAACGCGGCGATGGTGAGGACTTCGTTGACGATGCTTTGACTGGCGCTCATTCGATAAGCCGTGACGGCGATGCCGATCTGGAGAATGCCGAAGGCGAGCGTCGACCACCTCGCCCACCGCATCTGCGCTTCACGGCTCAGCGAGTTGCCGGAGAGGGGGAGCACGATGTCGCTGACCAGCGCCGTCGAGAGCGAGTTGAGGGAACTGGAGAACGCGGCGGCGAAGACGGCGGCCAGCGTCAAACCGACGATGCCGGGATCGAGATGGTTGATGATGAAATGGGCGACGACTCGATCGTTGGCCGTCCCGAATGGAACTTCAGGAGGGTAAACATCATAGAACGCCGCCAAGCCAACGCCGATCAGCAGGAACAATGCGAATTGGAAGCAGACGACGAAGCCGCTCGCCGCGAGCGCCAGGCCGGCCGAGCGTTGGCTCTTGGCGGCCAGCAGACGCTGTACCGTCAATTGGTCGGTGCCGTGAGTCGCTCCGGTCAGGAACATGCCGCCGATCAAGCCTCCCCAGAAAGTCAGCGGGGCGGTAAGCGACGGGGTAAAGTCGAACACGCGGAGTTTGTCGTGCGCGGCGGCATAGCTCCAGTATTCTTCCACTCCCCCCGGAAGCAACGTGAGGATCTTGTAGAGAATGACCGCGGCGCCCAGGATATAGATGGCAAATTGGACGCAATCGTTCCAGACGACCGATTTGACGCCGCCCAGGTAGGTGTAGGTGATCGTGACGACGCCGACCGCCCAAATGCAGACCTGCATTTCGAGGTCCATCGCCTCTTTGAGGACCAGGGCGGCCAGGTAGAGTCGCAAGGCGTCGGCGACGTTGCGCGTCACCAGAAACAGCAGCGACGTCAGTCGTCGCGACGCCTTGCCGAAGCGGCGTTCGAGAACTTCGTAAGCCGTGAATGGTTCGCCGCGGAAATAGAGCGGCAGCAACAGCCACACGACTACCAGCCGGCCAACGACATATCCGAATGTGATTTGCAAGAATCGCAAGTCGCCGCCGGCGGCGAAGGCCATTCCCGGGATGCTCAGGAAGGTGACGGCGCTCGTTTCCGTCGAAACAATCGACAGCAGCACCGCCCACCCTGGAAGCGAACGGCCACCGAGAAAGTAGTCGACGGTCGTCTTTTGACCCCGCCCGACCCAGACGCCGAGCGCCAGCATCGCTCCGAGATAGCTCGCCACGATGGCTGCGTCGAACGGCGGAATCGGCAACGCCCAGGTCGACGAAGTCGCGGCGAATAGAAGCATGGGCCGACAAATCCCACGGCAAAGCGGGCGATTAACGACTGGGCGGTCAGCTACCGCCGGAACTACTTGGGAACGAGCCGCGTCTCACTTTTACGCAGCCGGTTGACGTTAGAACCACAGTATAACTGCCGACGCTAGACGCCAGGACGGGCCAGCGCAGATTTTACTCTCTTTCGCGCACTGAATCTGTCTTCCGCCTGAGAACGTTACTAGAATCGAAGCATGCTCGAACATCTGACCACCGAAGCGAGAAATCCCGCTTCCGAACACCTCGATAGCCTCACTCCGCTGGAGTTGGTGCAGCTGATCAACGAGGAAGACGCCAAGTGCACCGCGGCGGTGGCGGAGCAGGCCGAGCAGATCGCCAAGTCAATTGAAGTGATTGCTCACCGGCTCTCGCATGGGGGGCGGTTGATCTACATTGGCGCCGGCACTTCGGGACGGCTGGGGCTGCTTGATGCGGCTGAGTGCCCGCCGACGTTTCGCTCGGACCCGTCGCAAGTGGTCGGCATCATCGCCGGCGGTCCTTCGGCGATGTTGAAGGCGGTCGAAGGCGCCGAAGACTCGCAGACGCTCGCGGAAGAGGACCTTCGCAAGATCAATCTGAGCAGCGACGACGTCGTCGTCGGCATCGCCACCAGCGGGCGGACGCCGTATGTGCTGGGTGGCCTCGACTACGCCCGCAGCATCGGGGCGTACACCATCGGGCTAGCTTGCAATCGCGACTCGCTGCTGCGAACGCGGGCCGATGTCAGCATCATTCCCGTCGTCGGGCCGGAAGTCCTCAGCGGTTCGACCCGCATGAAGGCCGGCACCGCCACGAAAATGGTTCTGAACATGCTCACCACCGGCGCCATGGTCTTGATGGGAAAGACCTACGGCAACCTGATGGTCGACATGAACGCGAGCAACTCGAAGTTGCTGGAGCGAGCCAAGCGCATCGTTTGCACCCTAACCGAACTCGCCCCCGAGCAGGCGGCGTCGTTGCTGGCGACCTGCGATGGCGAAGTGAAGACCGCGATCACCTCCTACCGGCTCGGCGTCACGCCGGAGGAAGCTCGCGTCATTTTGCACGCGACGAACGGCCATCTGCGAGCGGCCCTGGAATCGATGGGCCGCCTCAACGGGCATGCGTCGAGCAATGGCCACACGGAAAGCAACGGTCATGCGGCCAACGGCAGCCACTAGTTCGCAGCGATCGCTGTGAACCTTCTGCGGTGGCGTAGCACGATTGCTGACGGCGGTTCACAATGGACTCGTGACGCGAGCGAAGTTTTGGCTCGCTGTCGAACCCTTTTTTCGTCGCCGAACGCCCTGACCTTCTCATGTTGAGTGATTCTCAAATAGCTGGCGCTGGGGTTCTCGTCATTGGGGTCGATGGCGGGGGGACGAAGACTGAGGCATGGCTCGCGCGAATCGCGGGCAGTGCGGCGCCCACGGTGATCGGCCGGGGACTCGCGGGATCTTCCAATCCGCGCGCCGTCGGCATGGAGCTGGCGCTCGCGAATCTAGCCGAAGCGGTCGCCGCGGCGCGGGCTGACGCGGGGCTCGGTCAGGGCTCGATTCGCCTGGCGGTGCTCGCGATGTCGGGGGCGGGGCACGCGACGGTGCGGGAGCAGATCGGCGCGTGGGCTCTGCAGCGCGGGATGGCGGAGGAGGTTCGCTTCGAACATGACGCCGAACCGGTGCTCGCCGAGGGGACGCCGGCGGGGCAGGGGATCGCGCTGATTGTCGGCACCGGCTCCGCCGCGATTGGCGCTGATGCCAACGGCACGAAACATGTCGTCGGCGGGTGGGGTTACCACTACGGCGACGAGGGGAGCGCGTACTGGATTGGGCGGCAAGCGCTGGTGGAAGTGGCGCGCTCGGCGGACGAGCGCGGAGGCCCGACGGCTCTGGTGGCGGCGCTGACGGCGAGGCTCGGCGTGCCCGATGCGAGGGCGATTCTCGGCGCGCTGGAGCAAGCAGGGAACGTCCGCGGGGCGATCGCTCGGTTGGCCGTCGACGTTGAGCAGGCCGCGCGGCAAGGCGATGCAGTGGCGCTAGCGATCGTCAAGCAAGGAGCGAGCGAGCTCGCCCAAATGACCGCGACGCTGGCCGAGCGACTAGGGCTTGGAGCCGAGTTTCCGATCGCGCTCGCGGGGGGCGTTATCTGCGGCAGCGAACTATTGCGGCAGGAACTCGCCGCGGCGCTCGCCGAGCGAGGGCTGCATCCCGCGCCGGTGAAGACCGTCCCGCATCCCGTGGCGGGCTGTCTGCGGTTGGCTCAGCGTTATCTCGCGTAGGCTGGGACAACGTCCCACCTGACGTGCGAACTCACTTAACCTCGCTTACCCATCCGTAACGCCGGTGGGACGTTGTCCCAGCCTACGTTAGCGAGTCGTCGTCCCTTGCTCTTCGGCGTAAGCCGTCGAGGCGTCGGCCCAGCGATCTTCTTCGGTGAAGAAGCGAGTCGTTTCCTCAGCGGCGAGCTTCACGTCGAGTTCCTGGCAAGCGACTTCGGCGCGGAAGACGTGAGTCCCCGAGGCAGTCGCCTTCGCGTGAATCTTGAAGACCGTCTCGCTGCCGGGCGTGACGTTATCGAGCGTGCGGAACGACACGCGGCCGTCGTTGATCGTGTGCTGCCCGCCTTCGACGTGCGAGGGTTCGATCCCTTGCGAGAACATGGCGATGACGTTCACCCCCTTGGCGGCGGTGAGGCCGTTGTTCTTAATGTGGATCTCGTAGACCGTTATTTCGCCGACCGGCACGACCCCCTGCGGATCGATCACTTCGAGCTTGAGGTCGGCCATTCCCTCGACGGTCACCGGGACGCTCTTGGCGTCGCGGAGGTCGCCGGCGGAGGTGTGGGCGGCGAGCTCAATCTTGTTGACGCCCGGCGTCGACATGCGGCACTGAACTTCCATGAACCGCTCTTCGCCCGGGTTGAGCGTCGCGCCTTGCCAAGTGAGCTTCTGGTTGGCTTCGTCCCATACATGGCCTTCGCTCGCTTCGACGAGCTCGGCGCCGGCGGGGAGGGCTAGTTCAACGGCCACCTGTTCGGCTGCCGCGGTGCCAGGATTGCGGACGCGGATGTAGTACGTGGCGACGGCGCCGGCGTACTTCTTGTCGGGACCGCGCCAATCGACTTGCAGCTCGGCCTTGCGGCAGATGACCGCCTTCATCGTTTCGGTGTGGAGGTCGCCGAGCGCCGTGGCGGCGGCTTGAATCTTCAGTTCGCCCGCTTCGCGAGCGGTCAGTTCGAGTTCGATCTTCTTCGTCTCGCCGGCGGCGAGCGTGCCGACCTTGTGCCTCACCATGCCGGTCTTGTCGGCGCCGGGGGGAGTCAGTTCGATCGTCACTTCTTCAGCGGCGCCGTTGCCGGGGTTGCTCAGGGTGAGGGCGTACCGCTGCGACTTGCCGAACATGACGTCGCTCGGGCCGCTGATTTCCATCTGCAGCTTTGGCTCTTGAATCTCAACGACGGCGTTGCCGCCGACGGGAGCGTGATTCCACTGGACGCCGAGTTGCATCTCGCGGCCGCTGCGCGGGATCAACTTCATCGTCAGCGTCTGCTTGGCGCCGGCGGGAAGTTCGTACAGCTGCCATTGGATTTCGTTCGACGGCTGAGCGGGGTCGGCGCCGACGCGGTTGACGACGCCGTTCGACGCCGAGGCGTCGACGAGTTCGGCGCCGGCCGGGGCGATGACCGTGCCGGTCACTTCGCGAGCGGTGACGTCTCCTTTGTTCTCGACGACCACGCGGTACTCGACGGGACGGCCGACGACGATCCGCTGGGGGCCTTCGATGAACGACGAGATCACCGGTTGCGACGAGGTGAACAGCACTGATCCGGAGTCGGCGGCGCCGGTTGAACGCATTGAGTTGGTTGACTTCGGAGCCGAAGCAGCAGCCACAGGAGCCGACTGAGTCGGTTGCGGCGCGGCGGCGGCGTATTCGTCGTCAGCGACCGGCGCCGGCGGCATGGATGACTTCTCGGAGCGGAATGCATCGGCGATGTCTCGCTTGGCAACCGCGGTTGGACGAGCAGCCGGAGCGGTCGGCGTGGTCGCCGGCATCGGCGCGAGTTCCTCATCCGCAGGCGCCGCGACGGGCGCCGGGGTCGAGCGAGCGACTTGGCGGCGTGGCGCCTCGGCTCGCAACGCATCGCCGACGTCGAGCGACTGCGTCTTCGGAGCGGCTTGCCGGGCGGCGACGGGGGCCGACTCTTGCAGGTAGCTGGGGAGGTCGGCGCCGTCGACGGCGGTCGGGTCGGCGATGTCGGCGTCGGCGACTTGTTCTGTTGGCGCTTCGGCTTCCGCGACTTCCTCCGACGGCACGAGATCGGAGAGGGCTTCGGCGAGTTCGTTGCGGCGCTGGCTTTCGACGGGCGAGCTGCGCTTCACTTGCGGCGCAGCGACCGGGGCCTTGGGAGCGGCCGCTTGCGCGGTCGGCCGGGGCGTCGTGGGCCGATTGGGCGCCGTCGCTTGGCGCGGGGCGGCGACGCGTTGCTGTCCAGCGGCGGCAGCGGGCCGTTGTTGCTGGCCGCGAGCGATCGCACCCATCTCTTGTTCGAGTTCCGCCGGATCGTACGGTAGCGGCGGGTTGGAGGCCGATTGCTGCGCTTGCTCTTCGTCGTCGTTGCCGCCGCCGCCGAAGCTCGGCAGCTTGAACTTCGAGAAGAAGGAGGAGACGCCCGACTTCTTGGCGGTCGAGCGGCTGTTCTGTTGGGCGTCGCGCGGCGAGCGCGGACGGCTGTTCGCATTCGCCACGGCCGCTTGCTGCACCATCGGGTCGACGTGAAGCCGAGGAGCCGCCGAGGCAGGCTGCTGGATGGCAGGGGCGGCTTGTGGAACCGCGGCCATCCGCGGCGGGACTTGGGCCGCACGCTGGGCGTAGCGATTCGGGGCCGGTTGTTGTGCTAGCAATGGCGCCGCAGTGATGCTCACTAGGGCCGCAGCAATGATCCATCCACCTATCATGATTGCATCCTGCACGAATCTACGATGGTACGCCCTCCCCTAATGCTGAGTGATCGGCATTGCGTGTTGCGAGAAATGAATCGATCCCGAAAAGAATTCCGGTAAAATTGTTTGGGCAATCTGAGAGATTTGGGTCGATGGTATTTGGCGGTCCAAGATTTTCATTTCTCTGAGCGGTTTGGCGCGTGCACTCAACGCCCCAGACGTTCTGTCGCGAATGCACGCGATCGCGACACAATGCGTAACTCCCTGCTCAATTAAGAGTTATGCGATTCACGCTTGCGACTGAATTGGCGACAGAATTCTGGCTTGCTGGATTCAGATGAATGGCGAGCCGCTTTCTGTCGCCAACTCAGTTTTGGCGACAGAATTCGTAAGTCGTTTGCTGAATGGAAGTTGAGCAATTCACGTTCGCGACAAAACTCGCGACACAAATCATTTCCATTGCCAGCGCCGTTAAGGGCAAGCTCAGCCGGAGCCGCAAGTTGAGGGGCGACGAAGGCTATTCCAAGTCACGTTCCCGATCTTGGCCTTCGCGGTACGTCCGCATTCGCACGGAGACGACCACGCCAACAGCAACGACGGCAGTGGTGACAAAGAGAATGGCCAAGCGATCTTCCATGTCGAGCCCTGGATTGTTGTGACCTAGCAACCAACCGCAGAACGCGACCAAGGGCATAGCGCCGAGCAACAGAAAACGCAAGTTAAACCGCATCGCGTCAGTATATCAGCAACCAACTCTAAGGAGGCCACGCATGGCCAAGCATATTGCCAGCTACGTCAGCGTTAGGGACCTACGCAGCCAGCTTCCATACCTCGAACGCTGGGCGGCAGCGTTGGTTACCTTGTCAAAGAGCAGCAATCGAACCTAGCAAATAGGGCGGCCGATTTCCACAACTATTCTTGGCCGCACGAATCGGTTGTTGCTGAAGAATGGGACGCAGATTTTCGCTGATTTGGCGGATGTTCGCGGATTTGTTTTTTGATCCGCGTCAATCCGTTTCATCCGAGAGGAATCCGCGTTCTATTCGTTGGCCCTTCGTGGGAGCGCTCCGGCGGCGGCTAGCTACGCTGAAAGCGTTGGATATTTCAGCCCAGGGTTCGACGCACAGCGGCGCACCCTGGGTATCTGGCGAGTTGGCAATCACAACCCTGTCAGGGTTGGATCATCGAGATCCCAAAAAATGATTCAACCCCTGCAGGGTTGCGGACTTGGGACGGGCGTTAACCCAGGGTACAACGCTGCGCGTTGAACCCTGGGCTGGATGATGCAACGCCGTTGGCGTTGGAAAAAAAAACCTTCTCTCGCGTCGGGTTGAAAGAGGAAGAATGGGACGCGGATTTTCGCTGATTAGGCGGATGTTCGCGGATTTGTCTTCCTTCTTCCTTACTTGGTGCGTCTTCGTGCCCTTTGTGCCTTGGTGGTGAGTCTTCCTCAGCGCACCGGCGGGTCGTTGACCCGCGGCTACTGGGCGCGGGCCGCTTCGGCTTCGACGGAGGTGGTGATCTCGAAGCCCATGTCGCGGAGCATGGCGTAGTCGGACTCGGGGAGCTGGCCCTTCGTTGTGAGGTAGTCGCCGACGAAGACCGAGTTGGCGGCGTAGAGGCCGAGGGGTTGGAGGCTTCGCAAGTGCATCTCGCGGCCGCCGGCGATGCGCAGTTCGCGGTCGGGGTTCACGAGGCGGAACATCGCCAGCACTTTCAGGCAGTAGTTCGGCGTCAGTTCCGACGGGCCGGCGAGGGGGGTGCCCTCGATCGGGTTGAGGAAGTTCACCGGGATCGATTCGACGCCGAGGTCGCGGAGCTCGATCGCCATCGAGACGACGTCCCGCGGCTGTTCGCCCATGCCGATGATGCCGCCGCTGCAGAGCTCCATGCCGGCGCTGCGGACCGCCTTCAGCGTGTCGACGCGATCCTGGTAGGTGTGCGTCGTGCAGATGTCGCCGTAGCGTTCGGCGCTGGTGTTGAGGTTGTGGTTGACCTTGTTGACGCCGCACGCGGCCAGGCGATCGGCCTGGTCGGGGGTGAGGAGGCCGAGGCAGGCGCATATCTGCAGGCCGTACTTGTCCTTGATATCGGGGACGATCGTTTCAATCGCCTTGATCTCGCGCTCGCTGGGGCCGCGGGCGGAGATGACGATGCAGTAGGTCGTTGCCTGGCGCTCGGCCGCCGCGGCGGCGCCGGCCATGAGCTTCTCGCGGTTCAGCAGGTTGTAGCGCGGGATCTCGGCGTCGGAGACTTTGGACTGCGAGCAGTAGCTGCAGTCTTCGGGGCAGAGGCCGCTCTTGGCGTTCATCAGAAAGTAGAGCTGGACCGTCTTGCCGAAGTAACGGCGGCGCACGCGGTAGGCGGCGGCGAGGAGGTCGAGCAATTCCTCGTCAGGGGATTGAAGGATGGCGACCGCTTCTGCGGGGGTGAGCTGGTAGCCGTCGAGAACGCGGTCGGCGAGGTCGTTCCAGTTGGTCGTCGTGGGGGCGATGGCGGTCGGCATATCGTTGGTGCTGGCTGACGCGGGACGGGGGCGAGGACGCCCCGGCTCGCTGGTTTTTTGTGTGAATTCCGAGCCTTTGAGTATCGACACTCGGCGGGGGTTGGCAAGGTTCTGCGAGGCGAGCTACGGAACTGTAAGGCCTAAAGACTCACCGCCAAGGACGCCAAGGGAAGAAGAGGGGAGTTAACCGCGAATCACGCGAATCTGCGCGAATGAAATTCACTCAGCTGCTTTATTCGCAAAAATTCGCGTGATTCGCGGTCGTTTTCCCCGTATTCCTTGGCGCTCTTGGCGTCCTTGGCGATTGCCTTTTTTTGAATACCGGCCAGGATGGCCGGGCTATTTGGTTGGTGCCCTAACTTGGCATGGTGGGGTTGGTGGGTAACAATTGAATCGTTCCCGACTTACCGCCCCGAGCTCTTCCGCATGGGTTTTCACCTCGTCCGTTACGGCCTGCTGGGCCATGTCGGCAGCTTTTCGGCTGCCGAGGCCGTTCGCTAGCCTCGCCGCAGCCGCGTCGTGGTGCGGAGCCCCCGTGGGCTGGAGGTGGGCGAGGTGGTGGCTGAGGCGGACGATGCCCTCGGCGTCCATCAGGCCGATGGGGCAATCTTGCGGCGGATGAGCGTGCAGGACGATCTGCTCGAGGCCCGGCTGCAGGCGAAGCGGCATGAGGCGTTTGACGCCTGCCAGCGGCTGCTCGACGAAGCGGCCGTCCCTGCGGCGCTGGTCGACGTCGAGCATCTGTTCGACGGCGAGGGGCTGTTCTTTTACTTCCTGGGCGAGCCGCCGCAGCAGGCGGCCGACATTACTCGGCGGCTGGCCGAGACGTATGAGGCGGCGGTGGAGTTTCGGAAGTTTGCCGAGACTCTGAGAGAAGGGTGCGGGCCGGGGTGCGGGACCGAGGAGGCTAAGGGGCAGGGGGGCTGCGCTTCATGCACGAGTTGTGCGGTGGCGAGCGCTTGCGGGACGAAGATGAAGCGGTAGGTGCGTCCGTATCCTAATCGCTGGCCAGTCTCCCGGAGGGAGGCTTGATAATAGCCCAGCAGTTCACTGCTGGGTAAAGAGTGCGATGCGGTAAGCGTTGTCCCGTAGAGGCTGTGAGTTTTTCGGGGCTGGGCTGGCGGAATGATTTTCTGGCGCTAGATTGATTCCATGCGCAAGTCACACCAAGCCCAACGCGGCCCAGCCCGGACCAAGCTCCCCGAA
>Ga0163144_10015269_pt1 | contig 15859 bp, 16 predicted proteins | sample OliLak19BULKMAT1_FD_123175 | JGI IMG/M metagenome (GOLD analysis project Ga0163144, IMG submission 123175) | Freshwater microbial mat bacterial communities from Lake Vanda, McMurdo Dry Valleys, Antarctica - Oligotrophic Lake LV.19.BULKMAT1 | ecosystem: Environmental > Aquatic > Freshwater >...
GAGCGCCCTCGCGCAGGACCGATCAACCCTCCTTGGGTGACCATGCGCAGCAGTTGCCGCGCACAGGCCACGCCGATATCGTAGGGCCCGACACCCACGGTGCTGATACCGTCGGCAATTTGCCGCGACAGGGGAAAATCGCCAAAGCCCAGCAAGGCGATTTCGCCGGGCACAGAGATTTTCTGTTCAAGTGCCTGCAAGCAGGCACCGGCGGCGAGATTGTCGTTGGCGAACGCCACTGCGCGCGGCAGTCCGGCTGCCAGCATCTCGCGCAAGGCGTGCCGGCCGGCAGCCAACGGTTCGATGCGCGGCGCGTGAAACATTCGTGCTGCCGCGCCCGCCTTGCGAACGCGCGCTGCAAACGCCTCGCCGCGCTCGGCGGCACGAAAATCCTCCGGAACACCGGTCTGTACATAGGCCAGGTCGCGGTAACCTTTCGCGAGCAAATGCCTGGCCATCATGTCGCCGACCTGGCGATGGCTGAAACCCACCTGCACGAAGCTGCGGTCAACGGCATCGTGGTCCCACATCTCCAGAACCGGCAAGCCGACAGTTACCGCCTGGCGCATCATTGCCAACGCTGCATCACTGTGCCGTCGCCCGGTCACCACGAGTGCCGATGGCGACCATCCCAGCACCGCACGAATCTGTTCCTCTTCGCGCTCCAGCGAGTAGTTGGTCGACGCCAGCAGCAGTTCCAGACCATGCCCGCGCAAGCTGTCGCTGAGACCCTGGACGGTCTCGGCGAAGAGGGGACTGGCAATGCTGGGAATGATCGCCGCCACAAGGCTCGAGCGCCCACTGGCAAGCATACCGGCGTGTTTGTTTGGTGTGTAGCCGGTGCTCGCCAGAGCACTGGCAATCCGGTCCCCGGTCTCGCGGCCGACCTGATCGGGCGCACGCAGGTAACGCGACACGGTCATGCTCGCCACGCAAGCCTGCGCAGCGACGGTGGCAAGGGTTGCGCGGCCATGTCCACGACCGCGTGCGGCAGGCCGTGCAACAGCCACTTCGGCAACCGCCGATGTGGATGACTTCTCAGGGTTTGCCATGATGACTTGATCGCATTTAAGTGGTAATGTTAGCGCTAACAAAACGTCGACAGTATCCGTGAAAACACCGATCCGCAAAACCCTCTCCGAGTTGCGTTCGCGCCGCTGGTTCGCCGACCAGGGCATGCGCGGCTTCGCGCACCGCCAGCGCATGCAGCAGCAGGGCGTGCGCCGCGAAGACCTGATGGAGCGGCCCATGGTCGCCATCATCAATACCTGGAGCGACCTCTCGCCCTGCCATGCCCATCTGCGCGAACGCGCCGAGGCGGTCAAGCGCGGCATCCTGCTGGCCGGCGGCTGTCCGGTCGAGCTGCCGGCGATGAGCCTGGGTGAGGTGATGGTCAAACCGACCACCATGCTGTACCGCAACTTTCTGGCGATGGAGGTGGAGGAGTTGCTGCGCAGCCTGCCCTGCGATGCGGCCGTGCTGCTGGGCGGTTGTGACAAGACCACGCCTGGCACTGTGATGGGCGCCATCAGCATGGACATACCCACGATCTTCTGTCCGGCCGGGCCGATGCTCAACGACCGCTATGTCAAGGACGGCGTGTCGCGCACCGTAGGTGCCGGCACCCACACCCGCATTTTCTGGGACGAGTACCAGGCCGGGCACGTGAGCGCCGACGAGATCCGGCATCTGGAGTCGCGCATGACACGCGCCCCGGGCACCTGCAACACCATGGGCACGGCCTCTACGATGACGGCCATCGCAGAAGCGCTCGGGCTGAGCTTGCCGGGTGCGAGTTCGATCCCGGCGATGGACTCGGCGCATACCCGGATGGCCACAGACTGTGGTGAACGCATCGTAGGCATGGTCTGGGAGGACCTGAAGCCGTCAGACCTGCTGACGCGGGGCAGCTTCGACAACGCCATGGCCGTGCAGATGGCGCTCGGCGGCTCCACCAATGCGGCTGTGCACATCATCGCCATGGCGCGCCGCGCCGGTGTGCAGCTGACCATCAGGGATCTCGACGCCGCGGCACGTCGCCTTCCGGTGTTGGCCAACCTGTTTCCCAGCGGCGATCGCCTGATGGAAGACTTCTATTACGCTGGTGGCCTGCCCGCCCTGATGCAGGTGATTGCTGCGCAGTTGTCGCTGGCGCAGCTGACGGTGACTGGCAAGACCATTGGCGAGAACATCGCATCGGCCCGGGTGCTGGACCCGGAAGTAATACGGCCACTGGAGCGCCCGGTCAGCAAGGCTGGCGCGTTGGCAGCGCTGTTTGGCAACCTCGCGCCCGACGGAGCGGTGATCAAGCCCAGCGCAGCGACCGAAAAACTGCTGCACCACAGCGGGCGCGCACTGGTGTTCGACAGCCAGCCCGAAATGCTGGCCGCCATGGCCGACGAAGCGCTGGACTGCGACGAGAACACGGTGCTGGTGTTGCGCAATGCAGGGCCGGTCGGCGCGCCCGGCATGCCGGAGTGGGGCAACCTGCCGATTCCGAAAAAACTGCTCAAGGCCGGTGTGCGCGACATGCTGCGCCTGAGCGACGCGCGCATGAGCGGTACCCACTACGGAACCTGCGTGCTGCACATCTCCCCCGAAAGCGCCATTGGCGGGCCGCTGGCACTGGTGCACACGGGTGACCTGATCGAGCTCGATGTGGCGCAACGCAAGTTGCATCTGCACGTCTCCGATGCCGAACTGTCCCAGCGCCGCGCCAACTGGACGGCGCCGGTGCAACCGTTCCAGCGTGGGTACACACAGCTCTACCAGCGACACGTGACGCAGGCGCATGAAGGTTGTGACTTCGACTTTCTGCAAGGTACACAACCCACGCCGGAACCTGTCATCTTTTGAGAAACACCCGCGCATGAACAATCCTTTTTCCAGCTTGCTGGCCCGCAAGGACCTGCCAGGGGGGTATCCGGTCGGCAGCTTTGCGATGGCTGCGTCGCCGCTGGTGGCCGAAGCTCTGGGCCACGCTGGTTTCGACTGGGCCGTGGTGGACATGGAACACACGCCGCTGGACCTGGCGGACCTGGTCCACATGCTGCAAGCAATCGCCGGCACGGCCATGTTGCCGATCACCCGGGTTCCCTGGAACGACACCGTGCTGGTCAAACGCGTGCTCGACGCAGGGGCGCAAACCCTGATGTTTCCGTTTGTGCAAACGGTGGAGGAAGCGCGCAAGGCGGTGGCGGCGTGCAAGTACCCGCCGCAGGGCGTGCGTGGCATGGCCGCCATGAGCCGCGGCTCGCGTTTTGGCACAGTGAAGGACTACTTCAAGGTCGCCAACCAGGGCGTGACGGTGCTGGTGCAGATTGAAACCCCGGAAGCAATGGAGCGCATCGACGCCATCGCTGCGGTGGAGGGTGTGGATTCGATCTTCATGGGTCCGGGCGATCTGAGCGGGGCCATGGGCCACACCGGCAACCCGATGCATGCCGAGGTGGTGGCGTTGATGGCGGCCGGCGTCAAACGTGTCCACGCCGCTGGCAAGCCGGTCGGTACCGTCGGTGGCACCGCCGAGGCGGTGGCGACCTATCGCGCCGCCGGTTTCGACTACATCGGCGTCGCGTCGGACCTGGGCTTGATGATGCGCCAATGCGCCGCAGTCCTTTCGGTCATCCGCGCGCAAGACATCAAGATCGATACTTCGGGGTACTGATATGGCTCACAGACCGATCGCACACACGCCAGGTTCAACTGTGTCGGCGCGGCGTCGCAGGCTGCTGCTCGGGGCAGCCAGCGGGGCATCGCTCTGGCTGTTCGGCACTCGCCAGGCCTTTGCACAGTCCTGGCCTGCAAAACCGATCCGGCTCATCGTGGGTTTCCCGCCGGGTGGTGGTATCGACATCGTGGCGCGCAACCTGCAGCCCGGCCTGCAGGAGGCACTCGGGCAGCCGGTGATCGTGGAGTACAAACCAGGGGCAGGTGGCGTGCTGGCCGCAGGCGAACTGGTTCGAGCGGCACCGGACGGCTACACCATCCTGGTGGCCAACCTGGGTCCGTTTGTGCTGGCGCCCAACATGATGGCCAAACGGCCCTTCGACGCTACCAGGGATTTCACCTGGATCGCCCAGACATCGGGTGCCGGCTACATCGCAGCGGTACCCGCCAACCACCCCGCCAATAACCTGGCGGAATTCATCGCATGGGCCAAGGCCAATGGTGACAAGGCCAACTACGCCTCCGGCGGCAGCGGTTCCATCACCCACCTCAATGGCGAATTGCTCAACCAGGCGGCAGGCACCAAGCTCGTCCACGTGCCCTACAAGGGTTCGGCGCCGGCTGTGCAGGACTTGATTGGCGGGCAGACCCATTTGCTCGTGGACGCCGCCTCCGTGCTGCTGCCGCAAATCCAGGGCGGCCGACTGAAGGCGATTTATGTCACAGAGCCGCAGCGCATGGCGCAATTGCCCAACGTGGCCACGGCGCGGGAGTCCGGGTTTGCGGCGCTGGAGACCTCCGGCTGGCAGGGCATCGTGGGGCCGCCGGGCATGCCGCGCGATGTGGTGAACAAGATCGCCAAGGCCGTGCGCGATACCCTGGCCAAACCCGACGTGCGACAAAAATTCACGCAGACCGGCACCAGCGTGATCGAACGGGGTCCCGAAGAATTCGCCGCCTTCATCGCAGCCGAAGTCGCCCGCTGGGTGCCCGTGATCCGGGCCTCTGGCGCCACGCTGGAGTAAGCCTGCGGCATGCAGAAGATTCGTTACGCATTGATCGGTTGCGGCAGCATGGGCCGCGAACACATCGAGAACATCAAGGCGCTCGACGCGACCGAGGTAGTGGCCCTGGCCGACCCGCATCTGGCCAGCCGCGACGCGGCGCTGGCGATCACGCCGGGTGCGCCACAGGTGTATGAGAACCACCAGGACTTGTTGGCCGGCGCAGAGTTTGACGCGCTGGTGATCTCCACCCCCAACCACACCCATCTCGGCGTCCTGCGCGATGCGCTCACGGGTGCCGCCCACATCCTGATCGAGAAGCCCTTGTGCACGCGCGTCGAGGACTGCCTGGAACTGGTCAACCTGGCGCAAGGTCGCCAGGCCATCGTCTGGGTGGCGCAGGAGTACCGCTACATGCCGCCAGTGGCCGAAATGCTGCGCATGGCGCATGCCGGTGCGGTAGGCCGCGTGCACCAGGTGGCGATCCGCGAACACCGGGAACCGTTCTACCCAAAGGTCAACGACTGGAACCGCTTCAACGCGAATACCGGCGGCACACTGGTGGAGAAGTGTTGCCACTACTTCAACCTGATGGACCTGGTGCTGGGAGAGCGGCCGCTATCCGTATTCGCTTCGGGCGCACAACGCGTCAACCACCTGGACGAATCCTACGGCGGACGCCGCCCTGACATTCTGGACAGTGCCTACGTGGTGGTGGAGTACCCCAGCGGCGCGCGCGCCATGCTGGATCTGTGCATGTTTGCCGAGAACTCAGTGGACAACGAACACATCACCATCGTCGGCGACGAGGGCAAACTCGAATCGCTGTTGCCATCGATGACACTGCGCTACGGGCGCCGCGACGACTGGGGCAAACGCGAGGTCTGGGGCCAGTCCGCCAGCAGTGGCAAGGGCGTCTCGGTGCGCCGCGTCTGGGACACCGGCATCAAGTACATGGGCAACCACTTTGGCGCGTCTTATGTGGAGCATGCGAAATTTGCCGACGCCATACGCCACGGGCGGCCACCCGAAGTCACGCTCGCAGAAGGCCTGCGTGCGGTTGCGACCGGCGTCGCCGCCCACCGCAGCATCGCCACGCACCAGGTGGTTGCCATGTCCGATGTCCTGCCCGCTGGCTGGTAAAAAAACGTCGGGACGATCCACCATGGCCTACACCCTGTATCCGTCACTCAAGGGCCGCGCGGTATTTGTATCCGGCGGCTCGTCGGGTATCGGTGCCGAACTGGTGCGCGCATTTGCCGCCCAGGGCAGCCAGGTCGCCTTTTGCGGCACCAAACCCGATGGCGGGCAAGCACTGATCGACGAGATCATGCGCTCCGGTGCCGGCGCCCCTTACTACGAGGCCTGTGACGTGCGCGATATCCCGGCGCTGCAAGGCATGCTTGCCCGGGTTGGAGAGAAATTCGGCCCGATTCGTGTCCTGGTCAACAACGCCGGGCGCGACGACCGCCATGGCCTGGACGAGCTGACGCCTGAATTTTGGGATAACTGCCTGGCGATCAACTTGCGCCATCAGGTGTTTGCGACCCAGTCGGTGGCGCGCCAGCTCAAAGCGGCCGGGCTTGGCGGCAGCATCATCAACATGGGCTCCATCAGCTGGATGCGCGGACGCCCCAACCTGATCGGCTACAGCGCCAGCAAAGCGGCCATCTCGGGCATGACCCGCAGCCTGGCGCGCGAACTCGGCGGCGCCGGCATCCGTGTCAACGCGCTGGTACCGGGCGCTATCGTGACCGAGCGCCAGACCGCGCTCTGGCGCAACCCGCAAGAAGACCAGAAGTTCATCGACTTGCAGTGCCTGAAGTTCCGGCTCGACTCGACCCATGTGGCGCGCCCCACCCTGTACCTGGCCAGTGACGACAGCGACGGAATCACCGGCCAGAACCTGCTCGTCGATGCCGGGCTGGCACAGGTATCGGTAGCGGGTTGACCGGGTTCAGGCAGTAAAACGACCGCGGCGCTGCCACTCCTGCATGCTGGGCGACTCAATGTCCAGCCAAGTCAGAAAATCGATGGTTCCAAACTCGCGATCAATCGCAGGTGGCCCACAAATCTCCGCGCCAAGCGCCAGATAGGCGCCGAGCAGGCGCGGGATCTTGACCGTTGTGGTGCCGCAATCGTCCAGTGGGCAGGAAAAACGCAGCTTCGGCAGGGCGCGCCAGCGCACAGGCGCCAGATTGGGCGCAAGTTTGCGGTACGCCGCCGCACCCTGGCGGCTGTCGCGCGAGGTCAATGAACTGCATCCGATCAGATAACGCGATCCGCGCTCCCGGGCATACGCGGCGATACCGCGCCACAAAAGCGTGAGCACCGCGAAGTTGCGATGCGGTACGGCAATGCAGGCGCGGCCAAGCTCCAGGATGCAGTCACGGTCCGGCTCGAAAGCGCCAAGCTCGAACTCGCGCGCGCAATAGTATCCAAGGCCTTGCGCAGCGGCCTGGCCGGTTTGCAAACGGTAGGTGCCCACCACGGTAGCCTGGTTGTCCTCAATGATGAGGTGGTCACAGTGGGCGTCGAACGGGTCCCGGTCCAGGCCGGTGTCGTAGGACTCGGCCAGACCTTCGTCGAGCTCCAGGTTAAAAACCGCAAAACGCAGGGCCTGCGCTGCCAGCACATCGGCCGCACTGCTTGCCAAACGTGCCCGGTAGCCCAGCGCCGGGTGTCGGTCGGCAGCACGACGCGGCTGATGCAAGGCGAGGACAGACATACAGTGTGAGTCGGCAGTAGTCCGGCGAACTTACAACACTTGCGCTGTAAGGACCACCATTGCCCGCTCGACCCATACCCTACCATGGCGCAATCGCATTCCCCCCGGCACCAGCCCCACGCCCGCTTCGCCAGCCCGCTGCGCAATGTGCTCGACGTGCTGTTGGTCGAGGCAGGATGCGCGCCAGCAGGCCCTCGCGCGCCCTTGTCTGCCGTCGAACACTTACGCCACTTTTGCCAATATGCCGGGCTGCCGGCCGGGCGCCTGAGTTATTTGCGCGCTGGTCGGCCATTGGGTCCCTGCATTGTGCTGCTGCATGGAACGCCAGGCTCGTCCACCGGGTGGACCGACTATCTGCTGGAGCCGCCTGCGGGTGCCGAGCTGATTGCGCTGGACCGCCCGGGCTTCGGCCGCAGTACGCCGTCCAATGCGGTCACTTCGCTGGCGTTGCAGGCTGGCGCGGTCGCCCAATTGCTGCCCGCCGATGGCCGCCCTGCCATTGTGGTCGGACACTCACTGGGCGCCGCAGTGGCCACCTGGCTTGCTGCACAGCTACCCGGTCGCGTTCAGGGACTGGTCCTGCTCGCCGGTTCACTCGACCCGGATCTCGAAGCCGTGCACCCAGCCCAGCATGTGGCAGCTTGGCCCGGCTTGGGAAAGTTGCTGCCACGCGCCATCCGCAACTCGAACGCCGAACTGCTGGCATTGAAACAAGAGTTGCAATTGTTGGCGCCGCTGCTGCAGCATGTGCGCTGCCCGGTCGCCATCGTGCACGGTACCGCGGACGACCTGGTTCCAGCCGAAAACGTCCGCTACCTGCAATCCCGGCTCACCAACGCGCGTTCGGTGACGACCACCCTGCTGGACGGCCACAACCACTTTCTGCCGTGGAATTCGGCGTCCGCCGTGCGTGGCGCGCTGCAACTCACGCTGGCAAACAGCACATGACGGCCCTGCACGAAATTGGCAATTGGTTCGCCATGGCACTTGACGGCCACGCCGAGCCTTGGGTGATCGTAATTGTGCTGGCCCTGACGACCCTGTTGCTGGAAGACCTGGCAATCGCTGCAGGGGTGGTACTGGCCACCCAGGGAATGATTTCCTGGAGCCTGTCGCTGGCCGCCGTCGGTGGCGGCATTGCGCTGGGCGACCTTGGCTTGTATGCCCTCGGGGTTGGCGCGAACCGGGTGCCCTGGCTGCAACGCCGCTTTATCGGCGAGCGCAGCGACTGGGCCCGAAACCGGTTGAAACAACAATTGCCCAGTGCCATCCTGCTGGCACGGGTGATCCCCGGTTTACGGCTGATTACCTACACCGGCTGCGGTTTTGTGGGCGTGGCGCTGGTTCCGTTTTGCCTGTGGGTGGCATTTGCCGTCACTCTGTGGACCGGTGGCCTCTACTTTTTTAGCGTTGCGGCCGGAAGCGTGTTGTCGCAACTGTTCGGGCTACCGGCTCCGGTGGCAGTTGCGCTACCGATCCTGGTACTGGCAGTTGCCGTGCCACTTGTTCGCGCCATCCGTCGGCGCCGGAGTATCACCACACCATGACCGACTTGTCTGCCTCGAACGGAGATGCTGTGGGGAACGTAAGGCACCCACACAACGCAGTGTCGCCGCCAGGACCGCATCAGGGAATGCCACCCTTTGCGCAGGATGGTGCACCATTGAGCTTCTTCGAGTTCTGGCCGATGTGGGCCTTTTACCCACCCGTCTTTGCGTATTCAATCTGGTTAATGCTGCGGTATCGCGGCATCATGCTGCCAACGGTTGCCAATCCGTCCTTTCCAGGTGGCGGTTTTTTTGGTGAATCAAAGGCTGAAATACTGGCTCTCGCGCTAAAGCAGGTGCCCGAATGGGTGGCGCCATTCGTCCGGATCGCGCAAGCGCAAGATCCGGCGTCAAACGCGGTGGCCGAACGCGATGCGGCACTGGCAACTCTGGCGCGCGCCGGAATATTGCTGCCGGTGGTGGCCAAGCCCGATCTGGGCTGCCGCGGTGCCGGGGTCAAGGTGGTGCGCGATGCCGCCGACCTGCTCCGATACATCGAGGCCTTTCCGCGCGGCGCTACCTTTCTGCTGCAGCGGCTGGTAGCCTGCGAGGGCGAAGCCGGCGTCTTCTATGTGCGCCGTCCGGGCCAGGCGCAAGGCCGGATCGTGTCCATCACACTCAAGTACTTCCCCTATGTGCACGGCGACGGACGACGCACGCTGCGCGAGCTGATCATGGACGATCCACGCGCCGGGAAACTCTCCCATCTGTATCTGCGCCGCCATACCGCGCGGCTGGACCTGGTGCCAGCCCGGGGCGTAGCGATACGGCTGGCATTTGCGGGCAGCCACAGCCGCGGCGCGATTTTCCGCAACGGTACACACTTGGTAACCGCCTCAATGGAGGCGGCATTCGAACGTATCGCACGGCGCCTTCCGGAGTTCCATTTCGGGCGTTTCGACGTGCGCTTCGAAAACTTCTCGGACCTGCAACAGGGAACCGGGTTCACCATCGTCGAAATCAACGGCGCCGGTGCCGAGAGCACCCATGTGTGGGATCGTCGCACCGGGCTCTTGACGGCTTGGCGCGACCTGATGCGCCAGTACCGCTGGTTGTTTGAAATCGGCCACGCAAACCGGGCGCGTGGCTTTGTTCCCATGTCCGTCCGGGACTTCATGCGTGACTACCGGCGCGAAAAAATGCTCACGCCGCTCTATCCGCCCACCGACTGATTTGGTGCGGCAATTTTGCAGGGACTGGATGCTCTGCGCTTTCTAGCCAATTGCGTGCCTGACTGGTCTGCGCCCCACCTTCGGGTCTTGAAGCCGTTTCGCCAGCGCGCGGTGGCGCCCGTGCAGTGGCGCTTGCGCACTCGCGCAGACGATGCGTGTGGTGCACCATGCGATTGGCGCGACCACCGTGGTCGCAGCGGGTTACTCCGTGGCATGCGCGAATAGCTCCAGCGCCCCGGCGCAGCCACCCGCCACGCCTGACTGGGTCGCTTGATGGCCCCGGATCAGGCGACCCGAAACAATTCCCCAGCATCCACCGCCAATTGAGGGCTGGGACCCGGTTCGCAGGCGGCCAAAGACCCGACCTGGCGGGACCGGTGGCCGCGCCGGACAGACGGAATCATTCGCGCATGCCACAGAGCCACGCGCGCCAGTCAGGTGGTCGCGCCAGTCCCACGGCGTGCAACACAAACCATCTGCGCGATTGGAGTCGGCCCGGCGTGGACGCCCGACACGCTGGCAAAGCAGCCCCGATTGCCGAAGGCAGGTCTGCGGTCACAGCAAGATTAGCGGGACTTCACAACTCCTGAGGTCCTGCACGGCCAGCATCACTGCACCAGCATCCCGGCCTGACCGTGTCGGGTCGCCAGCCACAGCGGTGCCTGGAGGCCACAGGAAAACCCTATTGACACAATTGAATTTATCTTTTAGCACTCTCTCAGAGAGAGTGCTAACATGGCTCGGTAAAGATGAAAGGACTTCTGGTATGACCAATCACGCTGGAGTTTCCGGTTCGGCCCTGGCGCTTGCCAATCCGTGGGGCATGGTGCCCGCGTTGGGCAATCTCGACGCCTATATTTCTGCGGCCAATCGCCTGCCAATGCTCACCTTGGAGCAGGAGCAAGAGTACGCGCGCAAATTTCGTGAGGACAACGACCTCGGTGCTGCGGGTAAGTTGGTGCTTTCTCACTTGCGCCTGGTGGTTTCCATTTCACGGCAATATCTGGGATACGGACTGCCGCACGGCGACCTGATTCAGGAGGGCAACGTGGGCCTGATGAAAGCCGTCAAACGCTTTGATCCAGACCAGGGCGTGCGGCTGGTGAGTTACGCGATGCACTGGATCAAGGCCGAGATCCACGAGTACATCCTGAAGAACTGGCGCATGGTCAAGCTGGCTACGACAAAAGCCCAGCGCAAGCTGTTTTTTAACCTGCGCTCGATGAAACAGCGCTTTAAATCCGAAGACGCCGCAGCCGACGTCGGCACCCACCGCGAAACGCTCAACGAAGAGCAGATCGACTCCATGGCGCGTGAGCTCAAGGTAAAGCGCGAGGAAGTCATCGAAATGGAGATGCGGTTGTCAGGTGGCGATGTGGTGCTCGACCCGACGCCAAACGATGATGGTGAAGAGTCCTACGGGCCGATCACCTATCTGACCGATAGCACGCACGAACCGACCGCGCTGCTCGAGTCACGCCAACGCGACATGCTGGCCAGTGACGGCATCGCTATGGCACTGGACTCCCTAGATGCACGCAGTCGGCGCATCGTCGAGCAGCGCTGGCTCAAGGTGAATGACGACAACTCAGGCGGCATGACTCTGCACGACCTGGCCAGAGAGTACGGCGTCAGCGCCGAACGCATCCGCCAGATTGAAGTCGCCGCGATGAAAAAGATGAAGAAAGCGCTGGCCAACTACGCCTGAGGCTCACTGCGGCGCGCCCGGGGCTCGTTGAGGATGCCCTGCATCACGCCCGCGATGCGCGTTCGAATCCGAAACGGAATGATTCGCGCGCCAATCTCGCAGCGTGACGCTGATGCCTACGCAAGCGGTCTGGAGGGCGGAGCTGATGCTGGCGCAGAATGTAGTTGATCGAGGGCGGCAGCAAGCAGGCTGTGTGCCGGTCAATCGCTACAAAACAACCCGGGCAAAATGTCCTCTGTCCCACCATGTTTGAATAGTCTGGTCCATCGCACCATCGTGTCATCGGGGTAAGTCCAAAAGCCTCAAAGCGATAACAAGCGCTGAAAGAAAGACCGGTACTGGCGCAGGGCGACACGTAGATTTTCTGTTGTCGATGAGTCGGTTTCGCTGGATTGACTCTCTATCCGCACGCGCTCGCTTGAGAACGACGCCGCCAGCGATTTCATGACTTGCGCGACTAGTTCATCGGCCTGGCGCACGGCTTGTCTCGGATCATCCACGAACCCGATTTGCACGGCATCCCAACGCGCGCGAAAATCGGCAGCCGCATCCGTCACGAACAAGGGCGCAAGTTTTTCGTCGTCATCGCTCTTCGACATGTCCTCGTTCCCGTTGGCCTGTACCTCGGAATCCGGCTTCGCCTCCAGTGGCGGATTCGACTTCTCTGCGACAGCTGCAAAGTCTGCTGTCGACAAGGTCTTCTCTGATGGAATGTCGTTCATGAATGCGCCTCCAGATGCGTTACGCCGTTGGGCTTGCCATCGCTGACTTCAAGCAGTTCCTGGAACAGGGCGCGGTAGTGCACCACTCCCTTTCGCAGTTCCTCCGTGTCGGCTTGGCCGCGCTGGTCGCGCAGCGCCGTCGCTTGCGCTGCCCGGTAGTGCTCGACCACGGCCGGATGGTCGACCGAAATGTCTGCCGCCCGCCGATCAAAATCACCCATGGGATACCCGCGCTTGTGCATCAATTCACGGACCAATTGGTCTGCTTCGGCGAGCACACCTTTTGGGTTGTCAATGAAGCGCCCCTGGAGTGCCCTCCAAGCCTGACCGAATCTTGCGGCTTCTGCCGGGGGCAATGGCACGATCTTGAGTTGTTCGACCCGCGCTTTCCGTGCTTTCAATTCGGACTCGGCTTTTGATTGGCTTCCGAGATTGGCAACCGCCCTGCCGTACTCCGGACCAAAATGGGCCTTCAGCCTGTCCGATTGCTTCTTCTGGTAAACGCGCCAAACCACAATGGCGGTCGCAGCAAGCACCGCAACAGCGGCAAGAATGATCCAAGTTTGTGCATCCACATTCATTCGGGTCTCCTATTTGATTGCGACGCGGGGGTCAGTAATACCGGGCGGTTAAGCCACTCCACGACAAGCGCGGCGCCAAAGGCCTGTTGGAGGATGAAGGCCGCCACTACGCTCCCCATCCCGGTTTGCGGTTCGCCTGCTGCAGGGTTTCTTTGACAGCGCCGACAACCTGCAAGGTCTTGCCCTCTGCTTGGCGGACGGCACCTTTGACACGCTGCGCCGTATTGCCGGTTAACTTGCCAAACTTCGACTGCACTTTGCCCTCTGCTACTTTGAGGGCTCCTTTGACTTGGTCTTTGTTCACGGTAATTCCCCAAGAGTTGGATTGGGACGAGGCATTTGGTTGGCGTGCTCAACGGTAAAGTAACGCGTGAAAAGTCTTGCTTCTGTGCGTTACCGCACGACGAGTTCAACCAAATCGACCTGGTGCGGGATCGGCTATTTCCTCTTTAGCAGCATCGCATCGTTGGCTTGCTGGTGGACCACGTCATCGGGTTGTTGGCGGCGGAGCAAATCCGCGTAACTATGGTGGCGAAGACACGCAGTTTGACATGGCGGCAAGCGCAAAACCGCAGCGCTTACCGCCCTGTCCGAGCGTTTGGTTCCCAGGCCGCGTCAAGGGTACGCTTGGTCGGGCTGACGCCCGCCCTTGACCCAGCTACGGAACGGCAATTTTCATGCTTCCTTTTTTTGCTCCGCCATATTTGCGCGCTTTCCGACAGCCGTTCACCCTGGAAACCGCAGTTGGACGCGTCCGAGTGGGCTGCGATGGGGTGCGTTGGCAAGACGCGACGACGCTGCGGCTCCTGCCCGCAAGGAGAAGCAACGCCGCAAGCAGGCGCCAGCGCGGCTCAATCGGGCGCGTCGCGTTGTCACCCTTGAGGTGACCTTGCTCGTGGGCAAGAAAGCTGGAGTTCATGGGGCGTACCCAGCGGAAGAAAGCGGTCAACTGCGGTTTCTGGGTTCATTGACTCGCGCTTGGAGTGAGCCACTGTGGCTGCACCATACGGTTCACTCCAAACCCTGGCAAAAGCAGCAAACCGACCACTTGTCGGTTATCGACCGCACCGATATTCTCCAACGAATGCCAGAAGCCCATGCCCCATTGGCCGTTGCCCAGCGCGCTTACCAGACTGCTTGGCGCTGCAACCTGCCAATGATCGGCACGCTGGTTCGCTGCAACCGGCGCCCGGGTTGATCTGCGCAAGTCAGGAGGCGGCCATACGGCACCTGCTGGATGAAAGACTGGTCCAGGCGTACCGGGACAATGGGTATGTCACTGTCAGCTTCCTGCTTGCGCCGCAAGACGTTGAGGTGCCGGATGACCCTACCAGCATTGTCTCGGCGTTTATGCCACCGCCTGCCAAGCGTCATCATCGTCGCGGCAAAGGCCCAGATCAGGCCCAGCGAACTCCACAGAGTCATGCTGCACTACCGGGTACGGTGGTGGGCGCCGTGCCGGATTTCGACCAGCGCGCGGCGCGAGTCGTCAGCAGGAGAATCGCAATACCCCAGCCGATCGCCAGCGTCAGCAGCGCTGCCCAGCGCGGTTCGGCGAAGTCAATCGCCTGCCAACCACGGCTAGCCCCAAGATACGCCAACGGCCCGCCGATACCGCCGAACACTGCAGCAAGTAGCGTGCGGTTCAGCAGGAAGGTCATCGAATGCCGCAGCGTCAGCGCGAACGCGGCCCACATCGACAGAATCCACAGCGGCGCGCCACCGGAAGGCAGTGCGATGTCGCTGGCGGCATAGTGGGCGAGCCCTGATAGCGAAAGGCTGCCGTCCATCAGCAAACCGCAGCCTATCGCCACTGCCATCAGCCGGATATCAACCACACGCTGCGTCCTGGTCTGCCGGACCAGCGCGAGATGCAGGATCGCAAACGTTCCGGCCGCGACGACGCCAGACCACCACAGTCCGCGGCTGGCGCCAATGACGGCGCTGAACCACACGATCTGATAACCGACCAGATTGCACCAGAATTTCACGCGTGCAGTTCGCCGATTCGGGGTTGGCTTGGCGGGAGTTCTGGCATCGGTACCGGCGCTCGGTGGCCGGGTTTCGCCATCATCGATCGTGCAACGCCGATCAAGCGCTCGCGGAAACCGCCTTCGCAGCAGGCGAGATAGAGCTCCCCCATTGCGATGAAACGTTCGTCGTAGCCTTGAGCGCGCAGCTGCGGCAACGCCGTCTGGAATCGCTGGCGCCAGGCTTCCAGCGTTCGCGCCACGGATAGAAAGTGCAACCGCATGAAGGCAAGTATTTCTTTGAAAAGCAGCCTGAAGAGTCGTGCAGCGGCTGGTGGTACTGCTTATTATGTGGCGATCTGAATCCCCAGGGGTTTGCCGCCCACCGGCACAAACGAGATGGAAAGCTGGGCTGCGGACACAGCCCCGCTGCGGCGCAGTCGTCGCTTTTCAGGTCAGCACTTTCACCAGTCTGGCATAACACCGACACCTTCCCCCGGCTCCCGCGCGCCACAGGCATCGCACAGCGGACCGGGAGGTAGCGGTGCCAGCCGAGGCGTCGGCGTTACCGTGTGGCTGACCTACACAAGGAGCCGCCAACGACGGATGGCGGCGTGGCTCTCCCCGGCGCGGACCCAACCCAAAGCCCGACAGCCTCCTACCCGTCCTGTTTGAGCAGGGCACGCAAGTCTGCCGTCAGCGCCGGTACACCGCTACCGTAGCGGGTGTACAGACGCAACCGCCCCTGTGTGTCGTAC
>Ga0163144_10015271_pt1 | contig 15858 bp, 10 predicted proteins | sample OliLak19BULKMAT1_FD_123175 | JGI IMG/M metagenome (GOLD analysis project Ga0163144, IMG submission 123175) | Freshwater microbial mat bacterial communities from Lake Vanda, McMurdo Dry Valleys, Antarctica - Oligotrophic Lake LV.19.BULKMAT1 | ecosystem: Environmental > Aquatic > Freshwater >...
CATCGTCACGGATCTGCCCGTCGCGCAGAACCCCGGCTCACCCGAGGTTACTTTCTCACACCTGGTCGTGTGCGCGACCTATGGCCAAACGGGTAACTTGACCGTCGGGGCGTATTGCCCCGCGGACTTCAATCAAGATGGTGGCATCGACGGCGCGGATGTGGATTCGTTCTTCCAGGAATGGGAAGCCGGCAACGCCGCCGCGGACACCAATCAGGACGGCGGAGTGGATGGGGCTGACGTGCAGACGTTTTTCGCCGCGTGGGAGAACGGGGGCTGCTGAGCCGGGTCGGGCGCGAAGTGCGCGCCACGATTCAGTCCACCGGAGATCAAACGGGTCGATCTCAACAAAGGTCTGTTAAGACCAGATTCAGCCCGCACCTCTTGAAACAATGCGCAGGGTCTTCGCGTGTTGACCTGCAAGTCGTTGTGAGGTTGCAGGGGGGCGGGTGAACCTGCCGAGTCATTCGACCGGTGGGTTCGTCGTTTTGTATTTCAATCCCGTTCCTTGTTCCGGAGGAGAAGAGATGAAAACTGCCGCTCGTGTGATTCTGGGCGCGTCTTTGTGTGCTGCTCTGCCCGGCTTGGCGCTTGCCCAGCCTAGTTTCATGACCATCGCGCCGGATGTCGGGTACGACTACGCCGTTGTGCAGGATGTGTCGCGGAATGGTCGGTTTGTGCTGGTGTCATTGCAGAACTCGATTCCGCGCGATCCGCTCTTCGGTTACATTCTTGATTTGCAGACCGGAACGCGCACGAACATCGCGGATACCGATTTCGGGCGCGATTTGAATGCGCTTTCGATCAGTTCGGATGGGACGTTCGTTGTGGGCTACCTCGGCGGCGGGCCGCTGGCGAACGTGAGCGCGTGTGTGTGGACGAGTGAGACGGGCGTGGTGGATATTGGGGGGCTGCCTGGGGGGAACGTGAGTTACGCCACGGGGGTTTCGGGCGATGGCGCGGTGGTGGTGGGGACGACCGGCGCGAACTTTGGCGATCCGTATCAAGAGGCTTGGCGATGGACGCAGGCGGAGGGCTTTACGCCGCTGGGCGATCTGGGGCCGGACACACTCCAGTTCGGGAGCGCGGAAGATGTTTCCGCCGATGGGATGACGGTTGTCGGGACGGGCAGCATCGGCGATATCGATCCCGACACTGATGACCATGCCTACGCGGTCATCTGGCCCAACTCGGGCGCGGCGCCGACAAACATCGGCAACCTGCCAAGCCCGATCAGCACCGGGGGCGCGCTGGCGACCGCAGCATCGGCCGATGGCTCGGTTGTCGTCGGATTTTCTCCGGGGTACACGGCGGGCGGGGTCTTTGCAAACCGCGGGTTCCGCTGGACACCGGGGACGGGCATGGTCGATATCGGGCCGCTGCCGGCGCGGCCGAATGGATCGATCTATATCTCGGACTGCTCATCGGATGGAAACACGCTGGTAGGGTACATGATCGACGGCGGGCCGACAACGTGGCAGTCGGTCGTGTGGACGCCTTCAACGGGCGTTCGGTCGTTGCGAACTATTCTGGGCGATGCAGGCGTCAGTGTTCCCGCGAACCTGGGGCTGCGCGAAACGTTCACCGGCGGCGATGGCCGCGTGATTGCGGGTTGGGCTTACAACAACACCACACAGCGGTATGTCGGCTATGTGGCGCAGCTGGGGGCCGTCCCGTGCGTGGGAGATTTCAACCGGGATGGCGGCGTTGACGGGGCCGATGTGCAGGCGTTCTTCGAGGCGTGGGAGGCGGGGCTGGCGGCGGGGGATGTGAATGAGGATGGCGGAGTTGATGGGGCGGATGTGGCGTACTTCTTCGGATTCTGGGAAGCCGGATGCTGATCAATTGTGGTTGGTGGAGGGGCTGATTCCCGGCCGCGTGGCCGCCGTGAGCACCCAGGACTCAAAGCAGCCATCGGCGGCACTATGCTTGTGAATGGTTGCTGTGCCGACAATTCGGAATGTGAAGCGCTACGCCGAGATCATTGATGTTCTCGTGCGCTATGGCTTCGAAGACATGGTGATGCTGCTGGGGCTGGATGGCGTGCTTGAGCGCGGCGTGCGGCTGTTGCGCGGCGGGCAGGAGCCCAAGGGCGAAACGCTGGCGCTGCCGCGGGCGGCGCGGGTACGGATGGTGATGGAGGAGTTGGGGCCGACGTTTATGAAACTCGGGCAGATGCTCTCGTGCCGCAAGGACCTGGTGCCGGCGGAGTGGGCGACGGAGTTTGCGAAACTGCAGGCCAAGGGTCCGCAACTTGAATATGAAGTGATCGCAGAAACGCTCAAGGAAGAGTTTGGCGAGGAAGGCATGGCGGAGCTGTTCGAGTTGATCGAAGAGAAGCCCCTGGCCGCGGCGTCGATGGCGCAGGTGCATCGGGCCAGGCTCAAGGACGGCACGCCGGTGGTGCTGAAAATACTCAGGCCGGGGACGGAAGAGCGGACGCGGGCGGATATGGAACTGCTTCAGACATTGGCGGGATTCGCCGAGGCGCACCTGAGCAACTTCGGGTTCAGCGCGAGCGATGTGCTGCGGGAGTTCACTCGCGAACTCAAGCGGGAGGTCGATTTTACGCACGAGGGACGCAGCACTGACAAGCTGCGAGAGGCGTTCAAGGATAACCCCAACGTGCGCTTTCCGATGGTGTATTGGGAGGCCACAACGCGTCGGGTGCTGGCGATCGAGGAGTTCAAGGGCATTCTGCTCGCGGACTTGAAAGAGGGCGATTTGACGGCCGAGCAAAGCACCGAAGTCGTGGCGTATGGGGCCGACGCGGTGGCGCGGCAGTGCCTTGAAATCGGGCTGTTTCACGCGGACCCGCATCCGGGGAACCTGTTCGCGATCATCGAAGAGGATGGGAACGTGGTCGCGGGGTTCATTGATTGCGGAATGACGGGGCGGATCGAAGAGCGGACGATGATTCAGTTGGCGAAACTGGTGAAGGGGATCGCCGATCAGGAAGTTGATGAGGTGATCGGAGTCATCATGCACCTGGCGGATGTGCCCGACGCCAAAGTGGATGACCGAATCTTTCGAGCGGACATGGCGGACTTCGTGCATGGGTTCGAGGGGACGACGGTCGATCAGATGGACCTGCCGGTGCTGCTCGATGAGTTCTTCGAGCGGTTGCGGGCGCACAAGATTCGGTTCCCGGCGGAACTGGTGCTGCTGGTCAAGTCGTTGACGACGATTCAATCGGTGGCGAGGTCGCTGGACCCGGACTTTGATATGATCACGCACCTGCGACCGTATGTGAAACGCGTGTTGACCAAGCGGTACGGCGTCGAGGCGCTGACGCGCCGGGCGGGAGAGAGTGCGCGGGAATATGCCGAGTTGTTCGAGGAGTTGCCCGGCGATGTGCGGCGGCTGTTGGAACAGGTGCGGCGCAACAAAATCTCAATTAACCTCGAGCATCGCGGCCTGACCCGCCTGACGCGCACCATCGAGCACGGCAGCCGCAATATCGGGTATGCGCTGATGGTGGCCGGGCTGATCGTGAGTTCCGCGATCGTGCTGCACGCGGGGGACAGGCCCACGGGCACGAGCGGGATCGGATTGAAAACTGTGGGAGTGATGGGCTTTGTGGCGGCGGGAGTGCTTACGCTGACGATGGTGTTTGCCAACCGCAAGTGGTTGTCGGGGAAGGATCGGGACGACACGAGCAAGTAGCCGCACCTGTGGGCGTCGAAGGAACACCGGAAAAGCTACCGCTTGCGATTTGTCGATTTCTTGGTCGCGGGGCGCGCGGTCTTCACCGGCGTGCGGGCCGACTTCTTCGTTGTCTTCTTCGTTGATTTGGCGGCTGGTTTGGCGGGCGTCTTGGAAGAAGGTGCAGCGCGAGCGGTGCGCTTCGCGGCGGGCGCGGGAGACTTTGGCTTGACAGCGTCGGAAACGCCGGCGAAGAGGCCGGAGAGACCCTTTGCAGCGTCGCCAATGAGGGTTCGGGCGACCCTCGCGCCGGTGCGAAGGGTTTCGCCCGCGAGTTCGGGAGCATTCTTGGCCGAGGTGGAAATGGCTGCGCCCGCCGCGGGCTTGATTCGGTCGCCGGCGGTTTTGGCGCGGGAGATGAGTTGGTCGAGGTATTCGTGGGATTCGCGGGCCAGGGAGCGCGAGGCGGATGAGACGGTGTTGAAAAACTCGTGTTCCACTCGTTGCAGGTCATCGAGAAACTTTTTCCCTTCTCCCTTTGCGACGCTTTTGGCGCGGGCCTTGGTGTCGTTCACAGCCCCCTCGCCCGCGCGTGCCGCGGCGGAGACGGCGTCGGAGAGGCCATCAAAGACCTGCCGGAGCACGTTGTTGGGGTCCGAAGGCATCTGCTTTTCGAGCGAAGATTGGACGCCGCTGAGGACGTCGCTCGTGGCCTCGCGGATGGCGGCGATCTGGTCCTGGCCGCGGGCGATGGCATCGGAGGCGAGGTTGTACATCCGGTTCTGGATGTCGGTGCCTTCATCGATAATGGCTTTGGCGCGGTCTTTGGTGGAGGACGATGAGGAGGATTTCTTGGCCATGGTGGGTATCCGGGAAGGTGTGTGAAGGATGAGTGGGGGAGTCTAGGGCGGATTATGAAGGGGGAATAGAAGTCGGCCTCAGTGCGGCACGGGAGTTGCGTTATGCACGATACGCATGTCATACGGACTACAAATTTCGGCATCGGGGGTCGCCGCGGCGATGTACAGGCAGGATGTTCTGGCGAACAACCTTGCGAACATCGAAACCGTGGGATTCAAGCCAGATATCGCGAGTTCGAGGCCGCGAGGCGCGGTGGTGAAAGAGGATGGGGTCTCTCACCTTCCTTCCAATCGCCTGCTTGAGCGGCTGGGGGGCGGTGTGCTGATGAACCGGAATATGGTGAATCTCGCGCAGGGAACGACGCGGATGACGGGCAATGCGCTTGATCTTGCGCTTGAGGGTGAGGGGTTCTTCTCGGTCGCGGACCCTAACGCAAAGGTGGGGGGCGGGCAGCAGGCGACGCTTACCCGAGATGGGCGGTTTACGACCAACGCGGCGGGGCAACTGGTGACGATCGGCACGGGGTGGCCGGTGCTGGATGAGAGTCAGAAGCCGATCACGCTTGCACGGGGGATCGAGCCGAGCATCGGCGGGGATGGGGTCATTCGACAAGGCGGGCGCGTGGTCGGGCAGATTGCCGTCATGCGGGTGAGCGATCCATCGACGCTTGAGAAGGCCGGGAACAGCACGTTTCACGCGCCGGCGCGGGTGGTGACGGCGTTGCCGATGGCCGAGCGGCGGATCAGGCATAATGCGGTCGAGCAGTCGGGCGTGAATGAGATGGCGACGCTGATGCAGATGACCGGGGCATCGCGCGAGGTGGATGCGCATGTGTCTCTGATGCAGGCGCATGACCGGATGATGGATCGGGCGATTAACTCGCTTGGGCGGGTGGCGTGAGTGAGAACTAGCAACTAGCAAAGTCGGAGGCACGCGGTGGTCGGAGATCATCGGCGGATTGCCCCATGTTGAAGTGAATGTGAATCGGCAAAGGAACAGCGGTTATGGCGATCAATGCGTTGCAGTCGGCGGCTTCGGGGTTGGCGGCGTTGGATATTGCGCTGGATGTCACCGCGCACAACCTTGCGAACGTGAACACCACGGGCTTCAAGTCCAGCCGCGTGAACTTCCAAGACCTTTTGTACATCGAGAAGGAGCAGCCCGGCACGCTTAACGCGATCCAGGATCAGCGGCCAACGGGTTTGTATGTCGGGCTGGGAGTGAAGGTGTCGGGGACGCAGTTGGATTTCACTCCGGGGCCGCCGCAGTTCACGGGCAGGCCGCTGGATGTCAATATCGAGGGCGAAGGGTTCTTTCAAGTCGCGGTGGAGGATTCCAAGGGCGGCTTTGCGTATACCCGTGCGGGGAACTTCACGCTGAACAAAGATGGCGAGATCGTCATGGCGAGCGATCAGGGGCGGCGCATTCAGCCGGTGCTCTCGATTCCTCCCGGCTCAAAGAACATCAGTATCAGCAGCGATGGCACCGTGACGTACTTGGCTCCCGGCGCGACCGAGACGAGCGAGGTCGGCAAACTGCAGTTGGCGACATTTGTCAACGCCGCGGGGCTCAAGCAGATCGGCGAGAACCTTTACTCCGAGAGCGATGCCTCCGGCCCGCCGAGCATCGGCGATCCATCGGCGGATGAGCGCGGCTCGATTCAGCAGGGAACCCTGGAGTCATCGAACGTCGATCCGACGCGGGAACTGATCGACCTGATCCGCACGCAGCGGGCGTACGAGATGAACAGCCAGTCGATCAAAGCGGCGGATGAGGCTCTGCGGACGATTGCTCAGTTGAGGCGGTAGACGACGGGTTGAAGACGGTGAAAGTCAATGACATCGGAAGTTCCCGATTCGTGGAGATGTGCAATATGAATGTTCAACTGAGTGTGTGCATTGCGTTGGCGTATTTGTTCCTGATTCCGGTGCGGGTGCTGGCGCAGGAGAGTGTGCTGCTTCGATCCACTGTGCGGCTGGCTGCCGGCGCGCGGGTGACGATCGGGGATGTCGCGGTGCTCAAAGGCGAGCAGGCGGCGCTGCTTGAGGATGTGGTTGTGGCGGGCAAGGCGGGCGTGGGTGGTTCGGAAGTGGTTGTGGACCTCGCAGCGGTTCGCGCAGCGGTTGAACGGGCCGCGGCGGAGAAGGGGTCCAAGATCAATGTGGGGAGGATCACGTTTGGCGGGTCGGTGTGCCGCGTGATGGGGGCGTTGGAGTTTGAGCAAGCGTGTACACCCGAGAAGCGGGCGGGGGGAGGGGGCGAATCGTTCGTGGATCACGCGGAGGCGGTCGGCGCGGGCCAGACGGTGCGGAGCGCGATCGCGGACAAGGTCGCGGCGACGGCGGGCGTGAGTGCGAGCGATGTGCGGCTGGCGTTTGATGCCCGCGATGACAACTCGCTGAACGAATCGACTGTGGGGCGGACGGTTGCGATCACGAACACGGGCGGCGGGGAGAAGCTTTCGTTCGGTGTGAGACTTTACGAGAATGACACATTGGTGACGCGGGTGGCGGTGCGTGTGGGCGTGCTGGTGCGGCGCGATGTGGCCGTGGCGCGGCAGATTGTCGCCCGGGGTGATGTGATTGGTGCGGAGAACATCGAAGTGCAGGAGCAGTGGCTTTCACTGGCGGCCCGCGCTGCGAATCCGAAGAGCGCGATGGGGGCAACCGCGCGGTCCCGCATCGGTGTTGGGGAAGTGGTTGAGCCGCGCGACATCGAGGCTTCGGTGGCGGTCAAGAAGGGTGACATCGTGTCGCTGCACTGCCTGAGCGGCGGGGTTGAAGTGAGAACGACAGCGCGGGCACTGGCGACGGGGAAAGAGGGAGAGTCGATCCTGTTCGAGACGATGGAGTGGAAGACCAATGTGCTGGGAAAGATCAGCGCGGGGGGGCACGCGGTGGCGATTGCGCCGATGGGGAAGGGTGAGGCGAAGACCAGGCCGAAGCGGCAAATGGCAAACAGCAAATAGCAAATGGCAAACTCGGAGACGGACAGGCGGGGCCGCCGTTGAGGGGCCATTTGAAAGGATCATGCGATGAAAGATATGCTTTCGGTTGGAACGGTGTTAATCGGTTCTTTGCTTGTAACGCAGGCTGCGGGACAGGCTTTGCTTCGGGGGCCGCGGGAGGCGCGGGTGGAGGCGGATGGGAAGGTTGACACGCGGGCATCGCTCCGCGAAGTGAGTTTGTACATGGTCGAGGCGCCCAAGCCCAAGACCCTCGCGATCCATGATCTGGTGACGATCATCATCAGCGAAACGAGCAAGACGACCTCGCAGCAGAAACTCGATACTAAGACAGACTCAAGCCTCAAGGGCGGGGTGAACAAGTTCCCCGACATCGGGAAACTCCTCACGGGCGAGTTGACGAGCGGGGGCAGCAACCCGGTGGCGACGGTGGATGTCTCGGGCAACGAGAAGTTCAAGGGCGACGCGACGTATGAGCGCAACGACAAGTTCACCGACAAGATTTCAGCCGAAGTGATCGATATCAAGCCCAACGGCACGTTATTGCTCGAGGCCCGCCGCACGATCACGAAGGATAAAGAGATCCAGGTCGTGCTGCTGAGCGGGTCGTGCCGGCGCGAGGATGTCACCAACGGGAACACGGTGCTGAGCAGTCAGTTGGCGGACTTGACGCTCAATGTGCAGAACGAGGGCGAACTCAAGGACAACTCACAGCCGGGATGGATCACGCGGCTGTTCAGGACGGTTTTCGATTTTTAATGCTGGAGACCAGGTAGATTTCGGTCGGGGACGACTGAGCCGCGCAGGATTACGGTCAGGATGACCGTGTCACCCGGCGGCTTCCGCTTCGAGTTGGAGTGCCGTCAAAGCGGTCATGGGGTTGGCCGCGATGCGGAAGAGGCGCTCCAGGCCGGTGATGCGGATGACTTCGACGACCTCATCACTGATGGCGCAGAGAACGAGCGAGCGATCGTGCTGCTCGAGGAGCTTACGAAGTTTGATGAGTTGGCCAAGATTCGAGCTGTTGACGTAGGTGACATCGCTAAAGTTGAGAACGACGTGGCTGGAACGGGCCTTGGGCTGCTCAAGGTGCGTGATGAGTGCGCATAATTCCTCGGACAGCACCGGCTCATCGGAGAGTTCACAGAGGGTGATGTTGTCTAACTTGTTGGTCTTCATCAGCATTCCATGAACAAGTCTTGGCCAGCCCATAAACTATAAAACTTACGACGGGGGGTGCGGAGCGGTTCTAACCATGCGGCAGGAGAGCCAAGGAATCCCGATGAGGACAGCCAGCCCACCCAAGACATAGCATACCAAAAAACGCGGCGGAATGCACGCGAATTGTGACGTGTTCGGGAATTCTTTCCCCTTTGGGTGCAAAATGAAACGGTTATGCGTCCTCTTGACCGCCCAGCGGGCTTGAAGTGTCGGTCGGATTGGGGCTACTCGTGGGGGGGGTGGAAAGGTCTCCCGCGGTGGCGCGGGTTTCCTTCTCGTCCGCTTCGGGCACATGGGCCGCGGCGACGACCATGTCTCCCTCGTTCAGGGAGACGACGCGGACACCCATGCTGCCGCGTCCGCATTCGCGAATGTCGGATGCGGCGGTGCGAACGAGTTGGCCGCCCTTGCTGACGACAACGACATCATCGGTGGGTCGAATGCCAAGCGCGGCGACGGAGCGACCGTTCCGATCGCCGGTTTTGATGTCGGCGCGGCCTTTGCCGCCGCGGGATTGGGAGCGGAGCTTGCCGGTTTCGGGGGCGACGCGATACTCATCCAAGGGGGTGCGCTTGCCATAGCCCTTGTCTGTGATGGTGAGCAGGGCGAGGGAGTTGTCGCGGGTCATCAGGTCGCCATCGGCATCGGCGTCCATGCTGATGGGCACCACGCCGATGACTTCGTCGCCATCTTCGAGTTCGATTCCCTTGACGCCCGCGGCGGGGCGGCCCATGAGCCGCACATCCTCCTCGCTGAAACGAATTGCCATGCCCTGGGCGGTAGCGAGAAGGATGTCATCCTTGCCTGCGGTGACGGTGACATCAAAGAGCGAATCGCCCTCCTTGAGGCCGACGGCGATGAGGCCGGACTTGCCGACGTTGCGGTAGTCCTTGAGGGCGGTGCGCTTGACGATGCCAGCCTTGCTGACGAAAGTCAGGTAGTCGCTGCCTGCCTCAAAATCCTTGACGGTGAGGTAGGCGCAGGTGCGCTCGCCCTCGCGCAGGTCGATGAGGTTGATGATGGCGCGGCCGAAACTCGTGCGGGACATTTCGGGGATCTCGAAGACTTTCATCTTGAAGACGCGGCCGGTGTTGGTGAAGGAGAGAAGGTCATCGTGGGTGCTGGCGACAAAGACGTGCTCGATGAAGTCATCCTGCTTGGAATCGCCGGCGCGGATGCCTTTTCCGCCGCGGCCCTGCTGGCGGTAGGTATCGAGGGGGACGCGCTTGATGTAGCCCTGATGACTGATCGTGACGGCGACATCGGTGACTGGGATAAGTTCGGCGATGCTGATGTCGGCATCGGATTCCTCGATGCTGGTGCGGCGCGGGGAATCGTAGCGGGCGCGCATCTCGCCGCAGTCGTCGCGGACCATGCCCAGAATGACCTTCTCGCTGGCGAGGATGCGTTCGTAATCCTCGATCTCGCCGGTGAGGGCGTTGTATTCCTTGGCCAGTTTTTCGAGTTCGAGGCCGACGAGCTGGATGAGGCGCATGGCGCCGATGGTCTCGGCCTGCACGCGGGTGAGGGCGATTCCGCCGAGCGCATCGGCAGCGCGGACGCGTTCGAGGAGGCGCTTGGGGAGTTGGGCTACGAACTTGTGGGTGGGGGGGATGCGGAAGCGGCGGTTCATCAGCCGCTCGATGGCCTCTTCTCGGGTGGTGCTGGCGCGAATCTCTTTGATGACCTCGTCGATGTCGCACACGGCGTAGATCATGCCTTCCAGGACGTGGGCCTTCTTCTTGGCTTCGCGGAGAAGGTATTCGGTGCGCCGGCGGATGACGACCAGGCGGTGATCGATGAAGCAGTCGATCATTTCCAGCAGGCTGAGCGTCCTGGGCTGGTTGTTGACCAGCGCGATGTTCTGGATGCTGAAAGTCTGCTGCAAGGGGGTGAACTCGAACAACTGGTGCTCAACGACGCGGGCATCTGCACCCTTTTTAAGCTCGACAACGATGCGCGTTGACGCCTCTCGCCCGGATTCGTCGTTGGCGTATGAGACATCGGTGATCTTCTCTTCTTCAATGGCCTGCTTGATCGACTCGAAGAGACCACCCTGGCTGAGCATGAACGGGATTTCGTCGATGACGATGCGCTGGCGGCCGGATTTTTCGATCTCTTCGACGTGGCATACACCCCGCAAGGCGATCTTGCCCTTGCCGTTCAGGTAGGCTTCAAGAATGCCGCGGCGGCCCATGATGACACCCCCGGTGGGGAAATCTGGGCCTTTGATTCCGCGGCGGATGATCTTTGCATCCGGCCCGAGGACATCGCGCATGATGTCTTCCAGGCCGAGTCGGTCCCCGGCGAGGCGAGCATCGATCACGCGGATGATGCCATCGAGAATCTCGGTTGGGTTGTGGGGGGGAAGGCTGGTGGCGATTCCCACGGCAATACCTGTGCCGCCGTTGACGAGGAGGTTGGGGAACTTGGAGGGAAGCACCGCCGGCTCCATCAGCGAGTCGTCGTAGTTGGGCGACATGTTGACTGTGTCGAGCTTGATGTCGGCGAGCATGTCGGCGGAAGCCTGGGTCATGCGGCATTCGGTGTATCGCATCGCCGCGGGGGGATCGCCGAGGATGGAGCCGAAGTTTCCCTGGGGGTCAACGAGGGTCACGCGGGTGCGCCAAGTTTGGCCGAGCAAAACGAGAGCGCCGTAGAGAGAACTATCGCCGTGCGGGTGGTACTTACCCATGGTGTGGCCGACGAGGTTTGCACACTTGACGTGCTTGCGGTTGGGCCGGAGATTGAGGTCGCTCATGCCCCAGAGCAATCGCCGCTGGCTGGGCTTGAGGCCATCGCAGACATCGGGCAAGGCCCGGTCCATGGTGGTGCTCATGGCGTAGGTGAGGTAGGAATCCTTGAGTTCGCGCTGGATGTCCTGCTCGACGATGCGCTCGGGCTGGGGTTCGGGCTTTCCCGTGGCCGTCGTTGCTGCGCCCGCTCCGCCCCCGCCCCCGGCGCTGGCCCCGCCCCCCCCGCTTTCTGGACCATCGGGGGAGCAAAGGGGGGTCATCAAGTGTGAACGATGCAAGGCGGAAATCGACATAGGAACGAAACTCCGGGGAACGGGCGGCTAACAGCGTGATGGCATCGTGACGGGATGAGAAAACTGTCACTATTTCTCTGGAATCGTAGGCTCAAATGGGTGTTTTTTCTTTGAGGAAAGGGCAAGCAACTTTGGAGTCGCCACGACAGGCATAAGGTCCGCAGACCGGACCTCATACGTGGCGTTGTGCGCCTATTTTCTCTCTATGCAATGGTTGAATCCGCCTCCGGTCTCACATATCTCCCGCGATGCCATCACGGTTACTACGGGCAACCAGACCGATTTCTGGCGCACTACTCACTACGGCTTCGTGCTGAGGCGAGGTTTGAGGGTTTTGTGATTGGGGAGGCGATCAGGCGGGAGTTGCATGTAAAATGAGTTCGATCGGACGATCCGAGGCCCGCGAAGGCAATTGTGGATTTCTGCGCGGCGATTGGTTGCGTTTCGTGGCGTGGGGATTCGGGCCTTCCAATAATCACGGTTCCCCGTATGTCCTTCGCGTGCCCGATTTCGCAGTTACTTGCTCCTTACTTATGCCCGTTGCACTTTCATCCCGTGACTTATCGAAGACTTTCGGCACCCGCACGCTCTTTACCGGCGTTTCGCTCACGCTGGAGGATCGCGAGCGGCTTGCGCTCATCGGGCCGAACGGGTCGGGGAAATCGACGCTGCTCAAGATTCTTGCCGGGATCGAGACAACGGATACGGGGGAAGTGACGGTTCGCAAGGGACTGCGCGTGGCGTATGTCTCGCAGCAGGATGTGTTCGATGCGGGGTCGAATGTGTTGAGCGCTGTTGCGGGTCCGCTGCTGCACGCGGGGGTTTCGACAGTTCACGATGACCACGAGGCGGAACTGGCGGCGGAGTTGACGCTGCGGCGGGTGGGGTTTGAGATTCTGGATCAGCCGGTCGAATCGCTTTCGGGCGGGCAGCGCAAGCGGCTGGCGATTGCTCGGGAGATTGCGAAAGAGCCGGATATTCTGCTGCTGGATGAACCGACGAATCACCTGGACCTTGAGGGCATTGTGTGGCTTGAAGGGTTGTTGCGAAGCAGCGATTGGGCGAGCATTGTCGTAACGCATGATCGGGAGTTCCTTGAGACCGCGGCGAGCCGCATTGTCGAGTTGTCTTCCGCGTATCCGCGCAAGACGTTTAGTGTCGAGGGGAACTACTCCGAGTTTCTGCGGCGGAAGGAAGAGTTTCTCGATGGACAGGCGAAGATGGAGCAGAGCCTGGCGAACCAGGTGCGGGAGGATTTGCGGTGGCTTTCGCGCGGGGCGCAGGCGCGGCGGACGAAATCCAAGAGCCGCATCGGGGCGTCGTTCGAGCGGATGGATGAGTTGGCGGATCTGCGGGCGAGGAATGTGCCGCAGAAGGCCGCGGGGATTGATTGGAGCGCGAGCGGACGGCAGACGCGGAAGTTGATGGTGGCGCGGGCGATCAGCAAGGCGTACGACGGGAAGAAGCTGTTTACCGATCTGGATTTGATCATCTCGCCGGGGCAGATTCTTGGGCTTCTTGGGCCGAATGGGTCGGGGAAGTCAACGCTGATCAAGGTGCTGCTGGGGGAGATCGAGCCGGATGAGCCGACGCCCGAGGCGCTCGCCGCGGCGGCGGAGGCGGTTGATGTTCCGCCGGGAACGCCGCCACCGGGGACGATCAGGCGCGCGGAGAAACTTCGGACGATTCTGTTCTCGCAGGTGCGGGATGAGATTGATCTGGGGATGACGCTCAAGGAAGCCCTTTGTCCGTATTCTGATTCGGTGATTTATCAGGGGCGTTCGCAGCACGTGAATACGTGGGCCAAGCGGTTTCTGTTTACGGCGGAGCAGTTGAAGCAGCCGGTGCGGGCGCTTTCGGGTGGGGAGCGGGCGCGGGTGCATATCGCGAGGCTGATGCTTGAGGTTGCGGATGTGCTGATTCTGGATGAACCCACGAACGATTTGGATATTCCGTCGCTTGAGGTGCTTGAGGATAGTTTGGAGGAGTTTCCCGGCGCTGTGGTTCTGGTGACGCACGATCGCGCGATGCTGGCGGACCTTTCGACGCAGATTCTTGCGCTGGATGGGAAGGGCGGGACGCGGATGTTTGTTGATTATGACCAGTGGGAGGCAGCGCAGAGGGAGAAGCCCGTGAGTGTGTCGGTGAGGGTGAAGGTTGAATCTTCCGAACCGGCACGTATGCCGCAGGCTGCGCAGTCCAAGAAGAAGTTGACGTACAACGAGCAGCGGGAGTTGGCGGGGATGGAGAAGGCGATTGAGTCGGCCGAGGCGGAGGCCGCGAAGTGCGAGAAGGCGATGGGCGATCCGGGGTTGGTTTCGGATCATCGGCGGATGCAGGAGTGCTGCACTTTGCTTGGGGATGCGCAGGCGAAGGTGACGCGGCTTTATGCGAGGTGGGACGAGTTGGAGAAGAAGACGGCATAGGTGGACCGACTTTCTCCCTGTCGGGACGACCGGGCCACCCAAATCCCGAAACCCAAAAACCAAAGGCGCTACACGTTGAAGTACTTTGCCTGCGGATGATGCACGATGATCGCGCTGGTTGACTGCTCGGGGTCGATCTGGTGGTTCTCGGTGAGGATGCAGCCGATGCGGTTGGGATCCAAGAGTGCGAAGAGTTTGTCCTGGTCGGACATGTTGGGGCAGGCGGGGTAGCCGAAGGAGTAGCGGCTGCCGCGGTAGTGCTGGGTGAAGAGGTCTTTGATTTTCGGGGAGTCTTCGCCGGCGATGCCCAGTTCCTGGCGCATGCGTTTGTGCCAGAACTCGGCGAGGGCTTCGGCGGTTTCTACGCCCAGGCCGTGGAGGTAGAGATAGTTGACGTAGTCGTTGGCTTTGAAGAGTTTCTGGGCTTCCTCGCTTGCCGCCGGACCCATGGTGACGCAGTGCATTCCGATGACATCGACTTCGCCGGATTCGACGGGGCGGAAGTAATCGCAGATGCAAAGGCGGCGCTTGTCGGGTTGGCGCGGGAAGGTGAAGCGGAGTTGTTCTTTGAGGGTTGACGGCGCGGGCTTGCTGCCGGGGGCGAGACCCGTGGAATCCCAGATCACCAAGTCATCGTCGATGGCGTTGCAGGGGAAGTAGCCGTAAACAACTGAGGGGCGGAGGATTTTCTCTCGCTTGCACTTGGCTTTGAGGGTCTCGAAGATGGGGGTGATCTTGTCTTCGAGGAGGGCTTCATACTCGGGGTCGGAGAGGGCGCCCTTTTTGACTTGCCACTGGCCGCGGAAGAGGGCGATGGGGTTGATGAAGGGGTAGATGTGATCGAGGTCGATGTCGTCGATGACGCGGGAGCCCCAGAAGGGGACAGCGGGGAGGGGGACATCGGTGGGGACATCGCTGCGGATGCCCGGCCCCGAAGGTGGTGGGGGCGAAGCGTCGTCGGCATTGGCCTTGGCCAGCTTCGCGATGCGAGTCTGGTTGATGAGTTCTTCGGCTTTGCTGCGCTTGTGTTGGCGGTCGGTGATTTCTGAATCGAGAAGAGCGGTCTGGCCGGACATGATGAGGTCCATGGTGCGCAGGCCGTCGAAGGCGTCCTTGCCGTAGTAGGTTTTACCTTTGTAGGTGCCGCGGAGATGGCTTTCGCAGTAGTGGCGTGTGAGGGCAGCGCCGCCGAGGATCACGGGGATGGAGATATTCTGCTCGTTGAGTTCCTTGAGGTTGTCTTCCATCACGTTGACGGACTTGACGAGGAGGCCGGAGAGGCCGATGGCATCGGCTTTGTGCTCGCGCCACGCGGCGACGATCTCGGGGAGGGTTTTCTTGATGCCGATGTTGTAGACGGTGAAGCCATTGTTGGAGAGGATGATATCGACGAGGTTTTTGCCGATGTCGTGGACATCGCCCTTGACGGTGGCGAGGACGATTTTGCCCTTGGATTGTCCCGCGACGCGCTCCATGAGGGGTTCGAGTTGTGCCACCGCCATCTTCATCACCTCGGCGGATTGCAACACGAAGGGGAGTTGCATCTGGCCGCTGCCGAAGAGTTCTCCGACGGTCTTCATGCCATCGAGGAGGTGGTCGTTGATGATGTCGAGAGGCTTGTATTTGATGAGGGCCGCGGCGAGCGTCTCTTTGATGCCTTCTTTTTCGCCATCGATGATGTGGGCGCGGAG
>Ga0163144_10015272_pt1 | contig 15857 bp, 10 predicted proteins | sample OliLak19BULKMAT1_FD_123175 | JGI IMG/M metagenome (GOLD analysis project Ga0163144, IMG submission 123175) | Freshwater microbial mat bacterial communities from Lake Vanda, McMurdo Dry Valleys, Antarctica - Oligotrophic Lake LV.19.BULKMAT1 | ecosystem: Environmental > Aquatic > Freshwater >...
CTTCTTCTCGAACTCGCGGACCCCTTCGCCGTTGGCGCCCAGCAAGACACGCTGACTGAGCGCCCACGCGGGCGGCGTCATGGGCTCGTTCACCGAGATCACCGACGCCGTCGACTGGCTGGCCGCGTCAGTAGCGGCGATGACCGACGACAGGATCGCGGCGCCTGCGATCGCCGCGGTGCACAGGGCGGCCACGTGCCGGCGGTGATGCGTGGGACAATCGCCGGCCGTTCGTGAAGGATGAGCGGGAGTACCGGCGGCAGGCAGACTCTGGGGTATTGGGTGCATGAGATGACCCTTCTCGTTGCGCAACCCACCCTGTGGCAGAGATCGCACTATCGGCCAATGGAATTTTTATGGATGTCGGCGGAATGCTACAGCGGTCGGGAGGCGATCTCAATGAACGAATTGTTTCAATATGTAGCACCTCCCAAGGTTTGACGTCCTGGAGTCCGGGCGCAGCATCCTCGGTTGGTGCCAAGGACGCACCTTCGCGGACGATGAAGCGGATCGCCAGTTTCGCAAGGCCTCGGAGGACGCGCCGCCGCGTCGCGCCGAATCAGGGGCGGATCGTCGCGACGAGCACTGGGTCGAGCCGCCACGTAACTTGAGGGCCGGCCGCCACCCACAGCGACCCGTGGGCGACGAGCACGGCACCGCCGCCGGCGCCGGTGAAGCGCTGCACCGCCTTGTTGGTCCGCGGATCGATGCGGACCAGGGGCACGCCTGGCGCACTGATCCACACGGAACCAAGACCGGCGGCGATCTCACCATCGGCCACACCCTCGCCAACGGTGATGGTGGCCACCACTTTGTTGGTGGCGGGATCGACGCGCGTGACGGTGTTGCCCTGGCCGCCGTTGCCGCGATTGAGTATCCAGACACCGCCCTCACCCACCGCCAGCCGGCCAGGCTTCGGGCCCACCGTGATCTCTTCGACGATCTCGTTGGTATGCGGATTCACGCGCGTCAGGACGTGACAGGCAACCCCAGAGAAGGGGTTTTCACACGTGCTCGTGATCCACAGCGCCGCATCGCCGAAGACCACGGCCGTAGCGCCAGCGGCCACGTGAATCTCGGCGACCGGAGCGTTGGTGGCGGGATCGATGCGCGAGACGATGCCCTTGCGATCGGTGACGACCCACACGCTGCCAATCCCGGTGGCGATGCGCCCGTCACCGTTGGCCACCGCCGTCTTCAGCGTCGCGGCGACCCTGGGCGCCTTCGCCTCGACGCGCACCAGCGAACGATCACCACACATCGGCACCCAGATGCTGTCGAAGGCGACGGCCAACGACGCGCAGGGTTGGACGCCGAGCACGATGGATGCGCCGGCCGTGTTGTCCTTGGCCTCCACCCGCACGATCGATCCGCGCTCGCGATTTGACACCCAGACGCCATCTTCCGATTCGACCGCCCCGGGCTCGAGGGCGAGGGGCACAACCGCGTCTGGCGTGAGTCGCGCGAGCGGGATCTCAGCCGGCGGGCGGGGAGCGGGCTTGGAGGCATCGGGGCCCGGGGCCTGAGCCAATGCGTGAAGCGGCCAACCAAGGAGCAGGATGAAAACGACTTGCCGAATCATGCGAAGGCATCATACTTAATGCCCGATGCGGTCATACATCTCTGTCCGTGGGCTGCGCACCGCCTTGCTCGCCCTGGTTGCCATCCTCCTGGTGGGCACGGCCCTTCGCGCCGGACAGGCGCCGGCTCCGGCGGCCACTGCGGCGGCGACCCAGGACACCACACTCTTCGAGACCAAAGTCCGTCCCCTGCTCGCGGCCAACTGCTTTGCGTGCCACGGCGAGAAGGCCATGGCCGGGCTGCGCGTCGACTCGCGTGCCGCCTTGTTGCGCGGCGGCGAAACCGGACCCGCGCTGGTGCCAGGCGATCCCGACAACAGCGCCATGCTCAAGGCCGTGCAACATGCCGAGGGCTTTCCGCGCATGCCGCGCGGTCGCGCCAAGCTGGCGGCCGCCGACATCGACGCCCTCGCCGAATGGATCCGCGCCTGCGCGCCGTGGCCGGCGGACGCCGTGGCAACGCCCTCGCCGGCCGTGTCACACGAGCGCGTCATCACGCCGGAGCAGCGCGGGTTCTGGGCGTTCCAGCCAATCAAGAAGCCAACCTTGCCAGCCGTGCAGAACGCGGCGTGGCCGCGTACCGGCATCGATCGCTTCATTCTCGCGCGGCTCGAGCGCGACGGCCTGTCACCCGTGGCTACTGCCGACAAGCTCACGCTGATTCGCCGTGCGACGCTGGATCTCACCGGCCTGCCGCCCACGCCGGACGAGGTCGATGCATTTCTGGCCGACGCGTCGGCCGACGCGTTCGAGAAGGTGGTGGATCGCCTGCTGGCCTCGCCCCGTTACGGCGAAACGTGGGGCCGCATGTGGCTCGACGTCGCGCGCTACGGTGAAGACGACTACCGCAGCCTCGACCCCCAGGGCCGCGGTTTTAATCCCTATCCCAACGCGCATCTCTATCGCGACTGGGTGATTCGCGCCTTCAACGACGACCTGCCCTACGACCAGTTCGTGACGGCGCAGCTCGCCGCGGATCAGCTCGATGGTCCGGAACGCGTGCGCCACTTGCCGGCGCTGGGGTTCCTCGGCCTTGGCCCGTGGTACTACGACAACGGCGCGGTCGAGATCACCCGCGCCGACGAGCGCCACGATCGCGTCGACGCCGTCAGCCGCGGCTTCCTCGGCTTCACCGTGGGTTGTGCGCGGTGTCATGACCACAAGTACGATCCGATTCCCACCAAGGACTATTACGGCCTGGCCGGTGTCTTCCTCAACACCGAATACACGGAGATCCCGCTCGCGCCGAAGGGCGTCGTGGCCGACTACAAGGAGAACGAGAGGGCGCTGAAGCTGAAGCGCGAGATGCTCAGCGAGTACATGGCGGCCGAGACGCGCCAGTTGGCCGAGACGCTCGCGTTTCAATCGGCGAGCTACATGAAAGCCGCCTGGCAGGTCACCGGCGAGCCGAAGAAGGACAAGCTGCGGATCGTCGACAGCGAGAAACTCGACTACGAACTATTCGAGCGCTGGCTGCTGTTCCTCGCCAAGCGCCCGGTCTTCTACCCGTTCTTGAAGGACTGGCAGGCGCTGATCGCCAAGGGTGGTACGGCAAAAGAAGCGGCCACGCTCGCCGGCGGCTTCCAGGATCTGTTGATCGGCGTGGTGCTCGAGCAGCGCGAGGTCAAGAAAGAGAACGACATCATCAAGGCGCGCGCGCTCCCCACCAGCAAGCCCAAGGAGCCGGCCAACCTGCCCAACGAGTTCATCACCAACGACGACTTCTGTCCCGGCTGCGGCCTCGAACTGCGCAGCATGACCACCGCGCGCACGGCACTGTGGGGCGATGTCTTCCAGGGCAACCTCGACCCGGACGAAGCGCCTGGGAAGCCGGCGCGGCCGGGCCTGCTGCGTTTCACCGGCTGGGGGTTGGAACAGCGGCTGGGCGGCGACCGGCGCGCCCTGATCGATGGCCTGCGCAAGGACGTCGAGGCCATGGAGAAGGCGCTGCCGCCCAAGTACGCCTACGTCCACGGCGTGCGCGACATCGAGAAGCCGGTGGACCTGAAGGTGCACGTGCGCGGCAACCCCATGCGCCTCGGCGACACCGTGCCCCGTGGTTTCCTGTCGGTGTTAGGTCCCGAGCGCGTGACGTTCTCGAAGGGCAGCGGCCGGCTCGAGCTCGCGCGCACGATCACGACGCAGCCACTGGCGCTGCGGGTGATCGTCAACCGCGTGTGGAAAGAACATTTCGGGACCGGACTGGTCAACACGCCCAGCAACTTTGGCTTGAACGGCGAACGGCCGACCCATCCCGAGCTGCTCGACCACCTGACGCAGTACTTCGTGGACCACGGCCTGTCGATCAAGGCCCTGCATCGCGAGATCATGCATAGCGCCGTCTATCAGCTGAGTGCGGCGCAGCAACCCGCGGCATTTGCCAAGGACAGCGGCAACCGGCTCTACTGGCGCGCCAACCGCCACCGCATGAGCGCGGAGCAGATTCGCGACGCCATTCTGTATGTCTCAGGTGCGATCGACCTGCGCGTGGGCGGCCCATCCATCCCGCTGACACCGCTCGCCAGCCGCCGCACCATCTACGGCAAGGTCAGCCGCTACAAGCTGGATGAGTTCCTGCAGCTGTTCGACTTCCCCAGCCCGAGCCAGACCGCCGAGCAGCGCTTCTCGACCAGCGTGCCGTTGCAGCGGCTGTTCTTCATGAACAGCGACTTCATGCAGCAACACGCCGAGCGGCTGGCCGGGCAAGTGGCAGACGAGCCGGACGACACGGCGCGCATCGACAAGGTCTACCGAAAGCTGTTCGGCCGGGCCCCGACCGCCGACGAGACCAGGGCGGGCCGCGACTTCCTGCGGGCCGAAGCCCTGAAGCAGTACGAAGAGCGTCGCGCGAAAGCCAAGATGCCGCCGGACAAGAACGCCGCGGCCGCCGAGGCGGCGGACAGGGACACCGCCGATAAGGACGCGGACGCCAACGCCATGGGCGTGCCGGACGCGGGCATGATGGCCGGCGCCGTGCCCGGCGCCACGGCCTCGGATGACGACAAGCAGAAGATGCTGCCGGTCTCGACCTTTGGCCGCTACGTGAAAATTCTGATGAGTTCGAACGAGTTCCTGTTCGTCAGCTGACCAGTTACCGAATCCATGTCGCATCATTCACGCCCGCCCGTCACCCGTCGCGAAGCGCTGTGCCGCATGGGCAACGGCTTCGGCATGCTCGCCTTCGCCAGCATGATTGGCCAATCGATCTCGGCGGCCGGCCTCGATCAACTAGGCGGGTCTCAAGATCCGCCTCTACGCAAGGCGACGGCGGTGATGTCGAAGGGGCTGCATCACCCGGCGCGCGCCAAGCACGTGATCTTCCTGTTCATGAACGGCGGCCTGTCGCAGGTCGACAGCTTCGATCCCAAGCCGATGCTCGACAGGTTTCACGGCCAGCCGCTGCCTGGCGGCATGGTGGCCACCGAGCGCAAGACCGGCTCGCTGATGCGCTCGCCGTTCACCTTCACGAAGTACGGGCAGAGCGGGCTGGAGGTCAGCGAGTTGTTCCCGCACGTCGGCGGCTGCGCCGACGACATCTGCATGATCCGCTCGATGCACACCGACATCCCGAACCACGAACCGTCGATGCTGATGATGAACACCGGCCACATCCAGGTCGGGCGGCCGTCGATTGGCTCGTGGCTGACCTATGGGCTCGGCACCGAGAACAAGAACCTGCCCGGCTACGTGGTGCTGTGCCCTGACGTGCCGACCACGGTCGGGCCGCCGCTGTGGAACGGCGCCTTCCTGCCGGCAGTGCACCAAGGCACGTTCATCCCGAGCAAGGTCGAGCGGCCGGATCAAATCGTCGGCAAGGACTTCGATCCGAAGAAGCTGGTGTCGTTCATCCACAACAAGTCGTTCACGCTCGCCGAGCAGCGCCGTGAGCTCGACCTGCTGGCCTCGCTCGACGCCATGCAACGCGGCAGCGCGCCGGCCGATCCGCAGCTCGAAGGCGCGATCAGCTCGATGGAAACCGCGTACCGGATGCAAACGGAGGCGCCTGACGTGTTCGACATCCGCAAGGAGAGCCAGGCGACGTTGGAGTTGTATGGCCCAGGCAGCACGGCACGCGGCTGCCTGATGGCGGTGCGGCTGGTCGAGCGCGGCGTGCGCATGGTGCAGGTGTATTACGCGAAGGGCGACCCCTGGGATGCGCACTCCGACATCCAGCAACACCGCAAGAACGCGATGGATTCAGACCGGCCGTTTGCCGCGGTGATCAAGGACCTGAAGTCGCGCGGGCTGCTCGACGACACGCTGGTCGTGTGCGGGTCGGAGTTCGGCCGCACGCCGGTGGTGGAGGTCGGTGGCATGGCCGGCGCGCAGAGCGGCCGCGATCACAATCCGTTTGGCTTCAGCATGTGGCTGGCCGGCGGCGGCGTGAAGGGCGGGCTCACCTACGGGGCCACGGACGACTTCGGGTTCAAGGCGATCGAGAAGCCGGTGCACGTACACGACCTGCACGCCACCATCCTGCACTTGATGGGCATCGACCACACCAAGCTCACCTACCAGTACAGCGGCCGCGACTTCCGCCTGACCGACGTGTCGGGCAACGTGCTGCACGACATCATCGCGTAAAGCCTCCCGGGATCCGGGATCCGGGATCCGCCATCTTCAAGGCGCGTTGCATGCAGAGTTGCCCGCCGCGATTCGCGCCGCCGTCGATCGCACCGGGCCGTCACGGCCCGGTGCGCCGGGCGGTCGTCAGAACCGGTAACGGAATCCGACGAAGCCGATGTGCGCCGCATAACGCGGCGCCAGGTAGGTCCCGAGGTTGAACAACCGGTTCCCCCACTGGAACGACCGCGAGGTGTCACGCAGCAGCGTGTCCGCTCCCACGGACTCCACCCAGGGCGCGGCGTCGGCCTGCATCCAGTCGTCGAGAGCGTAGTTCTCGTATGTGTAGCTGGTCACCACGACGACCTCCCGCACCGGGATTTCCAGGCGCAGGTTGATGACGTGCCAGTCTTCGGACACCGTCGACGGCGGCGAGAACGCAAACTGGCGGTTCGGCGGAAACGGCGTGCCGTCGAAGTTGGTGACGCCGAAGCCGGCGTAGTTGATGTCGATGCTGGCGAGCGACGCCGTGTAATCGGCAATCAGGGTGGCTTTGTCAGGCACGATCTGCCAGGTCGTGCCGACGCCGGCGCTCCACGTCTGGTCGTCGTGCTCGGCCGTCCACTGGCTCGTGGCCCGCGTCCAGGGGCCCAGTTCCGCCGTCGCCACGGCGCTGGGATTGGCCTTGTTGTTCTCGTTGAACTCGAGCGAGCGGTCGAGCGCGGTGCCCCGATCGAAGTTCAGGAAGGCATTGAAGGACAGCCCGGCCTTCACCTCCGTGAAGGCATCGACGCCGAATCGCGTGCGCTTGTCCTCGAGACGACCGAGCTGGCCACCGGGAGTGATGGCAGCCTGATCCGGCAGGCCGGTGCCCAGCAGCGGCTGTGTCGGCGCCACCTCGGAGTCGAAGTCGTCATGCCGGTACCGCAGGTACGCCGACAGGGACACAAGGTCGCGCGGCGTGACATTCGCCCGCACGTCGAACTGCTGCCGGATGCGGTCCGACACGTCGTAACGCCGCATGTCCGGATGGTTGTCAAAGGTTAGCGCCGGGTTGTTGTTGTCGACGCCGTCACTCTGGGTGTACCAGTAGCCTTCCCGGGTGACCGTGTTGTGGTAGTCGCCGCCGTCGCGGGCGCCCAACAGGGCGCGGGCCTCGAACGTGGCCCACCGCGCGCCGCGCGTGCGCAACGTGGCCCGGAAGATGTTCTCGGCCGTGTCGGCCTCCCGGTAGTCGCGGTCCATTGACTCGCGCTCGATACCCACCAGCAGGCTGGTCCGCGCCGGCAGACGCCACGTCGCATCGACACCGGCGTTGCGACGGTTCCACGCGTATGGCAGGCTGACCCGCTTGTTCACGTACGACACCGTGCCGTTGAGGTTGCTGGTGTCCTGCGTGGCGTATTGCCAGTTGCTGGACGGCGTGTCGTTGTTCAGGTCGTAGCTGCGGTAGAACGCGCGCAGGTTGAGCCTCGGGGTCGGGGTGATGGTGTAATCCGCCACGAAGTTCAAGGTGTTGATCGCGGCCTCGGCTGACACCCTGGGCAGCGTCCGCACGGCCAGCTGGTCGTTGTTGTAGCTGTACGGCAGCAGGGTCTCGTTCTGCTCGAGTATTCCGTAGGCGACCGTGGCGGTGAACCGGCTGTCCTTGGGCAGGTTGGTGCCGAACATGCCGGTCAGGTTGTGGTAGCGATTGTCCGGCGACAGTGGCCGCACGCCAAACACGGACACCGACCGGTCCCAGACATCGTAAGTGGCGCCGGGCTGGCCGTTGGTGTAGATGTTCTGCCACTGCATGGTGTCGACCTGGTTGGCGAAGTCGGAGAACTGGTACTCGCCACGCAGCTGGTACTGTCCGCCCTGATGCTCGGCCGCCAGGGTGACCTCGTTGGTGTTGTAGTCCACGGGCTCGGCCAGTTGGATATTCAACGTGCGTGGCGGACGATCGCCGATCGGTCCATAGGTGGGCCGTGAACCGGACTTGTCGCGACGGTCGTAGACCACGTCCAGGGCCAGGCTGTCGACCGCCAGCCACCGGGCGGCGAAGCTCCCGGCATTGGTTTGCATGGCCAGCGGCGTGGGCGCCAGGAACGCGGCCTGGTACGCCGCGATCAGGTCGTCACTGGCCAACACGCCGGCGGTGTCGGCCGCGGCCGTCGCCAGCTTCTTGAAGGTGATGGGGACGGTGGCCGGCACCGTGAACACGCCCGGCCTCCGCTGGATGTAGGGCGTGACCGCCTTGTTACTGAAGTTGTGCGGGGTCTCGACCCAGCCGGCCTTGAGGCGCCACCGGCCGAACAATCCGGCCTCGGCCCTGATGGTCTGGTCATCGCGGCTGACGTTGACGCCGCTCAGGCCGAAGTACCAGCCTGCCGTGCGATCGGCCATCGCGAAGTTCATGTCCGGCACGAAGAAGTTGTTGCGCAGATCCCGGTACTCGGTCAGCTTCGCCGAGTTCGTGGAGTTGTCGAGCCCCAGCACCCCGGAGGCGATGCTGCCGCTGACTTCCACCGGGGGCGCCTGGGGCGCGGGCGGCGCGGTCTGCCCGGAGGCCTCGGCCGCACTGAGAATGACGCACAAGAGCATGAGTCTGATCATGACAAGCCCCCTACCGTGTCAACTTCGCGCCCGACGGGTGATTCGACCCGTGCACGCTGGTGTGGCAGTTCACACAGCCGCTGCCATAGGGATTGCTGGTGCGGTTGTAGCGGGGCAGGTTGATGTGGCCGCCATAGGAATGGCAACTGAGGCACAGGAACGAGTCCTTGGCGTTCAGCAGGTTGCGGTTGTTCGAGCCGTGCGGCGTGTGGCACGTGGCGCAGTTCTCGCGCACCGGCGCGTGCTCCCACACATAGGGGCCACGCTTCTCGGTGTGACACACGAAGCAGGTGTCGTTGACGGTGGCCTTGGTCAGCAGGCTCGGGGTCGAGCCGTGCACGTTGTGACAACTGGCGCAGTCCATGCGGCCTTCGCGCACGGGGTGGTGCGACATCTTGTTGATGTCGGTGCGCACCTCGGCGTGGCAGGTGTAACAGGTCTCGGCTGCCGTCGCCGATTTCAACAAGCCCCGTTCGCTCTTCGGCGTCATCACCGTATGACACGAGGTGCAGCTCACGTCAGCGGTGTGGTGCGCGCCGGCCTTCCATCCCATGCGGGTACCGCCCTCATGGCATTGCGCGCAGACCAGGGACTGCGACCGCGCCGCGGCGATCTTCAGTTCCGCGGTCGGATTCTCGATGTGCTTGCTGCGCGGACCGTGGCAGCTTTCGCATTCACCCGTGCCGTCGGGCGACTTCGCGGCGAAGGCCTTGGCGTGCTTGGTCTTCCCGTAGGCCTCGAGGTAGTCGCCGTGACACGTGGCACAGGTCGCGGTGTCGTTCACGAAAGTGGCGCCGGCGAACGCCGGGTTCAGCGCCGCCCAGTCGAGCGGCTTTGGCGGTTTCGCGGACGCGACGCTCCAGGCGAGCGACGCCACGAGCGCGGCGGCGGCGCCGACCATCCATCTCCAACGATGTTGTGACATCACGGTGACTCCTGCCTTCACGGTCGGGATGCGTCCTCATGGAGCGCGCGCCGGAGTGAATCAATTCCAGTCTAGGAGTGTGAAGGCGCCGCGAAACTGAAGAGATTCTGAATTCGCGTTCACGAGTGTGCTGCCGGCCAGGCCAGGACGACGCGGGCGCCGCCGGCGTCGTTGTCGCCAATTGCCACGCGGCCGCCATTGGCGGTCATCGCCCAGTGCACGATGGCCAGCCCCAGACCCGCACCACCGAGGCGGCGGGTGTGGCCCCCCTCGATCCGGTAGAATCGTTCCAGCACGCGACGGCGCTGGTCTTCCGGAATGCCCGGCCCTTCGTCGTCCACGAACACCTGGTGCTCGCCGGACGGACTCGCGGACCCGATCCGGATCCGGCCGCCTTCGCGGGTGTATTTGATCGCGTTGTCGAGGACGTTGCAAAACGCCTGGCGGGCCATGACGTGATCGGTGGTCACCCTCAGCGGCCGGTCGATGGCGACGTCGATCGCGATGCCGCGCTCCTCGGCCAGCACCGCCAGCTGGGCGGCCACGTCCCGTACCAACTCACCCAGATCCAGGTCGTCGGCCCGCGGCAGGACCCGCCCGCTCTCCCACCTGGACAGGGTAAGCAGCGTCTCGACCACATGCGACAGGCGATCGGCTTCTTCGAGCATGCTGCCGACGATCTCCTGGTAGTCCGACACGTCCTTCGCTTCGCGCAGCCCTACCTCGCCAACGCTGCGAATGGCGGTGAGCGGCGTCCGCAACTCGTGCGACGCGTCGGCGGTGAACTGCCGCAACTGCGCGAACGACTGCTCGATCCGCGCAAACGTGTCGTTGAACACGACGGCGAGCTGGCCCATCTCGTCGTTCGTGTTCTCGACCGGTAGACGCTCCGAGAGATGGTCCGCGCTGATGGCGCGCGCGCGGTCAGCCATGCGGCCCAGCGGGGCGAGCGCCTTGCCCGAGATGACGTATCCCGCAACCGCCGCTGCGAGCACGGCAAGCGGGGCGGCCAGGCCGAAGATGAGTTCGAGCCACCACAGATCGGTCCTGAGTTCGTCTTCGGCACGGGCCACGCGGATCCGCACCACCTCGGTCCCCAGCGTCCGGTCGGTGATCAGCGTCCGGACGAAGGCCCCGGCCGGCGTGCGGAGCGTCCGATAGCCGGGCGGCTCAGCCAGCGGCGGCGAAATCGCGCCCTGGAGGTCGGCGCGATCGGGCAGCCCGCGTCGAAAGCGGACGGTCCCCTCCGGCGCATAGACCTCAACCCAGCGCCGCTCGCTGGCGTTGTAACCCAAATCGTGTTCGGCCTCGGTCCGCCAGGTAATGGCACCGTCGCGGACGACGAGCATCTCGAGCACGACCTCCATGTCCTCATCGAGATGGTGATCCAGGGCCGCGCGCATCGACCGCCACTGCAGCGTCAGGATCCCGATCAGGAACGGCGCCAGGATGAGCAGGATGGACGCGGCAAACCAGATCGTCAGCCGGGTCCGCAGGCCGAGCGCCGTCACCGCGCCTCGGCCTTCATCAGGAATCCGACGCCCCGGATCGTGTGGATCAGCCGCGCCCCAGCGCCTTGATCGACCTTCTTCCGCAGGCGGGTGATGTGGACGTCGATCACGTTGTCGAGCGGCGTGCCGCGATCGGGCTGCTTCCAGACGTCGCGGGCGAGCATCTCGCGCGAGACGATCTGCCCCTGGTGCCGGAGCAGGTAGCCGAGCAGCTCGAACTCCCGGGTCGTCAGCTCAATCGGCACGGCGCCGCGCGTGGCGGACCGGGTGATCGGATCCAGCTCGAGGTCGGCCAGCCGCAGTCGCAGGGTCTCGTCGGGCCGCCCCCGCCGGAGCATGGCCCGCACGCGGGCCACCAATTCGGCGAAGGCAAATGGCTTGACCAGATAGTCGTCGGCTCCCGCGTCGAGACCCGTGACGCGATCGTCGACGGTATCGCGGGCGGTCAGGACCAGTACCGGGACCCGCAACCCCTGCCCGCGAATGCCCGCCAGGACCTCCAGGCCACCGCGGCCCGGCAATCCGAGATCGAGGAGAATCGCATCGTACGGCTCGGTGGTCGCCCGGAAGTAGCCGTCCTCGCCGGTCGCCGACACCACGGCCTCGTAGCCTTCGCCCTGCAGGCCGGCCTTCACGGCGCCAGCCACCTTCGGGTCGTCCTCGATCACGAGCACCCGCATCATCGTTCCATCGGCCAGATTAGCAGCCTTCGTCATCGGCATCCCTGAACGAATTCTGAAATCGCCGTCAGGATGTGGGCCGGTCCATCCGACGGCCCGTGGCGGCGTGGCAGTGGCCGATCTCGATGCGGCCGCGCCGGAGCGCGTCACTGCCAGCTGCCGTACATCGGGTTCGGCACCAGGAAGTAGCGCACGCCAAACTCGGTGAACGCGGGGGCGCCCTGCTCCTTGGTCTTTTGCGAGAGCTGCGGAAAGTCCATGATGTTGTCGCCGACGATGGCGACGATCGCCATCTTTGAGCTGCCGGCAGGCGTCTGGCCTTCGGCAACTGCGGTGAAGCGCGCGTTCTTGTCTGACGGCGTGCCGGTCACGCGGCACAGGATCGCGTCGTAGGCCAGCTTCGACGCATCGAACACCGCGCGGGTGTCGTCGCACTCGGTGTCGAGGCGGTTGGTGACAATGGCGATCTTGCCGCCGAGGGCGCGGACGCGGGCGAGGAAGGCCGCCGAGCCCGGCAGCGGCGTGGCCTCGCGCCGCTTCACCCACCCGTTCCAGGTCTCGGGCGTGAAGCCCAATCCCAGCGTGGCGCGTTCGAGCTGATACAGCGAGTTGTCGAGCACGGTCTCGTCGGCATCGAGAATGACCGCCCAACTGCCGGCCGGCATTTTCGCCACCGCCTGCTCGACCCTCGTCGTCGCGAGTCGATACACCTGGTAGAGCGCCGCGTGATATTCGGCGGAGTTGCGAACCCAGCGAATTGATTCAGGTGCTGGGGTGCTCGGGTGCTGGGGTGCTGAAGTGCTCGGGGGCTGAGGTGCGGGCGCAATGGGTGCTTGTTTCGACGCGCACGAGACGCTCGCCAGCAGCAGTACGACTAACAGTGTTCGACGCATGCTGAATGATAGCGCGAGCGCTACTTCAGTCCTTCCACGGTCAGGGTGCGGGAGAACCGCACGACGAATTGCCGGCCGCATCGGTCGCGCAGACGCGGTAGGTCGCCGCCCGATCGATGTTCGCCGGCCACTCCGCGCGCCACAGGTATTCGCCGTACCACCGCATGGGCACTTCACGCCGGCCTGCGGGAGTGGTCCATTCGACCACCACCTTCTTCCACTCGGTGGCCAGACTCGGACTCTTGCGATCGTGCACCCGCGCATGCACCACCGCTGGCTTCGTCCCCTCCCTGATCCCGACCATCGTCACTGACGGCGCCGCCGTGTCAAGCGCGAGGCCCTGGCCGGAGTAGAGCCGCTCGTCGGTCGCCTTCGGGTGCTCGCCCTGGGCCTGCACCACATCCAGGCGGCCGTCGCCGTCGAGATCCGCCAGCGCAATGCCCAGCGTGCCGGGCGTCGCCTCGCCGTCGAAGACGTCGAGCTTGACGGACAGATGCCCTTGACCGTCGTTGATCAGCAGGCGATCGGGACCGCTCAGCGAGCCGACCACGAAGTCGGCGTCGCCGTCGGAGTCGTAATCCAGAAACGCCACCATGTTGTCGTCTTCGCCGACGTTGGCGGGCGGCGGCCACCACTGCTCGGTGACGTCGCGGAAGCGGCCCTTGCCGTCGTTGCGGAACACGTGCTCGCGGCGGTCGGAGTTGTTGCCGCGGACGATTTCGCCATCGTTCATGGTCACCAGATCGAGCCAGCCATCGCCGTCGAGATCCATCGGTTCGAACTCGTAGTTGTTGGTGTACTGCGGCAGGCCGCGCGAATCGTCTGTGAACGTGCCGGCGCCGTCGTTGCGGAACAAGTGACTGCCGGGACAACGCTTGCACGAGACCAGCACGTCGAGATCGGCATCGTTGTCGACGTCGGCCAGTTCGAGATCCCACGAAAAGCGGATGCGCAGGTCGGGCATGCGCGTCGCGGTGGCGTCGGTGAAGCGGCCGGTGCCGTCGTTGAGCCACAGGCGGGTACGCCCGCCATCGTTGCTCATGTTGTTGCCCGGCCCCCAGTCGGCCAGGACCAGGTCAAGATCGCCGTCGCCGTCGACGTCACCCGGCTCGAGGTCGCCGACGCTGAGCGGTTGTGCCGGCAAGTGGGTGCGCGTGACTTCCGCGAAGCGGCCCTGCCCAGCGCCCATGAACAGCCGGCTCTGCGTCTGGTAGGTGGTGCCGACGATGATGTCGACGAAGCCGTCGGCGTTGAGATCGCGCGCTTTGATCACGCGGGCGAGATCCGGTGTGTCGCCGAGCACCTGCGCCGTGACGTCCTGGAACTTCAGGCCCGGCCCGGTGTTGAAGAACACCTGGTTCGGCTCGGGCGTGCCCGGCGTCGAGTAGTCGCCGCCGTTGGCAAACAGCAGGTCGGGGCGGCCATCGCCGTTCAGGTCGGCGATCTCCACTTTGTTGGTCCAGTACGTGGTCTGGCCAATGGCGGTCGCTGTCACGTCGACCCACAACGGGCGCGCGGGCGTTTGTGCGAGCACGCTCGCAGCGGCAAGGAGAAGGGCGAGGCGCATGGTGGCGTTACTTTACTAGCGCCTGGTAGGCCAGCGGGAGAAACGCCGCGGCCACCTGAGAGCCCGGATAGCGCTGCACGAGCACGATCGACACCATGCGCTCCTTGGGATCAACCCAGAACGTGGTCCCGTAGATGCCGAGCCAGCCGTACATCCCAGCCGACCCGAGTGACTGCGTCGCGGCCAGGTCGGTGATCACGCGGACGCCGAGACCGAACTGCGCGCCCGGCCCCATCACCGGCGAACCCGGCAGATCCGCGGTGTGGCTGGCCGTCATCAACTCAATTGACTTCGGACTGAGCAGCCGCGTGCCGTCGAGCGCGCCGCCGTTCAACAGCATCTGCGCAAAGCGCGCGTAGTCGCGAGCGGTGGAGACCAGTCCCCCGCCGCCCGAGAAGTAGGTCTTTGGCTCCTTGTAGGTGGCGATCGGCGACATCGTGGCGTTGCCAAACGACTCGGGATCTTTCATCGGCCGCAACCCACCGTTGCCGTCGGGCGAATACATGGTCGCCATCCGCGACCACTTCGCATCGGGCACGGTGAAGTCCGTATCCACCATCCGCAACGGTTTGAGAATGCGATCGCTTACGAATACCTGGAAAGGTTGTCCCGACACCACTTCCACCACACGGCCGAGCACGTCGGTGGACAGGCTGTAGTTCCAGACGGCGCCCGGCTGGCTCACCAAAGGTTCTGCCGCGAGCTTGTCGATGGCCTCCGCCAGCGTCATGGTGGTTGGGGCCAGGCCGTCGGTGATGCCGTTCTTTCGATAGCTGCCGCCAACGGGACCGCCGTTGATGAATCCATAGGTGAGGCCCGATCGATGCGACAGGAGATCGCGCACCGTGATGCCGCGACGCGCGGCCACCGGTTCGGCCGCCGCACCTTCCATTACACGCGAGCTCTTGAAGGCCGGAATGAACTTCGACACCGGGTCCGACAGCTGAAGCCTGCCCTCTTCGTAGAGCATCATCACCGCCACCGACGTCACCGGCTTGGTCATGGAGGCAATGCGGAACAATGTATCGGTGCGCATGACCGTCTTGCTTTCGACGTCCTGGAAGCCCGAGGCATGCACGTCGACGACCTTGCCGTCGCGCGCGATCAGCGTGACGATGCCACCCGCTTCTTTGCGGTCGATGAAGCCCTGCATGCCGGCGTGCAGCCGCGTGAGCCGTTCGGCGGAGATGCCGACGGAGGCCGGCGTGGCGGCCGCGGCTGGTGCGACCGCCGGCTGCTGTGCCGAGACGAAGTAGCCCGCGAGGGCAATCAGGACGAGTGTGCGAAACGCGGCTCGGATGGCGGTCATCGAGTCTCCTTCTTGAGGAAGTCGATCAGCAACGTCGACAGCGCCGCGGCTTGTTCCTGCTGGACCCAATGTCCGGCGCCGTCGAGCAGATGCGTGCCTCGGTAATTTGTCTTGCTCTGCTTCTCCACCCGCTGTAGCGAACCGGGATTCTGATACGTACCCCAATCCTGCTTGCCGCTGATGAAACTGGACGGCACGTCCAGCGTCTTGCCCGCAAACAGCTGGAGGTCA
>Ga0163144_10015273_pt1 | contig 15857 bp, 12 predicted proteins | sample OliLak19BULKMAT1_FD_123175 | JGI IMG/M metagenome (GOLD analysis project Ga0163144, IMG submission 123175) | Freshwater microbial mat bacterial communities from Lake Vanda, McMurdo Dry Valleys, Antarctica - Oligotrophic Lake LV.19.BULKMAT1 | ecosystem: Environmental > Aquatic > Freshwater >...
ATCGGCGACGACGAACATGGGTGGAGCACGGAAGGCATCTTCAACATCGAGGGCGGTTGCTACGCCAAGGTGATCAAGCTCTCGCAATCGGCTGAGCCAGACATTTTCGACCAGACGACGGAGTTTGGGACGATCCTCGAAAACGTGATCTTCGATGAAGAGACGCGCGAAGTGGACCTCGACAACGACTCCGTCACCGAGAATACGCGCGGGAGTTATCCGCTCGGGTCGCTCGAACATGTCTACGATGGCAGCGTGGCGCCACACCCGAGCCACGTCATCCTGCTGACGGCGGACGCATTCGGCGTCCTTCCGCCCGTCGCTCGGCTGACCAACGCGCAGGCGCTCTACCACTTCCTCAGCGGCTATACCTCGAAGCTCGCCGGCACCGAATTCGGCGTGACGGAACCGACGCCGAACTTCAGCTCCTGCTACGGGGCACCATTCCTGGCCCTCAACCCCACGGTTTATGCCGAGTTGCTCGAACTACGCCTGAACATGACAGGCGCGCAGACCTGGCTCGTGAACACCGGCTGGGTGGGGGGCGCGTACGGCACCGGTAGCCGCATTGCGATCCAGGAGACGCGCAAGATGGTTCGCGCCATCCTCAACGACGGCATGGTCGACGTCAGCTTTCGTAAGGACCCGGTGATGGGCTTCGATGTCCCGACGGCCTGCCCGGGGGTGGAACCCTCCCTGCTCGACCCGCGTGCGCAATGGGCGGACAAGGAAGCCTACGACCGCTCGTATACCGCTCTCGGGGAGAAGTTCGCGAAGAACTTTGGGCAATTCCGTGACATGGTCACGCCAGAAGTCGCCGTCGCCGGGCCATGATCGCGTAGCAGGCTAGGGACCGACGAGGCTGAACGCGTACTCCAGGCAGAAGGGCGCGTGTCCGTAGTTTTCGAAACCGGGACCGACGGTGAGGCCCTGCAAGTAACGATTGTGGATGCCCTCGATGACGACAGCGCGCTTGAAGTGGGCGAAGGCTTCATACCATTTCGCCGCTGAAACATCGCGACCACTGAGGCGGCCGTATTGGGCGGCGAGTTCGGGGCGGGTCATGTAGCCGGGCCTGAAGGTACCGCCCATGCGCAGGAGATGGAGTTCCTCTTCGCTGTCGCCCGGCTGGCCCCAGCTCATCAGCAGCCAGCCCAGGTCCGCGAGCGGGTCACCGACGGTGGCCATCTCCCAATCGAGGATGGCGTCCACAGTCCAATTGGCCGTATCGAGAACGAGATTGCCCAGGCGGTAATCGCCGTGCACGACCGTGGATAGCAGGCTAACGGGCAGCGACGCGCGGAACGCGGTCACGAGCGGCTCAAAGACCGAGACTTCCCTCGTCTTCGAACGCGCCCACTGTTCCACCCAGCGTCTCAACTGGCGTTCGAGATACCCCGCTGGGCGGCCGAAATCCGCCAGGCCGGCAGCAAGGTAGTCAACCCTGTGGAGTTGGACGAGGACATCGACGACCGATTCGCTCAGTTTTCGGCGTGAGGCGGAATCCACGGGGGCGAAGCTTTCGTCCTCGCCGATGACGGGTCCGCCGCGATACTCCATCACGTAGAACGGCGCACCCGTCACCGCGGCGTCTTCGCACAACGCGAACGTCGCCGGAACAGGCGCACCGGCTGCGGAGAGCGCCGTCAGGACGCGGTATTCCCGTGGCATATCGTGAGCAGTCGGGAGGATGTGGCCGAGCGGCGGGCGTCGCAGCACCCATTCGCCGCCCGGACCACACACGCGGTAGGTCAGATTCGAGCGCCCACCGCTCAGAAACTCCACGGTGAGCGGGCCGGTTCCGCGTGGGACGTTCGCCGCGAAAAAGGCGGTGACGCCGACGAGGTCGATGCCCGGTGGGACGCCGGAGTCCGCACTCCCGCCGGATCCGCCTGTTGCGGGACTTCGTTCAACTTCCATGCGGGCTACCCAGAGCCACCAGGCTCAGCATCGGGCGAACGCCCACGCATCACTTGCCACGCGGCGCGGGCCGTAGTGGCGACATCAGAGCGGTTCGCGATGAGGATGCCGAGGCAAAGGGCGCTATAGGCGGCCGCGTAATAAAGGCGGACTAGCTCGCTGGTGATAAACAGCTGCGTGGCGAAGAGGAGGAAGAGCGCAATGGCTTCGCGTCGGCCCATGCGAAGGTTAACGAACACCGCGATGGCGAAGGCGGATTGGGCAGCCGTGAGGAAGATCTCCTCACGCTGGCGGTCATCCAGGGGAAGACCTCCCGTGAATGAGAATTCGCCCGCGGACAGAAGGAAGGCGATCGGTAACGTGCCGATGAGCAGCGTCCACTGGTTCACCTTGGAGGAGATGAGCACGCCCATGCCGGCGGCGGCGCGCCCGCGCCACGCGAGCAAGCCGGCCACGAGGACTTCGGGCGATTCCGATGCCAGGGGCGCGAGCCATTGGATGAGGAGGAACTCCGATACTCCGAAGCGCTCTCCGATGTGCACGAGGGCTTCGGCGAACGGCTCCGCCGAGGTGAAGATCACGGCCGCGGAAAACGCCAATACGACAATGACAAGCGGCCGCCGCCGATTGTCCGGGAGCGCGCCCATCACTTTGGCGGGGCCGACGAGCTCCACTTCTTCGGACTCGACGCGCGACGTGAAGAACAAGTAGATGACGAAGAGCGAGACGAGCACGATCGAATCGATAATCGTGACCGAATGGCGGAGGGGAATGAGGACGACATAGAGCGTGGCGACGCTAAGGAATGCCAGTTCGAGGCTGCGCTGACGGTTGACGATCAGTTCCTTGAGACGCGTACGAAAGAAGAAGATGGCGAAGACGATTGGCCATCCGAGCCCGATGAGCAATCGGTTGCCGCCCGTCATGTTGGCGATGGCGAGGCCCTTCTGGGCTTCCTCGGGACTCGCCCCCGCCTTCCAGGCGAGCACGAAATCGACGGCGTATTCCGGCAGGACGGCGATAACGGCGATGACGGCCAGGGCCAGACCCTGCGAGATGTCCATCTCGGCGGTTTCCGCCGCCCAACTGAGAAGAAAGGCTGCAGAGAGGATCGCAATGCCAAAGATGAGGGCCGCGACGACCTCGTCGAGATGCGTCCCCGTGAGGCGAAGGAACACGCCGGGCAGGCCGAGGCCGACCATGGCGACGATGGCCAGCCAAAGCAACCTCGATGGTTTTTGTTCCTCATGTGCCATTGCGTGCGTTGGATCCATGCTTTTCCTCAATCGCCACGTCCAGTGGGTGGCGGTCGTTCCTGCTTGGCAAGGCGGAGAGAAATGCCGAGTCGCGGACTATTCGTAGAAGGCGATCGGCTCGGCGGTCTCCCAGAAGTTGTTGAGGTTCCCCGCGGCCAGATCGCGGCCGGGGAAAAAGCGGCCCTTGTGCATCTGTTCAACCATGTGCTCGGGGCCATCCAGGGTCTCGTCGAACACCGCGGCGAAGTAGCCGATACCCTGCGTCGAATGCGCATCAGATCCGCCAGTGCCCGGTTTGCCCAGGGTCTTTGCGACCTGGAGGGCGAAGTAGTTCTCGCGCGGCGTGTTACATCCGTTGAGCACTTCGATACCGTGAACCAACTGGAACACGGGGAGCTTCGCCGCCTGTTCGGGCGTGAGATTGAACGGCTCCTTGCCCTCGCGCTTGAAGTGGACGGGATCGAAAAAGTGCCGAAAGGGGTGCGCGACGATCAGGAAGGCACCCTGTTCATCGGCGATCTCACGGAGCTTTTCGAGCCGACGGATACCGCTTGCATAGCCCTTGAGGCCAACGGCGAGTATGTGGCCCATATCGGTCGAGACTTCCATGCCGTTGTTTACGAAAATGTGGTCGTGCTTCTTGCGAAAAGGACTGAGATCCCACGATTCCCACATCCGGTCATGTTCCGTTATGTTCACTCCGGTGAGGCCGACGCGCGTCGCCTCGGCTATCAAGTCATCGGGGTTGAGCATGGAATCGGATGCGCCCTTGGTCGTGTGCAGGTGCATGTCAATGATGGTGCCCGGCACGCGTGCCTCCAGAGCAGATTGTTCGTTGTTTCACAAGTGTATCACCGGGTGGCCAGATAGGGCAGCAACCATCCGAAGAGCGCCGCGAAGCTGACCGCCATTCCACACCACAGCCAGGCGTAGCGGCGCCAAATCAAGAGCAGCGGGGGCACGGGCAGCCAGCCAATTCCGAGCATCGCGATCGTGAAGGACATGCTCACGGTGCCGAATCCGGAGGGGCCATCTGTAGCGCCGAGGAGTTCGAAAAGCGCCCCCAGCACCAAACCCAACATCGTCCAGCCCACAACCGTCCCTGTGAAGACGGGCACCGCCAACGCCACCCCCGGCACATCGCGCGCCACCCACCTCTCCAGCCAGGCAGCCGTACGGGCACGTGAGAGCAGCACCACCAGGGCGGCTGTCGAGAGCAGCGCCATGATGTATCCGACGAACCAGCCAGCGACTAGCGCCGCCAAAGGGAGGCCGCCGTCGCCGTGGGGATCGCGGTGCAATTCAGCTCATCCGCAGCCATCGCCATGCGCGGGACGTCGAACACATCCCCGATCCAAAAGAGCGTGGGGCCGGCGCCCGCCAGGTGGACTGGCTGCGAAAGCCGTTCCTCCAACTGTTGCCAGAGACGGGCGAGGCCGGGAAACAGGTCGAAGGCGATTCGCTCAAACGAGTTGTAAATCGAGAGCCCTTCCATCGGTTCAGGGAGCCCCTGCGCGTACCGCTGCGAAATCGATCCGGAATCGAATGGCAGGTTCGAAAGCGCTTCGAACATGCGCGCCGTCTTGCGTGCGATCGACCCGGGCGGGACGAAAAGGACGACCCCGTGGCGGCCAAGCGGCGTTAAGGGCGTCACTGACTCACCGCGCCCTTGCGCCCGCGCAGCGCCGCCGGCAAGGAAAAACGCCTCATCACTGCCGACGGCAAGCGCGCTCGCCACCACGGCGTCCTCAGGCGCGTTCCAGGCGCGTTGAAGGAGGCGGAGCGTGGTGGCGGCGTCGGACGCCCCACCACCGAGTCCGCCGGCTGCTGGGACCTGTTTGTCGAGCGTTATGGAAAGCGCTTCGACTTCATTGCCCGTGCGCCGGGCCAGTTCCGCCGCCACCAGCCATGCGAGGTTCGTCTGATCGGCGGGCACTCCTTCGGCAAACGGACCCGCAACGGTGACCCCCGGCCGCGCGGATTCGAGCTCAAGGTCTACCGTGCCCGCAAGGTCGAGCGTGTGGAGGATAGTGTCGATCTCGTGGTACCCGTCCGGCCGCCGCCCGAGAACTTCGAGGACGAGGTTGATCTTGGCCGGGGCCCAGCCGCGCAGCCGCCTAGGCATGCTGCATCGCCCGTTCGCAGGCGTGCATGAGCGCGATCCACTCTTCGATGGAAAGCGTCTCCGGCCGCCGCATGGGGTCGATACCGGCCTCTCCCAGTGCAGTTGCGGAAACATCGGCAGGCATCTGGAGGCCGTTATGGATCTGCTTTCGCGGGTTGCGGAAAGTCTTCGAAACGAAACGGAAGAACGCTTCGTTCATCGCCGGTGGAACGAGCGGCTCCGGCCGTAGCACGAGGCGGACGACAGTGGACCACACAGAGGGGGGCGGATCGAACGCGAGGGGCGAGACATCGAACAGCGTCTTGGCCTCCGCGTACACTTGCACGGAGATGGCGAGGAGCGACATCTGGCCGGGTTTGGCGGCGATCTCGCGAGCGACTTCGCGTTGGACCATGACGACCATCTCTTGTGGCTTCGGGGAGCCTTCGAGCAGCTTCCGAATGATGGGGTTCGCGGCAAAGTAGGGAAGGTTACCCGCGACCACGAACGGCCGCCGAGGGGGAATCACCGTCGCCAGGTCCAGGTCACGTGCGTCCGCGTGTATCACCGTCAAACGGGATTCACCTGCGAAGCGGTGCTTCAGGTGCTCCACCATGCGGCGTTCTACTTCAACCACAACGACTTCAAAGCCGCGCGCGAGGAGCACTTCCGTGAGCTGGCCCGTCCCGCCGCCAATCTCGACCACAAACCCGCGCTCCGGGACGCTCACAGCGGCGGCGATATCCGCGAGCACGCCAGTATCGCGCAAGAAGTGTTGACCCAGCGCTTTGCGGGGGCGGGGGCGGGGGCCGGGACGTACGGGGGGCATGTCTTGGATGGTATGTCCGGCGCGCGAGCTAGTCGATGATGATGATTTCCACGGTTTGGCGGCCCCACCCTGGGTTACCCGCGGATTCCGGGAAGCCCAGGTCAATGTGAGCGCCCTTGATCGCGCCTCCAACATCCGCGGCAATACAGATGCCGTAGTTCGGGATCCACATCTTGGTCCACATCGGGATGACCGTCGGATCGACGGCGCAGACACCGTAATCGAGCTGCACACCCTGCGAGGTTCGCCCATACCACGGGTCGTTCCGCTCCTTGCCGCCGTGGCTGGCGTTGTACCACGTCGAGTCCACGACGAGTTTGCGGCTATAGGGACCGGTGTACTCGGGTGAGCTAAGCGTCGGACGCGAGGCAGCGCCGACCGGCCGGGGCCCGGCGACATTTCGCGTCGGGATAGGCGCCTGGCCTACGACACTCGAACCAATCTGTATTCGGGGCCCGACGACCTGGCCGTTCTTGTACGTTACGCGGTACTTCGTGAGCCTGATGCCCGCTGTGCCAGGGATGACGACGACCTTGCCCGCCGGCAGCGTGTTGTCGGTGTCATACAGGACTCCCGGAGCAATTGGCGTTGGTTCGTCCTCTTCGACGACGCGGTTGAGTCCCACAACCACAGTCATGCCGTTGGCCACGGAGGATTCGCGCGCCGGTTCCAACAGCTCATCTGGCCCTGGATCGAGGTTGAGCAGGCGGAGCACATCGGCGACCGTGTATGCGGTGGTGTAAAGCGATTGCTCCTTGCCATCAATGCGCACGGTGATGGTTCGTGCCTTTCCAAGGCGCACAGTCATGCCAGCAGATATGGGAGCGGCGAGGCCCGGGCGGACGAGGTCGCCCTCACGCACAGTTATTCCAAGGTCGCGGAGGACGCCTTCAACGGTCGGCGCCGCAGACGAGAGTTCCATGCGCAAAGTGTCCACGTACACCGTTACAGGCCGGGCGCGTTCTATGCTGAGGCCCGCACGCTGGGACGAAGCGACTATGCCCGGGGCACGCGAAGCGAGCGCGGGGGACGACAGCGGGCCACGCCCCGAGGTCAGTTGGCGGTCGAAATACACGAGGTCGCCGGGGAGGAGATCGACACCGGCGGAGGCGAGCGCTCCGCTGACCGTGGTCGCCTGTGTGCGGAATTCGAGCGTGCGGCCATCGACTTCGACACGGACATCGCGGGCGCGCTGGACCGCCACGCTCGAATGACGACCGCCATCGGCAACGTGGACGCGGTCACCCGGGGCGAGCGCAACGGACGCAGCGGCCAGACCCTCGCTTCGCGGGTCAAACGTGGCGTTCACCTGGACGGCCTCGCCGTTGCTCAGGACGGTGACTTCGCGTGAAGGAAAGAGACGGAAGGCAACGACAGCCACCAGCAGGATCGCGAAGATCGTTGCTGCGTGATGCCGACCTCGAAAATGAAGCGGATGCAACAGGAGGTCGGACCGGGTGATGTGCTGTGCTTTGGCCTTCGGTCGCGCGTGTTCACGCGAAACGCGAATTGCCTGGGCCAAGGTCACTCCTCGGTGCGATATTTTGCGCGAACCCTTCCTTGGGAAAGGCGCACAGGGCGAATTGGCCGTGCACCTGCCTCCGAACCGGGCCCCGGGCTTGCCCTACGCCAACCAGCTCAGACCCGGTGCCCCTGCGGCACCCGAAGCAGGCCCACTTATGGCTGCTTCCTTCCGGACCTGACCAGGTTCATGGCGCTTCGCCGCGCAGGACCAGATCGTCAACACCGTTTGACAAGGGCAGTCCCCAGAACTGCGATCCTCGGGCAGGGATTCAACCCCGCTGTAGCGGATTGCGGGTTACAGGGCACCGCTAGTTCCCCATCTAGCACGACCAGCGGTTACCGTACGCGAACGCCCATGGGCCGGTCAATACGCTTTCGCCCCCCATTACGGGTTGGCTTAGCCTGCCAACGCTTGCAAACTGACCAATAAATCGCCAGCCTTGATACGCTGCCCGGCGGCCACGGGCACCTGTTCGACCGTGCCATTGGCTGGCGCGCGCAGCTCGTTATTCATCTTCATCGATTCTATGACAAGTAGAACGTCGCCCGTTTCCACCACGGCGCCCGGCACACAGCGAACTTCAACAACCGAGCCAGTCATTGGCGCGTTGATTCGCACGAGGCCGGACGGGGTAGCGCGGCTTCGGATTTGCTGTTCGAGTCCCGGCCGCCAAGCGTTGACATCATAGTCGAGCACGTGACGCCCAATCGTCACGATCGCGCCGCCACGACGCCGTTCCAGGTAAAGCTCCGTCGGTTTGTTGTCCAACATCAAGAGGTAGAGGCCGGAATCTCCGACGCGTTCGAGTTGGGCCACCCGCCAGGCCGGAGCACCCTCTCGCCGCACCTCGGTAACGCCGTTTTCCCGGCGAAGTTCGAGGGTCACCACTTCATCGCCCCAGCGGATCAGATGCTTCTCGGCCATCGCCCGCCTCCCGCGCTCGTTGCGCCCGACATCTGCTGGCGCCAGGCGTTTTGGGACGGTCGAACAGCCTTGACCGGTTGAGCGTGATGCCCGTTGGCTGAGGGGGCCGCTGCGAATGCATCGCCGCCCGTCACGAAGAGCAGCGCGGCGATTTCGGAGATCTCCCGCTGGTCATCCAATTTCTCGTCGACCAGCACGCGATGACGGTCGAGGAAGTCCGTGTCGAGCTTGCCATCGATAAAATCCTGGAGGTCGAGGATCTGTTGGAGGTAGGGGATGTTCGTGGCGACGCCAACGACGCGAAACTCGTCCAGTGCGCGTTTCATGCGCGTGCGAGCGCCCTCGCGGTTCCTGCCCCACGCGGTCACCTTGGCGAGAAGCGAGTCATAGTATGGCGTGACTTCGATACCGTCGTAGAGAGCGCTTTCGACGCGGATGCCCGGCCCCGCGGGTTCGCGCGCAAAGACGACGCGGCCAACGGAAGGAAGAAAATTGTTGAAGGGGTCCTCGGCCACGATACGGCATTCGATCGCCCAGCCTCGCGTGAGCAATTCCACTTCGTCGTAAGCCAGTTCCTGCCCGGCCGCGACGAGGATCTGGTCCTTGACGATATCGACGCCCGTTACGATTTCGGTGACCGGGTGTTCGACCTGGAGGCGGGTGTTCATCTCCAGGAAGTAGTGATCACCCGTCTCCGTGAGGAGGAATTCGACCGTTCCGACGTTCGTGTAGTCGGCCGCGCGGGCGATCTTGACGGCTGCGCGGGTGAGCGTCCTGCGCAGGTCCAGCGTCACGAACGGGCTCGGGCACTCTTCGATGATCTTTTGGTGGCGACGCTGGATCGAGCATTCGCGTTCGCCGATGGCGACGATATTGCCGAAGTTGTCGCCGATGATTTGAACCTCGATGTGCCGCACGCGTTGCAGTGCCTTCTCGATGTAAATCGCGGCGTTCCCGAAGGCGACCCGCGCTTCTTGCATCGCCTGGCCGGCGGCGCTCTCGAACTCGGATTCGGAGCCGACGATGCGAATACCGCGTCCGCCTCCTCCCGCTGCTGCCTTGACCATCACGGGGTAGCCGATGCGGCTCGCAATCTCTTTCGCTTCCACCATCGTGTGCACTTCCGGGCTGCCGGGGACGACGGGGATACCGCATTGTTCAGCGAGCTGGCGCGCGGCGATCTTGTCCCCGAGCTTGCGGATCGCGTCGGGCCGCGGGCCGATGAACGTAAGCCCGGCGGCAGTGCAGGCCTCGGCGAAATCCGCGTTTTCCGCCAGGAATCCGTAGCCGGGGTGAACCGCGTCGGCGCCACACGCTTTGGCGACGGCGATGATCTTCTCCGCGTTTAAGTAGCTTTCGCGCGCGTCCGCCGCACCGATGAAATGCGCCTCATCCGCGTAGCGCACGTGCTGCGAGAGCCGGTCCACCTCGGAGTAGACCGCAACCGAGGGGATGCTCAGATCCCGCAGCGCGCGAACGATGCGAAGGGCGATTTCACCGCGGTTAGCGACCAAAACTTTCGCGAACACTGATACTTCTCTAGCTTCCTTCGATGGCCGCTCAGCATACGGGAGTAGACGCTAGGCGGTAGGCCAGAGGAGGTAGCGTTCGGCGGACACTCCGACACTCCGACACTCCGACACTCCGACACTCCGACGATGGTGGCCTGTCGATCGGCGACGCTCTACGCTTTTCAGTGATGGATGATCATACGCTCCGCATTCTCGAATTCGAGAAGGTGCTTGCGCTGCTGGGGAACCAGGCTGCATTCAGCATCGGCCGGGAAGCCGCGCTTGCCCTGCGGCCAGTGACATCCTTCGCGGAGGTCGCCGAGCTGCAATGGGAAACGGCGGAGATGACGCATCTCCACCAACTGGGGATCGACATCCCCTTCGCGGGAGCACGCGACATTCGTGCCTCGATCCACGGAGCCGCCATCGGCCAGGCGCTTGATCCGGGGGACCTCGCGGGCGCCGCACAAACGCTGAACACGGCGCTGCGAGCGAAACGGGTGACTGACCGCGTGCGCGATAAAATGCCGCGACTGGCTGCGATCGGTGACAAAATCAGCGACTTTCGCCGTTTCACGGACGCAGTCGATGAGGCTATCAATGCGCGCGGGGAGGTAGCCGACCACGCCAGCGACCAACTCGCGACGACCCGCCGAGAGTTGCGCGTGGCGACGGAACGTCTCGAACAGCGTGTGCAATCCGCGCTTGCGGACGCCATTCGCCGTGGCATCGCCCAGGAAGGGCTGCTGACCGAGCGGAACGGCCGCAAGGTCATCCCTATCAAGGCCGACTATCGCGGCCAGATGCAGGGCATCGTCCACGATGTCTCGTCCAGCGGCGCCACGATCTTCCTCGAGCCGATGGGCGTCGTTGAAGCGGGTAACGACGTGCGCGAACTGCAACTCGCCGAACAACGGGAAGTGCGCCGCGTACTCCAACGGCTCTCCGCGTTGCTCGGTGAACGTGACATCGAGGCGATCAACTCGCTCATGGCCCTCGCCCATCTCGATCTGCTGACGGCCAAGGTCCGCCTGGGGCGCTCGATGAAGGCGCAGTTGCCTCCCCCTGGAGACGTGGATTCGTGGCTGAAACCGTCCGGACCGGTCGTTCTTGTGCGGGCACGCCACCCGCTCCTTCGCGGCGAAGTGGTGCCGACCGACATGGACATCGGCGAGGGGGCCTCCGGCGTGCTCATCACGGGGCCGAACACGGGTGGAAAGACCGTGGCGCTCAAAACGCTTGGGCTGCTGACGTTGATGGCCCAATGCGGCCTCCCGATTCCCTGCGACGAGAACAGCCGCATCGTCGTCTTCGAGCGCATGTATGCCGACATCGGCGACGAGCAGTCGATCGAACAATCGCTCTCCACGTTCTCGTCGCACATGCGCAATATCTCGGCCATCCTCGAAAAGGCGTCGCCATCGACGCTCGTGCTGTTGGACGAATTGGGCGCCGGCACGGATCCCACAGAGGGCGCAGCGCTCGCTCGCGCGGTTATCGAAACGTTGCTCGACCGTGGTTGCACGTTGGTCGCGACCACGCACCACGGCGAACTCAAAGCGTTCGCTCACAATGATCCGCGCCTGCGCAACGCCTCCGTCGAGTTCGACCTGGAGACGCTCAGCCCTACGTACCACCTGACCATCGGGCTGCCGGGCCAATCCAACGCCATCGCCATCGCGCGGCGCCTTGGCCTCGACGAATCGGTGCTTCAGCTCGCAAGCGCCCAACTCACGCCCGAGCACTTCGAGTTCGAGCAATTGCTTGCGGAGATTCGCAACGAGCGCCTGGCGGCAGCAGAGGCGCGCCATCGCGAAGAATTGGCGCGCAAGGAGAGCGAAGAGTTGCGACTCGCCCTCGCCCGGCGCCGGGACGAGATCGAGCGCGAACGGTCGGAGATCCTCCAGGCGGCACAACGCGATGCCGAGGATACGGTGGCGCAGGTGCGCCGCGAGCTGGACCAGGCAAAACGCGATTCGGTTCAGCGCGGGTATGACGCGAAGATCGCCGAAGCCACGTTGAAGGCGCTCGACACCACCGTCTCGAAGCTCACAGCGCGGGCGCGGCCGCAGGTAGCCGAGGTGGCGCGCATTCTGCCCACTCGTGACATCGGACCGGGCGACCGCATTCACGTTCGGGATATCCCGCAAGAGGGCGAAGCGCTGAGCACCGTGGGCGAGGATGGGCGGCTGGAAGTGCAATTCGGCTCCATCCGCATGAAGGTCTCGGTAGACAGAATTGACCGCGTACAATCGGCGCCCGGTCGAGAGGCGAAGATCTCCCTGCCCGCCCACGATGGACCGCCCGTGCCGATCGAGCTGGATTTGCGTGGGCAACGTGCCGAAGAGGCGTTGCTGAAGTTCGAGACGTACCTCGACGATGCCTTCCGGTCTGGCCTGCCGTTCGTGCGGATCATCCACGGGAAGGGTACGGGCGCGCTCCGTGCCGCGGTCCGTGAGGCGCTGACGGGACATCCACTGGTGCGCAAATTCGAATCCGCCCAGCAAAACGAGGGCGGCGAAGGCGTCACGATCGCCGTGCTGGCGGGATAGAGGACCATCTGCAAAAACCCAACCGCTCGCCCTGAGCCAGTCGAAGGGTGAGCCCGCTGTTCCACCATCGGCGCGCTGCCAGTCCATGCTTCGACAAGCTCAGCACGAACGGGCGATTGGGCACGGATCCATCTTCACCAGTCTGCACCGAAACGACGTTTCATCCCTCGTTGTGGCCAAGGTCCATCAACGACTTAGGACCGAAGACGTGGTCTGCGATGGTAGGATACGGCCCATGGTCGCCGAAAAGCCTTTCCAGCCCGGCTTCGACATCCCCGATCCGGGCCCCGGCGCCGATTCGCCGCTGGCGGCGAGGATGCGGCCGCGCACGCTCGACGAATTCGTCGGGCAGGAGAGCGCGGTCGGGCCGGGTTCGTTGTTGCGTTCGGCCGTCGAACAGAAGCGGCTGCCGTCGGTCATCCTTTGGGGGCCGCCGGGATGCGGGAAGACGACGCTGGCACGGATTGTCGCCGGACAGATTGCGGCGCACTTCGTGCCGCTGTCGGCGGTCGCGTCTGGGGTCGCCGAACTGCGGAAAGTCGTAGCGGAGGCGGCGGCGCGACGCGTAGCGGGCCAACGCACGATCGTGTTCATCGACGAGATCCATCGCTTCAACAAGGCGCAGCAAGATGTCATCCTCCCGTACGCGGAGGACGGCACGATCGTCCTCATCGGCGCGACAACGGAGAACCCGTCGTTCGAAGTGATCGCGCCGCTCCTCAGCCGTGTGCGGGTTATCCGGCTCCACGGCCTGGACCCTGTGGCATTGGGCAGGATCGTCGATGCGGCGCTCAGCGACGCAGAACGTGGGCTGGGAGGGCTTGGACTCACGCTCGAACCGGAGGCGCGCACGATGCTAGTCGATGGCGCGAACGGCGACGGCCGTGCAGCGCTCACCACCCTCGAAATCGCCGCCGGGCGCGCCCGGTCTCGGCCGTCGAAGGAATTAACCCGCGAAGACATCAGCCAGGCGCTGGCGGACCGACGCCCGTACTACGACAAGGCGGCAGACTACCACTACGACACGATCTCGGCGTTCATCAAGTCGTTGCGTGGCTCCGACCCGGACGCTTCGCTTTACTGGCTGGCGCGCATGATCGAGAGCGGCGAAGACCCGCTGTTCATCATCCGCCGCATGGTCATCCTCGCGTCGGAGGACGTTGGCCTTGCCGACCCACAGGCGCTCTCCCTCGCGGTCGCATGCCAACAGGCGGTGCACTTCATCGGCATGCCCGAAGGGTTCTACGCGATGGCGGAGTGTTGCCTGTACCTTGCCCTGGCGCCGAAAAGCAACTCCGCGGGGGCGAGCTACTTCCGCGCGAAGGAGGACGCGATCGCCACTTCCCACGTGCCCGTGCCACTCCACCTTCGCAACGCCGCCACGAACCTCATGAAGCAGTTCGGCTATGGTAAGGACTACCGCTCGGCGCATGACGAGGCAGACCACTTCATCCCCGGAGCGAGCTATTTGCCTGAAACGCTCAACCGGCGAAAGTATTACGCGCCGGGCAAGCTCGGCTATGAAGCACAAGCGGCCGAGCGTCTGCGACGGCTCCGCGGAGAAGAAACCAACCATGAAGATTGAATTCCTGTACTCAAAATCCACTGGCCGCGGCAAGGAAGCCGAAGAGGCCCTGAAGCAGGCGCTCGAAGCGACCGAGCTGACCGTCGATGTGATCTACACCGAGGTGACCGATAGCGAGGACGCTAAGACGAAGAAGTTCCTCGGTTCCCCGTCCATCCGCGTCGAGGGCATCGATGTCGAATACGGCGACCGCGAACCGGACGAATACCAGGCGGGCACGCGCTACTACAACACGCCCCAGGGCTGGAAGCCGTTCCCCCACGCCCGCCTCATCGCCAACACGATCATCGAGATAGGCGAGAAGCAGAAGAAGGCGTAGTCACCGCCCGCTGTGGCCGGGGGAACACGGCACGGCTGCCCGGCCCTTGCGATTGCCGTTGGGGCGCCCGCCCCAGCTTCGAAGGCACGCATGGCATCGCGGTTACTTCGGGGATGAGGCCCGTTCCGATGTAGTCACCGCCCGCTGTGGCCGGGGGCTCAGTTACCATCCCCAGCGCTGTTCCAGTGTGCTGAGCCACCGTTCGGGAACGATCCGACCGATGGTGGACGTGGCGGAGATCCGAGGCATGACGGGGTGGGACAGCGCGAACGATCGTAGCTAAGCCCCCGGCCAGGGACGGCCGTGACTACAAAGCGCGTTCGGCAGCGAGCACCGCGTACACCCGGTGCGTGCCCGCGAGGCCCTTGAGCGTCAGCTCTGTGCCGTCGTCGAAGGCGAATTGGCCCGAGGGAGCGACGAGGTCTTTGAGGGGGCTGGAGACGAGCACCTGGCCGCCGACCGCAGCGGCGCCCACGCGTGCGGCGAGGTTCACGTGTTTGCCGAAAAAGTCGTCGCCCTCCTTCTGCATCTCGCCGGTATGCAGCCCAATCCGCACGCGAATCGAATCCAGCGGCCGCTTACTCCCCTCTCCCGCGAAGTCGGGAGAGGGGCTGGGGGTGAGGGCGCGCTGGATCGCGAGGGCGCACTCGAGGCCGCGGCGGGCGCTGGAGAAGGCCACCATGTAGCCGTCGCCCATCGTCTTCACGACGGCGCCGCCGTGGGTGCGGACCTGCTCCTCGATGATCGCGTTGTGGGCGCGGAGGATTGCCATCCATTGGGTGTCGCCCATGCCCTCGTTCAGGGCGGTGGAGTTTTCGATATCGGAGAAGAGGAGGGTGACCGTGCCGTCGGGCGCGGCGCGGGACGCAAGGTTGGGCCGCTCCGCGGCGACCGCCCGCTGCACGGCGACGATGGAGGAGTTGGGGTCCGCGTCCGCCACGCCCTGGAGGCCGAGTTTGAGCCGCATCGCCTCTTCAAGGTAGACGGGCATGCCCATGTCCTGGAACTCGGGGATGGCGGTGTCGAGAAGGGAGGCTGCCTCGGCACGTTCTTCCGGGAAGTGTTCGAGAAGCAGCTTCGCGAGGTGGTAGGCGCAGATGGCGGCCTCAGGGCGATGGCGTATCTGCCGGGTCGCGACAAGTGCCCGGCGGTGGTGGTCCCGAGCGGCCTCGAACCTTCCGAGGTGCTCTTCAGCCTGGCCAACGAGCCGACCGACGGGGTTGAAGCGGAGATTAGTAGCAGCCACATCGAGCGCGGGCTCCAGGAGAGCGGCCACCTGCTCCTCAAGCGGGACATCGCCGAGTTGGACAGCCTCCTCCATCAATCCCGGGA
>Ga0163144_10015275_pt1 | contig 15854 bp, 7 predicted proteins | sample OliLak19BULKMAT1_FD_123175 | JGI IMG/M metagenome (GOLD analysis project Ga0163144, IMG submission 123175) | Freshwater microbial mat bacterial communities from Lake Vanda, McMurdo Dry Valleys, Antarctica - Oligotrophic Lake LV.19.BULKMAT1 | ecosystem: Environmental > Aquatic > Freshwater > Lake...
ATCCCGGAGGTGGTGGGCGCCGGCATCCTCGTCTTCGGTTCGGCCCTCATCTTCATCGCGAGCCTCTGGTTCCTCGCCGAACCGGCGGTGGAGTGGATGGCGAAGGCGCCGCGCAGCTTGGCCAAAGCGGAGCAGAAGCTGCGCACCTTCTCCAAGCCGCTCCACTCCATTCAAGAAACCGCCGCCAAGGTGGACGATGCGACGTCCGCCACCGGCAATGGCGACGCTCAGGTCGTGCAACTGGCCGCACCCGGGATGATGCAGCGTATCTCGGGTGGCAGCGCAACCTTCGCAGCCAATGCCATCGCCGTGATGTTCCTCTGCTACTTCCTGCTTGCCGCTGCGCCGCGTTTCCGCCGCAAACTGGCCCTCGTCGTGCCGGGTCGCGCTGAACGGGGCCGCGTCGAGGAAGTGATGCAGGAAATCGAACTGCACATGTCCCGCTACCTCTGGCTCTCCACCGTCATCAACGTGATTGTCGGCGTGCTGACCTGGGGCCTGCTGGCCCTAGTCGGGTATCCCAATGCCGCCCTGTGGGGCGCTGTCGCTGCGATCCTCAACTACATCCCGTACGTCGGCGCGATCGTCACGATCGGCGTGATCGGCTTTGCCGGCATGGTGTCGTTTCCCGGCATGAACCAGGCGCTGATCGGTGCCGGAGGCTTCTTCATCATCAACCTGTTCGAAAGCAATCTCATCACTCCGTCGCTGCTCGGACGCAAGCTGCCGCTCAACACTGCGGCCCTCTTTCTCGGCCTGATGTTCTTCGGCTGGATGTGGGGTGTCACGGGCGCGGTGCTGGCGGTGCCGCTGACGGTGATGGTGCAAGTGGTCTGCGCGCGCATCCCTGCGACGCAGCCGTTCGCGGTCTTCCTCGACAACTGACGCGGACGCGGATCGGTTGGCACCTCTTCCGCGCTGTCGGTCGGAGGTCGGGATGCGTCGGCTTATGAACGGAATGCGGCGGCGTGCGCCTTTGCCTTACGCGCAACTCATGAACCGACGGCTGTCGCGATCATCGCAGCGCGCGGATCAGTTGTTGCCCTGACGTCCAGCATCATTGAGTTCCTGCGCGGTTTCTCTCCGCGTGCTCAGATGATCTCGACGCGTCGCTGCGTGTACCCGCACCCCGGCGAGCGCGCGGCTGGCGTCGAGCTTCACGGATGTAAAGGATTTCCCTCATGTCCCGTTCCTTGCGTCAGACCTCGTACCTGCTGTCGATCGTGTCGCTCGTCGCAGTTGCCGCCTGCAGCGACAACAATTCGCCCGTACCGGATCCGTCGCCGACGGCACCCGGCGGTGGCACGGGTACCGGCACGGCCGGTGGCCGCGGTCCGGCGCCCGTGCCACTCAACTCTGCTGGCACCTACGCGATCCTTGCAAAGACCGGGATCTCCACGGTGCCGACCTCGGTGATCACGGGAAACATCGGCCTGAGCCCGGCAGCGGCCTCCTTCATCACCGGTTTCAGCCTCGTGCTTCCGGTCGGCGCGTCCGCGGCGACCTCGTCGCAGGTCAGCGGCAGCGTTCTCGCCGCGAACTACGCCGCACCGACGCCAGCCAATCTCACCACGGCGGTCAGCGCCATGGAGGCGGCGTACCTGAACGCGGCCGGACGCGTCACACCGGACTTCACCAACCTGAATAGCGGCAATCTTGGCGGGCTCACGTTGCCGGCCGGTCTCTATCGCTTCGCCAGTGCGGTCACGATTCCGACGGATGTGACGCTGTCAGGCAATGCCAACGACGTCTGGATCTTCCAGATCGCCGGCGGGCTCACGATGGCCTCGGGCACGCGCGTCCTGCTGACCGGTGGTGCCCTCCCCGCCAACGTCTTCTGGCAGACGACCGGTGTCGTCTCCCTCGGTACGACTGCACGGATTCAAGGACAGGTGCTGTCCCAGACGTCCATAACGCTGGGCACCGGCGCTACGGCGTTGGGTCGCCTTCTGGCACAGACCGCCGTCACGCTGGATGCATCCACGGTCACTCTGCAGTAGTCCGAGTTCCGCACCGCACGCGCCAAGGGCCGCCCGGACAGATCGTCCTGGCGGCCCTTGGTCGTCGGCACCTGCGATCGGCGCCGCAAGGGCACCGACCGCGGCCAGCCGCAGATCAGAACAGCAAGCGAAGCCCCGTCTGCACCTGCCGCGGCTCGCCGATTCCGCTCCGGATCGTGCCGTCGAAGTTGAGGAAGAGGCCGGTGTTGGACGGATCCTTGAAGTTGTCGCGGTTGAGCACGTTGAAGACTTCGCCGATGATCTCCAGCGTGTTGGCCCGCGATCCACGGCCCACCTTGATCGGCTTCGAGAGACGGAGATCCCACGAGACGATCGAGTTCTCCTTGCGGAGCGTGTTGCGCTTCAGGATCGACCCGTCGGTGCAGTTGCGGTCCGATGGCGTGCTGGCGCGCTGCCCGAGGGCCGGGGTGCCGGGACGGCCGCAGCTCCCGGAGATCGGCGTGGCCGTCGCGATCGAGATGCGGTTGTTGAGGTAGATGTCGCCCGGAATGATCGCCAGCAGAAAGGCGTTGATGCGATGGCGCGCATCGCGGTCCGACCAGTTGTACTCGGGCTCGAGGTTGCCGGCATTCACGTAGCGGAAGCTGAACGGATCGCGCTCGTTGTCGTCATCCGCCTTGTCGAAGCCGAGCGTGTAGTTCGCCTGGAATTCGAGGCTGCGACTCACGTTGCGGCGCGCCGAGACCGTGAAGCCGGTGTACCGCGACTTCGCGGACGACTCCACCACCGTGAGCGTACCGATGCCGTTGCCGCCGGCCAAACCGGTGGCGAACGGGCGACCAAAGGCCGCATCGTTGCGGTTGATGAACCGCGTCAGGTTGTCCGTCCGCGCGTGGGTGACGCTGAACGACACCGCCGTCCCCGTGCCGATCTCGCGGTCGTAGGCGAAGGTGGCGCTGATCGTCCGCGGATTCTGGAAGTTCTGGTCGAAGACGAAGACATCCGGCTGGAACGGGCCACCAGCCGGCGACGGAAGCAGTTGGCCGAACGTCGGCGGCGCACCCAGGAAAGGCGAGGCCGAGGAGTTCCGGAAGAGGTTCTGCCCGCGCGAGCCGTTGGTGGTGCGCGTCGAGGCCAGGTTGAGGCCCGGGACACGCGCGTAGTAGATACCGGCGCTGCCGCGGATCACCTGCCGAGCGTCGCTCTTCACGTCGTACGCGAAGCCGATGCGCGGCTGGAACATCTTCTTGTCGCTCGGAATGCGGCCGTCGGACGGGAAGGCGTAGGTGCCGGTCGAGTTCGTCACCGAGGTCCCGACGAACGGCGCGTAGAAGACCGCCGACGGCGCAGTGATCGGCGCCGGCTGGATCTGCGCCTCCCACCGGAGACCGTAGTCGATCGTCAGGTTGGGCCGCGCCTTCCACGAATCCTGCAGGAACACCGAGAACTCGTTCTGCACGATCTCCTGCGTGCCGGCCTCTTCGGCCGAGAGCCCGCCGACGCCGGCGAACTGCAGATACAGCGCCACCGGGCCGGTGATGTTCGTGCCGCCAGGACACGCCCCCGTGGTGCTCGAGCTGCCGTTGGAGCACTCCACGTAGTTGCGCCCGAAACGGTTGTAGTTGAGGAACCCGTCCACCGACGTGAACGCCATGCGGCCGTTGGCAAAGCCGACGAACGTCTGCTTCACGCGCGTGCGGTTCCACTCGACACCCGCCTTGATCAGGTGGTTGCCCTTCAGGAAGCTGATGTTGTCGAGGAACTGCAGGCGGTCGTCGAACGCCTCCACCGGCAGGAAGAACGGCTGGCCGATACGGTAGCCCGCAAATGAGATGTCCGTGTCGGGAAACGGCCGGCTCGTGGACGGATTGTTCGGGCCATCGTACGCTCGCGGACGATTTTCACGGGCAACCTGGAAGCGGAACTCGTTGGTCGTGGACGAGCCGATGAGCGTGGAGAGCGAGCCGTTCACGGCATTCGAGTAGACGCGCTCCAGACCGTTGGCGGAGCGGCCCCAGAGATCGACATCGAACGTGCCGTTCTGCTGCCGCGAGTTGGTGTAGTTGTACTTGAGCGTCAGGGTGTTCTTCGAGTTCAGGCGCACGTCGACCTTGGCGAGCAGCGCCTGCGCATCATTGGTGCGGCGGATGTTGCCGAAGTCGCCGTTCAGCGCGCCGCCGAAAGCCGTATCGGTGAACGCGATGAGCCGCGGGTCGATGAGGCCCAGCCGACTGTTCTGCTTCGTCTCGCGGAAGATCTGCTGATCGTACGCGATGAAGAAGAACGCCTTGTCCTTCTTGAGCGGGCCGCCGAACGTGCCGCCGAACTGGCTCTGCGCGAAGTCCGGCGTGAAGCCCGTGGGGCCACCGAGCGACTTGTTGGTCGCATAGTCCTTCGAGAGCTGGTCGTACTTGCCGTAGAAGTGCGTCGAGCCCTTGAACTGATTGGTGCCGGACTTGGTGATCACGTTCACGAAGCCGCCGCTGGACCGGCCGAACTCCGCATTCGCACCCTGCGCCACCACGACGACTTCCTGCACCGCGTCGAGGTTGAAGGTGAACGCGGGTCGCTGGCCGCCGCGCTGCTCGCCGAAGAACGGGTTGTTGAAGTCGGCGCCGTCCACCGAGACGTTGTTGTGGATGCCGCGCTGGCCGCCGATGCTGAGCACGTCGCCATCCGGCCCCTGCGTGACCGCCACATTGGGCGTGAGCGTCGTCAGGTTGAGGAAGTTGCGGCCGTTGTTGGGCAGGCCCTGAATCACCTCGGCATCGATGCGCGTCGCCGAGGCGACGCGATCGGGCTCGGCTACGGGTTCGGCGGCACCGCCGACCGAAACAATCTCCTGCAACTGCACGGCGGCCTTCTGCAGCACGATGTTGATCTGCGAGGTCTCCCCGAGGCGGAGGACGATGCCCTTCCGCACCACCGGCGTGAAGCCTACCAGACGCGCCGACACATCGTACGTGCCGATGCGCAGCAGTGGAGCCACGTACGTGCCGCTCGCATTGGTGGCGAGGGAACGCTCGGCGTTGGTCTCGAGGTTCCGGATCGACACCTGCGCACCGGCGAGCACCGCGCCGGCCTCATCGCGGATCACGCCGCGGATGACGCCAGAGGAGGCCTGCGCCTGTGCGGCGGCGTGTCGAGGCGTGGAAGCGAAGGTCAGGAACGCCACAACAAGCGGCGCCGCAAACCGGCGAATGGGCAGGGGCAAGGTGATACCTCCGGGAGACGGGGGTGAAACTGTGATGGTGCGGCGATGGGGGTCCAACCGAAGGGCCGCCAGAACGCGGGAAGACGCCCTGATTGCACGGTGCAACGCTACGGCGGGTCGGAATCCCGGACAAGGTCGCAGCGTGTAACGGAGATGGCGGTCAGGAAAAAATGCTGACGGCGGCGTCGAACGCCCGGTCACACACCGCGCTCGACGCCGCCTGCAGTTGGACATGTCTCATCATTCATACGATAGCTGCAATATCGACTGCACACTATTTCAAGATAATAGGAATTTGTGCAGGTATTGCGCTTCTGCCGTGCATTTTATACAATTACGTGTCGGTTCGCGCTTGCCGTGAATCGCTATCCCGGTCCTTCCAGACGTCAGACTCGCATCCGCGCGGCACACGCCGCAGCCGGATCGCGCTCTCCCTTGGCCACGTCGGCACGAGGAGCAGCGATAGCATTCCCCTCCGCAGTCCGCTGAGGGGGCAGGCCCGTTCGCGCGAGTTGTAGCGCGCGTGCGGGGATTTCCATTCTCGTGGCGGGAGATGCTTATGCGGCGCAGGACCCTCGTTGGTCTCGGCTTGACGATCGCGTGCTTTCTGGCGCAACCGCTCGCAGCCCAATCCCGGCAGGTCACGGGTACCGTCACGCGCAGCAGCGGCGCACCGATCGCCGAGGCGACGATCGGTCTCGTCGGCACCACGAGTGGTACGCGCTCGAGTGCGGACGGCCGCTTCACGATCTCCGTACCGGCGGGCCCGGCGCGTCTGGCAGTCCGCGCCATCGGCTTTGTGCGGCGCGAGGTGGCACTGACCGCCGATCAGGCCACGGTCACTGTGGCGCTCACGGACGACATCTTCAAGCTGGACGAGGTGGTCATCACCGGTCAGGCGACGACGATCGAGAAGCGCAGCGCCACCACCGCGACCGTCAGCCTGGGCGCGGACGAGATTACGCGGGCCCCCGCGCAGTCGCTCGAGCAGGCACTGCAGGGCAAGATCCTCGGCGCCACGGTGACGATGAACGGCGGCGGTCCCGGTGGCGGCGCGCAGATCCAGATCCGCGGCTCCAGCTCGGTGCTCGGCAACAGCCAGCCGCTCTATGTCATTGACGGCACGATCATCAGCAACGATGCCTTCTCGGGCGGTTTGAACACCGTGAGCCGCGCGTCGGGCACGGGCGCCGCGAGTGCGCAGGACAACCTCGTCAACCGCCTCGCCGACCTGAACCCCAACGAGATCGAGTCGATCGAAGTCCTCAAGTCGGCGGCGGCCACGGCCATCTACGGCTCGCGCGCCACCAACGGCGTCGTCGTGGTGCGGACCAAGCGCGGTACGGCCGGCCAGACGCGCGTGAACCTCACGCAGCGTGTCGGCACGCAGGAACCGCTCCGTCTCATCCCGGCCCGCACCTTTACCTCGGTGCGACAGGTGCAGGCGATTCCCTTCGGCAACACCGGCGCACCGGGCGGCGTCATCAGCGCCACCAACGCGGCGACGACCTTCCTCAACAACACCTTCCCGACCGGCATCATTCCCCTTGCCGCCAATCAGGACTACCAGAAGCAGTTCTACGACAATCGCTCCCCCTCCCACGAAACTGTGGCGTCGGTGAGCGGTGGCTCGGATCAGTTCCAGTACTTCCTCTCCGCTGGCAACCGGCGCGAGGTGGGTATCGCGCCGAAGACGGGCGCCACCTTGCAGACGATTCGCTTCAACGGCGATCAGCTGTTCAAGAACGGCGTGAAGCTCTCCGCGAGCTTCAACATCACGCGCAACAACCTCGACCGCGGCATCGCCGGCAACGACAACACCTGCACGAGCCCGATGTACTGCATCCCGTACATTCCGGGCGTGGTGGACTTGCAGACGGTGAACGTTCAGGGCGCCTACCCGATCAATCCATTCAATGGCGGCGGCAACCGTACCTCGAACTGGTTCCAGACTTTCGAGTTCCTGCGCTACAACCAGGACATCTGGCGTCAGCTCGGCAGCCTCAACCTCTCGTACGCGCCCGTCACCAGCGAGCAGAACACGGTGACACTCGCCGTGCTCGGCGGCTTGGACCGCTACCAGCAGGCGGCTTACCTCCTCTCGCCCTCGTTCCTGCAGTATGAAGGCGGTGTCGACGGCCTGCTCGGTCGCGTGGCGCAGTCGAGTGTGGACGCGTTCAACTACAACACGCAGTTCAGCGCGCTCTGGACCTCCTCGGCGATCAAGGGTGTCTCGCTGAACACGTCGGTGGGCGCGTCGCTGGAGCGGCAGTCCACCAACAACTATCTCGTGCGCGCCCGCGGTACGCTGCCGGGCCAGGAGACGGTACAGCAGGGCACGCTCGACGCGACGCAGGCGATCACCGCCTTCCGCGACCAGGCGATCTTCGCCAACGAGCAGCTGCAAGCGTTTGACGAGAAGCTGACCGTCAGCGGTGGCGTGCGTGCCGACCGCTCGAGCGCCAACGGCGATCCGTCCAAGTTCTACGTCTTCCCGCGCGCTTCGGCGTCGTACAACCTCGGCGCGGTGACGTCGTTCGTGTCGTCGCTCAAGCTCCGCAGCGGCTGGGGCCAGACCGGCAACCGCCCCCGCTACGGTGACCGCGACGTCTTCGGCAACTCGGTGCTCATCGGCGGCCAGCAGGGCGTCGGCGTCATCGGCACCATCGGCAACCCGACCATCCGGCCGGAGACGCTGACGGAGCTGGAAGGCGGCATTGACGCCACCTTCCTCAAGGAACGCGTGTCGCTCGAGGCCACGTACTACCGCCGCAACATCACGAATCAGCTGCTCAATCCCGCGCTCCCCGCGAGCTCCGGCTATGGCGCGCTGATCGTGAACGCCGGCGAGTTGCGCAACGAGGGCGCGGAAATCGGGCTCACTCTGGTACCGGTGAACTCCGGCACCGTTCAGTGGACCTTCACCACGTCGTTCCAGAAGAATCTGGTCCGCGTCACGAATCTTCCGTCCTTCGTCTCGCCGTTCAACCCATCGGCCGGCAACGCGAACAGCATGCGGCCGCAGATCGTGAACGGGCAGAAGGCGACGCTGGCGTGGGGCAACGTGCCGTACTACGTGAACACCGACGGCTCGCTGAGCGAGGCGCCGATCGGCGCCCGCCTCATCCCGCTGCCGGCGGGCGTGGGCAGCATCGTCACGCGTGATACGATCATCGGGGACATCAACCCCGACTTCCAGATGTTCTTCAACAACTCGGTGACCTTCAAGAGCCTCACCCTCGGCTTCACCCTCGATTGGCGGAAGGGCGGACTCGTCTACAACTTCACCCAGCGGCTCTTCGACGAGGGGGGCACCGCCGCCGACTGGGGGAACGCCGCATCGGTGGCCAACGCGCCCCGCGGGTCGCGGCAGGACGTCATCAATCAACTCACCTACCCCACCAACTTCCTCGACTTCCCGGAGCGCAACGGCGTCTACCCGGCGGGCCTCTTCCGCTATCTCGCCGCCGGCCCTTCCACCGACGCACGCGTCTATTCGCAGCTCGGCACCTATCTGCGACTGCGTGACCTCTCCCTGAGCTTCGATGCGGGGCCGACGCTGGCCCGCGCCATCGGTGGTCGGTCACTCCGGTTCTCCGCGCAGGGCCGGAACCTGTTGATGTTCACGCCGTGGTACACCGGCTTCGACCCGGAGAACAACCGGCAGGGCAACCAGAACATTCGGCAGGCCCAGGAGCTCGCGCCGTTCCCTGGCGCGCGCCAAGTCTTCCTTTCCGTGGACGTGGGGTTCTAACCATGCGTACCAACATGCTTCGCCGCACCCAGCTCGCGCTCACGGCTTCGGCGGTCGTCCTGCTGGCCGGCTGCGCCGAGTCGCTCAATGTCACCAACCCGAATGCCCCGTCGCTCGGTAACGCGGCGAGCGGCCGCGCGGCCGTGGGTCTCTCGGCCATCGGCGTACTCAATCAGAACCGCAACAATCAGCTGGGCTGGGCCACCACCACCGGCAGCTATGGCCGCGAATATCTGAACCTGCAGCCGCAGTTCGGCAATACGGTCTTCGGGCCGTACCGCGACTGGAACGTCATTGCCAACGCCGGCCTCTGGGCAGGGCCATACGCCAACCTGCGCAACATCAGCATCCTCAACACGCTGCTGGACACGATCCCTGCCAACCAGCTGGTGGCCGGCGAGGCGGCGGCGATGCGCGGATTCAACAAGACGTTCGAGGCGCTGGAGCTGTACTTCGTGATCGTGGCTAGGGACAGCATTGGTGCGGTCACGCAGGTGCTCGAAGACCCTCTCGGCATCGCGCCGTTCGTGGCGCGCGACTCCGTGCTGCGGTACGTGACCAACCAGCTCGATGCCGGCCTGCAGGACCTGACCGCCGCCACGGCGTTTCCGTTCACTTGGCCGACGGGCTTCGTGAACGGTGTGGCGGTGAACACGGTGGCCGGCTTCCGCCAGTTTAATCGGGCGCTCAAGGCGCGCGTGGAGGCCTACCGTGCGTCGGTGGGCTGCGGGTCCACGTGCTACACGGCCGCCCTGACGGCGCTGACGCAGTCGTTCTACACCGGGACCGCCGGCCTGACCACCGCCTCGCTCGCGCAGGGCGTGACGGTGCCGTTCTCGCTCGCCAGCGGCGATGCGGTCAACGGCCTGAGTTCCGCGCAGTTCAGCTTCGTCTATGCCAACCAGGCGATCCGCGATGACGGCAGCATTCCCGGGGTCACCACGGACCTCCGCTACGTGGCCAAGGTGCGTACCGCCTCGCCGTCCGCGGCGGACGGCATCACGAGCAATCTGCAGCCGTTCGTCTACGCGACCGGCAGCTCGCCGATGCCGATCATCCGCCGCGAAGAGCTCGTGCTCCTGTTCGCCGAAGCCAGCTACTTCACGGGTGCGACCGGCGATGCCCTCACGGCGATCAACGCCATCCGGACCGTTTCCGGGGGCTTGGCGGCCCGCGGCGCCTTCGCGAGCAGCGCCGACTTCACCACGGAGCTGCTGAATCAGCGGCGGCTCTCCCTCTTCTTCGAGGGGCACCGGTGGGTCGACGTGCGTCGACTGCGCGGGTACGCGGGCCTGCCGGCCATTCGGTGGAATGAGCCGAGCACCTTTACCGTGGCCACTCGGGTGCGCTTGCCGCAGGGCGAGTGCAACGCGCGGCGGCAGTCGGGGGATGCGGCGTTGATCGGACCTGGTTGCCCGTAGTCGGCGCACCAGTGGGGCGGGCGCTACGGTCCGCCTCTCAACCTTTCTACCGGAGTGCTACCATGATCTCTTGCCCATCGGGAGCGGCCGACGCTTCGCGTTGCCTCAGGCTCCGCGCGCTTGCACCCCTCACGCTGCTCGCAGTGGCTGCGTGCGCGTCGTCCACCACCACCACCGGCGGCACCACGCCAGCGCCAGTGCTCCCGGCGGCGATGCGCGTGCCCTCGCCGGATCCGCGCATCGGCCTCAAGGCCGGCTGGTTTGATCCGGGCGAGGCCGCCTGGAACATGCGCGTGGTTTCGAAGACGCGACCTTCGAAGGACTTTCTGAACCTCGAGTCGCCCGGCGATCTGCGCCTCACGAACTCCGATCTGGCGTTCAACGGCAAGCACGTCTTCATGGGCAACTACGCGGGCTATCAGGTCTTCGACGTCTCCAATCCGTCCAAGCCGACGCTCGCCGCGTCGTTCGTCTGTCCTGGCTCCCAGAACGACGTCACCACCTACAAGCACCTGCTCTTCACCTCGGCCGAAGCCACCTCGGGCCGCACCGACTGCGGCACGCAGGGGGTACCGGACACCATCAGCGCCGTCCGCGCGCGCGGTATCCGCATCTTCGACATCACCGACGTCGCCGCACCGAAGTACATCGCCACGGTGCAGACCTGCCGCGGCTCGCATACCAACACGCTCGTCACCGATCCCGGGGATCCGACCAACGTCTACATCTACGTCTCGGGCTCGGCCGGCGTGCGCTCCGCCCAGGAGCTGTCGGGCTGCTCCGGCGGTTCGCCGGACGTCGATCCCACCACCGCGCTCTTCCGCATCGAAGTCATTCAGGTGCCGCTTGCCAACCCGGCCGCCGCGAAGATCGTGAGCAGCCCTCGCATCTTCGCCGATGCGAAGACCGGCAAGGCGCAGGGCCTTCGCGGGGCCAAGATCCACGAAGAAGTCGATCCCGAGATCGTGCGCGCCGCAGCCTTCCGCGATTCGATGGCGATCGCCCGCGGTCAGGCGCCACGGCCTAACGAGCGCATCATCACGCAGTGCCACGATATCACCGTCTACCCTGCCCTCGGCCTCGCGGGTGGTGCCTGCCTCGGCATGGGTCTGCTGCTCGACATTCGCGACGTCAAGAATCCGAAGCGCGTCGATCAGGTGGCCGACTCCAACTTCGCCGCTTGGCACTCCGCCACCTTCAGCAATGATGGCTCCAAGGTGCTCTTCTCCGACGAGTGGGGCGGCGGCTCGGCGCCGCGCTGCCGGCCCACCGACAAGCCGCAGTGGGGCGCCGACGCCATCTTCACGATCGCCGATCGGACCAAGCTCACGTTCCAGAGCTACTACAAGATTCCCGACGTACAGTCCGCCGTCGAAAACTGCGTCTCGCACAACGGCTCGCTCATTCCCATTCCGGGGCGCGACGTGCTGGTGCAGTCGTTCTACCAGGGCGGCATCACAATGGTGGACTTCACCGATGCCGCGCACCCGGTCGAGGTCGGCTTCTACGATATGGGGCCGATGGACAGCACCAAGCTGGTGCAGGCGGGCTACTGGTCGTCCTACTGGCACAACGGGTTGATCTACGCCTCCGAAAAGGCACGCGGGCTCGACATCTTCGAGTTGCTGCCCGGCGCCTGGTTCACGCAGAACGAGATCGATGCCGCCAAGCTGGTGCGGTTCGATCACCTGAACGTGCAGGAGCAGCCGCAGTACGTGTGGCCCGCGGCGTTCGTGGTCGCCCGAGCCTACGTCGACCAGCTCACGCGCCACAACGGCCTCGACGGCAGCAGACTCACCGCAATCAGCAGCGCACTGACCGCCGCAGAGACGTTGCAGGGCCCCGCCCGGACGGCCGCGCTCACCGAACTCGCCAACCAGCTTGGCAGGGACGCCATGACGGCGGCCGATGCACCGAAGGTCCGGCTGCTCGCGGGCACCGTCAGCGCCATCGCGCTGGAGTAGCAGAAGCACCGACCGGCCCGGCATGGCGCAACATCCGGGGCTCGGTCGGCGTAGATTTTGTCTCACCGCTGCACTGGAGTCTTTGATGCGCCGTATCGTGCTCTGCACCGCTCTGCTGGTCGTTGTCGCCGTCCCTGCCGTCGCAGCACAGGTGGCCACGGGACTGAGTCCAGCCGAGCAGTCCAAACGCGACGGCGGCATTCCGCCGTACACGGCAGCGGATGTGGCATTCATGCAGGGGATGATCGGGCATCACGGGCAGGCCGTCGTCATGGCGCGGTGGGCCGTGGACCACGACGCTCGCGCCGACATCCAGCGCCTCGCCCAGCGCATCGAGGTGGCGCAGTCCGACGAAATCGCCTTCATGCAGGTCTGGCTGCGCAACCGCAAGCAGCACGCGCCCGAGGCCTCCGAGCACCACACCATGCACCAGATGCCCGACGGCATGACGATGCGCAACGACGAGATGCTCATGCCCGGCATGCTCGCCGCCACACAGCTGGCCGAGTTGGACAACGCCCGCGGGAGCGACTTCGACCGGCTCTTCCTCACGTACATGATCCGCCATCATGAGGGCGCCATCCTGATGGTGGAGACGCTCTTCGGCGCCACAGGCGCAGGCCAGGACGACGACATCTTCAAGTTCGCGAGCGACGTCAGCGTCGACCAGACCACTGAAGTCGATCGCATGCAGCTCATGCTCAAGAGCGTGCCGACGCCTTCACGCTGACGAGCACCGAGGTACCCGCAGCATCGTCCTCCTCGTTGCCGCACATCCATCAGTATCGTCCCGTACATGCTGTGCGTTTTCTTTGTACCGTCGATGTCTGCCATCGGCACCCCGCCCATCACCGCACGGTCTCCGAACGCCATAGTCCATGAGCAATCGGCCTGGTTCGCATCGCGCTAGCAGGCCGCGAGGACCAGCGGCACTGCCACGGCAACTACGGCTGTGATCGCGCCGACCCCACGCCGATGCGGCGTGGAAGGCTCACCTGATGCCCCGGGTCCATCTCCCATCGGGCTTCTCGCCGTCAAGGTCCCGCGTGGCGTCCAACTGGGCGGGCTCGACCGGCATTTGACGGGAGGAGGAGCGTAGCGGCAGCACCCTGAGCGTGCAGGTCATCCCTTCAGGTCAGCGTCAGACAGCCGCGTGCGCAATCCGCACGATTTCGGTCGCAATCTCCTCCGGAGAGAGGATCAGGTCGACCCAGCCGCTCGCGATGGCGCTCTCGGGCATGTCGGGTTGCTTGGCGGTCTCCGGTCGCTGCGCAATGGTGATGCCGCCGGCCGCCTTGATGTCGGCCAGCGCGTCCGCCCCGTCTCCGTCATAGCCGGAGACGATGACGGCGACGACTTTGCCATCCCAATTCTCCGCGAGTGATCGGAGGAAGACGGTGATGACGTCAGGCCATCCTCGAGGCTTCGAGGTTGGCGCCAGATGGAATTCTTCGTCTCTGACGTGAAGGTCACGTTCCTGAGGGATCACGAACACGTGGTTCGGTTCAATATCCAGACGTTCGGTGATGAGCTCTACCGGCATGTCGGTGAAGCGCGGCAGGACCTCGGGCAGCAAGGTGCCAAGTGTCCGTACATGATTGACGATGACAATCGCGACACCCATGTCCGGTGGGAGACACTGGAGCAATCGCGTGTAGGCATCGAGACCGCCGGCAGAGCCACCGATGCACACGACGGGAAATGTCTTCGCTCTTCCATCTGCGTATTTCAATGCGTTCTCCGCGTGACACCCGGGGTGATGACGGACGCAGGCGGGCGTCGGGCGTCTCCGGAAGTATGCGCTGCTGCCGCATCGGCCGCGCCGTCGTTTCGCCTTACGCGCAGAAGCCCCGCCACCGTGCGAGATGCCGCTCGGCGTTCCCGCGGGCGCACTCCGGCCGCGGGCGTCTTGCGGCCCGATTCTTCCTTGAGCACGTGCGCGTATCCACCGTCGTGCGCTCCGGTGGGTCGAGGGCCGACATCGATTGCCCGACGCCTTCGTCGTCGTCCGGCCCACCGATGCTGCGGCAACTGAACACAATGCACATGATTGCCTCGGAGACTCGCGGCATGCGCGTCCCGCGCGTACATCCGTGACGTCGACGGCAACCGGCACAATGAGGAAACGCACATGTGGGATGCGAACCGCAACTATCAGGTGTTGCTGCCGACTGCGTACAGCACTGCGCTGGAACATGAAGCCGCCTTCGCGGTCGACACGATGCACGATGGGGACTCTGCCGAACATGGTGCGGCCATCTTTCCCGTCGACGTGCCGGGCGAACGCTGGACAGGCTTGTCGCTGTCGGTTGCGGACGGCCCTGTCGAGGGACACAGTCCCCGGACGTCCAGTGCATTCCTGACGAGTGCCTTCGAAGCGCGCCTCATCGGCGCGGCCGAGGGATTCGCCCTGCATGATGACGGGTGGCAGCACGCCGTGGCGGTGGGGCTTGGCGGCGCCATCGCTCGGGCACACGCCGACGTGGACGGCGTGGTCGCCGTCCAGGCACCTGCCGCAGGGATAGACCGGATCTCGCTGACGACGGCGACGGTGCTCGGCGATTGGCTCTGCGTTGCACACGACGGCGACGGTCAGGTCTACCGCCTCAGGCAGCGCCGCTTGCAATGCCTCACGCCGACATCGCCGTTGCCGCAGCTCGAGGCACATAGTGCGGCCCACTCGCCGGCAATCACCTTTCATCAGTTGCACCGCGGCGACGTGCTGCTGGTCGGCAGTCAGACCCTCTTTCGGCAATTGGACGGTGCAGCGCTGACCCGCCTGCTGAAGCTCCGCCGCCCGGTCGCCGAGATCGTCAAGCAGCTGGTCGCGGCTGCGCGAGCAGGTGGTGGGGCTGCTGGACTCACGGCGTGCGTCGCACGCGTGGGACGCCTGCGTGCCCGACACCTCGCGGCGCCTCGGACTCAGGCTCGACCTGCGATGGCCGGTCAGCGAGTCCGGCCGTCGACGACGTCGGTCGTGCGGGTGGCATCATTGCTGGGCGTCCTGCTGCTGGCCGACGTGCTCGCCGGAAGTGCACTGATCAAGTGGCCGCGTGAGGCGCCGTGGCGTCGGCCCGCGCCTTCCGCGATCGCTGTGCAGCCGCTGCCAGCCGTGCCGCCTGTCGCCGAGATCATGTCGGAGCCGGAGGTGACACCGGAGCCGCTGGCGACACGGGAGCTGACCGAGCCGTCGCCGATCGTGTCAGTAGTGCGCCCGGTCGCCGCTCCGGTTGCCATCGTGGCGCCTGCCAACCCACGTACTCCGCCCGAGCGACTGGTTCGGAGTGCAAGCATCCGCCCGACGACGGTGCCCGTGGCCGCGCCACCGACCGAGGAAGTCGTCGCACCGCTGAACGACACGGCGCTTCAGTTGCGGGAGGCACCATCAGTGGCGCTGGTGGCACTGGCGGACCGCCCACCGCTCAAGGCGTCGCTTGCGGACGGACGCGCCGCTGTACCGACGACCGCAGCGCTGCGCACCGTCGACGCGCCCGCGACCCCCAGCACCACCGCATCGCCGGAGTCGGACGCGCTACGGAT
>Ga0163144_10015277_pt1 | contig 15853 bp, 13 predicted proteins | sample OliLak19BULKMAT1_FD_123175 | JGI IMG/M metagenome (GOLD analysis project Ga0163144, IMG submission 123175) | Freshwater microbial mat bacterial communities from Lake Vanda, McMurdo Dry Valleys, Antarctica - Oligotrophic Lake LV.19.BULKMAT1 | ecosystem: Environmental > Aquatic > Freshwater >...
TATAAAGAAAACTCAGCACCCTGAATTTCATTTGAGTGAATGTTGCCATCAATATACATTCCCGGTTTTTTATCTGGACTTCCTTTTTTAAAATCGGTAATGGTTAAACACCAGATGTCCAGGCCTTTATACGATTTGCCGATTGATTCAAGTTTTGCCAGCTCAGGATAAGCAGCAGCAATTTTTTTAACGATCTCGGTAATGGCTGCATGATCATTATAACGGTTCCAGCTCACCACTACTTTTGGATTAACAGGCGAACCTGCTGCTTTAAAAATCTGATCAGCCGATTGTGCAGTTGCAAACAAGCTTGCTGCTGACAATGCAATGGCTGCAGTTATTTGTTTTATATGAAATTTCATTATACTCATTTTTTGTGTGAATATTAAAGGGTAACATCAATGGTTTTAGTTCCGGTAGAAGGGCTTCCTGCTTCAATGGAAATTTTACCGCTTCCTTTGATGAGCCATGTGAGTTGCTGTGAACCATAGCCATCAATTACATTCAGCAACTGATTCTTTTTTCCGCTGATCACAGTTTGATTCCCGGCTGCCTTTACTTTTACATTGATTCGTTTAACCCAATAACTCCGTTCGCCTAATTTAGAATGAGATGGTAATGCACCTTTATTAATAACATCAACTGTAATTCTTGTTAACCCACCGCTGAGCTTTTCTGTTTTAATATTGATGAGATCAATTTCAGGTTGATAAGCTGCCAGCTTTACTAAAAAGTTGCTGTGTTTTTTTACCAAGTCAGGAACCAAGGTAAAAGGAGGAGTGTATAAAACAAATGGATCAACGCCACCTACTTCTACTTTTTGATTCGGAAAATCCGGATGCTGAATTGTTTTCCATTCAGTGAATGTATTGTTGATGCCTTGTTGTGAAGCCCATCGTAAATAGTTTGCATTTGCATCTTCAACAGTAAAAGCCTTTTCATTTTTTGCGGTATCAGGTTTTGTCTTTGGCACCCACCAACCGGGTGTGCTGAAACTGAAACGACCATAATGATAATAGGCCCATGAAAGAAAATCGCCACCGCCTGCATTGCCTGGCGGAGCGTCTTTTATGTTTACTGATTTGTTGTACAGATCAGATATCATGCTGTTCACTTTTGTATCGGGCTGTAACCAGCCAGTTACAATCGTTTGTGCAACAGCTGCTGGATTGAATGTGTAAGCTGTGCTGAGATTATTATTACTTCCAAAACTTACAACAGCATACACATTGTAACGGTCATACAAATAATCAAGCAAGGCCCTTGATTCATTTTCAGAAACAGGAAACTCACCCGAACCGGGGGAGAAGGAAGGATGTTTGTAACTTAAGTTTTTGTTGAATGCAACACCACCTTCACCATCTTCATTAAATGCTTTGTCTTTATCATTGTCAAAACCTTCGGCCATTACAATGTATTTTCCTTTTTCACCTTTGCTTACGTCGGCTTTGATCAACACTCTCGGATCATTAGGATGTGTTTTGTACTCACCAACAGGCGATTCAATCCGCATCCAGGTAATTTTTCCATTACCATCCATATCATCATATCCATCTTCATTTGTTTTTCCATCACGGTCTTCATCGGTAATAGTTCCGTTGCCCTGCCGTTCGTATTGCTGCGAAGCAAAGAATTGTTCCATTGCATCCGGGCTCATATTTGGAAATACATAAAACGTTGTTTTACTGAGTAGGGTTTTAATACTGTCGGTATTGCTACCCAGCAACAGGTTTTCTGCAAACCCAATAGCCAGTTCTGTGCTTAAAGGCGAATGGCCTTCAACGCCACCAACTACAGCAATGGCAGGTTTACTGTCTGCATTGCCCGAGCCGATAGTGACGAGCCATACATCTTTACCCGTTATTGTTTTTGTGAGGGAACGCAACTTCACCAGTTGCGGGTAATTTTTTACCAGTGCATTCAAGCGATTACTTTGCGTTACAAAATTGCTGTAATTATTTTGTGCCTGCAGTATTGATAGGATCATCGCACAAAAAACAAAAGCAGTTATTCTTTTGATCATTGAAGAAAAATTTAGGTGGGCTAATATACTGAAAACAACAATCTCAACATCTTGTTTTGATGAATGGTATTATAATGGGATGGGGCAAGTGCCCGAAATAATGTAATTGATTATAGTTAAAGCTGGATTTAAATATCTTTTTACTGAGTTCACTTGCATTTCTTTAAAAATTATTAATTTAGTTACTCAGTTTCTTTTTAGTCCCTCCCTTTTTTGATGACAGCTCAGCTTTTTGATCGGTCATTCATTGTAAACTCATTCGAATTGGGATACGAAACATTTTTAACCTTAAAACTATAAATCATGAAGAAAAATGAACAGCAGCAGGTTAATGCACGCAGGCAATTTTTGGGCTCTATTGCTGCAGGTGCGGCAGCTTTAGGTTTATCATCCTTACCAATGGGACTTAAAGCAGAACAACATTTAATGAATGATGAAACGAATTTGAATTCACGCAGCCCTGATGAATGGTTTAACCAGATAAAAGGAAAGCATAAAATAGTGTTTGATGCAACTCAGCCACATGAAATATATCCGTTTGCATGGCCCAAAGTTTTTCTGTTGACCAACGAAGCCACCGGCACAGGAGCAAAAGACTTAAGCGTGGTGGTGGTATTAAGACATACCGCTATTGGTTATGCCATGGAAAATAATCTATGGGAGAAATATAAACTCGGAGAGATGTTTCATGCCAACGACCCAAAGACCGGGAAGGCATCTACACGTAATCCATTCTGGAAGCCCAAAGCCGATGATTTTAAAGTGCCCGGTATTGGGGCAATTCAACTTGGTATTAATGATCTGCAGGCAGAGGGAGTTATGTTCTGTTATTGCCAGGCAGCGTTCGGAGTTTATTCAGCTGTTGCAGCCGATATGATGAAGATGAATGTGGAAGATGTTCGAAAAGAATGGCTTGCAGGAATGTTGCCGAATATTCAACCTGTGCCATCAGGCGTATGGGCTTTGGGAAGAGCGCAGGAAAAAGGATGCGGCTATATTTTTGCAGGATAATAAGCTCCTATATAGAAGCGCAACATAATTTTATTAACTGGGTAACAATACTCATAAAAAAAAGAGGCATTCAAATTATGAATGCCTCTTCTGCTTTCTATCTTAGTTCAAAACGTTAAGGGATAATAAAAGGATTTACAATTGTAAGAACCTCAGCTTTTGTCAATGGTTCATCAAAAGCTTCAGATGCTGCCTTTGCATCAATGTACGAATTGCCACCTATTCCCACAATATTTACACCTGCTTGTGTTGTAACCTCATCACCAGCAAAACTTAAATTAATATTTGCTTGAGCAGGGGGATATTCAATTCCACTATAGTTTAAAGTGATCCATGGTTTTAAGGGTTTTTGACCAGCAGGAATTGCTGCGTCAAGTGCTCTCCTCATATACCTGATGTGCGAAGCATGTCTTGCTTCAACAGAATGGATTTGAAGTGCGGCAGTTAATACTGTTTTATTTGATTGCAGATTGCCCGCCTGTCCTTTATATGCTCTTACACCTGTGTCTTCAAAAGTTTGAGCCATGGCAAGTTGTACTGCATAATTGGTTAAGTAACCTGTAAAAGGTCCACCACCAGCAATGCTTTTGTTCCCGGTAAAATCAAAATTGGGTTTTGCTACAGCATTGGTTCCTAAAACAGTTTTTAAGAAAGCAACGTGTGCATTTTCATCATTTTTGATTTTAGTGAGCGCTGCCTGTGCAACAGCGGGAGCCGTAAGGTAACCGGGTGATCCAACTATTTTAGTATAAAACTCTGCTTCGAGATATTCTAATGTTAAAGCAAAATTTAAAACGTCATTCACGGTTGAAGGTGTTTGACCATATGCTTTATTGAACATAGATGCAATTGCTAAAGGCACTGCAGCAAGTGCAATTTTACCTGAAATATTTGCAAATTGTTTCATTGCACTTCTGCGTGTATCCAACCTGTCGTTGATGGAAGGATCTACCTTTTCAATTTCTGAAATAATATTTTGTAAATTCATGATAATATTTTTTTAAGATGGTAAATTGCTTGCATCAAGCTTAGTTTTAATATATGTCTTTGCTATATCAAGCACCTGGGCCGGTGTACGTACAGGCACATCCAGTCCATTGGCATCCGTTGTGTCAGCAAACGTGCCATTTGAAATAAGATCTCTTATTAATGCAGCATGCCTTGCTTCAACCGATACAATTTTACCTGCTAATCCCAAATACACTGTACCATTGGCAGTGGTGGATAACAACTGGCCTGCGCCATTATAAGCACTCACACCCAAATCTTCAAAAGCTTTGGCAGTGGCTAAAACACTGTCTCTACTTGTAAAATTGATGGTAGAGAAATCCACTTCTAAAGAAGGAATAATTGAAGCAGGGGCTGCTCCGGTAATAGCAGCTTTAAAGAATTCACGGTGAGCAACCTCATGATTTCTAATGTCAGTCATGTACTCCATTTCAAGAGCAGAAATTCCTGCATAAGGGCTTGCTATAACTCTGGAATAAAATGCAGCTTCCAGTTGTTCCAACGCATAGGCATAATTCAGGATGCCCACATCACCACTTCCTAAGTTGACAGTGCCACTGGTTGAATTCTTTTTCTTACATGCATTGCTAATGGTCATTAAAGCTGCGCCGGCGCCAATATACTTCAGCATATTTCTGCGCTGCAGTCCATATTCAGAAATCATTGGTTCCTGTAATGGGGGAGAACTCTGTTTTTTCATAATTGCAAATTTTAGATATTTTTATGCGGTGTAGATGGCTGAAAACAGTTTAGAAAAATGTTTTCAGCATATAGCTATCAGGGTTAGCTACGTAATTGTTGTTGTTACAGATGTGGCGAAAAATATCTATTTTATAAAGTTGCATCATTCCTTTTTTTTGTTACATAATTATCAGGTTTTACCAGTACAATGTTGTAATAAGTACATGCATTCATTCATCTATTCATTTTTTCAACATAGTCGTTCGTGTTTTTATTCTATTCGCTGCAATTAATAAATTCATTCAACAAAAAACCCGTCTCTTTCGAAACGGGTTCTTTTATTTTCAATCTTCTATCTTCTTCTTAGTAACGATACATATCAGATTTAAAAGGACCATTCTGCGGAATACCTAAATATTCACTTTGTGCAGGAGTCAGTTCTTCTAATTGAGCACCCACTTTTGCAAGGTGAAGACGTGCAACTTTTTCATCCAGATGTTTTGGAAGAACGTACACTTTGTTTTCATACTTGCTGTGGTTTTGCCACAATTCAATTTGGGCCAATGTTTGGTTGCTGAATGAGTTGCTCATTACAAAACTTGGATGTCCTGTTGCACAACCCAAATTCACTAAACGGCCTTCGGCTAATAGGATGATGTCTTTACCATCAATATTGTATAAATCAACCTGTGGTTTAATAGTATCCTTGGTATCACCATAGTTATCATTTAACCAGGCAACATCAATTTCAATATCAAAGTGGCCAATATTACAAACAATGGCTTTGTCTTTCATGGCTTTGAAATGAGCACCGGTAATGAGATCACGACAACCACTTGCAGTAACAATAATGTCGGCTTCTTTCACTGCATCAATCATACGCTTTACTTCAAAGCCATCCATTGCAGCCTGTAAGGCACAAATAGGATCAATTTCCGTAACAATTACTCTTGCCCCTGCACCACGTAAACTCAAAGCACTTCCTTTACCCACATCACCATAACCACCAACAACAGCTACTTTACCAGCCATCATTACATCTGTTGCACGACGGATCGCATCTACCAGACTTTCCTGGCAACCGTATTTGTTATCGAACTTTGATTTGGTAACAGAATCGTTCACATTGATTGCAGGCATTGGTAAGGTACCTTTTGCCATACGCTCATATAAACGGTGAACACCCGTAGTTGTTTCTTCAGAAAGACCTTTGATACCAGCAATCAGTTCAGAATAGTTATCCAAAACCATGTTGGTTAAATCACCACCATCATCCAAAATCATATTCAATGGACGTTGAGCAGAACCGAAGAACAAGGTTTGCTCAATACACCAATCAGATTCTTCAGTTGTTTGTCCTTTCCATGCAAATACACCAATACCCGCAGCAGCAATAGCAGCAGCAGCATGATCCTGCGTAGAGAAGATATTACAAGAGCTCCATTTTACTTCAGCACCTAAAGCGGTTAATGTTTCAATTAACACAGCTGTTTGAATGGTCATATGTAAACAACCTGCAACACGTGCATTTTTCAGTGGTTGTGAAGGACCATATTCTGCACGGATTGACATTAAGCCCGGCATCTCTGCTTCAGCCAAACGGATTTCTTTGCGACCCCATTCAGCAAGGCTGATATCTTTTACCTTATACTTGAGATCAAAATCAATGTTGTTTTTTGTGAGTGTTGACATTTTTAATGTTTTAGAAGACAAAGGTAGTTTTTCAGGATAAAATAATACGAATGTGAATAAATTCAGGAAATCGTTCTAATTTCGGGTAAATCAAAAGGACAAAATCCTGTTTACCTATGGCAAAAGCGACTCAAACAGAACAAATCACTAATGGTGAGGTTGTATTGGATAAAACCGATCTCAGCATTCTACGATTATTGCAGCAAAATGCACGCATGACGGTGAAAGAAATTGCTGATCGTGTACACCTGAGCACCACACCTGTTCATGACCGTATTAAATGGCTGGAACAAAGCGGAGTCATTAAGCAATATGCAGCACTCATTGATCATGCAAAAGTTAAAAGGGGGTTGATGGTGATTTGTTATGTATCATTGAAAGAACATAGTAAAAATGCAGGCGCTAAATTTATTAAGCATATCAATGAACTGAATGAAGTAATTGAATGCTATAACATTTCAGGAGCTTTTGATTTCATGTTAAAAGTAGTGGCAGAAAATATGGATGATTATTATAACTTTCATGTAAATAAACTGAGCCAGAGTGAGAACATCGGCAATGTGCAGAGTGTATTTGTGATGGGTGTGTTGAAGCAAACACATGTTATGGTGTAGGCAAATAGATGAAGTGGGAGATTATGATGGCTTAACATTTGTTTGCTGTTTAAAGGCTTCAATTTAAAATAACTAAAAAAAGAAATATATGATTACATACGATACCGTAACAGAGGCCATTGCCGGCTTGCGGGAAAGAGGGTTTAAACTTGATTTTAATTTGCAGACAGACTCGTTGCAATGTTTTAATCCGGATATTAATCTTGTGCCGCAGGATTTTGAGATTCGGGAGATTTATCGTTTTGAAGGCGATACAAATCCGGATGATCAGGCTATTGTGTATGCAATTGAATCAAAAGACGGGCACAAAGGTGTATTTGTAAATGGCTATGGAGCATCAGCCGATGCTGTGGGAGCAGAGATGATGATGAAGCTGGTAGATCACCGTAATAAAATTACAGGTTGATACCCATTACATAATCATTCATATAAAACCCGTTACCGATTTCGAAATCGGCTTCCATTTCAAATTGAAACCCCATTTTTTGGTAAAAGCCAATGGCATTTTCATTGTGTCTGTTTACCTGTAAGATTAAATGATGACCACTTATCTTTTTTACTTCATCCATCACATGCCATAAAAGTCCTTTACCTGCACCGGTTTTTTGAATGGTTGTAATAACATAAAGTTTGTGCAGTTTATATTCATCAGTTAAATCAGTAGGGCCATAAGATGCAAAACCAACCGGTTGCTGATTATAATGGGCTATAATAAATTGATGACCCGATTGCATCTGACCCCTTAGCGCTTCATGACTGTACATTTTGTTCAGCATATAGCCAATTTGTTCCTCCGATAAAAGAGCAGCATAGGTTTGAGGCCATACCTGCAAGGTGAGCTCCTGAATGAGCGGAATGCTTTCCTCCCCAACTTTATGAATGATGAGTTCATTTAACATGAAACATTTCTTTAGAAGTTTTCACATGTTCACTGATTGCTTTTCTTGATAACCAGATGGCAACGATAAATGAAGCAACTGCCCCAAAAAATAATAAACCATCGCTGATGTATTGATTCATTACATCACTGCTTTGCAGAAATAAAAAGAAATCAAATGTGCCATGAAAGAAAGTTGCCCAGAATAATCCCAGCATCATATAATATTTTCTTTTCTCAGGTTTAAATTTTGCTTTACCTGCAAAATAACCCATCAATATGGCAAACGTTGCATGTGCTGGAACAGAAAGGAACATCCGTAGAAAAGCAGTTGGTATTCCATGTTGCATCACATAACCAATGTTTTCAACCGTTGCAAAGCCCATACCCACCATTACGCTATATACAATGCCATCATAAGGTTCATCAAAACTCTTTTTGGGATAAGCATAAAAACGTAGTGGAAGGTATTTGCTCCATTCTTCACTTAAAGCAACAATGATATAAGCAAAGAAAGCAGTGTAGGCAATTTCGTTTGTAAAAAATTTTTCAAAAGGCTTGCTTGTAAATAATTGAATGATGATGGCAGGGATAACACTCAAACATCCTAATACAAAACATGCAAGAAGGTTTAAACCAGGCTCACGGTTAAAACGATCTTTTAAAAAAATGTACAGGCTGATGGCAATACCTGGAGCAATGGAAAGGGCGAGTAAGAGCATATGAGTTGATTCAATTAAAGATAATGGTAAGATGCGATTTTATGCACAGACTTCGTTAATTTTCAGGACGAATAATTTCATATGCGTTACATACTTTCTTCAGTTTGTTTGTTATTTGTTAGTACAGTGTCTGCGCAAATTTTTGGGGGTAATCCGCCTTCATTAAAATTCTATCAGCTCAATACAGATACGGTTCGTATCATTTTTCCGAAAGCATTGGAAAAACAAGCAAGAGAAATTGCCTGGTTGTCGCATCAAATGGCAAAAAAATCACCCGGTTCTTTGGGTACAAAGTTGAGGAAGTTTGATATTGTTCTGCAAAATCAAACCACTTCTTCCAATGCATATGTTGGCCCGGCCCCATGGCGCAGTGAATTTTTTATGATGCCTGATCTGTCAAATATTTCGGGAGGTTCTTTGCAATGGCATCAATCATTAATAACGCATGAGTACCGGCATGTACAACAGTTTTCTAATTTCAATAGAACCGTTCAACGTGTTGCCGGAATTTTTTTAGGGCAGGAGGGGCAAGCAGTTGCAATGGGAGCTGCCATACCAGATTGGTTTTGGGAAGGCGATGCTGTTTGGAATGAAACAATTACTACAAGGCAGGGCAGGGGAAGGTTGCCTGAATTTTTTAATTCGTATCGTTCCTTGTGGCTCGATAAAAAAAAGTATTCCTATCAAAAATTAAGAAATGGATCTTACCGGCACTTTATTCCCAATCATTATGATCTTGGTTATTTACTGGTTAGTTATGGACGGGAAAAGTATGGAGATGATTTCTGGAAAAAAGTAACCACTAGTGCTTTGAGGTTTAATGGGGTAGTTTATCCATTTCAGCATGCAGTAAAAAAATATGCAGGGGTAAAGTATAAAATTTTTGTGAACGATGCATTTAGTTGGTATAAAGAAAAGATGGCAATTGATCAATCATCAACTTATCAATCCTTAAAACCCCTTACCAAACCTGTAAAGAATAATGTTACGAATTACCAGTATCCTTTTATACAGGAAGATGGTTCAATACTGGCATTGAAATCAAGCTACAAACAAATACCTGCATGGACACAGATCAATGCTGATGGAACAGAGCAGAAACTCAGAACAAAGGATATTGCTGATGATGGTTATTATTCTTATAGAAACGGATTTGTTGTTTATACAGCATATGAGCCAGATGCACGCTGGGGATGGAAAGATTTTTCAGTTGTAAAAATCTGGAATACCGCAGATAATGAAATAAAAAAAATCAGCAGTAAATCAAGACTGTTTATGCCGGATATTTCAGCTGATGGAGGAAAAGTTGTTGCTATTTATACAGGAACAGATCAGCAAACTGCTTTGCAAATCATCAGTACCACTGATGAAACAATTGTACAGCTTCCCAATTTCAATCAATACCTGCATACCTATCCAAAGTTTACCGTAGATGCTTCAGCTGTTATCAGTGCTGTTCGAAATAAAAAAGGCGAAATGGCTTTGTTGCAAACGCAACTGGCATCAAAGGAAGAAACAGTGCTTATTCCATTTGACAAAACATCATTGAGTTTTGTACAGGTTACAGGCGATACTGTTTTATTTTCATCTTCCCAAAAAGAAGGAGATGTTTTGTTTCTGTTTGATATCAAAACAAAAGAGTTGTTTAAGATTGCAAATTTGCCTAATGGTAATTACCATGCAACATTGGATCAACAAACAAATGCCATTGTCTGGAATACAGTAAGTACAGATGGACGAATGTTATTGAAAAGACCATTGAACGAAATGGATCTGCAAAAAGTGGAAAGTGTACAACCCTTGCCTGATCTTTATCTTTCAAACAAAACGTTTTCTTATTCTGATCTGTTACAAAATGTTCAGCAGCAGCAAGGTGAGGTAATACGCTATAAACCGGGCTTCAAATTGTTGAATATGCATAGCTGGAGACCAACCCTGAGTGAACCTGATTATGGAATTACTTTCTTCAGCAATAATGTGTTGAACACATTCACAAGTGAATACAGTTATGGTTATAACCGGAATGAAAAATTTCATCAGGTAGCTGCAAATATGATCTATGGGGGATGGTTCCCATTTATTTCTGTTGGGGCTGCACAAACATGGAACAGGAATGAACGTATCAATGAGGATACAACTATTAACTGGAATCAACTGAACGCAAATGCCGGGTTTTCTATTCCACTCAATCTTACAAGCGGCACAAAGATTAAAAACTTAACCTTTAACGCTTCATTCAATACAGAGCAATTAAGTTATACCGGTTTTGCAAAAACATTTGTAAAAGATGAACAGTTTAATTATATCAGTTCATCAGTACGGTGGGTGAGTCAAAGCCAAACTGCAAAACAGCATATTTATCCCCGCTGGGCACAAAGCTTTTTGCTGCAATACAAAAGAACAGTTAACGGTAAATTCGGAAACCAGTTATTTGCGAATGCAGGATTTTATTTTCCGGGCATTGCAAAAAATCACAATCTTGTTTTGCTTGCTTCATGGTTTGCAAGAGACAGCATTCGAGGCAGTAAGTTTACAAACAGCTTTCCATTTGCAAGAGGATATAACAGTGTAAATCTTCCCCGGATGTGGAGAGTAAGCGCCAATTATCATTTCCCAATTGTGCATCCTGAGTTTGGGATTGCCAATATTATTTATTTTATGCGTATCAGGGGGAATGCATTTTATGATTATACCCAAGCGAGAAGCTTGCGTACAGGAAATGTTTATCCATTGCAAAGTGCAGGCTTAGAGATTTTCTTTGATCTGCGTTTCATGAATAGTTTTTTTATCAATTCGGGAAACATAGGGATCAGGTATAGCAGGTTGCTGAGTAAGGATTTAATTGAACCGGGAAGAAATGCTAACCAGTTTGAATTTATAGTACCACTGACTTTGTATTGATCTCTTTTTTTACAACTGACAGCAAGTTAGTTTTATTTGATCCTGATTGTTACATCAGGCGCAGCAAAATAACTTCCTCGTTTATTTCTTACAATAATGTCTGTAATAATCAGTTCATCGTCTTTTTTGATGTTCTCGTATAAACTTTTCTGCCATACTGCCGGGAGATAACCTGAATTTTTTACATTGGCAGCATTGGTATTAAACCTTGTTTTTAGTTCGCCTGTTTTTTCATCTTCAAACTTGTCCTTGCTTTTATAAACCATCATGAAACGGGAAATTCTGTAGCGTACTTTTTTATCATCCATGACCCAAACTGCAGAATCAATTACACCCAATACAAATTCCAATGGCAAATCGCCGCCCTTAGTAGTGCCCCAGAATGAGTACAAGGCTGGTGGTTTTAAGGTAGGAGTTGGCTTTTGCTGTGCGGGAGAACTTGTTGCAAAACCAAGGCTAACTAAAAATAAGAGGAAGAAATTTTTCAGTGGGTTCTTCATAAAACTTAAAACGTTTGTGTTATAACGCAGCAAGGCTTTCTTCTATTGCCTTGATCTTTGCTTCAGCATCAGCCTTTTTCTTCTGTTCAATTTCTACTATCTCAGGTTTGGCATTCTGTACAAAGCGTTCGTTGCCGAGCTTCTTTTCAACCGAAATAAGAAATCCTTTGAGATATTGCAGGTCCTTGAACAATTGTTCTTTTTGAGAAGACGTATCAATGGCCTGTTCAGTTGCAATGTAGAATTTGTCTTTTTGTATAACGATTGAAATAGAACTTGTAACAGAGGTTGATACATAAGCAATGCTTTCTGCATTTATCTGTTTGGCAAGAATTGATTCGATTCTGCGATAAGCTGCCTCCTGATTGGTTTCTATTGAAAGTTTGATACTGTCTTTTGGCTTGAGCTGATTTTTTGCTCTTGCATCACGTACGGAACTGATCACTTCCTTCAACAATGAAGCAAATTGTAATATTTCCGGTTGTATTGCAGAGGCTGGCTTCATTTGTTTTACTGTAATATCATCCGTTCCTTTTCTTACTCTTAACTCATGATAAATTTCTTCTGTAATAAAAGGGGTGAAGGGATGAAGTAATTGCATCAGTTCCTCAAAAAAATCAACAGTCTTTTCATATACAGCTGCATCAATTGGTTGTTCGTAACCTGGTTTTACCCATTCTAAATACCAACTGCAGAAATCATCCCATATCAATGAATAGATTGTCTTTAATGCTTCACTCAATCTGAACTCTTTAAACTGTTGTTCTATTTCTGCTTTAGCTTCATTCAATCTGCTTTCAAACCAATCAACGGCAAAGTTGCTTTTTGCATTTTGCATTAAGCCTTCAGCTTTTCTTCCCTCCCACATCTTCACCAGCTTCAATGCATTCCATAATTTGTTGTTGAAGTTGCGTCCTTGTTCATTGCTGCTTTCATCCCATAACAAATCATTTCCTGCAGGAGAGGAGATCATAATGCCGAAGCGACATGCATCAGCGCCATATTGTTCAATCAGTTCCAATAAGTCAGGTGAATTGCCCAAGCTCTTGCTCATTTTTCTTCCCTGCTTGTCACGAACAATGCCGGTGAAGTAAACTTCTTTGAATGGAATTTCTTTTTTGTATTCCATTCCTGCCATGATCATACGTGCTACCCAGAAGAAAATTATTTCAGGTGCAGTTACTAAAGTATTGGTTGGGTAATAATATTCAACTTCCTTATTGCCGGGATTGCTGTAACCTTTAAATACTTCAAATGGCCAGAGCCAGGAAGAGAACCAGGTGTCGAGGCAATCTTCATCCTGTTGAATATCGTCAATGGTGAGTGGTGAACCTTGCCTACCGGCAGGCAGGTGTTGAATGGTGCCCTGCTGCTGAGATTGACCATTCACTATTGACCATTCACGAACTAATTTTTCGTAAGCTTCTTCTTTCGTAGAGGCTACGGCAAAGGAACCATTAGGTGCATACCATGCAGGTATTCTTTGTCCCCACCACAACTGCCGGCTGATACACCAATCTTTGATATTCTCCATCCAGTGACGGTACAAATTTTTGAACTTAGGAGGATAGAATTTAATATCATCATTCATCACTGCTTCCAATGCAGGTCCTGATATTTTTTTCATATCCACCCACCATTGCAAACTCAAACGTGGTTCAGCAACAACATCTGTCCTTTCACTGTAACCTACTTCGCTGGTATAATCTTCTGTTTTTAATAAAAACCCTTTTTCTTCCAGTTCAATTACAATCTTCTTTCTTGCTTCAAAACGATCTTCACCAATATAAACTTGTGCCTCCTCATTCAATGTTCCATCCTCATTAAAAATATCAACTACTTCCAGCTTGTGTTTTTGACCAAGTTGAAAATCGTTAATGTCATGAGCCGGAGTTACTTTTAAAGCACCGGTACCGAATTCCATTGTAACATAGTCATCAGTTATGATAGGAATACGCCGGTTGATCAATGGTACAAATGCAAATTTTCCATGCAGGTGTTTGTAACGTTCATCTTTGGGATGCACACAAATAGCAGTATCACCCATGATGGTTTCGGGGCGAACTGTTGCAATAACAATATACTCATCAAGGGCATCAATTTTATAACGCAGGTGATAAAGTTTTTGATTGGTTTCTTTACGAATCACTTCTTCATCGCTCAAAGCTGTTTTGGCTTTGGGATCCCAATTGATCATTCGTTTGCCACGATAGATATATCCTTTATTGTAGAGATCAATAAATACGTTGATAACAGATTTGTAATATGCAGGATCCATCGTAAAAGTAGTACGATCCCAATCCAGACTGCACCCTAGTTTTTTCAACTGTTGCAAAATAATACCTCCATACTTTTCTTTCCATTCCCATGCATAACCTAAAAACTCATCTCTGCTCAAACTTGCTTTTTGAATTCCTCTTTCCCGCAGCATTTGTACAACTTTTGCTTCTGTTGCAATTGATGCATGATCTGTACCGGGAACCCAGCATGCATTTTTCCCATTCATACGTGCACGACGAACTAAAATATCCTGGATTGTATTATTAAGACAATGACCCATATGCAGCACACCTGTTACATTAGGAGGGGGAATTACAACAGTATAAGGCTCTCTTTCATCGGGAACACTGTGAAAATATTTTTTTTCATTCCAGTAGAAGTACCACTTTTCTTCAGAAGTTTTATGCTCAAAATTTTTACTAAGTTCCATGCAGGATGTCGCTTTTAGGTGGGCAAAGTTAATGAAAGCAGTTTTGTGGGATAGTGGATGCTGTATAAAAGAAAGAGGTTGGCAAAGCCAACCTCTTATTTCTCCTAATGTAAGTTGTAAGTTTTATTTTTCGTTTGAACCGTTTGCAGGAATATTAAATAATGCTGCTATCTGAGCATAATTCATTTGTTTGATTTGTTGTACAGTGTAACCTGCAGCAGGACCATTGGTGAATCGCCCGCCAGATAAGCCGGCTGCAATCATTACATAACGGAACTGAGTATTTACAGAATTCAAACCTGCAACATTATATAAACCAATGTTACCGACCTTGTATGTTAAAGTAACTGTACCAGGTGTATTGAAAGCACCTGAATACTCATTAATATTTACATAGTTTGTACCGCTGAGGGTTACATAAGAAACTTCAGAATAAGGTAACAGTACTACATCCGGGTTTTTAACAATTGCTACATTACCTCCATCAAGAGTTGCTTTGATTAGAGCTACATCTTTCATAAACAACAAAACAACATTTTGTGCTACAGCCGCAGCAGTTAAAGCAGGAGTTGTTCTTGATGCGGTGTGAACAGCATTGGTACCATTAGACCCGGCAACCCAATTTGTTACTGTAGACCAGCTTGAGTATAAAACGCTTGGTGCTCCAGCAGCAGGTCCAGTAGGCCCAACTATGCCTAAAGATCCGGCAGGTCCCACAGGGCCTGAGGCACCAATGGTACCTTGTGGTCCTTGTACACCTTGAGGTCCCTGAATACCAGTAGGACCAGTTGCACCTTTATCACCTTTTGAACAGGAGATAAGAAACATTGCTACTATAAAGGTGGAGAGAGTTATGATAATATTTTTTCGCATGACGTATAAATTAAATAGTTTCTGAATGATAGATTAGTACGTTTATTTTTCGTTAGAGCCATTTTCAGGAATATTGAAAATGCTCAGCACTTGACCATACTCCAATGCTTTTATTTGAGCAATATCATACCCCGCTGCTGGTCCTGAAATAAAACGACTGCCAGCCAATGTTCCTGAAATAAGGATATACCTTGTTTCAACAACTCCTAATGTAGCCGTTGTATATGCACCGGAAGCGCCA
>Ga0163144_10015282_pt1 | contig 15849 bp, 7 predicted proteins | sample OliLak19BULKMAT1_FD_123175 | JGI IMG/M metagenome (GOLD analysis project Ga0163144, IMG submission 123175) | Freshwater microbial mat bacterial communities from Lake Vanda, McMurdo Dry Valleys, Antarctica - Oligotrophic Lake LV.19.BULKMAT1 | ecosystem: Environmental > Aquatic > Freshwater > Lake...
GACGATCTCGACCTGCGCGATCTCTCCGACGCCGAATTGGCGCTGGCGTGGGACCTGTGGTTCGACCTTGCCCAGGTCACCAACGATGCCGACCCGCCCTACTCACACGGCGTCTTCCAGCTCCTCCGGCTGGAGGATGTCACGGGCAGCGACACTGCGGCGCATCGAGACGCGAGCCCGCGCCCCACACACCAGTGCCACGGAAACCCTTGAGGCACTGGAACTTGTAGTGGTGAGCCCAATTTGTGCGAGTTGGAACCAGCTGACGTCCTGGCTGCGGCGCCTGGACGGGCTTCGGGGCGTGCCTGATCGCGGGTGATCGGCGCCGTGCTGCCACGGCAGCCGCGGTTCGGCGCCTACCACCCGATGCCCACCAGATACCCTGCCAATCCACCTAGCGCTGCGAAGACGCCAACCCCGATGACCTTCAGACCAGGGCTGTATAGGACGCACGACTCGTCACTGACTGGGCAGAACAACCTATTGTCTCCGGTGGTGGCAGCCACGGCACCCACGGTTGCCCCAGCGACGATACCCACGAGTACGGAGTGCCTCAAGAACCAATTACGGGACTGCGGCGTAGAGTTCACGGGCTGTGCGAGGTCGGCAGCCGAGCCGGGGAGGCGGCTCGGTTCGGGCGGCGCCCTCTTGACGCTCGTGTCCATCGGCTCCCCGAGTCCTCTCAATCTGGACGGCCGCGTTGCCCGCTCGACAATGTCAGAGAACCCGTGCGGCGGCTCATCCGCCGCAGTGGGCCTCGCAGACAACAGACAGAACAAGCCAACCAAGACCCAATTCGATCTCACAGCTATCTCGTGCATATCCGACGCAAGCCCGCACCCTACGCCGAGCGAGATTCTAGGCTCTATCGCATTGCCATGCCAACCACTGAGGTCGTGACCCCTTCAGCCCTTGAACCAGCGGCCAAGGCTCCCAGCACAATCGCGGACTCGCGACGGCCGGCGGGCACCAGACGCAACGCGATTCCAGGCGTAATCCCTGACAAGATGAGCGCCCGTCAGACGCAGTCGTCTTGCGGCCGCCTACGAATGAAGAGAGAAGGTGCTGCTCCTGGGGCGGCAGAGCATATTCCACCCCTACCGACACTCCTTCTAGAGCCTTGCCAGCACTATCCGTCACGTCCCGCTGCGGGCCTTCGTCCGGTGCGAGACCTGCAATCGTCCCCTGAACGGCAGCTGGTTCAAGGGGCGCAACGGCCGCTACGCGTACTACCACTGCCAGCGGCAGTGTCGCGCCGTGAACGTGAGCAAAGCGGCGCTGGAAGGCGCGTTCGCCGACGAACTCGCACCGCTGCAGCCCACGTCCGGCTACATGCGCCTGGTCATGGACCGGATCCTGTACGTGTGGGAGCAGCGTCGGGCCGAGGCCAAGGACCGCCCCGCGGAGCAAGACAAGCGCGTCAAGGCGATCCAGCAAAAACTGGATCGACTCGACGAGGCGTTCCTGTTCGCGCAGTCGATCGACAGCACGAGCTACGAACGCCACCGCGACAGGCTGCGCGAGGAGATGACGCTCGCCCAGATCGACCATCCCGCCGATGCCACCGACGAACTCGACGTACAGGGCATCCTGGCGTTCGCGGCTGCAGGCGTTGTTCTTTCCGGAAGGGATCGCGTACGACGGAATTCGATTCAATCGAACCGCCGTAACCGCACCACTTTTCGACTACTTGGCGCCATCTGCGGGCGCTGATGAAAGAGTGGTGAGCCCGGTGAATTCACGACTCGAGGTCGCAGCGGGTCACGCTCGGCACGGACGTAGTGCCACACAGTGCCACACCCCACCGCGCCGGTGACCCAACTGTGAGGGACGCCAAGATGGGCGCAGACTGCTGCCGGCACCGTGCCTATCGTTCGGCCGACGGCACCCGCAAGACCTGACCAGGCTGAACGCATGCAATCGCCGTCAGCGTCTCGGGCACGAGCGGAATCAGGTCTTCAAGCGCGTTACTGAGTGCGGCCAAGACAATCACCCCGCGCCTGCGGTCGGCGAGATTCTGCTGGTGTTCGAGGTGCTTGTCCCCGGTGAGGAAGACGCTGAAGCCGGCAGCCTCGGCGGCCCGCTCACAGCCTCGTGAGCCGCTTCGAGGGCGGCGACGGCCTGCTCCCGTGACACCGACGGGAAGGAGTCGAGGAACTCGTCCAGGCTGTGATTGCGTTCGAGGTAGTCGATCAGGTTCCGGAACGGCACCCGAGTCCCGACGAAGACGGGAGTTCCCCCAAGGATGTCCGGGTCGCAGTGAACAGCGGGAACTGTCGCGGGCATACTCAGCCTCTCTGGCCATTCTAGCTGCGGCTGGGACTCGAATCCGGGACTCGCGCGGTGAGCCGATGAGCCGACGTGAAGCGCCGCAACGCAGAGGCAGGCCATCGACGCCGACGAACCCGTTGAAATTGTACGAGGGGCGGCCCGCGCCGTTGTGGATGTCGATGTCGAACCGCGTCAGGTCGAATCCGGTTCTCAGAGTGAGGCGGCCGCGTTGCCACGCGCAGAGGGCTGACACCGAGGGAATGGACTGGTCGTCGCGGAAGCCGCTCGTGCCGAGCAGGCCCACGCTCGACAGACCTGTGCCTGCGGAGTTGACGACGGCACCCAGGTCGTCGCGCACCCCGATCGCGCGGAAGAGGTCGCCGACGCCGTCGGGCGGCAATTGCGAAAACCGCGTGCCGGTCCACCCTCCGCGCACTTCCACGACATGCGCAACGCCGAGCACGCCCACGGCTTCGCCCACCGCGGAGCGCCAGGCACGCCGGGCGATAAGCCGGTCGATCTGATTGGTCGCCGGGCCGGTTTGCGGCCCGGTCTGCACGGGGTTCGCGGAGGCGTAGCGTGCCGACACGCGCCAGCCGGCGGAGATCGCGTGGTCCGTCCGCAGTAACACGGCGTCCTGGTCGACATCCTGCGGGATGGTCGTGCTCTGCAGCAGCGTGCCCGCTTCGCCGTTGGCCGGATCGCCATCGAAGAGCCGCGCCTCGAATCCTGCGGCGATGGCGGCGCTGCGGTCGGCGGCCGTAAGGGCGCGAAACTCGCCCGGTCCGATGGTCGACTGGACCAGCCCACGGTTCAGATAGTAGGTGCGATAGAGACGCCCGAGGTCGCCAGGGATCAGGCCGATGAGGTCGGCGTTCGGGAACGTGAACGCGCTCGTGGCCTGGCGCTCCTGGCGGAAGCCCTCGTAGCTCGCGAAGAAGAAATGCCGGTCGCGCTTGAGAGGACCGCCGGTGGACGCGCCGAACAAGTGCTGCCGGAAGGGCGGCACCACCGACGCACCCTGGGCGTTGAAGAAGGGACCCGTGTTGAAGAAGTCGCGCGCGTCGCGCGCGTCGTCGCGGAAAAATTCGTAGGCGGAGCCCTGAAACCGGTTGGAGCCAGAGCGGGTGATCACGTTGACCTGCGCCCCGGAACTGCGCCCGAAGGTGGCGTCGGCATTCGAGGTGATCACGCGGAACTCCTGGATCGCTTCGTTCGAGATGAGGTTGGGGCCGGCGAATGACGCGGCGCCTCCGCCCACCGGCTGGCCGGTGGAGCGCTCGTTGTTGTTGCCGACGCCGTCGATGGTGAAGGTGTTGTTGGTCGCGCGCGTCTGCACGTTGGCGGCGACACTGGTCACGGTCACGGTCTCACTGACGTCGCCCGCTTCCAGCACCACGTCGCGCGTTACCGCGTCGTTGACGCTCAGCCGGACCGTCTCCACCGTGGCGCGCCGAAACCCCGCCTTCATGACTTCCAGTTGGTACTCGCCTGGCGTCGTGCGTGGGATCAGATACCCGCCGCTTCCATCGGAGGTGACCTGTCGGCGCTCGCCGGTGTCGAGGCGCACCAGGGTGATGGTGGCGTCAGGCTCGAGCGCAGTCTGCGGCAGCCGCTGGCCGCTGTCTGTCGCAAAGCAACCGGTGGTGGCAGACGCGGTGCCTGTGGCTGCCCGGGGCCTTCAGACTGTTGGTACTCCGCTCGTGCGTGGTGCGCGGGGTTCAGCTATCCTCTCCACCGGCGCTGCCGCCTTTCTGAGCGTCGCGATACTCAGGACGACACGCTGTGCAGGCACAGCGCAGCCTTCCACGATCTCGAGCTCCACCGGACGACGTCGGAGCCGTCGGCGGTGATGTCGTCGATGGGCAGGTTGGCGAACGGTCCGGGCTGTCGCCGCGCCCGTGCCAGCGCGCCGGCGACGTCCGGCGCTGTCATCGTCGTGCCGTCGTGGAAGCGCGTGTCTGGGCCCAGGGTGAAGCGCCACGCTCGACCGCCACTCGAGGCCGTCCAGGCCGTCGCCAGGCCTGGAGCCGGCTGGCCCTGAGCGTCGAGATCCAGCAGGGTCTCGGCAATGCCTATCTGCACGTAGAGCCGGCCGGCATTGATCGGCTCGCGCCTCGTCGGGTGCGTGACCTCGACAATCAGCAGCTCACGCGGTCGAGGAGCATCAGTAGCGAACGGTGAACGTCAAGTCCACCGTCCGCGGCGGTCCGAGCACCACCCGACTGATGGCCGGCGAGGCCGCGTCGGTGTACAGCTGGTCCGTGAGGTTGCGGCCGCGCAGGGTGAGGTCGCCGAGCCTGAAGCGGTAGCCGATCGACGCATCCAGCGTCGTATGGCCGGTCAGGGGAACTGCAGCAGATCCCGCGGCGCCTTGTAGGGGCGGTCGCTGAACGCCGCCCACGGCAGCTCTCGCAGCAGGCGCACCATCTCGTCGGACGCCCCAAGCGCCCGCTGTGCGTAGGCGAGCCGCAATCGGGCCTCGACGTTCTCCGGCATGGCGTCGAGACGCCGTTGGGCGTCTCGTGCCACGCGGGCGGCCCGTCCGGACGTCCGCAGGGCCTCGCTGTAGCGTTCGCCGGCCCACCAGGTGGTGAGCGGGAAACTCGTGACCTCGGCGCCGTAGCGCGCCTGGTCGTCGTGGCACTGCTGACAGGCTGGCGTAGCCCACCTGGCCTGATGTTCGATCATCCAGTCGAGATGCGTGAGTTCTTCCGCGGGGCGACGCTCCAGCTGCGCGATGCGTGCGAGCAGCGCGTGCCAGCGGCGCCGCTCGCGGTCTTCCATCCGTTCGGGGGCCTTGACCCGTCCCAGATACGCGCGGGCGGCCGCCGTGTCGGCAGCCTTGAGGTAACCCCAGGCCGTCATGATCAGGTAGCCGTTGGCGAAGGTGTAGCGTTCCGGGCGCTCGTTGACCCGCGCCAGCCACGCCGCGTCGCCGGTCCGAATGGCGGCCTCCTCCGATATCAGTCGCAGGCGTCGCGCGCCCTCGGCATCGAGCGCGGCGGCGTCGATCGGCTTCAGCAGCGCCGCGGCGTCGCCCGCGCGGCCGTCTCGCAGCAGCTGCCGCGCGCGGGTCAATGGCTCCGACGGATCGCGGAGCGCGGTCGTGAGCCGCGCCGTGGCCCGATCAGCGCCGCACATGCCCGACTTGTCACACAGCCAGTCGCGCAGCAGGTCCACGACCCCGGGCAGACCATCGCCAACGAAGCGCGCGCGACGCGTGCGATACGCCTCGAGAATCGGCGCCGCGCCATTCGCGATGGCGCGGTCGGCCGGAGATTCCCGGTGGCCGAGCGGGACGGCCCAGACGAAGTAGTTCGTGCCGGCGCGGAAGACCGGCACGGAGTAGAAGTCACGATCCTTGCCCGGTCCCACGTCTGCTTTGTCCGGCACCGAGGCCTGCACGAAGAAGTCCACGGCGTGGTCGGGGAAGCCAAAGAGATACCCGAGTCCACGGAAACGATCCGGGCGCGGCAGATGCTCGACGACACCCAGCACCTGCAGTGGCGGCGTGCCTGGTGTGAGCCCCAGCGGGGCGAAGAACGCGCGCTTCTCGCTGAGCCGGCGATCCAGCGACGGCTGGTGCACGAAGACGAGTTCCGCGTAGCGCTCGGGGCCGGTGCCGGCCGAGAACAGGTGCACGACGGCCGTCAGGCCGCCGCACGACAGCGCGGCGGCGATGCGCCGGGCCTGATCGACCTCGTCGAGCGCTGGCGCCTCGGCCTTGAACGTGAACGTGCGGGTGCCTGTGCTGATCGGCTTGAGGCCGCCCGCAATGGTGTAGAGCGTTTCGCGGTCGAGCGCGGCGAGCAGCCATTCGTCGGCCAGCACGCGGTCCTCAGGCGACAGCCGTTCCACGGCGAAGCACTGCGTCCGGAACACCGGCGCGTACGCCGGCGCGGCGGCGCGCGTCGCCACCCCCAAGGCCACGACCACCGTCAGGACCGCCAGCACACTGGCAACGCGCGGCGCGCCGCGCCGCGTCAGAAGGCCACCCGGAGCGACACCTGCACCGACCGAGGACCGCCGATCTGGTACTGCGAGTTCAGCCCGCCTTGCGTGCCGCCCGGTCCGAGCGCGCGGTTCAGCATGCGCGTCGACACCCCGAAGAGCGGCGAGTTGGCCGACGGCAGTGACGCACCAGGTTCGGCAAAGTTCGGTGCGTTGGCCACGTTGAACACGTCGATTCGCAACTGCGCACGAGTCGGCCCGACGGGCACGGCCTTGCGGAGCGACACGTCGATCTGATGGGCCGGCCGCCAGCGTAGCGAGTTGCGCGGCATGGAGCCCTGGGTGCCGAACGCCGGCACGCGGAACGCCTCGAAATTCAGTCGCCGCCCGCCAGGCGCGTTGGCGTCGTCGATCCATGGCGACGCGCCAGGGACGAGATCCACGCGGCGATTGGTGCCAGAGAAGTTGATCGGATCGATCGCCTGGGTGATGACGTGCAGCGGCGTCGCCGACCGCCACCGGCCCATCAGGTCGAGGCCCCAGTCGCCGAGGAGACGGCGGGCGAGCCCCAGCTCTGGCGAGGGGAGGTTCCAGGTGAGACCGCCGGCCAGCACGTGGCGGATGTCGAAGTCCGACGGCCCCCGTTCGCTGTCCAGCGTGTTTGCGAGACTCGGCAGGCCCGACGACGACAGCCCCGCCGAGACTTCGTTCGAAATCGTGTCGGTTGACGTGGCGAGCGTGTAGGCGGCCATGGCCTGAATGCCGCCGGCCATGCGCCGCTGGAACTGGACCTGCAGCGCGTCGTAGCGGGATTCCCCCGCGTTGCGTGTGACGAACACCGACGTCGTCGGCGCGACGACCGCCGGGTTGACGAAGGTCACGGTGGGAATCCCGAAAGGCACCTCGGTCGGGGCCGGGCGGTTGCGCAGTTGCTCGGTGCGCAGCAGGTCGCGTCCGCGGGCGCCCACATACGACACGGTGAGCGACTGGTTGACGCCGAGTCGCCGTTCGACCGACGCGTTCCACTGCACCGTACTCGGCAGCCGCAGGTCGGGGTCGGTCACGTAGAACGTGGACGCGATCGGGCGGGTGGTCGTGTCGAACGACGCGGCGGCCAGCACGTCGGCCGGCGCCGGAAAGGGCTGGCCCGTCACGCTCTTCGTGGAGTTGAACGGATAGCTGCCGTAGCCGCGGAGCGCCGTCCCGTTCCCCACGTCGTAGAAGAGGCCGATACCGCCGCGCACGACCAGGTCCTGGCGCTCCGAGAGCACGTAGGCCGCATCCACGCGGGGCGCCAGATTGGTGCGGTCGGTGTTCCACAGGCGCGTGCCGGCCGGCGCCAGGTCGGCCGTGAGCAGGTTGTCGACGTCCGTGAAGGTGTACGGCAGTCGATCGCCCGAGGGCGGCGGGTTCAGCTCGTAGCGGGCGCCGAAGGTCAGCGTGAGGCGGCGCGAGACACGCCATGTGTCCTGCAGGAAGAGTGACAGGTTGTCGATGGCGAAAGAGCTGGTCGGTGCGAGCGCCTGCACGTTGACTGTTGCCAGCCCGGTCTGCAGGGCCTGCGTGACGCTGCCGAAGTTGTACGAGATGCTGCGCTCACGGAAGTCGGTGAGCGGCGTCAGGCGGCGCCAGTCGACGCCGCCCTTCACCTCATGCCGGCCGGCCAGATAGGTGAGGGTGCTCACCAGGTTCGCCTGCTGCTGGTTGTTGCCGAGCGCCCTGCCCTGGGTGAGTGACGTCGGATTGAAGGCCGACGGGTTGACCTGCAACGACACCGACACGGTCTCGCGCGTGACGCCCGTGGGGAACACGAGCCCGTCGGGTGGCAGCACTGCGCCGTCCACGCCGCGGCCGCCGAAGGCGAAGCGGCCGGCTTCGCGGCTCCAGTTCACGCGCGTGTCGCTCACGAGTCGCGGCGAGAGTGTCCAGGTCACGCCGCCCGTCCACGACAGGAAGTCCTTCGAGAACTCGTTCTGCTGGTTCGCGAAGACGTACTCGCGGTAGCCGGACGGCGTCGTCGAGAAGCGCGAGAAGAACTGCGCTCGACCGGCCGGCACGTCGACCCGAAGGCCGGTGGCGTCGAACCAGGAGGGGTAGCTGATGCGGTAGAGGTAGCGTTCCGTGTCCGTCGGGTCACCGGGCAGCGCCGGGGCGTTCGGCTGGGGGAACGCGTCAAACAGCGTCTGGATGTTGCCCGTGGCCCGCTGCCGGGCCGAGACCGAGGGCACCACGACGTTGCGGATGTCGGGCTGCGGCTGCCTGAGACGCAGGCCTTCGTACGACGCAAAGAAGAACGCGCGATTGCGCAGGTTTACAAGACCTGGAATCAGGACCGGTCCGCCGAGGGTGCCGCCGAACTGCTGCTGGCGCAGCGGCAGCTTGTCGCGGCCGGCCTGGTTGTTGAACCAGTCGTTGGCGTCGAGGGCTTCGTTGCGGACGAAATCGTAGGCACTGCCAGTGAAGCGGTTCTGCCCCGAACGCGTGACGAGCGACACCTGGCCGCCCGGCATCCGGCCGAACTCCGGCGCGTAGGTCGAGGTGAGCACGCGGAACTCCTCGAGCGCGTCCACCGAGACGAGACCCTGCGTGCCGCCCAGGGCGGTACCGGCCGGTACGGTGCCTGCCGCCTGCTGGAACGACTGGGCGCTCATGCTCGTGCCGACGTTCGCGCTCACGCCGTCCACCATCACGTAGTTGGCGTTGGCACGCTGGCCGTTCACGCTGAACTGACCAGTGTTGAAGATGTCGGGCTCGACAAACACCACGCCAGGCACCAGTTCCAGCAGTGACTGGAAGCTCCGTCCGTTGAGCGGCAGGTTCTCGACGAACTGCCGGTCGACGACTGTGCCGACCCCGCCCGACTGCCGTTCGACGAGCGGCGCGACGCCCCGCACCTCGACGCGATCGCTGAGGTCGCCGACCTCGAGCGCCACGTCTACCGTCACGGTGGTGGCGACGCTTGCCCGGATGCCGTCGCGGACGGTCGTGCGGAACCCGGTCTTGCCCACTTCGATCCGGTAGGTTCCGGGTGTGACTGCCGGCACGACGTAGACACCCTCGGAAGACGTGACGGTGGTCTGCGAGGTGTTGGTGGCGGTGTTTGTCACCGTGACACCGGCCGCAGCGACCGCCGCGCCTGAGGGATCGGTGACGTGGCCGGATACACGCGCGGTCTGGGCCAGGGCGGGCGCGGCGCCGGCGAGCATGGCCAGCGCGGCCAGGCAGAGGGTGGTGAGAAGAGGACGACGCATGACACGCATGCTAGGCCCGCCCGATTCGAGGCACGAAGCGGGCTGCAATGAACGGGCGGTTTCGTACGGTGGGTGGTCGGTGGCTGCCGCGCCGGAGGAGCGTCTACTGGGTGTTCGCTCGCGTGTTCCTAGCCTAGACGCGCTGGCGCGCCAACCAGGCACGACACTCGAGCCGAGCGTGCGGGCGACACGCAGGGCAGGGGATGGGGGGCCCCAGAAATGCTCTGGACGGCAGGACGCGTCGCCGAGAGGCGCGAGTGACCGACGCGACTCATCGGAGCCGACGACCGGACACCACGCCAACGCAACTGCTGTCTGAGGCTAGAGCTAGAGCTGCAGCAGCCAGGTCACCTTGGCGAGCAGTTGTCGCGAGGCGAACGGCGCCGGTGTGACGACGCCGCGGCCGTCGACCGGCGAGCGGTCGTTGTAGACGACCGTGAAGAACGAGAGCGGCCGGTATTCCCAGGCCAGCCGGGCGTTGGCAGTGAGCTGCCGCACCGCGGTGTTCCACTGCACGAAGCTGATGAGCTGCAGCCGAGGGGTCGTGGCGAAGCGCGTCTCGAGTCCGAGCAGGTGCGTGGTCAGCGTGGTGCGCAATCCGCCCACTCGCTGCAGGCGGTTGACAGTGTAGTCGGCGCTGACCGCCACGCGCGGATCCGGCGTGGCCTGCAGCACGCCCCGCCAGGTCGCCAGCCCGCCGTCGAAGTAGCCGCCCACCTGCCCTTCGACGCGCACGGCCACCCGGGCGGACGGGTCGGTCTGTGCAGTGAGCGCATGGCGCAGGTAGTCGTAGGCACCTGGGGCGACGTTCACACCAGGCACCGGCCGGAACGCCGTGCGTAGCCGCTGCCAGTTGGGTAGCGCCGCGTACTGCAGCGTGCCGCCGTTCTCGAACTGCAGCGTGAACGGCCGCAGCGACAGAAACCCTTCCTGTACGGCGCCGCCCTTCGGATCGATGAAGTGCTCGAGCGTGAACCCCGGCTGGATGCGGCGCACCATCTTCGGTCGCCAGCGGGGCCGCCAGTCGAGGATGACAGCGGGACTGATGCGGATGTAGTCATTGCGCACGACGAATCCGCTCCTGGCATCGTAGCCGCGAGTGACCAGTTCGCTGATGTAGCCGAAGTAGCCGCGGTTGGTGTCGTTGGCGATCCAGACATACCCGCCCACACCCTCGCCGCCACTCCCGCTCGTGGCCGACTGCGTCACGGTGCCGCGCACGAACGCCGTTGACGACATGCGCCAGAAGCCATCCACGCCAGCCACGACGTTCGACTCGCCGCCCCGGTCGTGGCGGGCCGCGACGATGCCGCCCAGGCGGTTCTGTCCGGCGAAGTTCTTCACGTAGCGCACCACGCCGAACTCACTTTCGGTGCCGTTGCCGCCCTGCGAGGCGGCCAGCGCGCCAAACGCGTGGCCGGCCGAGCGCATGGTCAGTCGCACGCCGGCGCGGATTGGCAGCGGTTCTCCGGCCGCATCGAGGCCGATCCGGCGCGAGAAGAACGGCTCGAAGCGGCCGCCGTTGCCGGTGAAGAAGACACCCCGATTCTCGAGGAAGAACTGCCGGCGCTCCGGAAAGAACACGCTGAAGCGCGTCAGGTTCACCACCTGGCGGTCGACGTCGGTCTGGCCGAAGTCGGGATTGATGGTCAGGTCGAGCACGCTGTTGGTGGTCATCGCCCACTTGAGGTCGGTGCCGAGGTCGGCGCGTTCGTCCTCGCGTCGTCCGTTGGCCACGTCTGCCCGCGAGACGTCGCCGAGCACATACGGCTGCAGGCGCAGGTTGCGGCTTGGCGGTGGCGGTTCGAGCCCGGTGAGTCTGCCGGCATAATCCATGCGGAAGGGCTGCATCACGCGCGGCCACGGCGACCACCCCGAGCTTTCGTTCTTCCGCCGGTGCAGGCGCTGGAAGTTCACGTTCCACGTGTCGCCGTCGGCGCGGTAGCGCAGCGTGCTCCACGGAATGGCGAGCTCCGCCGTCCAGCCGCGCTCGGTGCGCTGGGTGCGGGCGACCCAGACGGCGTCGAAGTCGACATCGGCGAGGCCGCCATCCACCGTCTGCTGGTCGCGCAGGGCGCCGCGCGGGTTGACGCGGAACACCATGGCGCTGCGGCCGTCCTGCACGCCGTCAATCGCCACACCAAAGAAGTCGTCGGTCGTCTCGTCGAAGTCGCGGCGCAGGTCGCGCACGCGCAGGTCGCCGGCGCCGTCGGCATCCGTGCAGACCACCCCGATGTACAGATAACGATCGTCGAAGACCACCCGCACCTCGGTCGGTTCACTCGCCAGCTCGCCCTGCTGGGGTTCCGCCTGCACGAAGGCGCTGGCGACCGCCGCGCGGGCCCACACCGGGTCGTCCACACGGCCGTCGATGACGGGAGACACGTCGGCCCGGCTGGCGCGCAGCTCGATTGGCACGGCTGGCGGCGGGAACGCCTGCGGCGCCTGGGCGAAGGACGGCCAGGCCCTGCCCAGCACCAAGACCACGAACAAGAGCCGGCACCGGCTCGACAGCACTACGGACCAGCGTCGCCGATTGGGAGCAGCGTGTCGCGCAGCTTTCGGCGAACGGCCGAATCGGCCGGTCCAGCGTCTCGGTCGAGGCAATGAGGGACCTCGCGACATGCCACTGACGCTCACGCTAAGTGCGAGGCCTCTGGCCTGCCGGTCAGAAGCCGAGCTGCATCTGCAGTCCGAACGTGCGTGGTGCGCCCAGCATCACCTGATTGGCGTAGAGGAACGACGGGTTGTTCTGCTGCAGATAGAACGGATCCGCCCACGACGCGTAGGCGGCGTCGGTGAGGTTGTCGATGCGGGCCGTCACCCGCAGCCGGCCGCGCGTCCAGGCGGTGTAAGCATCCACGAGCGTGTAACGGCGTAGCGTGGCGTCATTGGCGTTGGTACCGAAGCGGTCGCCGACATGGCGCGCCGAACCGCCGATCTCGAGCGGAAGGCCGGCCACGTTCTGATAGCTGGCCCAGGCGTTGACCGTGGTGCGCGGCACGTTCGGCGGGGTGTTGCCGGCGAAGCGCACGAAGTTCGCCGACGGCCGGTACTCGGCGTCGGTCACGCCCAGATTAGCGCCAATCCGCACGTCAGTGGCCACCTGCACCGTGGCCGCGACCTCCACGCCCTGCGAGCTGATGCCGCCGATGTTGGTGGCGCTGTCGAGCGCGAAGCGGTCGAGCACGTCGTCGCGCGTGATGTCGAAGTAGGCCAGCGTGACCTGCGTACGCCCGTTGTCGAGGTCGGCCTTGAGCCCCCCCTCCCACTGCACGGCCCGGGTCAGGTCGAAGTTCTGTGCCGCGTTGACCAGGAAGATGTTGGACGAGACGGGGTCTTTGGCGTTGCTGTACTGACCGTAGGCGACGACGCCCGGCCGCAGCGTGGCAACCGCGCCGGCGCGCCAGCTCCACCAGTTGAACTGGCGCGTGAAGCCGCCGCTTTCAGAAACCCGCGTCGGACTCAGGTTCTGACGATCGAGATCGAGCCCGTCGTAGCGCAGGCCGCCGGACAGACGCAGACGGGAGGTGACCGCGATCGAGTCTTCAGCAAAGAGACCCCAGGACGTGATCGCCGTAGGGCTGATGCCGCGTAGCTCTATCGCGCCGTACTGGCCCGGCACCGGCCGCAGCAGGTCCACGCTGTCGCCCGGAGCGAGCGGCACCCGCCGCCGGAAGCCGCGCGTGCGCTCGAAGTCGAGGGTCGAGGCTTCGAAGCCGACGACGGCGCGGTGATCGCGCCCGGCAATTGGCGTGTTGACGTTGAGGGTCAGGCGGTCGCCGTAGAGCCGCTGGTCGTGATTGAGCACGAAGTAGCCGTTGTAGCGCTGGATCTGGCCGACGGTTGTGCAGACGTCGACCACCGTGCCGCAGAACACGTATCCTTCGGCGTTCTGCCACTCGCGCTCGGCATCGAAGCCGTAAGCGACGTTGTTGAGCGTCACACGATCGCTGAGGTCGATCGACACGTCCGACCGCAATAGCACCTGACGCGCGCGCGCCACCCCGTCGTCGACGTTGTAGTTGATGAAGCGGGTCCGCTCATCGATGGTCTCGCCAGCGGTCGTGCGGATGACGTCCATCGGCTGGGTGGCGAATGCCGTCGGCACCAGCGGCGTGCCGAAGTACTGCGGCAGGTCGTCATCGAGGACATCGGCGCTGAAGCGGATCCGCGCACGCATGGTGGGCCGCCACAGCACGCTGCCGGTCACGTTGGTCGACCCCGAGTCCATGCGGTCGACCCAGCCGCTGGCACCGCTGCGGCTGACGTCCACGCGGTACCACAGGGCGTTGCCGACCGGGCCGGTGGCGCCGGCCGCGGCGTGGTAGGTGTTGAAGCGGCCGTACGACAGCAGGGCCTGCCCGCCGTGCGTGGCGGTTGGCTGCGCCGTCTTGGTCACGGCGTTGACCGTGCCGGCGACAGCGCCCTGACCGTTGACGACCGACGAAGGACCGCGGAGCAGCTCGACGCGGTCGAGATTGAAGGTGTTCTGGGGGCGCATCACCATGGTGCTCGGGCCGAGCCAGATGCCGTCTCGCAGGATCGAGACCTGGCTGGCGGTGAAGCCGCGCATCGAGAACGACGACGGAGCCGTGGGATGTTCGCCGGCCACCACGCCAGCCATCCGCGACACGGCGTCACTGACCTTCTGGTACCCGCGTGCCTCCATCACCGTACTGTCGAGCACCTCGACCGCCGCCGGAATATCGAGCGCCCGAAGCCCCAGCCGGCCCGCGCTCGACGGCGTCTCGGTGAGGCCGAGCGTGCCGACCGTGCGGCCCACGACGGCCACGTTTTCCCGGAGGTCGAGGCGAAGAGGCAGTCGCACCTCCACCGGGGCACCAGCCGTCGCGCCGACCGTCACCTGCGCGCGGACCGTCTCGAACCCCTCGCGCGTGACGACCAGCGTGTAGCTAGCGCTAGCCGGCGGCACGCTCGCCAATGAGAATCGCCCGTCGGCATCGGTGGTCACGGCCAGTGCTGTGCCCTCGAGCGAGACGCGGGCGCCGTCCACGGGTTGGCCGGTGTCGGTGGCCACGACGCGGCCCGACAACGCCGTACCCGGTTGTGCAGCGCCGACCGAGGGAAGTGTAGCCAGCAACGCGGCCGCGATGAACCATGTGAAGCAAGGGTGAAGGATAAGCATCCGTTAACGATCGATCGGGCGTCAGCACGAGCCGACCGAAGTACAACGAACGGCGGCTCTTGCCGCGCGTCCAGCCCGCCCGGCTCGATGGGTGGGGCGCGCCAGCGCAGTCGCCGACAGCGTCACTCGCTGGTCGCGACCGCGCGCCGCCCGTAGGCCGCGCGTCGCCACACCGACTCGAGCGGGCCATGCGCATGTCGGCGCAACCACGCCTGGCATGCGTAACGCTGCGTCACGAGGATGGCCGCCGCCACAACCGGCAGCCACGCGAGCGAGACGCGGCCGGCGAGTGCGGCTCCGTGACTGGAGAAAACAGCGAGCTGCACGGCCGACTGAGTGAGGTAGACCGTGAGGGCCATGCGGCCGAGCGGCACGCACCATTCGAGCGCAGTGCGTCCCGTCGAGGTCTGCCAGAGCAGGGCGGCCGCGGCCATGTACGCCAGGGCCAGCGGCGTCGTACCGAGCGTATAGGCAGCGGTTTGCAGCAGGCCCTCGCCAGAGACGAGAAACGTCGAACGCGTAGCGGCCTTGATGCTTGCGTAGACGAAGCTGCACGGCAGGCCGACGACGGCGCCGACGACTACGGCGGACCACAAGGTCCGGCGCGAGGCCGCCAGCCGCAGCAGCACGGCGGTGCCCAGCCACATGCCGAGCAGGAACAACGCCAGTACCTTCGCGGGACGGCCCGACTGCAGATACGTGCCCGGACGCACGACGGCGTTCGCGGTGTTCCAGGCGAGGTAGTCGGTGGACGTGCCCCGCGCGAAGAGATCGAGTGTCGGCCGATCCGCCACGCCCCAGTGTTCCCGCAGGGCCGTGCCAGCCGCGGCAAAGGGCGGCCGAGGGTCGTAGGCGCCGTTCGAGGCGAGCACCGCGGCGTGGGTGGCGAACGGCACGGCGAAGAGCGTCAGCATAGCGGCCGTTCGGAGCGCCGGTCGAAGCCGCGCCAATGAGGGCAGCAGCAGCCCCATCACGCCGTAAAGCATCAGGATGTCACCCGACCACAGCATCAGCATGTGGACCAGTCCGATGACGATGAGCACGGCCATCCGCCGCCGGAAGAATCCGTCGATGTCGTCGCCTCGTCGCGCCGCCCGGGCCGCCTGGAGCGTGAACCCCATGCCGAGCAGCATCGAGAAGACCGAATAGAACTTGCCCTCGACGAACCAGTCGATGGCAAAGAGCACCCGGTCGCCGGCGGCGCTCCACGGCAAGGCGTGCCGC
>Ga0163144_10015283_pt1 | contig 15849 bp, 12 predicted proteins | sample OliLak19BULKMAT1_FD_123175 | JGI IMG/M metagenome (GOLD analysis project Ga0163144, IMG submission 123175) | Freshwater microbial mat bacterial communities from Lake Vanda, McMurdo Dry Valleys, Antarctica - Oligotrophic Lake LV.19.BULKMAT1 | ecosystem: Environmental > Aquatic > Freshwater >...
GTGCCCGGCGAGCCAACTTCAACCACCATCGCCTGTTTGCCAATCAACCGCCGGTAGCGGCTGAACAACGCCACCACACCTGCTGAGCGGGAGACCTGCAGGTCATTGCCCCGCTGCAGATGAAAATGCAGATGTGGGAGGTCTGACGCGCCGCTGTTTCCCACGCGGCCCACAAGCTGCCCGGCCTGGACCTTGTCTCCCACGTTCACCGTGATGCTGCCCTTCTGCAGGTGCGCCAGCACCGTGGCCACGCCGCCACCGTGTTCAATGACCACGTGGTTTCCGTACGGCGCCACGTCATCCCGCGCGCCCACCGGGTTGTCCGGCAGCGCCCCTTCCCTGGCGGTCACGGTGCCGGCGCCCGGCGCATACACTTCTGCGCCAAAGCTTGGGTAGTCCGTGACCTTGGTTCCATCACCCCGGTACAGCGTGTTGTCCGGCAGCGGGACCACAAAGTCAGAAGCGTAACGCTGCGCATTCACCGGCGAGAAAATGCGGCGGTGGTGGGTTTCATAATCGTGCCCTTCCATGACCAGCCAGCGTCCGGAGATTGGGAGACGGAGTGGAACCACCGGCCGCGCTTCCACCGGTTTGACGTCAACACTTGTGGTCTGGACCTGGCCGCGGTCATCCACCGTGTAGAAAGTGTAAGTGAGCTGCGCCAGCGGTTCATCCGCGGCAAATGAGTGCCACGGGTTGAAGAAGAGCACGCGCCCGCCGGATGGAATGGGCCCGTCCACGTCAAACGTTTCACTCCCCACAAAGCGCTTGCCTTCAAACATGGCCACGTCAGAGAAATTGGCCTGGTAGTTGGACGGCACAAGCTGGCGCAGGCGGCTCAGCGCACCCTGCTTGTCCTGTGTACGCACCAGCAGGTTGAGCAACTTGACCGGCCCGCCCACAGCTTCCAGACGGAATTCAAAATTGAGATGTTGCAGACCGCCGCTGCGCTCGACGACGGGAGTCTCTGGAAAGATCTTCACCACCAGCGCCGCATCCGCCGCGCCCACGGGGGGCGGTGGTGGCGGGACGGGCGTGGCACTGGCCAGCGCGCATCCAAGGAGCATCAGCACAGGCACTGGCGGTCCCCTGGTTTCATGACGGAGGACACTGTGCCACGGGGCCTGCGCGCACGGTAGAAATCAGCGGCTTCCCCCGTCACGCCGCTCCGCAATGGCCTGGAACAGACGGCGTCCGGTGGCGGTAGCAAGGCGCGCCTCCGTGGTCACAAAGAACTCCTTCAGCGAGGTGCCCTGGCGCCGCTGGGTTTCATACACCAGCGCCTGCAGCGCCATGTCCACCAGGTTCAGGTCCCGCACCAGCAGAGCCTCAGGGGTCTGCCGCGCTTCATACTCCTGCCAGAGCGCCTGCACGTTGGAGATGTCCGGCGCCAGCCCGCTCAGCGGCGTGCACAGCCGCGCCAGTGTCTCCATGGCCTGGGCTTCCAGCCGCGCCTTGTCTTCCGCGCTGATGGTGTCCTGCAGGGCCGGGAAATCACCGGTGATGCACTCCGCAAGATCATGCACCACCGCCATGGAAACGCAGCGCGCAACGTCAACACCGGCGGCGGGGCCGGCCAACAGGCAGAGCAACGCGGTGCCCCACGCGTGATCACCCACGGACTCCGGGCGGTCCACGCCGCGCAAGGTCCAACCCGTGCGCACCGTGTCCTTGAGCGCGTAGGCCTGAATCAGGAATTCAATCATCCGCCGTCACGTTTCCAACCGCACCCAGGTGACTTGCGCGGCGGCGTGTGGACGCGCACCACCCTGAGCGTCACTTGGCGGTCTTGCCCAGCAGCTCTTCATACTGGGCAGCGCTGAGCAGCCCGGCCAGCGCCTTCTCATCCGCCACTTCAATCTTGATCATCCAGGCCTTGCCGTACGGGTCCGCGTTGATGTCCTGCGGCGCGTTGACCAGCTCCGCGTTGGAGCCCACCACCGTCCCGCTCAGCGGCGAATAGATGTCACTCACCGCCTTCACACTCTCCACAACGCCCAGCGGCTGGTGCTCCACAAGCTGCGTGCCCACCTTGGGCAGCTCCACGTAGACAATGTCACCCAGCTCCTTCTGCGCGTGATGCGTGATGCCCACCGTGACGGTTTTGCCTTCAACGCGGGCCCACTCGTGGTCCTTGGTGTACTTGAGGTCTTTGGGAATCATGGTCATCTCCCGTCATCACAGACGGCTGGTCTTGGTCACAAAGGGCGTCTTCACCACGCGTGCCGGCGCCGGCTTGCCGCGGATGTCCACCAGCACGGTGGAACCAACCTCGGCCTTGGAGCTGGGCACGTACGCCAGCGCAATGGCCTTCTTCAAGGTGGGAGATTGTGTTCCGCTGGTGACCTCACCGGTCACCGTTCCTGCCTCATCCACAATCTTGTAGCCGTGACGGGCAATGCGGCCGTCCGTCACCTCAATACCCACCAGCTTGCGGGTGATGCCTGCCTCCTTCTGCTTCACCAGCGCATCCCGCCCAATGAAGTCACCCTTGCCCAGCTTCACAATCCAGCCCAGGCCGGCCTCATACGGAGAATGATCATCATCAATGTCATTCCCGTAGAGCGCCATGCGCATCTCCAGGCGCAGCGTGTCCCGCGCACCCAGGCCAATGGGTTTGACGCCGTCAGGCGCCCCGGTCTCCATCAGCGCTTCCCAGATTTTGGGTGCGTGCGCGCCCGGCACGTAGAGCTCAAACCCGTCCTCACCGGTGTACCCGGTGCGGCTGATGATGACGTCACGGACGCCGGCAACCTCACCCATGGCACAATGGTAATTTTTGATGAAGGCCAGGTTGTACGGAGTGAGCTTCTGCGTCAGCGCCGCGGCTTTGGGTCCCTGCACGGCAATCTGCGCAAACTCATCTGAGCGGTCCGTCACGGTGACGCCGTCACCGGCGCGGGATTTCATCCACTCAAAGTCTTTCTGGCGGTTGCTGGCGTTCACGCAGATGAAGAAGTGCTCCGCGCCAAAGCGGTACACAATCAGGTCATCCACAAACCCGCCGCGCTCATTGAGCAGTCCGGTGTAGATGGCCTGCCCATCCTTGATGGTGGCCACGTCATTGGAGACCAGCCGCTGCACACGCTCCAGCGCGCGTGGGCCCTTGAATTCCACTTCTCCCATGTGGCTCACATCAAACAGGCCCACTGCGTTGCGCACACACTCATGCTCTTCCATCACGCCGGAGTACTGCACCGGCATTTCATACCCGGCAAACGGCACCAGCCGGGCCCCGGCTTTCTGGTGCAATGCATACAGCGGGGTTCTCAGCAGAACACTCATGCCACTCTCCGGGTGCGCAACGGGAGGCGGACAATAGACGGGACCTCTCCAAACACAAGCCCCTGCTGGCGACGGAAACGCGGCGTTCGGCCGCGCAGCACGTGGTAGGAAGGACCTCCCTGCCCCGCGAGAACTTCCCTGCCCCGCATCCCCACCCTGGACACATCCGCTGAACAAGACGACCTGCGCATCCTGCTCTGGGTGATTGCGTCCGTCGTGGGGACGTGGGTCATTGTGCTGGGATGGGGACCGGCCTTTTTGATGGGCGGCCAGGACGCCATTGCGCTCTCGGTTCCTCTGCTGACGCGGATTCAGGCGGGGGATGGCGTTTGGGACACCGCATGGATGGGCGGCACCAAGCTGGTTGGCGTCTACGGGGACCCGCTGGTGCTGAAGCTGCTTCTGGGCGTGGGCGCATCACCCGTGGCCGCGTTCAACGCGGTCACGGTGGTGATGCAGGTGTGCACCGGGTTCCTGTGCATCAAGACGGGCACGTCGCTGCGGCCGCTGGATGAACCGCACCCCGCCGGCGGCATGCAGGTGGTGCTGCTCACGTGGCTGACCGCGTTTGCGCCGGTCCTGGCGTGGCGTGTCGCCGTGGGACACATCAACCTGGCGTTGGCAACGGCGGGGTTTCTTGCTGGTTTTGCGTTGTTGGCGTGCGCACGTGCGCGCCGGCTCACTGCAGTGGTGTGGGTGGTGGCGGGACTGGCGTTGCAGCAAGGCATCCAGACCAGTGGACAGCAGATTCTTCTCTACTGTCTGGTCTTTGGCACCCCGGTGCTGGTTGCGGCATTGCTCCTCCCCACCGCGGAGTCCGCACCAATGCGTTTCGCCATGCTGGTGGGTGCTGCCGCGCTGCTGGTGGCAGTGGCCAACGCGTCAGAGATCCTGCGCTTGATGCTGGCCAACGTCACCAGCTCGGACGCGGCGCGCAGCCTGGATAATGAGGCGCAGGCACTGCTGCGTTCCCACACAGACTGGAATGGCGCGGATGCGGCGGCGTCCTGGTTCTGGTCCGTTGTTGAAGACGGTGGACGGCCTTCGCGGTTCCTGCATGAGACCCAGTACGCCGTGGGCCCGCCGCTGGTGCTGGCCGCCGCGTATCTGGCCCGCCGCGCACCGCGCGCACTGGTGCTGGTGGTGCTTGCGCTGACGGCGGCTGCGCTGTTTGCGTTGGATGTGGATGTGGTGGTCAACCCGGTGATGGCAGCCGCACCATTTCTTGGCGCATTCCGGGTCCCCGCGCGCATGCTGCTGCCGCTGACGCTGATCCTGACGTTGCTGGCCTTGCCGCTGCTGAACACCGGCTGGGGCAACTTCCGGCGTCACCGCGGACCCGTTCTGCTGATTGCGCTGGTGCCTCTGGTGCTTCCTGGAACCGTGCGTGAGGTGCTGACGTGGGCGGCGGTGGCGCTGCTGGTGTACGCCGCGCTGGGTGGACTGCGGTTGAAGAATGGACACGTGCTCCTGGCGTGTCTTCCCGTGCTGGCCGGCTGCAGCCTTGGCGCCTTCCGTGAACGGATGGCGCCGCTGTCACCTGAAAGCTGGGCGCTGGATGTTCCGCTGGAACAGGGTGCACGCGTGCGCGCCGCCGTCCCCGCATTGGACGCTCCCCTGGCCCGAGTGGCGACGGAAGGACACGCCTCCCGCTTTGGCCCCAACTCCGCCATCATGCACGGGCTGGGTTCGCTGGATGGTTACGGGCATCCGCCGCGGCGCTTTGCGCAGCTCTACGCAGCGCTGAACGGAGACCTCAACAGCGCTGGACGCGTTCACTATGAGCTTGACCGCCAGAGCCCCGCATTCCTGGTGTTGGCGCAGTTGTACAACCTGGGCCACGTGGTCAGCGCGGATGAGGAAGGGAGGTTGGTGGCATCACCTCTCCTCCGTCCACTGGGGCCAGCCTGGTTTTCCCGTGCCATGACCAGCGTTGGGGATCTTGCCCTGCTGGCAGAGACGCTGCGAGCCGCGCGTGAAGACATTCCTGGCTTGGCGGCGCGCGCAGTGCTGCTGAATGCGCGGGACGCCCGGTCCGTTTCACCGGAGCAGCCGCTCTCCGCTGACTGCAGCAGTGCGCGCGTGGAACGTGTGAGGGCCACCACCAGCGCGGTGACACTTGACGTCAAGATGCCGGCTGACGGGCCCTGCCCGCTGACCATCTCCGTGAACTACCTGGAGATCCTTGGAGCGGCGGGCAGTGGACTGGGCATCACCCGGGAGCTGGTGACGTTCCCCGGGTACGGCAGCTTGCTGGGTGTTGTTGTGGAGCCGGGCATCTCTGAGGTGAGCATCCGGGTGCGGGACACAACGCCGGCGTGGACGGTGGCCGTGGCCTGGTTGGGGATGGTGTTATGGCTGGCGCCGCTGCTGCTGATCATTGCAACCCTGGCAAGACGGTGAGGCAACCCTGAACCCAACAACCAGCACCATCCGTTTGGACGCGTACAAGCGCAACGCTGCTGAGACCTTTGCCGGCCTGCGCCGCGTGCTGCCGTACTCTCTTGCGGTGCGTGAAGTGGTGAGAATGCGGGCGCTTGCAGAGTCCGGTGCGCTCCGCACGCCGCTGCTTGATGTGGGCTGTGGTGACGGACTCTTCTGGGAAGTGATGACCCAGAGTTATCTGACGGGCGGCTCGGACCTGCTCAAGGGTCTGATGGGCATTGATCTCAACGCGCATGAGCTGCAACTGGCCAGCCTGAGACTTGGTGAACGCGGCGGTCTCTTTGAGATTGTGGACATCTCCGAGAACCTCAAAGGCCATTCCATGGAGGGCGCCTTTGCGTCCGTGATTGCCAATTGTTCACTGGAGCACGTGCCGCGTCTGCAGGTTGCGCTGGAAAACATCCGCACCTTCCTGCGCCCGGAAGGTGACTTCATGCTGTTTGTGCCCGCGCCACTGTGGACGGACACGCTGGCACTCAAGCGGGTTGCACGCCGGGCCAGCAACCGGATGGCGGGCACGGTGGGCGGGCTCCTGGACGGCTTCTTCCAGCACCATCACCTCTACCCGCACTACGTCTGGCGCCATCTGCTGGGCGGAGTGGGATTTTCCCACGTGGAGATTGTGGGTCTGGGCTCCCGTCTCACAAACCGGCTCTTTGAGAGCTACCTGGCGCCGGCGTTTGGCGCCTTTCTCTACAAGACGGTGTTCAACCGCTACCCGGGGTTTCATCCGCTCCAAGCGCTGAGCGGCCACAACCAGGCGCTGTTCCAGGAAGTCACGGAAGGCCGTTTTATCCACCAGGACCTCACCCACCCGGAAATTGTAGAGTATTACATCCGCTGCCGGCGTTGACCGGCGTGCCCGTCACTGTGGCGGCGGAATACGGCCTTGGCAGGCGCTGTTCAGCGTGCGCCCACAAGGATCCAGATGCGCTGCGCTGTGCTGCTGTTGTGTGTTGCCGCGTGCGCCCCCCGCGTGACGTTTGACCCCAAGCACGTTCCCGCCAGGACGGATGGCTCGGACGGCGGTTGCGCGCTTTGCCAGGATGCCTCGGTGAGGCCGCTGCCTGACCTGGTGGTGGATGAGCGGAGCCTGGCGCGTTCGGTGGGTTTGTTTCCCACCAGCATTGGCAGCGGAAGTTGCGCGCTCCAGGAAGGATGTGTGGGCGCGCCGGGAGACCGGAGGCTGCTGCGTTTCACCGTCGCTGCCGGCAACATTGGGGATGCGGATCTGGTGGTGGGGGACCCGGCGGATGACCCGCGCTTTGAGCTGAGCGCATGCCATGGCCACCGCCACTTCTCGGGTTTTGCCAGCTACCAGCTTCTGGATGGGGACGGCGGCGTGGTTGCGCTGGGACGCAAGCAGGCGTTCTGTCTCTCGGATACGGGCAGCAGCACCCAGAGCACGGCGCTTCCAAAGTTCAACTGCGAGCACCAGGGCCTCACCGCCGGCTGGCATGACACCTACGCCGCCACGCTGGACTGCCAATGGATTGACGTCACAGATGTTCCCCCCGGGGACTACCGCGTCCGCGTGGAAGTCAACCCAGACCACGTGTTTGAGGAGAGCAATTTCTCCAACAACACAGCACTTGCCGCCGTCACCATTCCGCCCACCGGAGAATGTGTCATACACCAGGAGACCTGCCATGATGGCCGGGACCAGGACTGTGATGGCGTGGTGGACAATGGATGTGCGGCCATCATGGGCAATGACACATGCGAGAACGCGTTTCCGGTTGAGGACGGGGTCTTTGCCGCGCAGGTTGGTCCGGCGGCAACTTTGACGTCATCATGCGCAGGAGAATCCGCCGCGTATTTCTCTTTCCAGCTTGCGGCCGCGGAGCTGGTGTTTCTCTCATCCCATGGGTCAGAAGGTGAGACGTCCGTGGTGTTGCTGGACGGGAGCTGCGCGGTTGAGCACGCGTGTGTGACGGAGACCTGCAGCGCCGGCAGCGCCCACCTGCTGCGCGCGCTGGAACCCGGGGACTACACCGTGGCGGTCACCGGCGCGCCCGGCAGCGTGGTGCAACTGAAGCTCACCCGTGCGCCATGTACGGACGCGCGCGTCATCCCGGGGGTCCCGTCCGCCGTCCAAGGCAACACCGCGGGACGCGCCAACACCACGGGCACCTCATGCGGCACGGGGGATGGGCCGGATGAGCATTTTGTCCTGGTCACGTGCCCCGGAGCGCAGCAGGTCCGCCTGAGCACCTGCGGCTCCACCACGTTTGACAGCGTCATCCAGGTCCGGCCGGATTCCTGCCGCGCATCCGGCCTCAGCACGCAGTGTAATGATGACGGATTTCCCTTCTGCACCGCCACTCCACAGAGCTCAACGCTGGGCGTGGCGCTTGCAGGTAACACTCTTTATTTCATCACCGTGGACGGCTTTGACCCGGATGACTCCGGCACTTTCACGCTGAACGTCACTCCTGGTCCGTGAGGTCCTCCATCTCCTCCTCTTCAAACTCCTCTTCCGCCAGGTCTTCCTCCTGTTCATCCGGGACCCAGACCGGGTCCAGGTAGGGGCCGGTCTCCTCGGTGTTCATCATGCGGCCGGTGCCCATGGCCCACAGTCCGGCCACCAGCGCGGCCAGCGCGCTTCCCGTCAATGAGACGCTGCCCACCAGGGCCTGTGTGATGAAGAAGCAGCCAAAGAAGATGGGCGGCCCGCAGCGTCGGAGTGCGTAGAACTCCGCGTTTTGTCCCGGCCAGTCATAGACGCTGACCAGGAAGCTGGAGAAGCAGAGTGATCCGCACACGCTGCAGAAACACCCACCGAATTGCAGCACCCACTGGACCGCCGCCGCCACGGCCAGCATGGGCACGGCCGGCAGGTGCATCAGCAACCAGCCGGGCAACACGGCCACCCGCTTGCGCAGCGCCACGGACGTGAATCCCCATGACGCCACCGGGCCCGCCACCAGGCCCGCAGCAGTGGCGCCCGCCAGCAGCACACCCTGGAGCGGCCCCACCACGCACATCATGCCCAGGCAGGCGAGACCATCCGCATTCTGCGAGGACGGAATGGTTGCCACCATCATCAGCACACCGGCCGCCGCGCCCAGTCCCAACGCCATGGCGTGGAAGAGAAGCATGGGAACCATGGCGGCGCTGGCCGTACCCAGCAGCGTGAGGCGGGGATCCGCAGGTGGTTCCGGCTGAGGATCATGGCGCGAGGGAACAGCCTCTGGCGGCTCCTCGGCCGTGCTGCATGTATCTGCGGGTTCACAGGGCTGGGTCTGCGTGTTCACCGTGGGCGCGTCTGCGTCCTGCGCTTCCACTCCGCGTGCCGGCATCCCCGCCAGCAGCAGAACGCAGAGGATCCGCGTCACTGCGCGGACCTTCACGCATCCGGCGTGGTGTGTGTTGAGGTGGTCAACCGGGGGTGTCATGGCGGCGTTGATCCTGCAGGTCTGTGAGGAGCTTTGCATGGCGCCAGCCGCAAATGCGCGGCAAGATTCTCCACGGCGCAACGCTTTCTGTTCTGAGAGCCCGTGGTGTCCGTGGAGACCGGCGCATTGGTGGTTCCATCCTGCACGGCGGATCTGGTCCGCGCTGACCTCACCGCATTGGAGCACGCATGAAGAAGACACGGCAGTTGGGTTTGGCGGCATGCCTGGTGATTGGCGGCTGCAGTGAATGGAAGACCGGCGGCAACATTGGCGGCGCCAACCAGGGCGCACGCGCTGCTGGCAACCGCCAGGGCGGCATTGCGCTGAATGAAGGTGAAGTTGCGGTGGCTCCCAACGGCCGCTTCTTTGTCACGCTCCAGAAGGGTGAGCTGGTGGTGGGTGAGGTGGGCGCGTCCCAGGGTGAGGTTCTGAGGGATATTTCCAGGGTTGAGCGCGTGGCGTTCTGGACGGCGCAGGATGGTGACGGACTCTTCATCCTCAGCGGCGGGAAGAAGACGGGTGAGGACGGAAAACCGGAGTCCATCACCAGCTGGAGCCGCGCGGAGAAGAAGACCCTCTGGAAGGCTGAACTTGCACGGCGGGACCGCTGGATTGACGTCACCAGCGTGGGCAACCGCGTCATCCTCACCGGGGATGACATCTTCATTGCAGACACCTCCAACGGATCAGAAGTGGGCCTGCACACACCGGGCACCATGCCGGTCCGTGACGTGGATGTGACGCGGGATGGCCGCTTTGTGATCATCACGGAAGAGACCAACTGGGCCAGCGGTGACACGCCGCAGACGCGGATGGAAGTCCGCCGCACGGAGGACGGAACCAGCTCCTGTGAAGTGACCGCGGACAACTGCGCGGATGAACTGGTCCTCTCTGACGACGAGAACACGGCTTTCCTGGCACCCACCCTGTGCCAGAAGGACCCGGTCAGCGTTGTGAAGATCCAGGACGGGAACTGCTCTTTGGCCAAGCAGCTTCCGGGGTTTGGCCCGGTGGCACTCTCACCGGACGGCAAGACCGCGGTGGCATTCCTGGACCGGGATGCGCCTGAGGTTGAAGGGTTCCCCACCGTTCCCGCCAACGTGAAAGCCAGCAGCCAGCGTTACCACCTGATGATGATTGACACGCACACGCTGGAGTTCACCACGCGTGCGCAGGGTGACGTGATGCCGCGCTACACCTTCACGCCCAATGGTGCGGACCTGTTGATTGACATGCCCATGGATCCCCTCTCGCAGGTGGAGATTCTGAACCTGGCCACCGGCGTGAAGCGTGTGGCGGCGGGCCTGCCCATCAAGCTCAACGTCTTCACGCTGAGCCCGGACGGCAAGCGCGTGTTCATTGTGAATGACGGGTTGTTTGAGCTGGACGTGGCTGGCGCGGCGCTGAAGGCCGTGGCGGTCAACTTCCCCACCGCCAGCCTGAACTCCACGCCGGATGGCAACACGGTGCTGCTGGGCAGCTCCAATGAGCGCTCGGTGGTGTTCCTGGACTCCGGCACCAAGAAGGAAACGGGCCGCGCGTCCTACTGAGCAGAACCTCCGCAAGGATTTCCCAGCCCCCTTCCACCCGTGGTGGAAGGGGGCTTTTTCATGCGCGTGATTGGCACGTGGTCCAATCAATGGGAGGAGTTGCGCCCTCTCAGGAGGCCACCATGGCACGGCGTTTTGACGGACTGGTCACATGGATCACCGGCGGCGGTACAGGCATTGGCAGGGCGCTGGCGTTGGAGCTGGCATCCCGCGGCGCCCTGGTGGCGGTGAGCGGCCGCCGTGAAGACTGCCTGCATGGGGTGGTGCGCGAGATTGAAGCCAAGGGAGGCAAGGCACTGGCCGCCCCCACGGACGTCACTGAAGAGGAGGGACTCAAACGCGCCGTGCAGAGTGTGGTCTCCACGTGGGGCAAGCTGGACATCTGCGTGGCCAATGCGGGGTTTGGCGTGGCGGCCCCGTTTGAAGAGGTGACGGCGGAACAATGGCGGCGCCAGATGGACATCAACGTGGTGGGGACATGCCTGACCTTGCAGGCGGCGTTGCCGGAAATACGCAAGACCAGGGGCCGCCTGGTGGTGGTGAGCAGTGTGATGGGCAAGCTGGCCGTGGCCGGGTCCTCGGCGTACGTGGCGTCCAAGTACGCGCTGGTTGGCCTGTGTGATTCCCTCTACCAGGAGCTGCACGGCAGCGGCGTCACCCTCACCAACGTGATGCCCGGGCTGGTGGAAAGTGAGATTGGCAAGGTCAACAACAACGGTGTGCTGGTGCCAGAAGCCAAGGACCTCCGCCCGGAGCAGCTCATGTGGAAGGCAGACCGCGCCGCTCAGGTGATGGCGGACGCCATCCACAAACGCCCGCGCCAGTTTGTGTTCACCGCCCACGGCAGACTGGCCGTCTACGTGGGCCAGCATTGGAGTGCGCTGGCCTATCCCCTGATGGCGCGGCTGGGGGTCAAGACCCGTTGATGTATGACACTTGCTGGCTGCCCCGTGCCGGCGGTGCTACGGACGCGGCAGGCCGGGCGGCGGCGGGAGCCCACCACCACCTTTGCTGGGGAGCACAAGGTCCAGTGGCAGCACGTCCACACCGGCCCACGGTTCATCCGCCTTGAGCGGCGGCACACCGCGGCGGCGGTCTTCCATGTTGGCCAGCCGCTCCAGCATGTTGACGTAGTCCGGCAGCGTCACGCGCTGCACATAACCCGCGGCGCGTGACGGGATGTTGCCGCCGGGCGCGCACTTGATGCGGTAGACCACCTGCGTCTTCTTCCCTCCGTCCAGCGCGCGGAGAATCCACACGCCTTCATTGGAGAGCAGGCGGATGATCCCGTCCCGCGGCGCGGGGCCTTCTGTGGTGTCCAGCTTCCAGCGGCTCTCGTAGGTGCCGGTGCCGTCCGGTGCCAGGTCCTGGGTGATTTCACTGACAATCACGTAGTCCCGCGGATCAATGACCGGCGCATCCACCAGGGCGTAACTCCACGCGCGGTTGTCTTTGACCTTGAAGACTCGGCAGTACGCCAGATGGCTCATCTCCTCCCGGTAGCGGCAGAGGTTGCTGATCACGTAGCGCAGCGCCTGCGGCCGCGCGTTGATCACCGCCACCGCCTCCATTTCATAGGAGCCGGATTCTGATGAGGCGCCGGCCTTGGAGCTGACAACCTCCGCAGCAGCGGCGGGGAGAGCCAGCATGAACAGAAGAACGGTGCAGACGTTGCGCAACGGCCGGGCCATGGTGAAGAGGAGAACTAGCACGCGCGAACCGCTTCGTCCCCTCGACGAGTGCGCTAGGATAACCCCGGGCATGATTGAGCTTGGATTTCACGCCGGCACCCTGGAAGTGCGCGGCCTTGAGCGGGATGATCCCCGGTTGCCATCCCTGACGTGGGATCCGCGCAGCGCCTGCCACCGGGCGCCGGCCATGGCCTACCCGGAGGTGCTCACCACACTGGTGCGCCAGAAGATTGCCTACACGGACAAGGCGCGTGCGTATGACGAGATTGACGGCGTCATGCGCGTGGCGCGTGAGCCCCGGGCCTACCAGACAGAGGCCGTGCAGGCGTGGCTGGCACAGCGCTCCCGGGGTGTGGTGGTGCTGCCCACCGGCGCCGGCAAGACGTTTGTGGCGGTGATGGCCATTGCCCAGAAGAAGCGCAGCACGCTGGTGGTGGCGCCCACCCTGGACCTGGTCCGGCAGTGGTTTGACATCCTCCGTGAACAGTTTGCGGAGAAGGTGGGCGTCATTGGCGGCGGTGACTATGACCCGCGGCCGCTCACCGTCACCACGTATGACTCCGCCTATCTCCACATGGAGAACCTGGGGAACCGCTTTGGGCTGATCATCTTTGATGAGTGCCACCACCTGCCCAGTGAAGCCTACGCAGGCGCGGCACGTTCATGCCTGGCGCCCTTCCGCCTGGGCCTCACCGCCACCCCGGAGCGCACGGATGGCGGTGAGCAGCGGCTGGTTGGCCTCATTGGCCCCACCAGCTTCCGGCTGGACATCAAGCAGCTTAGCGGTGAGTTCCTTGCGGATTACGAGACCATCCAGCTCACGGCGGAACTGGGCCCCGCGGAGCGCGCCGAATATGACGAAGCGCGCGCGATCTACCGCGCCTTTGTGGACGATGAGGGCATCAAGATGGGCGGACCGGATGGCTGGGGCCGGTTCATCATTGCGGCGTCCCGGTCCAAGGAGGGGATGCGCGCGTTTGCCGCGTACCGGCGCCAGCGGGAGCTCTCACTGGCATCACCCGCCAAGATGGCCATGGTGACGGACCTGGTGCAGAAACACCGCAAGGACCGCGTCATCCTCTTCACCCAGGACAACGCCACCGCCTATGAGGTCAGCCGCCGCCTGCTGGTTCCCGTCATCACGCACCAGACCAAGGTGAAGGAGCGCAGTGCCATCCTGCAGGGATTCCGCGCCGGCACGTACGGCGCCATTGCCACGTCCAAGGTCCTCAATGAGGGCGTGGACGTCCCGGAAGCCAACGTGGCCATTGTGATCAGCGGCAGTGGCAGCGTGCGGGAACATGTGCAGCGCCTGGGCCGCATTCTCCGTCCTGGAGAAGGCAAACGCGCCATCCTGTATGAGCTGGTGAGCGGCAACACCGGGGAAGCCTTCACCAGCCAACGGCGCCGGGAGCATGATGCTTACCGCTGACCTGGTGAATGCCCGGCGCGTGCGCGGCAATGAGCTGCGGATTGTCCCGCTGGAAGGAGACAAGCGGAAACGTGCCGTGGAGGTTGCCGGGCTTCTTCTCGCCGTCACCAAAGAGCAGGCAGGGCAGACGCGGGACGCGCTGGAAGACGCGCTGGACAAGCTGGAGACCGAGCCCGGTGAAAAGAAGGTCAGTGACGGACTCAAGAAGCTCATTGAGGACGCGTGTGAGTTTGATGCCACGGATGAGGAAGAGCCGCCGCGGTTAAGAGAATCACTCTTTCTTGCAGCGGCTGAGATGCGGCGCACCCAGGACAGCTTTGACCGCACCGCCATTGTTGACACGGTGGGCAAGGAACGCGGTCACTCGCCGGACGCGGTGGAGCACCTGCTCTACGCGGACCTGCGCGGCGCCCAGATCCTCCGCCAGGTGCCCGCCCTGACGCCGGACGCACTGGTTGATCAGTATGAGGAGGCGCAGGCCCAGGGGATCCTGCTGCGCGCGGTGAAGGTTGTTGTTGAGGTCACCTGCGCGTCCGCCATTGGCTACCGGTTCCTGTTCCGCAAAATCAAATTCCTCCGGCTGCTGGCAACAATTGAACAGCTCAACAAGGGCTACCGCATCACGCTGGATGGCCCGTTCAGCATGTTTGAGAGCACCACCAAATACGGATTGCAGCTTGCCCTGTTGTTGCCGCACCTGATGGCGTGTGAGCGCTTCAAGCTGGCCGCCACGGTGCGCTGGGGCAAAGAGCGCACGGAGCTGTTCTTCAAGCTGGAGGGTGGCCGGGATGATTCTGCTGCCACCCCGGAGAGTGACCTCCCCGACGACACCACCGCGCTGTTGGAACGGATCCGCGCCATGGAGACGCCGTGGAAGCCACACGTGAACCAGGACATCCTCAACCTTCCCGGCGCAGGCGTGTGTATTCCGGACCTGCGTTTTGAGCACGTGAAGACGGGTGAGGTGGTCTACCTGGAAGTCATGGGTTTCTGGAGCCGTGACGCCGTGTGGAAGCGCGTGGAGCTGGTGGAAGCGGGGTTGGACCAGCGCATCCTCTTTGCCGTGAGCGAACGCCTGAGAGTCAGCGAACAGGCCCTGGGTGACGACTTGCCTTCTGCCCTCTATGTCTACAAGGGCGTGATGAATCCCAAGGCTGTGGTGGAGCGCCTGGATGTGCTCAGCGCGCGGTGATCACTGCGGCATCACCCGGTCCAGCAGCTCCAGGTCCATGTGCAGGTACTCTGCAAGTTCATTCAGCAGCGTCACCAGGCACAAGTCCTTGAGCTCATCTTCATCCTCCGCGGTGAGCTCCAGGTTGCGGCGGAAGATGACCACACGCGCGGGCAGATGATCCCAGGGATTGTCTGACTCTGACAACGTGGGCGGCGTGCCCTCATACATACCCAGTGCGCCAAAACTGGCGCGCGGAACCCTTGCTTGCACACGCGCTTCCGTGGGTGCGTCATCAATCAGCACCGGCACTTTTTCCAGCGCGGCACGCACACTCACCGGCAACACGCGCAGGGATTCCTTGATGAGGGCTTGCAGGTGCGCGCTGGTGGTGGGCACCGGCGGCCAGTAGCGCGTGGGCTCCAACGTGGCGGCGCGCCTGAGGGCTTTCCGGCCGGCGTCCTCGTCGCCTCGGAGCCAGAGCAGGCGGCCCTCCATGGCGTGCGCATCCGCCAGGTCATCATGCTCACGCAGCGCAAGGCGCGCGGCAGCCAGGGCGTCATCAAGCTGGCCGCGCTCCAGCAAAGCATTGCTCAGGCAGAGGTGCGCCGCAGGATTGCGCGGGCCAAGCTGCACCGCGCGGCGTGCCGCTTCCTCAGCGCCCTTGGTGTCATCCATCGTCGAGCGGAGTTCCGCCATCATAAGCCAGGCTTCCTGCATCATGCGTTGGCGCTCTGGCTGTTTGCGTTCATCCACCGTCTGCGCATCCAGCATTTCCATCACGGTGACCATCAGCGGATGGCTGCTGGGCGCGTCATCAAAGAACTCCAGCAGCAGCCCCACCTTCATGAGGAGCAGCGCCACGTCTTCACCGTGA
>Ga0163144_10015284_pt1 | contig 15846 bp, 17 predicted proteins | sample OliLak19BULKMAT1_FD_123175 | JGI IMG/M metagenome (GOLD analysis project Ga0163144, IMG submission 123175) | Freshwater microbial mat bacterial communities from Lake Vanda, McMurdo Dry Valleys, Antarctica - Oligotrophic Lake LV.19.BULKMAT1 | ecosystem: Environmental > Aquatic > Freshwater >...
ACCAAATCAGCGCCAACGTCAGCAGACTTGGTAAAAATACCGCCGCCAACACGGGCAAAAAATGCTACTAATGAAGCACCAAAGCCAAAGCTCGACATAAGCAATTCAAAATTATTATCACCTGAACCAGCAAAGAAGTGGATCATACCTGCTATACCAAGCAAACCAAAGGTCGCTACGGTAAAGCCCATTACACCGCCACCAAAAAAAGCTACCAAGAATGCTGCGCGTTCGCCCTTGTTTTTAGCTTCCATGGTAACCCGTACGTTCGCCTTGGTTGCAGCCTTCATACCAATTAACCCGGTAGTTAATGATAGTACTGAACCAACAACAAAACAGAGAGCCGCCATAGGTGAACCAGCACCCAAAGCAAGAACTGCCGCAACTACCACCACCACAAGAGCAATGATTTTATACTCTTCTTTTAAGAAGGTCATTGCGCCTAAGCTAATAGCGTCAGAAATTTTTTGAGCCCCTGCGTCTTCGACCTTAATCGACCGAATATGCCGCATAAGAGCTGCAACAACTATGCCACCAGCAGCAATTACTGCCAGTACAAAATAATCAATCATATGTTCTCCTAACCTAAGATATACACTGTTTTTTTATCGTAACTTCATTACCCTTTTTTGTAAAGCAAGAGTAACTAGGAGCCCTTAGATAGAGCCTCAAGCACCGCCCGCTCACTAAACGGGATTTTGACCCCTTGGATGAGTTGATACTCATCGGGCCCCTTGCCCAATAACATAATAATGCCACCGGGACGCGATAAGGAGTAGGCCAATTTTATCGCCTTTTCCCGGTCAAGCTCAACGACTACTTTGCTCGGATCAACAATGCCCACCTGCATTTCTTGCACAATCACCGCAGGGTCTTCTGAGCGAGGGTTATCAGTAGTCAAAATGACAAGATCACCTAAGCGCGCTGCAATTTCCCCCATCAAGGGCCGCTTAGCTGCGTCTCGGTCGCCACCCGCACCAGAAATAACAATCATATGGTCAGTAAAATTACGCATCGCCCCCAAAACCCGTTCAAAAGATAAGGGGTTATGCGCATAATCAATAAAGGCAATGGCCCCATTAGGCATGCGGTTAACCACCAGCCTTCCCGGCACTCCGGCAAAAGTCGCTAATGCCTTTTGTACTTGCGCCGGTGTAACGCCCAGCCGAAAGGCTACGGCAAGCGCCGCACGCGCATTCATGATATTAAAACTGCCAATCAAAGCCGAACAGCTGTACTCATGTCCCGCTTCAACAAAAGAAATCCCCTCAAGCGTTGCCACCGCTTGGGCAGAAACTGGCATTAATGGCATGGTCCCTTGATGCGTTGCCGCTACCTGCATAATCGCCGCATCATCTGCCGGCACTATAAAGGGAGCACCCGGCTTGAGCTGCCGTATAAGTTGTACCTTGGCAGCAAAATAATCATCTTGGGTAGCGTAAAATTCGCTATGCTCTAAGCTAAAATTTAAAAACATGCCCGCAGCAAAACTGATACCATCAGTACGATGTAACGTAAAAGCTTGCGCCGCGACTTCCATCACCACATGGGTGACCCCGGCATCAACGCAATGGCGCAAAAAGGCATGGATATAATCGGGATGTTGCGTCGTTAATTCAGTGGCATAATCAACCCCATTAATGCAATTTTTCACCGTGCTTAAAAATGCTGTTTTTAACCCCGCGCTTTGCAAAATATGGGCCAATAAAAACGTTGTTGTTGATTTGCCCTTAGTCCCCGTAATACCAATAATCGTAAGCTTATCTGCCGGGAAACCGTGTGCCTGAGCACTCAGTTCGGCAAGCGCTTTACGTGCATTATCCACCCGCATTACGGTGGCATTATGCTGCAATACCAGGTCTTGTAAGGCATCACTCAACAGCACATCATGCTCAACTACTATGGTAGTTGCACCTTTTTGGAGCGCTGTTGGCACGTAGCAAAGGCCATCTTCCTTATAACCCTTTACTACCACAAAGGTAGTACCGGGGCCAACGTGCCGCGTGTGTGATGTTACCGGAAATTGTGCAAATTCATAAGCCATGGTGATAGTTTTCGTTACGCCTTATTTGATGATTCTTTATAAGCAAGCACTGCTCGTCGCATAGTCGGTAAAAGATATAACAGGGCATACAGATTAATAATTACCAACCCAGCTACCGCAACATCGATAGAATGCCAAATCAGGGCTACGTCGGCTAAAGCACCCACAACCGCCATACCTATATAAATTAACATATAAAGTCGCATCGCCGCGCCATTGGTTAAAAAGCGCCAACATTCGCGACCAATATAAGCATAGGTAACCAAAACACCTAAACCGAACATAGCAGAAAGTATCGTTACAATAATGCTTCCCCATGAACCATACACCGTCTGGTAAGCAGCAATGGTCATGCCGGTACCAATAATACCTGATTGCCATGCACCACTTGCTACAATAAGCAACATAATAGCAAAACAAACAAGATGGTTGCTCATAAATGAAGTTGCCATTGCCATGATACCACTACGGACCGGATCTTTAGTCCCGGTGCCGCCATATAAAATACCAGCCGTGCCAAGACCAGCTTCAGTAGCATTCAGAGAACGTGCCATACCAAAACGAATCGCATCTTGCACCGTATAGCCAATCACCGCTCCGGTAAATGCCTGCGGGGTAAAGGCATACTGCACCATCAACTTCAAAGCAGCCCAAAGCGCATCATAATGGAACACCAAAGCAATTATCATAGAAACAAAAAATAAGCCCACTTTTAAGGGAACAATAACATCTGAAGCTTGTAAAACACGCTTAGCCCCACCTAACATAATGTATGCTAAGAAAGAAAAGAGTAATGCCGCGACCAGATATTCATTCATCGCAAAACTGTTCGTCATGCCTTTGGTAATAGCTTGGCATTGCATAGCATTACCGCTAAAGAAGGTAAGCATTAAACAGAAGAATACATATACGTATACCAGCCAACTCCCGCCCGGTACCGACTGTATATAAGCCATAGGGCCACCAAAAACTTCATTATTTTTATCACGCTTAGATATGCTAGTACCTGCATATACTTCAGCAAAACGAATAGACATGGTAAAAAAACCAAGAACAAACACCCAAAATGCGGCTCCTGGTCCGCCAGAATAGATAGCTGTCGCCATACCCGTTAAAGCACCATTGCCCACACTAGCACTGAGCGAGTTCAAAAATGCCTGCCAAGGAGTAATTGTGTTAGCACTGCCCGGCTCAGGAGTAAAAACATAGCGCCATGAAGCAAAAAAATAACGGAACTGTACAAAATCTAAGGCAACAGTCAACAATAAACCGGTACCAATAATAAAGCCGATAAGTGGCCAGCCCCATAAAATATCCCCGGCATTTTTTAATACTAAGGCAAGAGAATCTAACATATATTTTCCTTCATCTTGTTTTAACGCTATACTACCTGAATAATTATGATAATTCAGTATAAAACAACCTTTACTTTAAGCAAACTCATGTCTTTATATAAAATAGCAGCCCTCGATCTGGGCGATGAATGGACTGGCATTGCAATCTCCGACAGTTCCCAAACATTTGCTCGTCCGTATGAAACAATTCCCGCCAAAATAATCAACAAGTTCCTCACTGACCTTTTCACCAAAGAAGAAATATCTCGCGTAATTGTAGGCCACCCCCGCACCATGAAAGGCACCGCAAGCCTACAAACTCTAGCGGTAGAAAAAATATTTGAAGAACTCAAAATAACCTTCCCCCAACACGAATGGGTCTTATGGGACGAACGGCTCAGTAGCCGCCGCGCAGCCCAAACCCAAATAGGTAAAAAACGGTCAAAAGAAGAGCGCCGCAAAGAACATGCTATCGCAGCAGCATTTATCCTCGACTCCTATTTAACATTTCTAAAAGCACAACAAGATCAATAGAAAAATGAGTTGTTGACAACCTTAGTTAAATATCTATAGATTGTCGGTTAAAGAGAGTAGCAGAAAGGAGAGAGACTTATTATGAAATGTTCTAAGTGCGAAGGCTTGATGGTCCTGCAATCATTTTTTGATCACTTTCTCAATTTTAATGCATGGAAATGCATTAATTGTGGTAGAATTATTGCCAAGAAAGAAAAAACGATAGAATCGGATGCGTTCACCACCTTCTATCAACAGCAAAAATGTTCAAATAAGCGTTCTTAAGTTTCACTACTCGTTACTTCTCATGTATTTCCTTACTATCACCAACAATGCCACCGATGTCATCGCAAGCTTATATAAAGATACCATATGCTGTGGGACCAACACGCTTTCTTATAAACAAGCGAGTGCTTGCCTGCTTACCAATATAGAAGCGCTTCTGGGTGCCAAAAATTTAACTCTTATTGACCTGGCGTTTATTGCCGCCAATGCCGGCCCTGCGCCCTATACTACCCTGCGCACCATACTCACCACGGTAAATGGAATCGGGTATGCCAGCACATTACCTCTTATTGCCGTCAATGGCATAGAAACATTAGTGCGCGAACATTATCGCGCTGAATATACCCACACCTTCGGCCTCTTAAATGCCTTTTGTGATGATGTGTACTATGCCTATTATGATTACGCGGCTAACCAAGTTACCACCGGGACCTGCCCTATTGGCACCTACCTAGAAAATTTGCAACAATTTTTAACGAGTAATCCACAGGCGCGCATTCATTTTGTAGGAAGCGGTTTTATGATGCATGAGGCACTTTTTACCCACTATTTCAACCAGCCTATTATGGCATACACCAGCATACCAATGGCTGGTTCAACTGATGCAATAGCGCAAGCTGCGTATACGCAGTGGCGCAATAAAGAAGGCCTTTGTGCGCAAATTACTCCTTGGTATGGTAAGCCCTATCAGCCACAATCAAGCAAGAAGTCTTAGCGTACTAATATTTTTTTTACTTGCTCACGCATGGTACAATACGCAAAAAAGCAGGCAAGGCCCAATTTTTTTGCATGCACGGCCAGTTTTTCCATGAAGGTCTTATCTTGATACAAAACATCACGTGTTGCGTAGGCAAATTGACCGGGCTCAGATTGGTCATCTTCCAATAAAAAATCATCAGAAAATTCTAAATAACTTTCTGATGCCATACTCAATTTTTCACTCGGGCCTGCCATACATTGTGCTGCCAGCGCCGATGGAGCCGAAAACAGTACCATTACTATACTTACGCCCACAAGCCTCAGACGGCTTTCTATTTTTTGCATATCTTATCCTTCCCTTAGTAGTCTTTACGCATACGCGCGAGCAGGTAATAATAATTTATGAAACCCAATAAAACCGTCATCTAGATAGCTCTGTTCAAAACCAAACTGCTTATAAAGCCGTTGAGCTGATTCATTGCTGACGCGCGTGGTAAGATCAAAGGAACAAACCCCTTCTTTGGGAGCATTTTCCAACACATGCTTTAAGAGTGCTTGTGCATACCCACGCCGCCGATACTCAGGTGCCACGGCAACAAATTGTATCACCGCATAACAACCCTGGACCTTATAATAGGTTAAAAAAGCAACCGGCTTACCATGCATGCGATAGACTAAAATGGTCAATGAACCATCGGCATGCGTCGGAGAAAAAGCACGGTGCGAAAACGTATATTCCGGTGAAAAATCGGTGGAGTCTTCACTCACCAACCAATACCAATCGTCCTGTAAAATTTTTAATATCGTAGGAAAGTCTGCATCATGACGATAATCACTAATGCCATACCAGCGCGGTATTACCAAAAAAATTGCGCCCCCTAAAATGAGCAACGCCCCTATCCATAACCACCAAGAACGTAGTAATTTCACGATAACTCCTTCCTCATATTGTTAAGCATCACTCTACTTTATTCAGTACGTGAAGCGCAAGGTGCATATAAAACTTTTCGCAATAACAGGCCATGCGCAGGCGCCGTTGGCAAGGCATGATACGGGTCACAAAGTTGGAGCACCCGCGTAATTTCATCTACGGGCAGATCATGGGTTGCCACATGTAATGCTGCTCCCACCATACGCCGGATCATATACCGCAAAAAACCGGGTCCCTGTACAACAACTCTATGCGCCCCATACGCTGCTACATATTCAACATGTATAGACGTTACCGTACGAATAGTACTCACCTGATCATCGCCCGTACAATAGGAACGAAAATCATGCGTACCAACAAAACGTTGTAACGCATCATGAAATTTTTGTTCATTAAAAGGAAAACGGTACCATAACGCATACCGCGCAAAAAACGGCAAGGGCCGTTGCGGCATGATATGATACCAATATACTTTGTGCCGAACCGACCGCAGCGCATAAAAGCTCGCGTCAACAACTAAATTACGAATAGTGATGTCACGCGGCAAGCGCCCGTTCCAAGCAGAACGTAACCGTTCCGGTTCAATAGCAAGATCAGAAGAAAAAGAAGCAACTTGACCAAGCGCGTGCACACCAGCATCAGTGCGGGAAGCACCAACAATAGTTATTTCACGCCCAAACACTTTTTTAAATCGAGCAGCAAGAACTCCTGCCACGGTAACTTCACGTTTTTGGAGCTGCCAACCATAATAGTCGGTGCCATCATACGAGATCGTCATCCGATAAGAAATTTTCCCCGAGCCGCCAGATGGTAGCTCGGGGAGATTTAATTCAGTGATCACTGACATTTTTTATTTACGTAACGTTGCACGTAAAACTTTTTTACGCAAACGGATACTGTCGGGAGTAATCTCGATCAGTTCGTCAGGCATAATCCATTCCATACACGTTTCTAAGTTCATCATACGAGGAGGTTCAATCTTCACCGTATCATCACTACCAGAAGCACGCATGTTGGTAAGTTTTTTCATACGACATGGATTAACGTCCATATTATCGTCACGACTATTTTCACCAATAATCATGCCTTCATATACTTTATCACCAGCCTTAACAAACAAGGTGCCACGCTCTTGGAGCGTATCTAAAGCATAAGAAGTTACCGGACCGTTTTCCATAGAAACCATAGCACCTTTAGTACGCATGCCAATATCACCTTTATACGGCTGATATCCCAAGAAACTAAAAGTAGCAATACCAGAACCACGCGTATCAGTTAAAAACTGACCACGGAAGCCAAGCAAGCCACGCGATGGCACTTCAAATTCAATCCGAACGCGACCATTATCATAATGTTCAAGATTCTTCATTTCAGCTTTTTTCTTGCCTAATGATTCCATCACCACACCTTGGTGCTCTGTCTGAACTTCAACGGTCAAATATTCAATCGGTTCACACTTTACGCCATCTATCATTTTATAGATAACTTCTGGTGCTGAAACCTGAATTTCAAAGCCTTCACGGCGCATGTTTTCGATCAAAATGCCAAGATGCAACTGACCACGACCCGATGCTTTAAACACATCAGTGGAGTCGGTAGGTTCAACACGTAAGGCAACGTTGGTTTTTAACTCTTTTTCAAGACGGTCTTTGATCTGACGTGACGTCAACAATTTACCTTCAGTTCCACTAAACGGAGAATCGTTTACCGAAATATAGACCGACATTGTTGGTTCATCGATTTTTACGTACGGATACGGTAACGGATTACCAACTTCACATACGGTCATTCCAATAGAAAGCGGTTCATTAAAACCGGTCATGGCAATGATATCACCAAACGATGCTTCTTCCGTTTCAATACGGTTCAAGCCAAGGAATCGGTAAATTTTGGTAATCTTAAAAGGCTTACCTACCGTGTCATCTTTGCAACAAATAGCCTGTTGGCCAACTTTCATTGAACCACTAAATACACGGCCAATAGCAACAGCGCCTAAGAAGTCGGAATTGTCCAAACTTGTCATAAGCATCTGCAAGCCATTGTTTTTTTCTTTTGGAGCAGGGATAGAGGTCAAGATTGCATCAAACAAAGGCTTAAGCGAATCGCTCGCTATCTTCATATCAGTTGTTGCAAAACCAAGCCGCGACGATCCGTATAATATAGGGAAATCAAGCTGATCTTCTGAAGTAGCAAGATCCAAGAAAAGATCGTGGATTAACCCTTCAGTGCGCTCAACATCAGCATCTTTACGGTCAATTTTGTTAATTAAAACAATAGGACGCAATTTAAGCTGCAATGCCTTATGAAGCACAAAGCGAGTACCCGGAAGCACTCCCTCAGCAGCATCAACCAACAAAAGAAACCCTTCAACCATTTGCAGAGTACGCTCAACTTCGCCACCAAAATCACTATGGCCAGGGGTATCTACAATATTGATAAAATGATCACCATATTTAATACCGGTATTTTTTGCCAAAATGGTAATACCACGTTCACGCTCAATAGCATTCGAATCCATAACTCGGTCATCGCCGGCGGCAATAGTACCCGATTGGGAAAGAAGCTTGTCGACCAGGGTTGTTTTTCCATGGTCAACGTGAGCGATAATTGCAATATTTCGAAGATTATTTCGTTGTTTTACGTCCATCATATACTCACAGTAACTGGTTTAGTCTCGTCGTGCTAAATACGGCATTAATGCCATTGTACGAGCTTTTTTAATTTCATTAGCGACAAGACGTTGATATTTTGAACAATTTCCCGAAATACGTGCTGGTAAAATTTTACCACGCTCGGTCAAGAAGTTTTTCAAAAACATAACGTTTTTAAAATCAATAGCCGATGCTGGCACTTCTTCTGAAGTGAAACGGCAACGTTTTGCCATTTTAAAGCCAGTACGACGAGTTTTTTTACGTAATAGTCTACCACTTACGCGAAGTTTTACTTTTTTAACCATGTTAATAATTCCTGATTAGTCAGCTAAATGATGATTGTTCATGTCTTGCGATGATCCACGATGATCATTGTCACGGCTATCTCTAAATGATTCAGCCGGTCTTGTTGGCGCATCTTCTAATGAATCAGGACGTTGGTATTCCCATGCCCCTTTAACATCAAGCTTGTTCACCAAATGACGCATAACTGTTTCATTCAATTTTACCGCGAAAAAGAGCCTGACTGCATCAAGAAGAGCAGGAGCCTTTGCTTGGTCAACTTCAAAACGAATAAGGAAATAAACCCCATAATCGTTTTTGCGCACCGGGTACGCAAGCAACATTTTGCCCCATCGTTCAAATGAAACGAAAGTAGCAACATGCTCTTTGAATAGTTTTTGTAGATTAGATTCGATCGCCGATACCTCATCAAGAGTAATCTCGGGCACCGTCAAAAATAGTGTCTCGTAACGTAACATGGAGCTCCTTAAACTAACTGGAAGCGCCGGTCTGCCACCATGGCTTACCGGTACGCTATAGCGAATGCCTTACGAAAAGCATGCTATTTAGCCTATTATTATACTTAAAAGATTTTAGCAGAGATGAAAAAAAAAGATAGCCTCGCGGCTTTTTTACCCGTCAATAAGCAAAAAAACGGGCCTGCTAGTTTTAGCAGGCCCGCCCAATATTCACATATATTCAGGTTAACTTAGTCAATAAAGCGTTGGTGACGCTCGATAACACGGCCAATAATTCTGAAATGGTCTTTCCCGCGCACTAAAGCGATAGGAGACTGCTTTGAATTCACCGATTCAAGCACAATAAACTCATCAGTATAGGTAACTTTCATAACCGCTTTAAGCTTAGCATCATTGCCATACTCAACAGCAGCTATATCGCCTGAGCGGGTCCAGATTTCGGGAGAAACAATCAGCAAATCACCCTTTTCAAAGGTTGGGGTCATTTGGTTATTGTTAATCAAAAAGGCAAACATCGACATATCCGCACGGTTTAATACGGTAACAAACATATCTTTGCAACCACTAGTAACCTGCATAAGCTGGTTATTGTAGGGTGACGGATTTGAAGGGATATCAGCAATAACCGGCACAATTTGTACTTTGAGTTCAACATCTGTTGATTCAGGAAGACTTACATTGCTGTCTACATTATCAGTGCGCTGACGACGCTGTAAGAACAGGTCAACAGGAGCAATTTCGAAGGCATTAGCAAGTTTACGCAAGGAATCTTCGTTCCAACGGCGGGTACCGTTTTTAATATGGGTAAGATAACTTTCTGACATACCTGTTTTTTCTGCCAAAATCTTAGTTGTCCAACCTTTTTCGCGCAAAAGCTCTTTAACGCGGAGTCCTGTTAATGACATAATGGTGGGTCCTTTCTTTAAGTATTTTTCAATATTTCTGCTTTACGGAAAATTTTGTTACTATTTATAGTGTACAAACCCTATAATATTTGTCAAATGGAAACTTTTGGCCATGCCAACTATCAAAATTCCTGTCCCGTTCAGAAAACAATACTTTGACAAAATGGCCGAAAAAGCTGGCCTTATCATTGCCGGGACCGACGAAGTTGGCCGATCATGCCTCTGTGGACCGGTTGTTGTAGCCGCAGCAGCCCTTAAGCCCCGCCCATTGCGCCAAGGCAAAAAACCTTATTTTACCGATTCCAAGGCTATGACTTTAGAAGAACGGGAAACAGCCTATGCCTGGCTTATCAAAAACTGCTGGTACGCCACTGCTAGTGTCCATCCCCGGGGCATTGATGCTATCAATATCTATCAGGCAACCCTGGTGGCTATGAAGCGGGCGGTCATTCAGCTCCACCTAAGCTGCCCTGAACCTTTGGCTGCCGTGCTGGTGGACGCTATGCCCCTCAAGATACCGGAACTTTGGCCCGCAAAAGAGCTGTTTGGTGCCCAAGCCAGCCCAATTTTAGAAGCCCCGTGGGGGAATATTCTCTACTTTAACAAAGGGGAAGAGCATTCTGCGGCTATAGCGGCCGCTTCAGTTATTGCTAAGGTTACCCGCGACCGGTTAATGACCAGCTTTAATACCCTGTTCCCTGGGTACCACTTAGATAAACATAAAGGATATGGTACCCCGAGCCACCAAGAGCAGTTGGCCTTGCTCGGCCCCACGATTATTCAGCGGTACAGTTTTACGTATAAGCAGATGCAACAGGCTGCCGTTGAGCAGAACTTGAGTATCATGGACTTAGAAAACGCAGAAACTACAAGCGTTTGACCTGGTTAATTTTCAAATATAAACTTAAGTTATGTCTTAAAAAATAAGTGGCCGCAATGCTACTCAGTTACCACAGGAGTTTTGCTTGAAGCTACACCGTAAAATTATACTACCCCTTTTAGCCGCCTTGGCTCTGCTAACCACGCACCAGCCCTTCTCTGCGGGCGTACTAACAAATGTGTTCCTTAAAACGCGTGGCGAGGTTCAGCTAGCCCTCAGTGGAGCAACTGCCTACGGTTTATGGCGGCATGTGCAAAAACCAGCCGTAAAAAATCAAGCTCCCGTGTATCAAACAGCCTATGCGGGCCTTGGCTTGCTCAGCAGTTATTATGCCTACAACCAAATTAAGCATACGGCGTCATATGCCGCTTTAGCCAATAGGGCGCTACGTCTAAAAACATCTTCAAATCAAACCGCAAATGACATCTATGACTATTATGCGCGCCTAGTATATCCTCTCTCTTTAATGAGTAAAATTGGTTTTTCTTATTTTGCTGTTACCAGCTTTTTTGGAAAACCGGACAAATTAATAAGCTCAGGAGCTCTTGAAAAAATTGGTATAGAACTAGTTGCCCGTAGTTTTATGGTTATTTTTAGTAATGCACTAGAAAATTATTCCCTCATGAGTTCAGACTCAATACGACCAGCAACCGATCTTCCCCAAGGCTTCCATGAAGTTGGGGGCACTATCCCTGCCGAACTTACCAAGACAGCTGCTTACCTCAAAGCAGGTCTGATGCCCCAAGACGGCCTTATTTTATTTGGCGAACCGGGGACGGGAAAAACGTTGCTCGTAAAAGCATTGGCTGGCGAAACCAAGGTTCCTCTATTCTGTACTTCAGTTTCAGATTTAAAACGGGACGGCATAGCAAAACAAGAAAATAATTTAAGCTTGCTCTTTATGACCGCAGCACTCACCGGAAAAACAAGCCCTTCCGGAAAAGCTATTCTCTTTATTGATGAATTAGAAACATTGGGCGGTCGGCGCGATGCGCCCCTGCAAGACCCAACAGCACGAAGCCTCACCGGGATGCTTTTGATGTGCATTAGTAATCCCTTGTTTAAAAACGTACTTGTCGTTGGTTGTACCAACTACTTCCACCTTCTTGATAGCGCACTCACCAGAAACGGCCGCTTAGGCAAATGGATCAAAATAGAAAAACCGACCGCAAAAGAATCGCATGATATTTTTATGAAACTATTAAACAATGCACGAAACAATCAACAAGCGCTCATGGAGAAGAAAATTATCTCTGCTCGCATAGATTTCGCAACACTTACCGATGACGAAATCACTGCCATTATGCGCTTACTGCAAGGCCAAACCCCTGCCTTTATGGTAACGGTGATTCATGAAGTCTGCAGCCAGGCATGCATATTACGTGTTCCCGTCGCTAAAGACCTTATAGAAAAAACCATTAACAGCATGGTTGCTATGCAGGATCAAGGCGCACAGGAAGTGGTAAATAGATTGCGAGCCGCCACTAAATAACACAAAAATCTAAACTAATTCTTTTTTTGGTATACTAGAGCTTGGTCATAAATTACCTGATTACAAAATTTCAGGCCTACATCAACTAGTGCAACCACCAAAGGAGTTGTGTGCTCACAACAAAAAATCTCCGCGCAGCCACGCACTTTTTCTTGTATAAAACTCTATTCATGCTTGCCACATCATTTACTATCAGCAGCCCCTGCTTAGCCATGCGCGCAAGCGCCATGCATGCTCTTGCGCAAGGCAACTTGCCTGAAGTAGTCAAAAGCTATGACCTTATACAAGGCGGATCAACAGGAGTTATCAAACAAAAGGCTGATATTGATGCTGCAGCTCAAAGGGCTGGCCATGGTACTATTGTTACCATCAAAGCACTCATTGTCTCAAGTGCCATTCTCGTTAAAGTATTAATCGATGCCGCGGATGCTTATAACAACAACGCAAGCATCGCCACTGATACACAACTTGAAGACGCTTACCTTGCCGTAAAAGATAAAAAGCTCGCGATACCATCGGCAAGTAAGGCGGCCTTTGACGCTGCAGTCGCCCACGCTTCAACCCAATATTAAAAAGAGTTACCATGTTTAAACCAAAATTTTCCACGTTACTCATAAGCTTCCTGCTTCTCTTTCAGAGTGCAACATCATTTGGTATGACAAGAACCAGAATTCCTGTTGCTACTGTCCGTCAGTATACAGCTAGCGTACTCCGACACCGACAGCGGGCACTCAATCCTCGTATGCACATTTTGCGTACGAGCAAGCGAAATATGCAGCCTGACATAATAATAGAGTTCACCAAACCAGGCACCCTAGAGACTGTTGGTAAATTCTTGTGGGGAGCAGGTGCGGCACTGGTAACTTGGATTACTACCTCAACCGATGAAAGCGGCCAAATAGCACCCGAAAATCTCAATCCTTTCAGGAAATGGAGCGAACAAGAAGCGCGAGATATTCGACGCGCTTCCAAAGTTTTGCAAGAAATTCGCTTACAGCAGCATGGCCGCCTCGGCGATATCGCTACCAATAAAAACGTACCACAATATATCAAAGACAGTATTAATTCACCAGCAATGCAATACGTAGTCGAACATTTCAAAAAACTTGATGCAGGAACGCTACGCTTTGTCGATGCCCCCGTAGTCCTTGGTTTTGACGACGACAACGAAAACAAACAAGCCAAGGCTGGAGCAGCTGGTGCCGGCGATGCAAAACAAGCTGTTCGAGATCCACGAGAAGAATATAAACAAGTCGTAGCTGACCCTGATGAAGGTACAGCTGCTGATAATAAAACCGCTGCTGGTGGATTAGGGTTCACCACACCGTGGAGTGCGCAACAGAAAAAAGATATTGAACGCGCTCGTGCTGATTTACAAAAAATACGCAAAGAACATGGCGACCTTGGTGATATTGCCAAAAATCCCCGCGTCCCCCAATATATCAAAGATGGTATTAATTCAGCTGCCATGCAGTATGTGGTCGACTACTTTAAACAAAAAGAAGCTCGTTCACAGCGCGGCAAAGCTCAGCAAAAAGCTGGCGCCGGAGCGGGTGCTGCTGGTGCACCAAAAGATCCTAAAGAAAATAAAGATGACGATGATGGACCGGACGATGATGATGAAATTGAATATGAAGCAAGCGGCAAACATCATGATAATGCAAAGCCTGATGTAAGTCCTGCGCCGCTATTCCCTCACGAGTCATTGAGAAGATCTATCCCAATCCCTGACTCAGCTCAAAGAATTTCCCTCTGTAAATCAGGCGAGTGGGTCGATATATTTTTACTAACATTAGGGGCTAGTGGCAAGAGAAAAGCAACCTATCACGGCTATAGAATTTTACTCAAAGTAGCCCGCAGGGATGATCTTTTAAAAAATGTTTTAAAAGAAGCAAAACTTATACAATAATTACAGAAAGAACTCCTGTGGCCTTTGATAAAACTGTATTTAAATTGAATGATCAAGAGCAATTTATAATTAAAACAACAGACCCAATTGAAAACTTACATTGTTGCTCGGCAGTTCCCGTCACTTTTGAAACCGCTAAGACTCAATATATAGTCAGCGATTGGAATACATACGAAGAAATTAGGAGATTTAATAAAATACTTAATGAAGCGTTAAACAATGCTCTATATCTTGATAAATTAATAATAGAAGATATCGGCTATTTTTATAATCAAGAAGAACATCAAGGTATTAATTCTGTATACAATACACTAAGTCCGTACTGGGCGTGGTCAACCCCAAGCAATACAAGAACATGGATATACAATGACCAGGAAGAAAATATCATTCTTGAACTTACGCCAGCCTATCCCTGGTTTGATTTTGACCCAGAAGAACATCCAGAAAAAAAGAAGGCGTTTATTCCTTACGCCGAATGGATCAAAACATATAAGCCATATGTTGTCAGAACAATTCCAAGAGATGTTGCCGAACAATGGCTTAAGCAAACACAATATATCCTTAAACACATTAATGCGAATTTAAGGCGTATGGGCGAAGAATACCTTGCCAACAACCCAAAATAGGTAACTTATCGCACAAACAACTATGTATAAACATGAAATTATTTTTACATTAAATGAAAACGAACACTTCACAATTCAGGCACAAGACCCCATCGAAAAACTACATTGCTGCTACAAAGCCCCCATTGTTTTTTTCGCAGAGAATAAAAGTTATTTGTTGACCAAATTCGACATGCAACGTGAACTTGAAATATTACGCACCCTACTTCGAGATGCATTAAATAATAAATTAAAACTTAATGATTCGATTAAAGGTGATATTGGTTATTTTTATAATCAAGATGCTCGCGAAGACCTTGGATCGATATATAAAAAATTAAAAAAACATTGGTTATGGTCAACATCTACAGAAATAAGAACATGGCTTTACAATGACAATGAGGACAATATTATTTTCGAAATTACACCAGCCTACCCATGGCTTTATTATGATCCAGAAGAACACCCAGAAAAAAAGAAGGGCTTTATTCCTTATGACGAATGGATCAAAACATATAAGCCCTATGTTATCAGAACAATACCTAAAAACATTGCTGAACAATGGCTCAAGCAAACACAGTACATTCTTAAACACATTAATGCCAATATCAAACGTATGGGCGAAGAATACCTTGCTCGCAAATTGGCCGAAGAAACTGAACACCATGAAAAATAATAAATTTATCTTAAGTCTTGTAGCATTATTAACTACAACCTCTTGTTTCGGCACACCTTTTCCTGCGGCTATGAATGCAGTAAAAAGCGGCAATCTCCACGGTATCATCGATAATTACAATCTATTACAAGGGCCAGCCGTAGCTGCATATAGAAAAAGAA
>Ga0163144_10015285_pt1 | contig 15846 bp, 18 predicted proteins | sample OliLak19BULKMAT1_FD_123175 | JGI IMG/M metagenome (GOLD analysis project Ga0163144, IMG submission 123175) | Freshwater microbial mat bacterial communities from Lake Vanda, McMurdo Dry Valleys, Antarctica - Oligotrophic Lake LV.19.BULKMAT1 | ecosystem: Environmental > Aquatic > Freshwater >...
ATGTCCACCGAGAGTTACACGGATGGCAGCGAGCGCAGCTACGTGTACACCGATTCCCAGTTCAAGATGTCGCGCACGAACGGCGGCCTAAACGAGAAGATGACGAAGAAGCTCGACTTCCAAGCTGCCTTCCGCGCCAAAATCTAGTTCAATGTGTCCTGAGCACGACACTTAAATAAAAGGTTCGCCATTTTTTAAACCGTTACAGTTAAAGGAGAGTTACATGGAAAACGAAACCCAGGAAATGGGCAGCAAGGTTACTTTGAGCAGCGGCAAGATTGTGCTCTTGCGTCCAAGCAAGATTTCTCACCAGACGCTCGCGGCCCGCACGATTGAGGGAAAAACCAAGGATCCGCTCACTTACACGATCATGCTCAATGAGGCGATGATCCGCTTGCTTGTGCACTCGGTGAATGGGCAAGCGGTCCACGCCAAGGATCTCGTGAATCTCGATGGTGTCTTCACGGCCCGTGAGTACAAGGAAATCAACGAAGTGGTCGCGAAGCTGGCCGGAAGTGATGACCCTTTGGAACCGACTGTCGAGGCGGTATCGATGACCTCTGGCGGCAAATAGCCTGGATTTGCCGATACACAAGTCTTCGCCCAACTGACATAATGGAGTTGACTAATCGCGAGTTTAGAATCTTTTGCGATCAGCTTTCTCGCATCTTGGCTTCTGAAAATGGGAGAGAATGAATGGGCCAGGTTTTCCAAGTCCTTACCGAGTTTAAGTTTGAGGCATCAGGTGCCGTAGCAGAATCCAAGGTTCTGAAGGCGGCAGTTGACGGCGTCTCGGACGCGGCTGACGGGGCACTCAACTCGCTCAAGAGCCTGAGCCTGGGTGCCGTGGGCGCGCTGGGGATTGGCTCATTTCTTGGACTCCTGAAGTCCGCCGTGGAGGTGAGCGACAACTTCCATAGGTCCACGCTCGATTTCGCCACGGTGATCGCGACCAACATGCAGTACCTCCAGGGGGCGACGGGGACTTTCAACGAACGCTTGAGCGTCACTCACGCGATCATGGAGAACATCGCGAAAACCGCCGACAAAATGCAGCTCTCCCAGGGTGATCTGTTTGGTGTGGTTAAATCGATCGTGCCGACCCTTGCACCTCACGGGGCAGCGGGCGACAACTTCAGCAACGCTACCAGCCTGGCTTCCTCTGCCCTGGTGGCTGGCGGCAACCTGGGGTTAGGCGCGGGTGAGATTGGCAGGGAGCTTAAGAATGTCTTGGGGGGTACTGCCGAGGGCGGCGGGCTCTTTGGGCGGCTCGGGGCCACCAGTGCGTTCAAGGGGGGTGGGGGTGCCGATACGATCAACGCTATGGCGTTTAAGGACCGGCTCAAGATCGTCCAGGCCGGGCTTGATGAGCTGGGCAACGATCTAGGAATGGTTGCGGCGCGCTCGAACTTGCTTTCGGTGCAGCTCGATCGGCTCAAGAACGTGTTTTTTGGTGACGAGAGCGGCATGGGCTCGATCTTGAAGCCCCTGGGGGACGCCCTGCGTATGCCCCTGGTGGAGATGCTCAAGGGCGTGAACTCCTACATACGCAACGAAGGTGGCCAGATCGTAGGCAATTTGGCACAGCTCGTGAAGTCAATGGTGAAGAAGCCCGAAGAAATGATCGTGGATCTTTTGCAGCTGCGCAATTTGCGAGGGGATCTCGGCAAGGCCAAGGACACCGTACAGGTGATCGGCGCGGTTACGGGTATAGGTGCCGTGCTCAAATTCCTCACGGGCAACGCGCGTTTTCTCAACCCCGCCATCGGCGTGACTGCCGGGCTTTTCATGGTTTTGCGGGATGCGTTCCACCGTGCAAACGATCCGATTTCCAAGTTCGTCGGGCATGTCCTGCTTATCGGTACGACAATGGGGATCATCTCCGCGATTTTGGTGAAGCTCGGTATGTTCTGGGGGGTACTTAAGTTTGCGCTTGTGGAGATACTAGCGCCCCTGGCCCTGTTCACAGTGCTTTTCCAGGCGCTCTCTCGCGCACAGGCCAAGGCCCACGTAGAAGACGCCGAGGCTCTTTTTAATATTGCTCCTAAGCTGAGTGAGCTGATGGTCAGGCTCAAGATGGCTTTCTCCAACATCACGGCTCCGCTTAGGGACATCATTGAGGGATGGAGCGAACTTTTCAAACCCTTCTTCGCGTGGGGCACAATCCTTGCGTGGATGATGCCTATTTTACAGGTCGGCGTGAGCATCTTGGAAGCATTCGGACAGAGCATCGTGGGGGTCATGGGCATCATCTCGGGCCTGATCACGATGCTTTACCAGATCATTGACAACGCAGTCCATTTCAAGAATCCTTTGGCCGGTACACAAGAAGCATTTAAGAACGGCTTTGACGACTACGTGAAGTCGCATCTTCAGAAGATGGACAACGGCGAAAACGTCTCGAACCGCGTGACCAACATCGGTAAGGTCGAGATCAAGAACGAATTCAAGGAAAACCAAGAGCCTGACCGGATCGCGTTCACTGTCAAGGATCAGCTGCTCAAGGCTGCTCAAAACCCAACCCAGGCTAAGGGGCGCTCGCTCCAAGCTGCGTGGAGCAAGTAAATGAGCATCATTGACGATCTCGGTGGTGCTGCCAAAGGTTCGCTAGACGGGATTCTTTCGACGATAAAAAATCCCTTCGGACACAAAGATCCCGTGCGCTTTCCCGAGGATTTTGTCGCGGGGTTCGTGTGTCAGGAATTCATTGACGGCGTGCCTGGTGAGCAGTTTGCGCTCAAGGGCAATATGTTGCCCTTCGTGCCTTTCACCTTTGGCGGGGAGCAGAAGATCGTCAAGGATTACTACCCGGGCAACCCTGAACCAGTTGTTCAACCCCTGGGGGCACGCGAGGCGAGTACCACGATTAAGGGCAGACTCAAGCTCAAGGAAGTGGACAACCCCAGCGGTGATCAGGTGGCCAAAAACGGAAGCCTTTACGCCGCCGCTGAGGCTATGCAGAGGCAGATCGATGCCTTCCGAATTCGCGGAAACCTTTGCAGGTTTACGCTTGGGATGTGGGTGCGCTGGGGGTACATAGAAAAAACTGAATTCGACATGATCCAAGTCTCGCGCATCGAGTACGCGGTCACGCTTGCCATCGTGGGCTTTACTCAACCAGTTAACGCAAAGTTCGTGAACTACACGAAAGCAGTTCCGTTTGGCGTCAACAAAGAATTGCTCGCGGCTCTCGGGGCGCTTGTCCCAGCGCCCACTACTATGCCCAAGGATCTGGCTAAGCTGATTAACGGCTACACCAATGACATGGCCACGGCTATTGGAGCGGTGACGAATTTTGTGGGAACCACACTCAAAACCGTGGAAGACCTAGAGGGCTCGCTCAACCGTGCCATTGGGCTCATCAAGAACGCTCGCGCGAGCATCTCTGTGTTCAAGCGCCGCATTCGGGGCATTTACATGGGTGGCTACAACCTAGGCCTTGAAGCCGGGCAAGCATCTCTGGGCCTGGTGACTGACTCGATCAAGGTTGCGCAGGTCAACGCCAAGGTTTTAAGGAATGGCTCGTACCTTTTCACGTCTGTTTCGAGCACGAATCAGATCGAGCAAATTTTGGCTCGTATGCAGGCGCAGTTCTCACTACTCATCAAAACCAAGCCGCGAGCGCGCTACGTCACCAAGGTAGGCGACACGCTTCAGAAAATCGCAATTAAGTTCTACAATGACGCCAATCAGTGGAAGCTCATCTATGATCACAACAAGATGACCACTACTGTACTGACCTCGGGAACGCTCATCGAGATTCCCAAGCAATGAGCTACTACTATCCCCAGGTTGCGGTGGTCCTTAAAGTCCTATTCGAGGATTTCAAAGAAAAGGACGCGGACACGCAGGATCTCAAGGGCGAGTACACACTGCACATTCTCGCGCGCCGAGTGACGGTGAACATTAACGATTACAAGCAGGCCGACACCTTCTCTTGCGAGATTGACTATAAGCAGTTTCCCTTTGATCCACGTTGCATTCGCTCATGTGGTGTTACGATTCACATGGAAGACATGAAGGGTCTTTACGACTCGTCAGGGATTCCAAAAATAATTCAACCGGCTAAAAGTAATATCACTTTTATCGGATTTGCTGACGAGGAAACCATCAGCTTTGACGACGAGCATCGTGTGGTGCGCATGGAGGGCCGCGACTACACGGCGCTCTTGCTTGATCTCAAGTTCCCTTCCGCCAAACTTGACCTCTCACGCCCTTTCGTGAGCCTAGTGGAGGGTTTCCTCAAGGCTAACTTGGCTACGGCTGCAATCGAGGTAGACAACCGACTAGGCGCTTTACTCCCTTCGATTTCCTCGTTCGCTCCGGGCTTCACTCCGGGAGCTACGGTTAAGAATCCAAAGTCGAACGAGACTCTCTGGGATCTTTTACAAGAGCTTGCTGACCGTGCGGCGGTCATCATGTACATTGAGTTAGACAAGCTCGTGATTACTAAGCCGCGCGTACTCTACGGGAGAGACCTAGCCAAGCAGCTCATATATGGCTCTAATTTAAAAACCCTTGAGTTCAAAAGAAAGCTTGGCCGCAAAAAGAATTTCAACATCAAGACCACCAGCTTCAATGCAGAGAAAAAGATTGTCGAGTCCGCCGCAATACCAAAAGAGGCGACGGTGGCCTGGTCCGAAGATGTTGGCGTTGATGCTTCTGAAAATACAATCAGCGTAACCAGTGCAGACGGAAATCCGGGAGATGAAAAAGTAGCGCCGTATATGACGTTTAGTTTCCCCAACATGACCAAAGCGCAGCTCATCGAATGCGGCCAGAAAATTTACGAGGAAGTAGGTCGCCAGCAACTTGAAGGATCTTTGACTTCGAAGGAAATGCTCATTCCCGAGCACGCACCGATCAGGATTCCTGAGTCGGGTGCGCGAGACGAGTACCGCGAGTTTGATGTTCTTAAGCTACGTGTAGGCACGCCCGTTGAGGTTCACATTGCCCAAAGGGACTTAGAGGGAATAGCTGAGCTGGCGTCAGAAGCTCAAAAGGCTAAGTTTCTAGAAATGCGCGGGTACACTAAACCAGTTGCACAAGCTCTTTCTAAAACCTTGAACAAGTTTCACCCCAAATTTTACACAAAGGGTGTGCAGTTTACTATTGAGGAAGACTCTGGGTTTTCCTTCAAGCTAGACTTCATCAACTTCATCGAACTCGACAACGCAAAGATCGGCGCAAATGGCTAAGGGAATAGACATCGAAACCATCCGCTCAGTCTTAGCGGACAACTTCAACCATCTGGAGTTCGCGACAGTAACGAAGATCGAGCCGACACCTTCTTGCGTTTGGGTCACGGTTAATACCTTTGCGCCCGACGAAGAGGAGCAAAAGGAAGTCATCGCCATGATGGCCTTCCCTTCCGTGGGCCACGGCTCAGGGTCGGGTGACCTAGTCGAGCTAAACGACCTGGTGCTCGTTGCCTACGCAGGCAAGGAAACGGATCACGCCACGGTGATTGCACGCTTCCCCAGCGCGGAGGAGACTTTACCGGCACAGCTTCTCGCGGGGCACTTTGTGACGTTCGCTAAGCCCGGCAAGAACCTTTACCTAGGAAGCGACACCAAGATCAATCTAGGTAAGCTCACGGGCGAGGCAATTGAGCCCTTGATCCTGGGGCTCGTACTCCAGGAGTTCATGGGCAAGATGATCGACCGCGTGGAGAAAATCATAGACGAGGTGAGCATGAAGCCAGTCGTCATCTCGACTGCACCGGGTACGCCTGCGCTAGTCTCCCCAGCCCTGGCGGCGGCGCTTGCGGTGGTCAAGGTGGATCTGGAGGCGGACCGCATGAAGTACCTTGACACAGTATCGACCAACATCCTCTCCCAGCACGCGTTCACTGAAAGGGGCACCTAATGCCGCTACTTGCACCAGCCCTGCAAACCGCGCTCAAAGCCAAGCTCGATGCTGCCTACGGCCCACCGGCTAATCCAGGCGAGCAAGCGAAATTCCTTCAAGCCCTTTCCGAAGGTCTGGTAGAATACCTTATCGCCAACACCCTAGTTACGGGCGCGGTTACTTCCGGCTTGGGCGCGGGTGGCGTAGTCACGGGGACCATTACTTAATGCCTTTAGTTGATGTCTACCTTACCGATATCCGCCATGTCAGCGACCAGGGGGTAACTCCTACGGGCGACCGCGAACTCATATCGGGCGAGGCGAACCTCAACAATGCGCTTTTCCACCGGCTCATCACGACGCCTGGCTCCCTGATCCATCGCCCGAATTTTGGCGTAGGTATCAAGGCGTTTCAAAATACCCTTGCTTCGCTCTCGGCACAACAAAAACTTGCCACCCTGATCGTTGAGCAGTTTAGCTTAGATCCCAGGGTGGAGAGCGTGAACGGTGTTTTCACTAGTTATGACCAAAACGATCCCAACAAAACCGTGATCGTCATTCGCTATAAACCCATCGGCCAGGATGAGATCTTTCTCCGCGCCACACCTTTTGCAGGAGCCCCCTAATGGCGCAAATGAAAAGCCAGCAAGACTTTTACGACATTTATGTAACCGAGCTTCAGACTAATGCCCCTCAGCTTACCGATCTGATCGAAGGCTCAATCAACGACGTGCTCGCGGGCGTGGTGTCTTCCGCCGCGCGAGAAGTCGAGCTTCTGATTATCGATGAATTCCGAAAGACCTACATCGACACGGCTGACGGCCCGGAGATCACGCTCGGACCAGACTATCTTCAAATTCTTTTGGTTGATCACTTCGGGGATTCGTTCGCTAGGCCCGAAGCCAGCTTCTCACTTGGTGAAGTGACCTTCTCTCGTCCGACCGCTGCCGCAGGGTCCACGCTGATTGTGGCGGGCAGCATCGTCAAGACTCAGCCCGACTCAAGTGGCGTGGTGCAAAGATTTGCGACCCTCATTGACGAGACGATGGGCGTAGGCGTGCTCACGCTCAATGCTTCGGTCAAAGCAGCGGTTGCCGGGGCTGATGGCAACGTGGACATCGGCAAGGTCAACACGATTGAAACCGCGCTCACCGATAACACGATCACGGTGACGAACTCCGCGAAGTTCTCGGCGGGAGCGCCGGCGCTCAACGACGCTCAGTATCGAGAATTTGCCCGCAACAAGATTCAGACGCTCAAAGGCGCGACCCTAGCCGCGATCCAAGCGACAGCTCTCACGGTACCTGGCGTGGTGAACGCGACCCCGATCGAGAATCAGCGGGCCGTGATCGAGTGGGACATTGCCATGAGTGCCCCCAAGGTAGGGGCTTCTTACTTCCTGATCCCTTACTCGGTGCTCTACATCGCTGACGCCAACGGCACGGCTTCACAACCTTTGCTCGATGCCGTCAAGCTCAAGGTGGACGAGACTCGCGCGGCGGGTGTGCGCATCGATATCCTGGCGGCGGTGGCGCTCGTGCTCAACTGGACGGCCACGATCACGCTCAACCCCGGGGGTCCCAACTACACCGAACTCAGCGCCAACACGCAGAAGATCCGCGACACGATGGCGCAGCATATCCGGGACCTCCCCATCGGTGGGAGCTTTGTGCGTACAGCTGCCAACGCGACAATCCTCGCCATCTGGGGACCGGCTGGCACGGGTGACCTCGTATCGGGCGGCTTCCAAACCACGGTACCTACCGGCAACGTCTCGACCAACCCTAATCAGAAGCTGATCCCGGGCGCGGTGGTGACCAACTAATGGCGCTCACCAAAGAGCAATGGCTAGCCAAGATCAAGGGGTGGGTACCCGAGTGGTACTTTGAAGACCCCTACTACCAAGAAGCCGACTTCCGCGCCATTGCGGCGGTTTTTTCCGATCTCCAGCTCAGCATCGTGGAAGGCTTTCGCGACGAGACGTTCATCACGAAGGCTGACGGCCCTTACATGGACATGCATGGCAGCGAGCGCAGCGTGGCACGCTTCCCGCTGGAAGTGGACCATCCGAACTACGACGCACGAATTCGCACCATCGTCAATACTTCTGACCCAGTGGACCTCAAGCGCCTGGTTGATTCTTTGCTCGTCACAGGTGAATCGACCATTGTGGAGCACGCTTACGGCTCTGCGTACTTAAACCGAAACACCTACTACAACCGCGCGGCAGTCATGAGCGAGATTTTCTACAACGCTTTTTCTATCGTCCTTCCGCCACAAATTCACGAGCCCCTGAGTTTCCTCAACCGCGACACGTTCGCTGACAGGGAATCCTTTATGGGCACGAACGAAAGCAGCCTTGAGCTATTCAGGCAAATCGTGGAAACTGTCAACAACGCGAAAGCCTACGGCGTTCTTTACAGACTCCTGGAAACCCTAGCCGCATGAGGATTAATCAATGAGCAGAATGAATGCAAACGACGGCCAAGAAGTCATCTACCAGGATCTCAACAAGGTCTCCTCGTTGCTCCAGCGTGAGATTTACGACCGCGTGATCCTAGAGCTTCTCCAGCGTGTCGATACGGGCGTTTTTCAGGACAGCTTTGCGGTGAGTTACGTCGGCAGTGCCGTCGTCTCGGTCAACCAAGGAACGGGCTTCCAGAAAGACGCGGCGGCAGTTTCTCCCGAGCCTCAGCAAAAGATGCTGTACCTCGAAAATTCCTTCTCCCAGGCGCTCTCGCCGCCTCACACGAGCAACGACCGCATTGACGTGATCTGCCTTCGCGCAGCGCTCGTGGATTCAAACCAACAGTCGCGTAAGTACAAAGCAATGATTAGCTCCACTCCGCAGAATACCCCCCTTTACACCGAGAAAGAGTGGGCTTCTGAATTACTGGTGGTAGCGGGCACTCCTGCCGGATCCCCTACCATTCCGGCAACACCAGCGGGGTATATTGCACTAGCGCAAGTGCTGGTCCATGCGGTGGCCGGCGTCGGCTCCCAAGCGGACATCACCGACGTTCGCGCGAAGCTCCCCATTGGGGGCGGCGTAGTTCTCAACACCCTGGGGCTAACGCGCGTGACTGCGGGCGCAGCCGTGCCGCTTTCTACCCTGATCTCTGACATCGACACGCTCTTGCGCGTGGGGCGGCTCATCTACACGGACTTGGATAACTTGGGCGCAAGCCCGGCAGCGCCCGTGGCTGGTCGGCGCAGGCTCTACGTCAAGAACGGCGTGCTTGTCACGCAAGACGACGCGGGCGTGGAATCACTGCTCGGCGGTGGCGGCGGTGGCGGCGGTGGCGCGAATTGGTTTGGCGCGGATGGCTAGTCTCCCGTGCAAGACTCCGAGAATGGAGAGAAGGTTTGGGTCTACTCCCTGCTCGACGCGGGCGTGCAGAAGCTCACGCTTTTCGTGAAGGTGCCTGAGAGCTATGTGGCCGGTAAACAGATCACGATGTATCTGGGGGCTTACTCTCCCTCAAGCGCCAACACCTTGCTTCTGCAAACTGTGTCTTACCTTGTGCGTCAGAATTTAGATCCCATCTCCACGCTCGCCAATGCGATGAGTTCGGGAAATGCGGCTTTGACTAACACGGTCGCCAATATGTATCGTAAATTTACGGTGGCTCTCACGTCTCCGACTGGGCAGATTGCGGGCTTCGCGGTCAACCCCGGCGACATGATCAAGGTCGCGCTCGCGCGCGGCACTGACACGGACACCGCCGACATTCGTTTCGTACCTTCCATCACCGAGGTGAAATTCTCATGAAAAAAACCCTACTCGCGCTTCTGCTTTCCGCCACCGCTTTTGCCGCTCCCGCACCTCTGCCTGATCAGGGTGGCCAAGTCATCAACCTACTCAAGAACAACCAATTTTCGCAGGGGCGAACGGGGATCACGGCCAGCGTGCCCACCACCTACACTCTCATCACGGGAGCGAACGCGATCAGTGGAACGTCGGGCCAGTTCCTGCCTACCGCAAACGCTCAGACTCTGACATCGGACAGCTACGCGGCGCCTGGGGGCTTGGGCGGCGGCGCGTGCTTGCTCGCGGTTCCCTATCGTTCTTCGGAGTCCACGAATCTCGTGAACGCGCAAGTGCTCGATGGAAGCAACAACCCGCTTTCGCCGGTCGTGCCTTTCACGCGTAACATTGGGCCTTCGCAACCCCTCTACATTCCCTTCCAGTGCCCCGCTACGGCTGCGACGGTAAAGTTTCGCCTTACCAGCACGGGGACGGCTTCCGCGCTCGTCATCGACAACCTGCATCTGGGTAGCGAAAATCGTACGATTCAGGTGAGCCAAGCCGCGAACTACGGCTCCGCAATATTCGCGGGTACGGCGAGCTGTGCATGGCTCATAACTAGTTCGACTGTCGGCGATCTACCAGCCAATGCGTCCTGTCCGTTTCCTACTGTGACCGGACGCCTTGTTGCCAGTGCTACGAAGACACCTTCGGTCGAAGCTCCCAACGCCCCGGCTGGCGTGTATGACGTGACCTTTGTTAGCGGGTTTGTGGAGGGCCACAGTGGCACGGATTGCCACTACCAGGTTACCGATGAGTCTAACGCTAAGGTCCTGGATCAAATGGTCTACGGCACCACCGCCACGCTCGTAGCCGGATTACCGCTTCGAGCCGTGTTTAACTACGCGTCGTCTGGGTCACATACTTTTAAAATCCGGGCAAGCAGCACGGATAACTCGACCACTTGCGGGGTAACTAACGGGACCGCTCAGGGTGGGTTTATTGTTAACTACTATCCCTCCGCATCTCAGACCCTTGTTGCCGCCAGCGGACAGGCCGCGTACTGGTCGGGTCAAATTGATGGCCCATCTTGGACGACCACCAGTGGAACCTATTCTGACGGGAGTGAGTCGGGCGCAGTCGTTGTGACCGAGCGAAAAAATGTGAATTTCGGAACGGTCTTAAAGGCGGCTGGAGTTGCCGGTTTTACTTTTAGTTTCCCAAAGCTAGGGGGTTATGAGGTATGCGCTCAAACCGCCTATTCAAATAGTGTTTCGGCGCAATCCTCCGTCTTTAACATAACGGATGGGTCCAGCATCATTGCCGAAATTAACGGATACGGGGGCGCTTCGTATCCAGCTCCAATGACTCTTTGCGGAATATATCAGGTGACAAGCCTGGCACCGATCACGCTTAAAATGCAGGGCAAAGGTACCGCCGGGGCAACAACCACTTGGGCCGGAGGCGCTGCGATCTTTGGAGTGACAGTTAAGCAGCTCGACGCGGGACAGGCCGCTCCCGTGTTTCCGGGTACTGTATCAAGCGGAAGCGCGGGACAGTCGCTAATTCAGGGCGCTTTCCTCAGTGGGTCCGGCATCGTCTACAACGCTTCGTCAAATTGGATCGTACTCAATACGCATCCGGGCAGCGGGCATCTCACATACACAATAAGCGGATTTTCCGGCACGCCGCACTCGTGCCACGTTACCGGGTTTGACAACGGCGCGTCGATCACAGCTCATATTGAAAACATGACGTCATCCGCGTTAGTCGTTCATCTTGCCCTCGGTGTGACGCCCACCGATCTACCTCACACCATCACATGCTTTGGACCAAAGTAAGGCACGAAACTTGTAACGAGGTGGGACATGGATGACCTAATTCCGAAATTGATTCAGCTCGGTTCCGTTGTTGCGCCTTTCATTCTTGTGATCGTTTGGTTTGCCAAGCGGAACCTGGCTGCGACTGAGGCAAGCAACATGCGCGATGAGGAAAGCCAGGCAGCCCTCACGAAGTCCGTGGCGGCGACTGTAGCGGCGGTGGACAAGCTTTCGGCGGTCGTGGCCCTGCAATTCCAGGCGCATTCGGACGGCATCACGAAGCTCGCGACGATGGTGACCAAGAACGAAGAGGAGATTCTGAAGCTTCGGGACTCCCATCACGTAGAATCTCAGGTCCAACAAGTATGGCTCTGGCGCTTGGGTGTGATTGAGAAGGTCCTGCGGCTCTCCACACCGGACACCACCGCACCCCAGGTGATAGGATGAAGTCGTTTGCGTACTTCGGCCTCGCGATGCGGCAAAGGGAATCAAGCGACGAATACCACATCGAAAATTTGCTGGGCTACTTGGGAGCATATCAATTCGGAATGGCCAGGCTTTGTGACTACGGGATCACCGAGCGGCGCGCGGGCGCGAGCCCCTTCAGTCAAAAAAATGCCGACTTTGAATTCGTCGGCGACATGTCCAAAGAGAAATTTCTTTGCGACCGCGCGCTTCAAGACCGCATCTTTCGGTGGCACGTTATCCAGGCCCGTCGCCAAATCACGCGCCACTTTCCGCTCTTGCCCGAGATGATCGACCTCTCTGGAGCTGTGGCCGTTTGCCACCTCGTGGGCTTCGGTGGGCTCAAGCAACTGCTCACGGCCAACTCTGACCCCATCGACGCCAACGGCACGCACGCGAGCGACTACGCCAAGCTCTTTGCAGGCTACGAGATTCCCTAAAAGGTCTTCCCCCCCTCTGGGGATGCGGGTAGAATGGACCCTTAACCAAAGGAGCCTCAAAAATGGCAACGATTCAAAAAGAAGTGGCAGTAAGCAAAGAAACCTCGGAGATCATGGATCTCTTAGTCGCGCTCGTGAAGGGCATCAAAGCGAAGAAATCCATCGCCACGATCATGGGTGAAGAATTTCTGGAGTTCGTGAAGGCCCTCGAAGGTGCTTTGGAAGTTCCCAGCGAATACGAAGCCAACAAAGCGGCCTCGCTCAAGGCCATTCTGCTCGGTGCCTCTGACCTGGTTGACGCGCTTCTCGGAAAGGCCCCTGAAGCCTCGGACCCCGCGCAGCTCGCGATGGAAGACCTGACGAAGTAAAGTCAGCATTCACCTCTAAAACTCTCCTGGCCAACAGTGTGATTGCGCTGTTGGTCGGGGTGGGTCCGGTGGAACGCTGGGTTGACTCGCATCCGAGCCAGACGATTCAAATGGTCGCAGTCCTAAATATTGCACTTCGCTTGTTGACTAACTCCGAACTCCAGATAGGACTTCCGCGTATGCGTAAATTTTTTGTGTTTGTTGCCTTCCTTGCGGCCACCAATGCGTGCGCTTTCTCGCGCGCTCGCCACATGCCCGAGGATTCTTTCATGGACGCGCTCGCGGCCAACGATGAGACGGGCCTGGTCGATTGTGGACATCCGGTAGCCCCCGGCTTCTGCTACGTCCGACAGGTGGAGGGAGACGCGGCCAGCTCCGTGCTCACGTTCATCGGACCCCCTGCCGCGTGCGACCGCGCGTCGTGCGTCTCGGTGAAGGTCTACGACAACCAAGGTCGCGTCGCCTGGGGGGATGCTTTCCCCAGGGGCAAGACACGGCTATCCGTACCCTGGGGAACGCTACTAGGATGCGTAGACGGTCAGCCATGCAGTTTTGAAGTCTCCCAGCGCGGGACTTGGACTTTTAACCACGAGGTTTACTGGAAAGATGCGCAAGGAGCCGAGAGACGATCTGTCAGCCAGGGTGAGATTGTACTGCGTGTTTTTCGTCGTGGGTATCTTCCTCTCGATACTGTTCGGTCAGATCCAAACTTTGCCTGGACCTGGACAGAAGGTGGATTCATCTACAAGATGACCACCGGCCTTCGCGCTTTCGTGGGTAAGCTCTGATGTGGGCCGCGCTGGTCGCTGCACTGGGGATTGCGTCTTTCCTGATCCAGTATTTCTTCAACGGCAAGGCAGCGGCCAAGAAGGAAGCCGAGCACCAGGCCGAGCTTGAAAAAGTGCGCCGGTCTGTCCAAGATGGTAAAGTGGCTGATGTACCGCAACAAGCCCCTGGGGTGACTGCCGGGCAAAGTGCCGGGTGGGATGCGGCGGATGGCGCGGTGGGCACTAAATAAATGGCAAAAGATTTTGACCGCACAGATTTCTGGGCTCCAGACTCCGGTCTTGACTCTATTGCTCCCGGCGTAGACTACCAGCTTCCCGACGGCTCGACTCTTAACATTCAGGAAAACGACTGGCTAGATATCGACTCTGCCGGTCTCCCCGAGGATAAGTTCTGGGGGTCAAGTCATCAAGTCATCGCAATGAACTCCGTTGACGTAGTGGTGCGCGCTTACGACGCCGTCTCTGATTTATTTGCACCCCAGTCAGTGTCGCTTGATTGGGTCATGCACAACTATCGAAAGGTCCCAAATGCCTAAACTGATTAAAGCTAACTTGCTCGCCAACATTACCGGGGTCTACGACCAGACAAGAACAACGGTTCAGGGGCGAGTGCCTGTTACTGTAAAAAATATCGCGGGCGTGGACTGCCTGGGCGCTCCGCTGTCTAATGTTATCGACGTTTTTACGGAGACTGGCGGGGTAATCTCCCCTATTGGGCCTATGTTTTTGTCTGCCGCTGGGCGCTTGTTTGTAATCGGCGCGAATATAGGCGGAGTTGGAAACATTGCTCTCTACGATTTTAATCTTTCAACCGGGGTTCCTGTCTACGTGGGCCGATTGCTCTATAGTCTTCCAAACAATGCAGCCACTACCCACACGGTGCGCGGGTTCAAAGTAGACGACACGACCTCAAACTTTAAAATCTTCCTGGCAACGGCTGGCTCAGTTGCGGTTAACGGGGGTTTGTTTCTACTTAACAACGTGGTCATTGCAGACTTCGTTCCCGTGGGTCCGGCGACACTGCCATTTGCTACGGGTTCGAATCAGAAGGCGGTTTATCAAATACAGGGCGCGGGCTTTGTGGGAGCGGGTAACAATTTAACAGTTCCAGTTGGTCTGTTTATAGATTCGGCGACGACGCGGATCTATCTCCATAACGGTACGTCGGCAACGCACCAGGTACATAATTTCGACTATTCGACCGTGCCGAATAATCCGGGTGCAGTCATCACGGTAACCATTGCCGTGCCCGGCGTCGTTACGTTGACTGCGCATGGCTACAATTTAAACGACCAAATTACCTTAACCACTACTGGCACCCTTCCAACGGGCCTGGTCAATAACGGTATTTACTTTGTACGAAATCCGACTGCCAACACTTTCGAGTTGTCGTTAACAAGCGGGGGTGCCGCAATCACAACTACCGGCGTCCAGGCTGGGGCTCATACTGTTAGGCGGGCGTTTGGCCAATCGACGGCAATGCCTTACGTTGCTACCGGCAATTTGCCCGGGCTAACGGGCGTGCTGCTATTGACTAATGGTGAAGATATTTACGTCCCATCGACAGGGCCAAACGCCACAGCAAAGTCTGTCGTTTTTGGAACGACTACTGCACTTTATGAGGGCCGAATTTCTGACCTGACCGCTGCGGCCGTTACTTGGCCGTCTTTGCGAACCGTAAACCTACTGGGAGCTCCGAGCGATATCGTCACCCCGACCGCTCAGTTTGTTGGTGTGGGCCAGGTAACTCAAGACGTCGTTTACGTGACCGCCAACGCGCAGTTTGTTTCTAAGAACTTTGTGAATTCAATGATCAACGAAGTTTTCGGCGATTATAATAACGCCGTTCTTGAGGCGTCGCCCTCGATAACTAAAAACTTTGGAGTGAGTTTAGTGTCTGGCATGGAACGCAGAGACGGATGGTTGCTTGCGGCAAGCAGCACGGTGCTCCAGCGTGTCATCTCGGTTTTTGATTATCGCTCGTCGGGACGGCTCGATTTTTCTTTTATCGTGACCCCGGTGCTTAATTTAATGTCCGGCACACTGAAAGATATCAGGACGGTCGAAGCCCTTTACGACCTGACCGCGCCAAATATTTTTTACTACCGCACGTCTGGCTTTGGATCGATATCGGGTGGATGGACCCTAATAGGGACGGGAGTAGACCTTGAAAACTTAGCAATTTCGGCTGCTCAAATTCAATTCAAAATCCTTTTCGGCAGTGCGTCAGGCTCTACTACTACGCCCGCACAAATTGCTGACCTGTTTATCGACGCCATACTGCCGGGGGAGAATTCTGATTTTTGGGAAGTGGACGACACCAACACGCTCAATGGCTCTCCGACTAGGACGGCGTTCCGACTCAAGC